>Ga0209166_10002144_pt1 | contig 15361 bp, 11 predicted proteins | sample Coa_R1_3_FD_187151 | JGI IMG/M metagenome (GOLD analysis project Ga0209166, IMG submission 187151) | Surface soil microbial communities from Centralia Pennsylvania, which are recovering from an underground coalmine fire - Coalmine... | ecosystem: Environmental > Terrestrial > Soil >... | reverse complement strand
ATTCGCACCGGGAACAAGTTGGTCCTACAGCAATTCCGGTTATGTTTTTCTGGGTCTAATCGTCGCCAAAGCATCGGGAAAAGCCTACGGCGAATTTTTGCGTGAGCGCATTTTCGCTCCCCTGAAGATGAATCACACTATCGTCTATCAAAAAGGCAAAAACGAAGTGACGAATCGCGCGTTTGGCCACTCCAGAGAAAATGACAGTCTCAAAGAAACCGACCAGAGTTCAACTTCGGCAACCCTTGGCGACGGCGGCATCTACTCCAATCTAGAAGATTTGGCCAAGTGGGATGATGCCTTGCGGAATTACACGCTGCTCAACGAAAGAGAGATGCAGCCCGCGCTGATGCCGGTGAAACTCAACGACGGCTCGGAGCCGCATTGGCCTGCACAACCTAACGATGACAACCTCCACCCAGGCAAGCCCGTTTCCTATGGCTTTGGCTGGTTCCTCGATCCTTACAACGGCCGCCCGCGCATGTGGCATACGGGATCAACAATGGGCTTTCGCACGGTGATCGAGCGCTTCCTGGGCGATAACCTCACCATCATCATCCTGTCCAACCGCACGGACCTCGATCCAGAAAAATTGTCGCTGCAAGTCGCGGACTTGTTTTTGTCAGGGAAGAACTGATTTGCTGCTTTCATACTGAATGTTCTTGCTGCCGCTCGGGATCCTTCAGGACAGGCCTGAGAGTTTGCCGAGGCCTTTCATTTTGCTGCGCGCCATCATGCCGCCGTATTGCTTCATCATCGTGCGCATTTGGAGGTATTGCTTGAGGACGGTATTGACGTCCTGGACAGTGGTGCCGCTGCCTTTGGCGATGCGTTTGCGCCGCTTTCCGTCAATCACGTTGTGGTCGCGCCGCTCTTCGTTGGTCATCGAATTGATAATCGCTTCCACTTGCGTGAGCTTTTTTTCGTCCACGCTGGCGTCTTTGGGTAAATTCGCGAGCGGCCCCATCTTCGGGAGCATGTCTACAATCTGTTCGAGCGGGCCCATTTTGCGCACCTGCTTGAGTTGATCACGGAAATCCTCGAGCGTAAATTCGGATTTCCGGAGCTTTCGCTCGAGTTCCTCGGCAGCCTTGCGATCGACCGCTTGTTCGGCGCGCTCGATCAGCGAGAGAATGTCGCCCATGCCCAAAACGCGCGAAACGATGCGCTCCGGATAGAATCCCTCCAGCGCGTCATATTTTTCGCCGAGCCCGACGAACTTTACCGGCGCGCCGGAAACTTTGGCGATGCTCAACGCCGCGCCGCCGCGCGCGTCGCCGTCGAGCTTGGTTAGAATCACGCCGGTAAGACCCAGCCGCTTGTGAAATTCGCCGGCGGAGCGCACCGCGTCCTGGCCGATCATGGCGTCGGCGATGAATAAGATCTCGCTGGGCTGCAATTCTTTCTTGAGCGTGCTCAGCTCGTTCATCAATTCGTCGTCAATGTGCAAGCGGCCCGCGGTGTCGACGAGAATCACGTCGCTCGCAGAAAGCTTCGCTTCCTTGATGGCGCCTTTCACGATTTCAAGAGGCTTGTCCGTGCCGGCGCCGGGCCAGATCGCTGTGCCAACGGCCTTGGCTACCTGAGTCAACTGTTCGCGCGCGGCAGGGCGATACACGTCGGTGGACACGACGATGGGGCGATGCCCGTGTTGCGAAAGCCATTTCGCCAGTTTGCCCGTGGTGGTGGTTTTGCCGGAACCTTGCAGACCTACAATCATCCAAACCGAAGGCGGCCGCGATGCGAAGAGCGGCTTGGCGTGTTTACCCAGCAGGGCGGTCAATTCGTCGCGCACTACTTTGAGGACTTGCTGGTCCGGCGAGAGTTGCAGCATCACTTCGCTGCCGATGGCCTGCTTGCGGATGTTGGCGAGGAGCTCGTCGGCCACGCCCACGTTGACATCGCCTTCGAGGAGGGCTTCGCGGATTTCGGCCAACGCGGCTTCCAAGTGCTCTTCGGTGAGCTTACCCTGCCCGCGCAGGTTCTTGAAGGCTCGTTGAAGCTTCTCGGTCAGGTTCTCAAACATGATTCACGCGAATGTCCTGTTATTCTCTGCGTCCTTTGCGTTCAAAGGATAACATCCCGTCGGTAGTAGCGCCGAGCGTTACGGCTGTTGGTTAACCGTAGCCTGGTTAACCATAACTACCCCTCCCCCCTGGGTTTTTTCGTAAGTGCGCATTCTAAAGGACTTAAGACTTTGTATAAGCCTTTTAGAATGAACACTTACGCGAGGACCTTGCAAGTGCGCATTCTAAAGGACTTACGAGACTTTTTATCGGACGCAGTCGTACGTCCGGGGCAAAGGCAAAGGCCGCGCGTGCGATTGGGGCGAAACGGACCGCATGCAGAAGAGCGCGAGGCCAGTGCGTCGACGATCCAAAGCGCGGCGATGCGTGATGACAAACACAGAAGAGGGTAGCATGCAGATGCCCCCCTGTCTAGTATACAGTTAATATTACTATATGGCCATTCGAATCGGATGTGGAAATCTTCCGGTCAAATTCTCTGTGGGAGGACGACACAATGTTGAACCTTAAGAATCTCCGCGTCAAAACGTGAGTTTGAGCCCGAGTTGCGCGGCGAAGGGAATGCCGACGGTGGAGCCCGGGCCGAAGAAGTCGCCGAGCGCTCCCGCCGGGAAGAGCAACTGGTTACCGCTGGATACGGGGCGATTTTGGGTGCAGGCCGGGGGATTCAAGCAAACCGAGGTGACATTGGCGAGGTCGTTCACTGGAGTGGGAATCGCGCTGATGTCGGGGATGTAGTTGTTCCCGGGATTGTTGCGATTGAAGAGATTGAAGAATTCGACGAAGGGAGAGACCGTCCAACGCTCTCGAAACTTGATGGGGCGGGTGACGCGCATGTCCATCTGGATGTAGGGCGTGCCGCGAAATTCATCGAGCGAAGTCTCCGCGCTGTTGATCACCGCGCGATTGCCGGTAGCGGGGGTGATCAAAGTAATCGGTCGAGCGCTTTCCGCCTGGAACAGCCACGAGACTTCCAGTCCTATCGGCGCATGCACTGTGCCGATGATCACGCCCCGATGCCGCACGTCTTCGCCGGAAGGTCCGTAATCGCCCGGCGCAAAGGGATTGAACGGATCGCACACTCCGTTGACGTAATCAAACAGCTCGCCAATCTGGCAGCCCCAAGTCTTCGCGCTGGCGAGCGTGTAGTTGGCCACCAGATTCAGCCGGTTCGCGATATTCCCCTGTAAATGAAACATGAGCGCTTTGTAGCTGGAACGGTTGTCCGTGCGGAAGATGGAGACGCTCGGGTAATCGTAGCCGCGGTAGCCGTGCATGCCGGTTTGGAGCGTGTAGTCGGCGCTCAGAGTCCAATCGGCATTAAGAGCGTGCTGGACGCCGGCGGTGGCGTGCAACGCGTACGGAGTGTGATAGTTCGGATCGATAAGGGAAGGCGGGCTGGTGCCATTGGCGAGATTGCCGGGATTGACGGCGGTGAACGCTTTCACCCAGCCGTTTTGCGCGAGGTCTGCAAAGTAGAGTCCCGCGCCGCCGCGCAGAACGGTTTTTCCGGAGTCGCCCAACGCGTAGGCCACACCAAGCCGTGGTGCAAAAGCCTTGCGGTAATCGTGCGGTATGCCGGAGACGATCCCGTTGCCGGGGAGCGCGGGATTGACGGTTTGATTGTGGCCGGAAGCAATGAAGAGTCCGTAAGTGGTGTCGTAACGCAAGCCGTAATTGATGGTGAGCTTTTCCGTGGCGTGCCAAGAGTCCTGCGCGTAGAGTCCGAGCCTTTGTACGTTCTGAGAGAAGCCTCCGTCGCTCGGGCCCGTGGCATCAACTGCAGGACAGTTAGGATCGGGATTCGGAGTCTGGCATGTTTGGAGCACACCTGGGTTCGCAACGTAGAAACTGGGATCTTGAGGGTAATTGAGGACCGTCTCCGCATTGGCGGCGAGCGCGCCGCTCAGCACCGGCTCGTGAATGAAATTCATACCGAAACGCACCGCGTGTTCCCCCGCGGCATGACTCAAGTCATAGCGGAGCTGGTATTTCTCCTGATTCCGCAGAATGGGAAACGCGGTGATCCCCGTGACAAATTGCTGGTCGCCAAAAGTTTCGAAACCGGAAATCGTCCTTGCGGTGGTGCTGAAAGGAAAGGCGAGGGCGAAGCCCAGATTGGAATTGCGCGACTGTGTGAGGTGCAGGCCGCTGCCGCTGAAAAGGAGCGAACCAATCCAGGATGGCCCGAAAGTAAATTGATTGCTGGCGACGAGACTCAGATAGTTGTTGTGCGTCGTCGCGCCGGTGGAAGGGAGCGTGGCCTGCTGAACCAGGGCGTTGTGCGTTGTATAAGTGTCGAAGGACATGCGCAAGAACCAATTGGAACGCTGCGTTTGCGCCCAGTCCAAGCGCATCATGCCGAGATAATTGCGGAAAGGAACCGGCGTATTCTTCGGAACGGGAATCGAGATCACCGTCGTTCCGTTTACAGTGATGAGCCCCTGTTGCGCGAGCTGCGAAAGCCCATTGAATTCCACAAGGCTATTCGGACTGTAGGCGATGCTGGCGTCTTCGTGAACATATTCCAATGAGCCGAAGACCCAAAGTTTGTCCCGCGCGATGGGGCCTCCCAGCGTTCCCACATAATTCCGACGGGAGAAGGGCTGCTTGGGGTCGGGCGAAGGGTTGTCAATCGGGAAGCGTGCGTTCAGGGAAGCATCACGCTCGTAGAAAGCTTCGTCGCCGTGCCATTCATTGGTGCCGCGCTTCGTGGAAATAACAACTGCGGAGGCCGTGGTGCGGCCCACCTCGGCGGTTTCTTGCGCGGTGGCCACGGCAAATTCCTGAATAGCCTCGGGAGAGTAGTTTTGCAGAAAGCCGCCGATCCAATCGTCGGTATTGTCGGCGCCATCCACGGAAAGATCGTTGTTCAAGCCGGAACTGCCGCCCGTCGAAACAGCGGTGATGCGGGCTTTGGTGGGATCGGAAGGTTCGACCGGTTCCGTTCCCGGGGCCATATAGGCGATATTGGCAAAACTGCGAGCGGCAAGTGGGATCGTGTTGAGGTCCTGAGAGGTGATAATGGTCTGGTGCACGGCGCTTTCCGTATCGATGGGTTGCGTTGTGATGGACTGATCGCCGTCCAGAGTGATGGTCTCCTGCCTTAGCGCCTGCAATTTCAATGTAATTGTGATTTCGCGAACCGAGCTGACAGCGATTTCTACCTCCGAACTTGAGTCGGCAAACCCCTTGGCTTGGACAGTTACATGGTAGGAGCCCGGCTGCAAACCATCAATGCGAAATTCGCCGCTCTCGTCCGATTTGGCTTCGCGCTGGATCGCTGAGTTGGCCGCCGTGACCACGACCCTTGCGGCAGGAACACGGCCAGCAGTCGCATCTTGTACTGTTCCTCGAAGAGCCCCAAGCGGGTTTTGCGCCCTGAGACCCGACGGAAAGAACGCGAGAATTGAGCCGAGCAGGAGCACAGTCCCGCAGCGAGTGGCAAAGTGGCGCAATGGAATGTTCATGATCACAGATAGATAGGCTATGGAATGCGGGCATCTACTACCACAGGTCGTAGTTTGTTCGCTGAGAGAACGATTCCGGTGACTGCAAAACCATTGGGCGCTTCGCTCATTCTTCCTGGGAAAACTTCGGCGAGTAAACAAAAGCCCGATCGGGCATGCGGCGGTCGAGAAAACCTTTCTTGTATAGGCGGTCGAGCGTGGTCATCACCGTGGTGTAGGCGAGCGGGCGCTCCAGCCGGCAAACGACTTCGCGAACGTTGCTTTCGCCGTGCGACCACAGAATTTGCATCAATTCCAATTCCAGCGGACCGAGAGTTGCGGCCGCCGCGTCTCCATTGACGCCAAGAATTCGTTCTTTCAGAAGACGAATCATCTCGAAGTTCAGAACCTGAATCCGTGTTTTGAGTGATTCATTCTACGCTTTCCAGGCGGGGCAGTGGAATTAGGAATTCTAAGAAATAGTGGCCAGGCCGACGGCCGGATGCTCCAGGGGTTGGAGCCACTCCGGGTCTTGCCTGGCCACTTCGATAAAAGCAGCCAACACACGCGCTTGGCTATGTGACGTACCGTATGGGGCGCGGGTTTCAGCGGCTTTGGGAACCGCCAGTTGCGCGAATCACCGCGCGAAATTAGAACCCGCCAAAAAGGGCGAGCCGAAGCTCGCCCTTTTTGCGCGGATCATATTGTTGAGTTCTTCAAGTCTTGGCGGTCCAGGCCGACTTGACCAGATCCGCATCGAACGCCGCCGGCACCTGCTTGAAGCAGGCGTAGCGGTACAGCGCGGCGTTGAAGATGCCTTGCACCGCAGACATCATCACGGAAAGCATCAAGATGTAGAGGATTAACAAAGCGAAGCCGGCGAGCAAGCCTTTGACTCCGCCGACTGCGATGGCCACAAACCACAGGCCGAAACCCGGGAGCATCAAGACGAGAGACACCAGGCTGAAGCTGAGCCCGCCGATGACTTTCTCACCCCAGGTATCGCGGAAGAGTTTCGAGGAGCGCTTCACCGCGGCGACTGGAGACAGATCTTCAAACGCCAGCACCGGAACTACAAAGTAGCAGGCCAGCGTCCAGGCAATGCCGATGATGCGCATGACAATGCGGCCGATGAGGCCCAAGCGCTCTTCGAGAGTCCGCAGAATCATTCCTACAGTGGCGGCGACGAACGCCCACTGAAGAATCGTGCCCTTGCGCGCCCACGCGAGCTCGATGCCGTCGCGGAAGGTCCAGTTACCACCCATCAAGCGGCTGTTGGCCACGCCCACAAGCGCCACGTTGAAGAACACGATGATGAAATAGTTCGCGACATACATCGTGAACATGCCGATCAGGAACATCGGCGAATGGTTCGGTTGAAACCGTTCTCCATTGGCGGCTGCGAACGTAATCGAAGGCATCATCAACAGCGTTCCACCCGTGGCGATCATCGCCGTGACAATCAGGCAGCTAATCGCCGAAAGGATTGGGAACAGCATGAGCTGCTTGTCGGAGCGCAGAATGACAAAGCTCTGCTTGACCAATTGCCAGGTCCGAGAAAACTTACCCATCGCACCCTCCTGCAATGTCCCAAAGAAATGGGGATTTGGCCTGCGGAAAGTTTGGAAGAAAGGTTGGGAGCCACCAATAGTACATCGGATGCACTCCCGAGGGACAGTTAACGCATAGGATAATCCAGGGCGGCCCGGCCGCGGTTGCCCTCTAACATAATGATTCTACACTGGTTACGTGGCACTTTCTTTCAGGAGTCCCCGTCGAACTGTGGGAATCTGAGGGCGGCGATGATTACCGCTGCCGGTGGGGGGCGGCATCAATGCCCGAGCGGTCCAGCCCGCGCCAGTCTTGCTCTTCGCGAAAACCCTCTCTGGCGTTTTCGACATCGATATCGGGAGCAGCGGAAGCCCAACGGAACAGCCCGTAGAGCGAAATTCCAACAACCGCCGCAATCGGAATCAACATCCACCAGTGCATGCTGATCCATCCACCGAGGCGCTGTTCGCCTCGTCGTTCGCACCAGCATCCCCCAATTCCAAACGGAAAACAATTGACGAGAGCAGCACTATTTGTCACTTTGAACTTTATTTAGGCCAACCTCGCACGCCGATATACTGATAAATAATTTTCTTGCACAAGAAGCCCTCGATTAGTTACTATCCCTACACTTTTAGCAGTCAGCACCGCTTCCTGACGCCAAGTGAATTGGCAACTGGCGCAGGAAGCTGACCTGACGGAGCCGGCGACGCAGCCCTCTCGCAAGAGTGAGCGTCCTCTTCACTCTTAAGCCAATGCTGGCTCCAAGATATGCGGCAAGGCAAGGAGACCGCCAATGCAACCCAGCCAACGTCTTGAATTGGAAGCTACGCGAACGCAGACGACTCAGCCCACCGCGGAAATTACCATCAGGCTGACGCCGTTTGACCGGAAGGAATACCGCGCCCTCATTGAGGCCCGGGAGCAAACCCTCCGGCGAATCGTAAAACGGCTGAAACCGGCGCTGGGTCTTTCCACGGCGGTGGATGCGGGCTGCGGCGTGGGCTTCTTCTCCCAAACGCTTGCCGAGTGCGGCCTGTGCACTTGCGGGGTTGACGCGCGGGGGGAAAACATCGAGGAAGCGCGCCGGCGGTTTCCAGGAATTCCTTTCGAGCAAGCAGATGTGGAGGCCCGCGAAATTTCCAAACTCGGACGATTCGACCTCGTGCTTTGCTTCGGCCTGCTCTATCACCTGGAAAATCCCCTGCAAGCTATTCGAAACCTCGGCGCCATTACCGAAAAATGCCTGGTCCTTGAAAGTATGTGCCTGCCGGACGAGCGTTGCTCTTTGCTCTTGCGCGAAGAGCCACGGCAAGACGACCAAAGCCTTACCGAGATGGCGTGTTACCCGAGCGAGAGCACCCTGGTAAAAATGCTTTACCGTACGGGCTTTGCAAAAGTCTACCGCGTGACTCCTCTGCCGGATCACGACGATTTCCGCGACACTCATGAACACAACCAGCGTCGCACCGTCTTGGTGGCCTCCTACGTGCCGATCGATGTTGCAGGATTCCGGTTGGTGCCCGAACCCCCGGAAATGGAAGATCCATGGGCAAAGAATCTTCCTCCAAGCAAAGCACTACCTAAGCGCATTTGGCGATTTCTGAAGAGTCCCGCGCGTAGCAAGTACATCACACTGGCAAATCGCGTGCGGCGCATTTTGCCCGGCATGTCTATTCCCTTGCGGCTGCCTTGCGGCGTGTGGTGGCTGGCCGAAGAGGGCATTCTGGATGAGAAACTTCTCTTCGGCGAATTCGAAACCATGGAGAGAAGGTTCGTAAAAAGGCTCTTGCGGCGCGACATGTGCGTTGTGGATATTGGCGCGCATCACGGGCTCTATACGTTGCTGGCGTCCAAATGTGTTGGATGGCACGGGCGCGTTGTTGCCATTGAACCGTCTCCTCGGGAACGCACTCGCCTGGAAAAACACCTTCGCCTCAACCGTTCCTCTAACGTGGAATTAATTCCCTGCGCCGCCGGAGAGGATTCGAGCGAGGCTGAACTCTATGTGGTGGAAAGCTTCAACGATGTATGTAACAGCCTTAGGCGCCCGGAGACACCCGAGCCTGTAAGAATCCAGCGCGTACGGGTTCGCCGCCTGGACGATGTTCTCTCCGAACTGGGTATTTCCACGGTGGATTTCATAAAGCTTGACGCGGAAGGCGCGGAGCTTTCGGTTTTGTATGGGGCCATGAAGGTTCTCAATCGCGCCCCGCGGCCGGCGATCCTGGTGGAGGTGCAGGACATTCGAACCAAGCCGTGGGGTTACGCAGCGCGAGAGATCCTGCAATTCCTGATGCGCATGGATTATCAGTGGTTCGCAATTGCAGCAAAAGGGGCGCTGCTGCCGATTCCGTGCAACCTGGAAACATACGACGCAAATCTGGTCGCGCTTCCGGTCGAACGCACCGAAGAATTTCTGAGCCTGCTCGGGCAAAGGTAAGGGGGATTTCAAGGATTCCTTCGTGGGAATCGAGAGGAGGAAATTCTTCGCGCACATGGCGAGAGCTCTCGTCAGCACTTAAGAAACGAGGGGAGTGCTGCTATTCTCCTTCGGGGAGACTCGCAACGTGAAGGTACTCGTTACCGGAAGCAGCGGTTTGATTGGCTCGGAAGCCGTAGAACATTTTGACCGCCAGGGCCATGAAGTGACCGGGCTGGACAACAACATGCGCCGCGAATTCTTTGGCCCGGCAGGAGATACGCTGTGGAACCTGGAAAGGCTAAAGCGGGAAACAAAGCGCTTCCGGCATGCCGCGCTGGATATCCGCGACCGCGCCGCCATCGAAGAACTGTTTCGATCGCAGCGGTTCGATTTGATCGTGCATTGCGCGGCGCAGCCCTCACACGACAAGGCCAGGGACATTCCGCTGCTGGATTTTGAGGTGAACGCTTTGGGAACTTTGAATTTACTCGAAGCCACGCGACAGCACGCGCCGGAAGCGGTGTTTGTGTTCATGAGCACGAACAAAGTGTACGGCGACGCGCCCAACGAGATTCCGCTAAAGGAACTCGAAAAGCGCTACGACTATGCACGCCCCGACGATTATGACGGCATTGACGAAACTTGCCGGATCGATCGCACGCTGCATTCGCTCTTTGGCGCGTCCAAAGCGGCCGCGGATCTCGTCGCGCAGGAATATGGACGGTATTTCAAGATGAAGGTTGGAATTTTTCGCGGCGGATGCTTGACCGGGCCCGCGCATTCCGGCGTGGAGCTGCATGGGTTTTTGTCTTATTTGGTGAAAGTCACGCTGAGCGGCGGGACGTACTCCATCTTTGGCTACAAAGGCAAGCAGGTGCGCGACAACATTCATAGCCATGACGTGGTACGAGCCATTGAAGAGTTTGCGGCGAACCCACGGCCGGGCGAGGTTTACAACCTTGGTGGCGGGCGCGGGAACAGCATCTCGATGCTGGAAGCCATCGAGCGCATCGAGCAGATGAGCAGGAAGAAATTGACGTGGGGGTATGTCGATGAGGCGCGAAAAGGAGATCACATCTGCTACATCTCGAACCTGGGGAAATTCAAGAAGGATTATCCGAACTGGAAGATTACGCGCGGGCTGGACACGATTCTGGAAGAAATCATCGCGTCGCAGAAGCAGCAGATGAAGTAGAGCAACCGCGACGGAGGCAGGCCGAAGTTAGAAGGTAGTCAAACCCGAAGTATCGGGGGCACGGGAACAATCGCAGGCAAGAAATGCTCACGTTTTTCACCACAGCGAAACCCTTCCGCGGGCATGACGGAATCATCCAAAGGAACGCGCTGAAGAGTTGGAGGCTTCTCCGCCCTGATGTGGAAGTGATTTTGTTTGGCGATGAGGAAGGCGCGGCGGATGCCGCCAGCGAGCTGGGATTGCGTCACGAACCGCACGTCGAACGCAACGAGTTTGGAACAAAACGATTGGACTACATGTTCTGTCGCGCGCAGGCCTTCGCCCGGCACGATCTGCTTTGCTACATCAATTGCGACATTTTGTTGATGCAGGATTTTGGCGATGCGATCAAACGCGTGCGCGAGAAGCATTGGCACCTTTTGATGGTGGGACGCCGATGGGACATCGAAGCCACGGCGTCGTTCAGCGCGGGAGACAAGGACTGGGAGACGCAATTGCGTCTGCGAGTCTTGCAGAACGGGCGGCGGCGCGGGCCGGAGTGGATTGATTATTTTGTATTTTCGCGCGGGCTTTATGGTGAGGACATGCCGCCATTCGTCGTGGGGCGCGTGTTCTGGGATAACTGGCTGGTCTGGAAAGCGCTCGCTTCAAATTTTCCCATTGTTGATGCCTCCAATGCGGTGCTCGCCGTGCATCAAAATCATGATTACGGCTATCACCCGCTGGGCCGACAGGGAGTTTTCTGCGGAGCAGAGTCTGCGCGGAATTACGAGTTTGCAGGCGGCTGGAAGCATCTGCGGACGATTGAGGACGCGACCGAGGTGTTGCGCCGCGGCGAGCTGAGGCCAAGTCGCGTGCGGTACTGGGCGAGTGCAAAACGATACGTGCGACAGGCATGGCGCGTTTTTCTTCACGGCGGAATCGAACGCGTGTGGTTTTTTCTTTTGGGGCTGACGCGGCCCGTGCGGCGGAAGTTTGGGCTGAACGCGGGGAATTTGCGGCGATTTTTGAGCCGAGCGGTTGCGGCGCCAGGGAAGCATTTATGAAAGCGCCGTACTTCACGGTTCTGATTGATGCTTACAACTACGGCCGGTATGTGGAGGAGGCAGTGTCCAGCGCGCTGGCGCAGGATTTTCCGCGCGAGGAGCGGGAAATCCTTGTCGTGGACGACGGCTCGACCGATGACACGGCTGCTCGCTTGAGGAGGTTCGGGAACGCGATCCGTTATTTGTACAAGTCCAACGGCGGACAGGCTTCTGCTTTCAACTACGGCTTCGCCAACGGGCGCGGAGAAGTCATTGCGCTACTGGATGCCGACGACGTTTGGCTGCCCGAGAAATTGTCGCGAATCTACGAAACTTTCCATCAAAATCCGGCGGCCGGGATGGCCTACCACCGCCTGTATTGGTGGAACGGCGCGAACGAAGCCGAGGCCGACCAGTACTTCATTGCTGTTTCCGGGCACGTGCCGGAAAGCCGTGTCGCGCTTCTGCAATATCCGATGGCCAGCACATCGTGCGTCGCGTTCCGGCGCTCGGCCCTGGAGAAACTGCTGCCGGTACCTGAAACACTGCGCTCACAGGCCGACGCGTTCCTGACGGCTCTGATCATTTTTATCGCGCCAGTCGTTGCCGTACCGGATTGCCTGGGGAAGTACCGGCTGCACGCGACGAATCTGTTTCATTTCACATCAGCGAAACCTTCACGCGAGCAAATTCAGCAGCGCATGGCGATGCGCGCGGCGCTGCTTGCGGAAATTCAGAAATGGCTGCTAAGGCACGGCCACGACCTCCGCTCGACCGATCTGCGCGACTACCTGTCCCAATGGAAGAAGGCGCAGGCGCAAGAAGGGTTTGCGCTCCGGGCGCCGGGCCACTGGAAATACTTCCGTCACCTTTTGGGCTATCCCTGGACGTACGGTGAGATCATGACGCGCCGGCACCGGATTTACAGCTATATGAGAGCTTGCGCGGCGCTGGTCTTGGGCTATCATCATTTGCATCTGTTTGATGATGCCCGGAGGAAGCGCAAGGAATGGATGGCTTCTTCCTCCGAAAAGACCCTGGTGACGCTCCCTGCAAAAGCCAAAGCGGCAGCCGCCACCAAAAGTTGAGCGGGTGACTTGGGAAAACCGTTTGTCAGCGTACTGATTGACACCTACAACCACGAGCGCTTCATCGAAGAAGCGATTGTCAGCGTGCTCGAACAGGACTTCCCCGCCTCGGACCGGGAGATCCTTGTGGTAGACGATGGCTCGACCGACCGCACTCCGGAAATCGTGCGCAAGTTCGAGCCGCAAGTGCGCCTGCTGCGCAAGGAGAACGGCGGCCAGGCTTCGGCGTTCAACGCCGGCATCCCCGAATGCAGGGGCGAGATCATCGCCTTTCTCGACGGCGACGACTGGTGGGAAAGCCAGAAGCTCAGTGTGGTCGCGAATGAGTTCGCGACTCAACATGATATCGGCGTCCTCGGTCACGGCCTGTACGAAGTGGATGAACAGGGCAGGCGACTCTACGTCAATGTTCCCGACCGTCGCTATTCTTGCCGCTTGAGCAGCTTGCAGGAAGCTCATCAGTTTCTGGAACTTCGCTCGTTTCTCGGCACCAGCCGCCTTGCTGCACGCAGATCGGTTCTTGTCCGCATGGTTCCATTGCCTGAAGCGCTGCTCGTCGAAGCCGACGAATTCCTTGCAACTCAGGCTGCCGCGCTCGGCGGTGCCGGGATCTTGGAGCAGCCACTGACCAATTATCGTTTACATTCCGGCAATCTGTATCAGTTTTCGGAATGGAATTCGGAAAAGGCGAAGCGCAAATATGATTCGCTCGCTTGTATCTTGCGCGATTTGCCGCCACGGTTGAAGCCAGCGAGCGTGCCTGAAGACGTAATTCGCATACTGACGGATTGTGTGCGCATCGATGTCGAGCGGTTGGGACTTGCACTTGGAAAGGGCTGGCCCTGGGATACGGTAAGGATCGAACGGGAAGCAGACCGGCAGGCGTATCGTGGTGCAAGTTTTGGATATCATCTCTTCCACGCGGCGGTGCTCGGTGCGGCAGCAGTACTGCCTCCGGCCCTGTTTTATCGGCTGCGCCGTTGGTACACGAAACGAGGGCTTGCACGCACGCGGGAGATCGTTGGTTCTCCCCAGCCCGCTCCTTCGCTAGTGGTACGAACACAGTCAACTCATGATCGGAACTGATCCTCCACAAATTTCCCGCTGGAGGAGTCGGCTTCTCTCGCTGCCAGCTTTTCCAGGGAAGCTTCGGCTCATAGACATGGCCGCCGCCGCGTTGCGATCGATTGGAAAGAATACCCAGAAAGTATGTCTTTGGGACGGCGCAGAATTCTACGTGGATTTACGTGACCGCATTCAGAGGCAAATGTGGTGCGGCTGCTACGAGCCGCATGTTATGCGGGCGCTACGCGGTATCCTTCGTGCCGGAGACGTATTCCTCGATTTGGGAGCGCATATCGGGTATCACTCCTATTTTGCCGCTGGATTGGTGGGACCGTCCGGACGGGTCTTCGCCCTCGAGGCGGATCCTGCAAATTTCCTGCGGCTAAAGGGAAACTTGGAGGCATTCCCTTATGCTTACGCGGAAGAGTGCGCCATTTGGTCGCACGAAGGAAAATTGATATTTGCTCGCTCGGAATCCATTAAGGAATCGGGTTGGGGAGCACTTGCGAGTGTACACAATGCACCTGAGCGCGAACAGATCGAAGTGGATGGCGTTTCGCTCGATGCTTGGAGTGAGCGCATTGGATTGAAGGCAGTTCGCGCTGCAAAAATCGATGTAGAAGGGTCCGAGTTTGCCGTGCTCCAAGGAGCCAGGCGTGTGCTGCAGCAGATGCGGCCCATCTTGCTACTTGAAATGAACGAGTCGCTTCTGAGACAAGCCGGAGCATCGCCTGTTCTAGTTGAGCAGCTCTTGCGCACCAATGGATACAAATTGCATGTGCTTTCTGACGGCTCAATTCAGCCATGGAGAGCGCTAACGGCGGATGAATCTGTCGACTGTGTCGCAATTCCGGAGGAATTTGCGAAGACAGAATTGCAAGAAGCTCCCAAATAGTTTTGTTTGGCGAAATTGACGAGGATTGAAGCTGAAGGGGGATACCGTGAAAGTGTGTCAGTCCATGCGGCGCGATTGGAACGAACGTGCGCGTAAGGACGCTTTCCTCTATATCGCAAGCTGGAAGGATAATTGGGACGAAGAGAGTTTTTTCGCTTCGGGCGAAGCAGACTATCAGTGCCTGGTCGAGCCGGTCCTTTCAAAGCTTGCGGTCAACCCTGCCGCAAGTTCCATGGCCGAGCTCGGCTGCGGTGCCGGTCGAATGACTCGCGCCTTTGCCAGCCGGTTCCGTTCGGTTACAGCCATTGATATCTCTGAAGAAATGCAGAGCCGCGCAAGGAAATATCTGGCGGAGTTCGCTAATGTTCAGTGGGTACTTTGCGATGGTGTTGCGCTTTCCGGCGTCCAATCTTCGCAGGAGTTCGTGTTTAGCTACCTAGTTCTTCAGCACTATCCTTCCGCCGAACTTGTCGCTAAATCCATTGAGGAGATGATGCGGATTCTTCGTCCGGGCGGCGCATTTTTGTTCCACTTCAACGGATCGAATCGGCCCACCATGAATTGGAGAGGCCGCTTTGTCTCGGGCATGCTGGATAGCCTGTGCTCCATCGGCCTAAACCGCGCCGCCAAAGCCTGTGCCC
>Ga0209166_10002142_pt1 | contig 15370 bp, 11 predicted proteins | sample Coa_R1_3_FD_187151 | JGI IMG/M metagenome (GOLD analysis project Ga0209166, IMG submission 187151) | Surface soil microbial communities from Centralia Pennsylvania, which are recovering from an underground coalmine fire - Coalmine... | ecosystem: Environmental > Terrestrial > Soil >... | reverse complement strand
CCCACCGTGTTGAGTTCCGTGATTTTTGCCCAATCCGCAGCACCACAGCCGGAAACGGTTACAAACAAGGCGGGAGAGGCGCTCTACAAGCAGCGCTGCGCGGCATGCCATGAAGGAGCAGTGCCCAAGGCGCCGAACCACGAAGCCCTGAAGCAGATGTCGCCGGAGAATGTGCGGTTCGCCCTGTTAAGCGGCAGCATGAGGGCGCAAGGGATGGGGCTGTCGGGAATACAGATCGACTCTATTGCGGAGTATTTGACGGGAAAGCTACCTGGAAAAGAACAGCTGCCCGCCGAAGCATTTTGTCCGGCGAGCGGACCCGCGTTTTCGGAACTGCTTGGGAAACCTCATTGGAATGGCTGGGGCGTGAGCCCGGAACAAAAACGTTTTCAGCCCGCGGAAATGGCGCAACTTACTGCGGAACAGGTACCAAAGCTGAAACTGAAATGGGCTTTTGGTTTTCCGGGAGTCACTCGCGCCTATGGGCAGCCGGCGGTCGCGGCCGGACGTTTGTTTGTTGGCAGCGCTGGGCGCAAAGTGTATTCGCTCAGCGCGGAGACCGGCTGCGTCTACTGGGAGTTTGACGCGGATTTTCCGGTGCGCACGGCGATCAGCATCGGGCCGAACGGAGGAGGCTGGGCGGTTTACTTCGGCGACCAGCATGCGAACGCCTATGCCGTGAACGCCGCAACCGGAAAGCTTCTTTGGAAAGCGCAACTGGACGAACATCCCGCTGCTGTGATTACGGGCGCTCCCGTGCTTGCCGGCGAGCGGCTTTTTGTACCGATGGCTTCCATCGAGGAATTCACGGGAGCTTATCCCCAATACGAGTGTTGTAGATTTCGCGGGAGCCTTTCCGCGCTGGATACCACGACGGGCAAGGTTCTTTGGAAAAGCTATACGATCGCCGAAAAGCCCAACCCCACGCACAAGAACAAATCGGGCGTGCAACTCTGGGGGCCGTCGGGAGCGGGTGTGTGGTCTTCGCCAACGGTGGACTTAAAAAAACGCATGGTCTACGTGGGCACGGGAGACAATTACTCGGATCCGCCAACAAACACGTCGGACGGTATCCTGGCTTTTGAGATGGACACCGGAAAGCTCGCATGGTCGCGCCAGTTGACGCAGGGCGATGCTTTCAACGTGGGCTGCGGCGCTCCTCCGAATGTCGAGAGTAATTGTCCTGAATCAAAAGGACCGGACTTTGATTTTGGTTCGTCCGCAATGCTGGTGGAGCTTGCCGGCGGGCGTCGGGCTTTGGTGGCGGGCCAGAAATCGGGAATTGTTTACGCGTTGGATCCGGACAAGAAGGGCGAAATTATTTGGCAGAGACGTGTCGGAAAAGGAAGCACAGTCGGCGGGGTAGAGTGGGGAACATCCGCTGATGCGAAGAATGCGTATGTCGCGGTGTCCGACGCGGTAATGCAGCCAGTTCCCGCGGGCACAGCGGGTCAGCAAGATTCGGTTCTTGGAGTGCCTTTTCAGTTGGATCCGAAAGCGGGCGGTGGGCTCTTCGCGCTGAACATCGAGACTGGCGAGATCGCATGGCACACGCCGCATCCGGGTTGCGGGGAAAAGCCAGGGTGCAGCCCGGCGCAGTCCGCTGCGGTAACCGCGATTCCTGGCGTGATTTTCTCTGGCGGCCTGGACGGGCATTTACGAGCGTACTCCGCGCTGGATGGGCGCATTTTTTGGGATGTGGACACGGAGATGGAATACAAGACCGTCAACGGCGTGAAAGCGCATGGGGGATCGATCGACGCTCCTGGAGCGGTCATCTCGGGTGGAAGGTTGTACGTGAATTCCGGTTATTCGTTTCTGGGAAGCGCTCCCGGCAACGTGCTGCTGGCGTTTTCAGTGGATGGGAAATGAGAATTGCGGTGAGTTTCGCGTCATCGAAGAGCTGACAGGGCAAAGGAATAAAGCCTCACAAGAAAAAAAGAACATTGCGGACAGAAAGATTTGCCCGTATGCAGCACGCGCTATACCATACTTAAACGCGCCCAGCACAATCCAACGAATCATAACCGGGGGGAATCGTGAGCTTTTGCACAAGACTCGCACGGCTGACGCTGTTTTGTCTGCTGCCCGCATCGCTGGCGGCGCAGACCAAGGGCATTCCGGAATGGTGCAAGCCTCTGCCGCGGCCGGAATACAGGACCTTGCTACGCATGCCGATCAACGATCCATGGTTTGAAGTGTATCGGGTGGCGCCGGGGACGTTTGCGATTTACGAGCCGCATCAGGCCGAAGAAACCATTTCCTACCTCATCGTGGGGACCAAGCAGGCGGTGATTTTCGACACTGGCATGGGCATCGGCAGCATCAGCAAAGTCACGCGGCAATTGACGGCAAAGCCCGTGGTGGTGCTGAATTCGCATACGCACAACGACCACGTGGGTGGCAACGCGGAATTCGCGTTTATCTACGGGATGGACACGGCCTTTACGCGCAAAAACGCGCGAGGTTCGCTCGCGGACGCGCAAGCGGAAATCGCAGCGGACCAGATCTGCGGCAGCTTGCCGCCGGGCTTCAGCACAAAAGCATACGCGACGAAGCCGTGGAAAATTTCGCGGTTCATCGAGGATGGTTTTACCATCAATTTGGGCGGAAGCCGCAAGCTTGAAGTGATTGCCACGCCGGGGCACACGCCGGACGCGATTGCCCTGATCGATCGTGAAAACGGACTGCTCTTTACCGGCGACACATATTATCCCGCGCCGATCTGGCTGTACCGCCCCGAGACGGATATGGACGCTTACGTGGCGTCGGCGAAGAAGCTTGCCGCGCTGGCTCCCCAAGTGAAACTGGTGCTCGGCGCGCACAACGTTCCGGTGGCGCAGCCCGACGTGCTGCCTAAGCTGGTGGATGCGATACAGGCAGTGCGCTCCGGCAAAGGCGAAGTGAAAGCGGCGGGCGCGGGCAAAGCCATGCACACTTTTCAGGATTTCAAGTTTCTTCTCGCCGCACCCTCGAAAGGGCTAGATTAGTAGTGAAGACTATTTCGAATGCGGTGCGCTTATTCCAAGCCGGTCGTGTTTGTGCCGTTGCTTTTTCTTTTTCTGACGCCGCATGTCTCCGCCCAAGCGACCAGACACGGAAAGCATGACGGGCGCGACAAAACGGTTTGGAATTATGAGGGTGGAGTTCTTTTCGAGACGGATGGATCGCTTCCCAACGGGGTTTGCTTTCGCATCTATGGCCTCATGAACGCCGATGATTTCTTCGGCAGCCTCAAACGCATTGACACAGAGAACGGCACGCAATTCCTCCGCGGCACGGAAACGGTGACGAAATTCCCCGACTCCGTCACGGTTGCTTTCTCCATTCGCGACCAGCTTTGCCCCCCTGGAGCGCAACAGGACGGAACGCGCAAATACATGACGCAGCAAATGATCGACGAACTGCGATTTTCGTTGTATTGGAAGCGGGGCGTGGAGCTGCGGCCTGTAAAAGACGCGAAGGAAATCACGTCGCGCGTGGACCGCATCCAGCCATACGCCACGTCGCTTGCGGCGGAGTTGCCTGCTCGCTACGAATGGACGTTTCAATTCGAGATTCCCAGCGCGGGCGTCTCGTTGACAGACAGCCTGGCCTTCATTTTCCGCACGCCAGACGGGCACATTGCCGCGCGCGTCGCTGCACGGCTATAAGTTGTGGATTTAGCCATTGACTTTCAGTCCGTGGAAATGGGGAATCCCTCATGTTTTTTTGCCCAAGGTCTTGCTGGAGCGGGCAAGTTGTAGAGAAATATGAAACGCACTTCAATGTATGGACTCTCGAACGCCTTGGGAAGCGGCTCGAACGGTGAGGAGGCTTTGATCGCTGCTATCGAGGCCTTCCGAAGATCTTCACTTCCTGTAGCCGATTCAACAATTAGTTCTTTCTCTTGCAATTTCCCTTGAGGAAAAATCTGAAATCGAACCACTACTTTACCTTTTTCACCGGCCTCTACTGACTTGGGTATTCGAGCGAGCCAGTTTTTCCGCACCCTGGCATCCCGAGCGCAAAGAGTGCTTCGCTCGGGATGACCTAAGCGTGCTTACTTGATACCGATGAGATTGATCAGACGAACGACTTCGCTCTCAGGAACGTCGTAAAGTGGGCGAATATCTTCTTCTTCCAGACGGTCGCGCAAGTATTCCGCGGCCACAAAGCTGGCTTCGCGATCCGTCAGATCGCGACGGGACTTTTCCCTGAATTTCACAAAAGCGGTGTGTGCAAGCCCCACGACGTGGGCTTCGCCGTCTACGAAGAACTTTGTGTCTATCGTGTCCGCATGTCGCGTAGCGATGCCGTTCCACATGTGAGAGAACCGGCACTGGTAGGCTTGCCCGCTCAGCTTGGAGGTCACTTCAAATGGACCGACAAACTGGCTCATTGCGCCGGCATTGGCCAATACGGGCCTGATGGTCATCGGCTCGCCACCACGGCCGCCTCTGCTTGCGAATAGCTTTTCACGGCAGCGCCAACTCCCGCCCCGCTCCCAACTCGGAATCCCTGATCGATCAGGCACTTTTCCAGTGCCGCGAGGAACAGCACTACGTTGGTTTTCTGGCTGCAGTAGCCCATCAAGCCCACGCGCCAGATTTTGCCCTTGATCGGGCCGAATCCGCCAGCGATTTCAATGTTGAATTCGTCGAGCAGCTGATTACGAAGCGTCTCGTCGTTCACGCCGCTTGGAATCATCACGGCAGTTACGGTTGGCAGCCGGTCCGAAGGATTTTCCACGAGGAGCTTGAGCCCCATCGCTTCCAGACCAGAGATCAGCGCAAGCTGATTCATACGATGCCGCCCCCAGCGCGTTTCCAAGCCCTCTTCGACAACCAGACGCATCGCTTCGCGCAAGGCAAAAATCAGCGAAATCGGCGGCGTGTGATGATACAGGCGATCCTTGCCCCAGTAATTCATCGCCGTGGTCAGGTCGAAATACCAGCTCTGCACCTTCGTTTTCCGATTGCGGAACACTTCTTCGGCCGCAGGACTCACGGTGATGGGCGACATCCCCGGCGGCGCGCTGATCGCCTTCTGCGAGCCGCTGAAGCAAATGTCCACGCGTTCCCGGTCCACGTGCAGAGGCACGGCTGCAAGCGAGGCCACTGTGTCTACAACGAGCAATGCTCCCAATTCGTCCGCAACTTTCCGAAAAGCATCGATCTTCGTGAGTACGCCAGTGGAGGTTTCTCCCTGTGCGAGGCCGATCATCCTGATTTTTTTGCCTTTTCCGGCACGCCGCACATCCTCCGGATCTACGGGCTTTCCGTAGGGAGCTTCAACTTTTGTGACTTTTGATGAGGCGCGCGTCGCAATTTCGTACATGCGCTCGGAAAATACGCCGTTCACCGCGACAATCGCTTCATCGCCTTCCTCCAACGCATTGAGCACAGACGCTTCAATCCCGCCAGAACCCGAAGCGGAGAGCGGCAACGCGATGCGATTTTCTGTCTGAAAAATCTGCCGCAGAAGAACCTGGGTTTCGTCCATGCAGCCGCGGAACCACGGGTCCATGTGGCCTACCAGTGGCGTCGCCATCGCGCGGTACACGCGCGGGTCTACAGAAGACGGCCCCGGCGTCAGCATCAGCCGTACGGGAGGATTGAGTTCTCCAATCTGTTGAGTCATACGCTTTGCCCTTCTTTTTGAGTGCTGCTTTCCCGCTGTTAGGAGCGAACCGCCTACGAGTGTCTTTTCAGGGGACTTTCCTGCCACGGCGGAACCCTAATTTTCGCGCAATCAGTCGCTGCCGCGCAACCGACAATTTGGCCCTGAGCCACACAGGACTAGCTTGCGGCATTGTGGTTGACCCAGTTTGCAGCCTACTCATAACTTGACAAGAATGTCGCTGTAACGAAGTATCTCAGCGCACGATGGGACAGCTCCGGGAGAAAGTGTGGTGTTTTGCCTTTCTCGTCTCCACTCGGGAATTGTCGTAGATTTTTCGACTGGCGCTTCCAAGAAAGCTTGTCAGGCTCGGAGGTCTAACCGTTGACTTGGACTCAATACTATGACCCCACAGGACATTGGTGGCTTTCCACGTTCATTGCCTCTATCCCGGTCATCATCCTGTTAGGCGCCTTGGCGCTGTTGAGAATGAAAGCACACTGGGCGGCCGTGCTTGGGCTTGCGTCAAGCCTCACCATCGCGATTGGCGTGTTCAAAATGCCCCTGGGCATGGGCGTGCGTACTGCGGTGTATGGAGCATGTTACGGCCTGTTCCCGATCGGGTGGATCATCCTGAATGTCATTTTTTTGTATGACATGAATTGCATCACGGGCCGATTCAAGGTTTTGCAGGAAAGCTTGATGGGCCTTACGCAGGACCGGCGGCTGCAACTACTGGTGATCGCTTTTTCCTTTGGCGCTTTTTTTGAGGGCGCAGCAGGGTTTGGAACACCGGTGGCAGTAACTGCCGCTATTCTTATTGGGCTTGGGTTCAAGCCGCTCCAGGCTTCTGGCCTCTCCCTCATCGCCAATACGGCTCCCGTAGCATTTGGCGCTCTCGGCACGCCCTTGATTGCGCTTCAAGGCGTGACCGGGCTCGATCTCTTGCAACTCAGCGCGATGGCGGGACGAATCCTGCCTGTCTTTTCGATGTTGATTCCCTTCTGGATGCTCTGGGCGTTCGCCGGATTCCGCGGAATGATGGAGATCTGGCCGGCCGTGCTGGCTGCCGGGGCGTTTTTCGCAATTCCGCAATACTTTGTGTCCAACTATCACGGGCCCTGGCTGGTAGACGTGGTCTCGGCTGTGTGCTCCATGATTGCGGTGGTCGTCTTGCTCTTTCTTTGGCATCCCAAAAAGATTTGGGGATTCGAAGGACATGAAGCCGATCGCACGGCCCGTGCGAGCCACGGTCACAGCTCGGTGGAAGTTGCAAAAGCCTGGACTCCGTGGGCCATCCTTAGCGTCGTGGTGTTCCTGTGGGGACTTCCGGTCGCCAAAACGTTTTTGGACAATCTTTCCATTCTCAAGATTCCTGTCAGCGGACTGCATTACTTAATCCTGCGCGTTCCTCCGGTGGTCGCGAAACCCACGCCGGAAAGCGCGGTTTTCAATTTGAACTGGCTCTCGGCCAGCGGTACCGGCATTTTGGTCGCGGCCATCATCTCTGGATTCGTCATGGGCTTCGGCCCGATGGCCATGCTTCGCCAGTACACAAAGACCTTGTACAGAGTGCGCTTCTCGTTGATTACCATCGCGGCCATGATGGCGATCGGCTTCATGACGCGTTATTCAGGCCTGGATGCAACAATGGGGCTGGCGTTCGCGCGCACTGGCCGGCTTTATCCCTTCTTCGGCACGCTCCTGGGCTGGCTGGGCGTCGCGCTGACCGGATCCGATACCGCTTCCAACGTGCTGTTCGGCAGCTTGCAGAAAATATCCGCAACGCAGGTTGGGCTATCTCCAACATTGATGGCTGCTGCAAATAGCTGCGGCGGCGTTATGGGCAAAATGATTGACGCTCAAAGCATCGTCGTCGCCAGCACGGCGACGGAATGGTACGGCCATGAAGGAAACATTTTGCGCTATGTCTTCTTCCATAGCATCGCGCTGGCATGTTTAGTGGGCGTGTTCGTGTTACTTCAGGCATACGTATTTCCTTTCACCAAGCTTGTGGTGCACTAGACTCGCCCGTAGCGCGGAACCGTACTATCCTTGACTCGCACGCCATGGACACCAGCATCTTCAGAGAATTTCGCGCCATCGTCGGAGAGCGCGGCCTTATTTCCTCCGCCGAGGAGCTTTGCACTTATGAATGCGATGGCCTCACGAATTTTCGCGTCCTGCCTCGCGCTGTTTTGCTCCCCACTTCTACCGAACAAGTGCAATCGATCCTGCGCGTCTGCCATCGCACAAAAACTCCCTTCGTCGCACGAGGCTCCGGCACAGGCCTCAGCGGCGGCGCACTCCCTGTGGAAAACGGGATTGTCATCAGCCTTGCGCGCATGAACCGCATTCTTGAAGTAGATATTCCCAACGCGCGGGTCGTGGTCGAGCCCGGAGTTATCAACCTTGACGTCACTGGCCGCGTCCAGCCGCAGGAATATTTCTACGCACCCGATCCCTCCTCGCAATCCGTCTGCAGCATTGGCGGAAACGTTGCGGAGAATGCGGGCGGAGCGCACTGCCTCAAGTACGGCTTTACTACAACTCATGTTCTCGGCCTTGAAGTGGTTCTCCCGGATGGCTCGCTTGTTCATCTCGGTGGAAAAACGCTCGACGTGCCAGGCTACGACCTCGCTGGCGTTTTCGTCGGCTCCGAGGGCACGCTGGGCGTCGCGACGAAAATCATTCTTCGCGTCGTTAAACGGCCCGAATGTATTCGCACGCTGCTTGCCGCGTTTCCTTCCACCAACGAAGCGGGTGCCGCCGTCAGCGGCATCATTGCGGCGGGCATGCTTCCGGCGGCAATCGAAATGATGGATAACCTTGCCATTCAAGCGGCGGAAGCTGCCGTTCATGCGAACTATCCAAGTTGCGGCGGCCTCCTCCTGGTCGAGCTTGATGGTCCACTCGCTGAAGTCGAAGCGCTCATAGCGCATGTGGATGAAATCTGCCGTTCGAATGGCGCATGGGAGATTCGCGTCGCGCAATCCGAGTTTGAGCGTGCTCTTGTCTGGAAAGGACGTAAAGCGGCCTTTGCCGCTGTGGGCCGTATTTCTCCGAACTATATAGTCCAGGACGGAGTGATTCCCCGCACCGCTCTTCCTCAGGTGATGAACGAAATCGCGCGGCTAAGTAGGGAAAACGGCTTGCGCGTAGCTAATGTTTTTCACGCCGGCGACGGCAATCTACATCCGCTCGTACTTTATGATCGCCGTATCCTCGGCCAAGAAGAAGCCGCGCTTGCACTTTCGATGAAAATCCTTGAGCTGTGCCTCGCCGCGGGCGGTTCCATCACCGGCGAGCACGGCGTGGGCGAAGAAAAAAAGTGCATGATGCCCAAAATGTTTGCCGAACCGGACCTCGCCACCATGCAGCGGGTCCGCTCCGCTTTCGACCCTTTGCAGCTGTCGAATCCGACAAAAATTTTCCCGACGCCACGCCTCTGCGGCGAAAAGCCCGGCGAATACATACGACATCCGCTCGAAACCGCTGGACTCGCGGAGCGCTTCTGATGAGTAGTCCAATCATATTTTTATTAATCGTCATTCCGTGTGCCGCAACCGCAACCGTTTTCGCTATCTTGATCCTAGTTAGGGTAGGTAGACTGGGCTACCATCGAACCGGCTGGCCAGCCAGGGATTTCCGGCTCTACGCAGTCTATTGGCGCGAAGCTCCAAAGCGTGGCTGGTCACGCTGGCCTCTGATCGGAGCGGCCGCCTTCTTTCTGGCAGTCGTCGCAACGTTCTTGATGTCCGCGTTTTGGGTGGTTCAGTGAACTCCAATGCTGCGGCCCAACATTCATCTCCCCTTGTTTCCCCCGCCCTCCGCGACAAACTCGTCGCCCTCTTCGGTCCCGACCATGTCCGCCCGGCCTCTCCCGCCAACGCACTCTCCGGTGTTCACCCGCAACTCATCCTCGAACCGACGACCGAACAGCAACTCGCAGCTGCCCTTCGTATCGCCAGCGAAGCCGGTCTCGCGGTGATTCCTCGTGGCGGCGGAACAAAACTCAGCTGGGGCAATCCGCCGTTGCGCGCCGACCTCATCCTCTCCACAACACGACTGAAACAAATCGTCGAACACGCCTGGGCCGACCTCACCGTCATTGTCGAAGCTGGTTGCACCATCCAAAAGTTGCAGCAAACCCTCGCCCAGCACGGCCAACTCCTTGCGCTCGATCCGTTGTGGCCGGAAGAAGCCACTGTCGGAGGCGTCCTCTCCACCAACGACAGCGGCGCGCTTCGTCTTCGCTTCGGCGCCTTGCGGGACCTCATCATCGGCGTCACCATCGCTCTTCCCGATGGCACGCTTGCCAGCAGCGGCGGAAAAGTCGTCAAGAACGTGGCCGGCTATGATCTCCCGAAACTTGTCACCGGCGCTCTCGGCACTCTGGGCGTCATCACGCGCGCCGTATTCCGTCTTCATCCCCTTCCACACGGGTCGCGTTCATTCTCCATTCCCGCTGCAAATCCCGATGAGGCGCAAGAACTCGTCCTCGGCATCCAAGATTCCAAACTCGCCCATGTCGCACTTCAATCGCGTTTCTCAGGCGACGCGCCTCCGTCCATCGATATCCTCTTTGAGGGCACCGAATCCGGCCTTGACGCGCAGGCTATTCATCTGCGCGCGCTTTGCCGCTCCCAACAAATCTCCGAAGTTTCATCCGAAATTTGGAGCGCACGGCAAGATCTTTGGTCGTTTTCCAACCCTGAAGAGACCGCCATCGTCAAAACCAGTACTCTTCCCGCCGACCTCGGGCGCACTGTCGAACTCTTCCGTCGGAGCACCAACTCTGCGCAGGTTTGCTGGAAATCCTTGATGTACGCGACGGGCCTCGGCTGGCTCCGGCTCGAAGGCCGTCCAGACGATTTGCATCGCACACTCGCCACTTTGCGGGCCGACGTCGAAAGAATGGGAGGCTCTCTCGTCCTTCTTCACCGTCCCGCCACGCTCCCACCTTTCGACGCCTGGGGCACTCCTGGCGATTCCCTGGGCCTCATGAAAGCCGTCAAGCGCCAACTCGATCCCGCCAACACCCTCAATCCCGGTCGTTTCCTCGGTGGCATTTGAATTTTCCTGCTGACGCTTTGTTTGACTTGCCCTCCAGCGCCGCATACCATGACAATTTCGCAAAGTTCATCGCATGATTGGCACCCTTGTATCAAACTACCGGATTATTGAAAGACTGGGCGGCGGCGGAATGGGTGTCGTCTATAAGGCCGAAGACACGCGCCTAGGCCGCTTTGTTGCACTGAAATTCCTTCCTGAAGAATTAGCCAAGGATCCCGCGGTCCTGGAGCGTTTCCAGCGCGAAGCCCGCGCCGCCTCTTCGCTGAATCACCAAGGCATTTGCACTATTTACGATATAGGCGAATCCGCCGGCCGCAGCTTTCTGGTCATGGAGTATCTTGAGGGGCACACGCTTCGTGACCGCATTGCGGGCCGTCCTCTGCCGCTCGATTTGCTTCTCGACCTGGGTATCCAAATGGCCGACGCCCTTGATGCCGCTCATGCCAAGGGTATCGTCCACCGCGACATCAAGCCCGCCAATATTTTTGTAACCTCGCGCAACCAAGCGAAGATTCTCGACTTTGGTCTTGCCAAGATCGGCCCGCGCGCTGCTTCTCCCGCCACCGTTGCCACTGCTGTGACTGCATCAGGCGCGACGGTGCTCGACGATAACCTCACCAGCCCTGGCACCGCGCTGGGAACCATCGCGTACATGTCCCCGGAACAAGTGCGCGGGGAGGATCTCGATGCGCGCACCGATTTGTTTTCCTTCGGTGTGGTTCTTTATGAAATGGCCACGGGCAACCAGGCCTTTCCCGGCCGCACATCTGGCGTAGTTTTTGACGGAATCTTGAATCGACAGCCGGTCGAGCCTGCGCGGCTCAATCCTATTCTCCCGCTCGAGCTCGACCGCATTTTGAACAAAGCCCTCGAAAAAGACCGCGCGCTCCGTTATCAGACAGCATCAGATTTGCGGGCCGACCTCCAGCGCCAACAACGCGACTCGACCTCCGGCAAAGTCAGAGTCTGGCAGACCACTGCTGCTGACGCTGCAGCCGCCAAGCAAACGGAAACTGCTTCGGAGGGGGCTTCACCCCAAACCGGCGGCGAACAAAAATTAACGCGCTCAGCACTTAATAAAAAGATTGCGGGCATTTGCGGCGGCATGGCCGATTATTTTCAAGTGGATGCGACCCTCATGCGAGTCTTGTGGCTTATTGCCGCCTTCGGTCTAGGATTCCCTTTTATCGCTTATATCGTTCTGTGGATTGCTCTGCCGCTGTCACCTGGCGGGGCGAGTCCAACATCCGCGACTACCTCGCGGATTTCCCAACCGGAACCAGGCACAAACGCGGCGCGGTCACGTTCAAGAACCTCAATCGTTATCATTGTGGCCCTTGTTCTCGCCGTCCTTGCCGTTGCTGCTCTTTACTTTCTGTCTCGAGATCGGCACCGCGCTGACTTTTCCTCCATCCGCATGCAGCGAATCACCACAACTGGCCAAGCGCTTTCTGCGGGCCTCTCTCCCGACAGCCGCTATGTGGTCTACAGCCAGGACGACAATGGAAAGAAAAGCCTGTGGCTGCGCCAACTGGCTTCGACCAATAGCGTTCAGCTCCTCCCTCCGGCGCCGCGCGCCTACCTCATTCCGGAATTCACTCCGGATGGCAGCTTCATTGATTATCTGGAAAAAGTGAATTTGACGGATCGATCTGGGACGCTTTACCAAATTTCTGTGCTGGGAGGAACGCCGCGCAAGCTGGTGGACCGCGTGGACAGTCCTGTCACGTTTTCACCTGACGGCAAGCAAGTCGCTTTTGTTCGCAACGATACTATCAAGGGCGAATCCTACCTCATCCTCGCGGATCCTTCTGGAGGGCATGAAACCACGCTGGCCACGCGCCACATTGGCAATGACATCGGTCCCTTTGCTATTCCTTCCTGGGCGCCGGATGGCAAGACCATCGCCCTTTCAGTTTCCGATCCGGCGGCAGACGGCCTGAACTATCACCTCTTGAACGTTTCCACCAGCGATGGGTCAACCACGGCCTTTTCGCCTGTACATTGGAGAACTGTCAACCACATTCTCTGGGTTCCCGACGGGAGCGGTATTCTCATCGCCGGGCAGGAAAAAACCGGCGCTCCGCAGCAGATCTATTGGAACGCGCAAGGAAGTTCGGAGGCACACAAAATCACTGCTGATGTGAATAGTTACATCTCTCTCAGCGTAGCCTCTGATTCTCGCTCTCTCCTGGCGGTTCAGAGCGATATCAATGTCAATCTTTGGGTTGGCCCCGCCAATAATCCCGACGCCGCCGTGCAAATTTCCTCGGGCCGGATGGACGGCATTGGCGGACTCGCTTGGACTATGGACGGACGCATCGTTTATCAAGGGAACGTCGGCGACACCTATCAAATCTGGATGGTCAACGCTGATGGCTCCAACGCCCACCAAGTGACCAACGACCGCTACTTTCACACCCAGCCTGCGGTTTGCGAATCCGGGCGCTCCATTGTTTTTGAATCCGATCCCACGGGCGTTCATCATCTCTTCAAGATGGACCTTGACGGCAACAACGTCACGCAAATCACCAATGGGGGCGGCGAGGGTAGCCCAAGCTGTCGTGTCCAATCGAACGATATGGTCTTTTCGGGCGCGAGCCCCGACGGGCGCACACTCTTGTATCGGATGGATTTGGGCGGCGGCCCTGCCGTGCCTCTTTCCGACCTCCTGGCCCTTGGTGGAGCGGATTATTCCCCGGATGGAAGCAGGATTTTAGCGGCCTTCTTGGACCAGAAAACCGGGAGGATCAAGGGCTATGTTCTTCCCTCCTCAGGAGGTCCGCCGCTCTTTGCGGGTGATCCCCCCTCCACAATCGACGCTGCGGGCATCGTCGGTTGGACAGCCGACGGCCGTGGCATGGCCGCATTGGATGACCGCAGCGGCGTCCCCAACCTCTGGATCTATCCCTTTGAAGGCGGCCCGGCCAAGCAAATCTCTCATTTTCCGAAATCAGAAATCCATGGCTTTGCCTGGTCTCCCGACGGCAAACGAATCGCCCTCTCCCGCGGTCCCACGGAACAAAACGTGGTCCTCATCAAAGCAGGCCCCTAGCCTTGGGCTCGAAGGGCAGCGGCAAGCAGGCAAGGCTTCACCCCGTGACAGTCTTGGATATTTAGGTGAAAAATCACTTGGCTATAGAAAAGACGGGCTGGACCAGAACTCTCAACGAGCCTCTCTTTGCGCCTCTTCCGCAAAGTCTCCGCGTTTGCCTTCCCTGACGAGCATCATCCATCGTGGATAGGTCTTCTTGAAGTCCGCGATAATCTCCTCATACGGCACATCCGCATAATTCCCGCGCTCCCGGACATACTCCATGTGCCTCCGTCCATCTCGATCGAACTCATGAAAGAGCGAATCGTGCCGTCCGTCGAATTCCAGAGGATGCACCCCGAACCTCTGGCACAGGCTCAGATTGAACGCGGGAGTCGCTTTCACCCAATGGCCCTCCAGATAAAGTTCTGTGAAGCTGTGCCAGATGAAGAGGTCTCCTCCCATCAGCTCGAGCAGCTTCTTTGTGGACAGATGGTTGCGCACATCGGCATAGCCTAGGCGCGCTGGAATGCCCACAGATCGCGCGGCCGCAGCGAGCAATGCCGCCTTTGGAATGCAGAACCCGCGTTTGGCGCGCAGGCAATCGCTGGCCCGGAAGTATCGGCGTTCCTCGGCTCCGTAGTACGGATCGTAGAGAATTTCGTCCCGCACCGCGTAGTACAGTTTCACTGCGCGCGAAACATCATCGCCCGCGCCGCCAGCCGCCTTCCTGGCAAACTCCTGCACGTCGGCATCGCCGCTGTCTATAAACTCCGCGGCTGCCGTGTATCGCTCAAGTTCCATCGCGTACCTACGTTACTGTGGCCGTGAATAATTCTGGATGTTCGGCGGCGCTGGAATTTTCGGATTACCGCGCGGATCCGGCAGGGGAGCTTGCGAGGTCCACTTCATAGGGATGACGCCCGTCCATGTTGGAGTCGCGTAGTCCTCGTCTTCATTTACTGCGAAGCCCGTGCGCACCTTGGCGGAGGCTTCGACCAGCGGAACTGCGAGGACCATGGTGCCTTTCAATTCCTGCTCGGTCGGCGGACGCACCGTGGCCCAGCGGCCGCGAATCACGTATTCGACAAAGTCGCTCATGGCGGCAAGCTTTGCGGCTTCGCCTTCGACGATTTCCGCTTTCCCCATAACTACCACAGATCGGTAATTGACCGAGTGGCCCGTCGCGCTGGGCGAGCAAACAATCCCGTCGAGGAGCGTGACATTCAGGCAAAAAGGGGCGCCGCTCGCAAGCGTCTTCATGAGGCGGCTCGCGGTCGAACCATGCAGAAACAATTTGTCGCCTACTCGCACATAGTTGGTCGGCACAACAATCGGCATACCATTGTCGATGAACGCGACCTGACAAACAAAAGCTTCATCCAGAATGCGATAAATCAATTCGCGGTCGTAGCTTCCCCGGTCCGGCTTCCGACGGACTTTGGTTCGTTCGGTCGGAGTGAAATGGCTCATGCGGGCAGACTATCCGTTGTGCCTGTATCGCCGCAAGCACCAATCTGGACGCCCAGGAACCTGTCAAGCCATCTGAGAATGTAACCGTAGCTGGGGTGGTCGAGACATTTGAAATGTAACCGAAGGTTTGTTGTTGTTGCAGGTGTGGGAAAGTGGGAATCGCGAAGCGATTTCCAAGCTCGCGGA
>Ga0209166_10002141_pt1 | contig 15379 bp, 12 predicted proteins | sample Coa_R1_3_FD_187151 | JGI IMG/M metagenome (GOLD analysis project Ga0209166, IMG submission 187151) | Surface soil microbial communities from Centralia Pennsylvania, which are recovering from an underground coalmine fire - Coalmine... | ecosystem: Environmental > Terrestrial > Soil >... | reverse complement strand
TAGTCTTTGCGGTGCTCGACCACCATGCGCACCGCCCGTTCGCGTAACTCGGCAGGGTACCTGGTCACCTTTGCCATTGCTCCGTCCTCTCAAAGTCCGGAGCCTCCAGGATACCCGGGGCGGTTCATCTAGCCGTACAAGTTGCTATCGCATTTGGAGCATTGTAGTGGGGGAATGCGGCCTCCTTCACCTACTGATAACCCCGTGCGGGTGTGCGTTGGCCGTGGGCTCGCCAGCCATCGACGAATCTGGACCAGCTCTCCTGTCGGTTCTGTGTGGTTCATACTCGGACCAGGGTCAGCGAAGCTCCTCGCTCCCTTGAGCACCGGCAGCGGTGCTGAGCAGTGTCGTCGTGCGCGGCATAGCGGAGCCGGGCGCGGCCAACGCCGCCGCCCTGCGCCCGACCTGGGACCTGGGCCGCGACACGCAGGACCGCATCGCCGAGATCGTGGAGCAGCAGCGCCGCTACTGGAAGCTGCAGTGACCCCGCCCCGCCGGCGGCCAAGGACCTGATCCGGCTGTCGCGGGACGGCGACTTCTGGTGTGGTCCTGAGCCCGAGCAATGAGGCGCTCATCGTCGATGCCTCGGTGGCGGTGACGTGGCACCTGCCCCACATGATCTGGCTCTCCCGCCGGGCGCCGTCCGGCTGAACAGCGGCGGCGAAGCGGGGGCCGGCCGAGGGGCGCATAACACGGAGCTGAACCGCCTATTGCCGCCGCTGCGGCCGGGTCGTAGTGTAAGCACGAGCGAACGGGGGAAGCAGAGATGACCACGAACGGCAGCAACGAGGCTTCGACCGGACCCGCGGCTTCCGCGGCGGAGACCTTGACCGTGATCGATAACCGCACCGGCAAACGCTACGAGTTGCCGATCGCGCACGGCACGATCCGCGCCGCCGACCTGCGCCAGATCCGCACCGACCCCGAAGACTTCGGCATCATGAGCTACGACCCGGCCTTTGTGAACACCGCCTCCTGCACCAGCCGCATCACCTACATCGACGGCGACAAGGGCATCCTCGAATACCGCGGCTATCCGATCGAACAGCTCGCCGAGAAGAGCACCTTCCTCGAAGTCGCCTATCTGCTGGTCTACGGCGAGCTGCCGTCGAAAGAACAGTTCGACGTCTGGCACTACCGCATCACGCACCACACGATGGTGCACGAGAACATTAAGAACTTCATGTCCGGCTTCCACCACGACGCGCACCCGATGGGCATGCTGATCGGCACCGTCGGCGCGCTCAGCACCTTCTATCCGGACGCGCGCAACATCCACGACCCCGAAAGCCGCATGCTGCAGACCTACCGCCTGATCGCCAAGATGCCCACGCTCGGCGCCTACGCCTACCGGCACGCGCTGGGCCTGCCCTTCGTCTATCCCGACAACGATCTCTCCTTCACCGGCAACTTCCTGAACATGCTGTTCAAGATGAGCGAGCTGAAATACACGCCGAACCCGGTGATCGAGAAGGCGCTGGATGTGCTCTTCATCCTGCACGCCGACCACGAACAGAACTGCTCGGCCAACGCCGTGCGCGCCATCGGCTCCAGCGAGCCCGATCCGTACTCGGCCGTCGCCGGCGGCATCGCCGCGCTGTACGGCCCGCTGCATGGCGGCGCCAACGAGGCCGTGCTAAACACGCTGCGCAGCATCGGCAGCGTGGACCGAGTGCCCGAGTTCATCAAGCGGGTGAAGAACCATGAACTGCTGCTGATGGGCTTCGGCCACCGCGTCTACAAGAACTACGACCCGCGCGCCCGCATCGTCAAGCGCACGGCGGACGCCGTGTTCGACGTGATGGGCCGCAACCCGCTGATCGACATTGCGCTGGAGCTGGAGCGCATCGCCCTCGAAGATGACTACTTCATCACGCACAAGCTCTATCCCAACGTCGATTTCTACTCCGGCATCATCTACGAGGCGATGCGCCTGCCGTCCGAGATGTTCACCGTGCTCTTCGCCATCGCCCGCACCGCCGGCTGGATGGCGCAGTGGCTGGAGATGGTCGAAGACCCGGAGCAGAAGATCGCCCGCCCGCGCCAGGTCTTCCTCGGCCCGGCGCGTCGCGACTTCGTGCCGATCAGCCGCCGCCGCGGCAAGGCCGAGCCGGCGGCGCCGCGCGCCGGCCGCAGCGTCACCCGCCGCGCGGGCGGCATCGGCAGCCAGGAGGCGGCGCGGCCGCGCTGATCCGGCCGGCTTCATACAGCCGCGCAACCGCGACCTCCAAAATCGCAACGTGCCGTGCGCCCGCGGGCGCGGGAAGGGGCAGTAATGGCTTCGCGTGCGCTGGTGATGGGCGGCGGCGGTGTCGTCGGCGTCGCCTGGGAGACGGGCATCCTCAAGGGGCTGCGCGACGGCGGCATCGATCCCGCGGCGGCCGATCTGATCGTCGGCACCTCCGCCGGCTCGATCACGGGCACGCAGGTCCGCGCCGGTCGCTCGCTGGACGAGCTGTACGCCGCGCAGACCGCGCCCGACAGCGGCGAGATCCGCCAGCAGATGGCCAAGCTCGACATCCAGGCGCTGACGGCGCTCTTCCAGACGTGGGCGAGTACGCCGGAGATGACCGAGGCCGTCGCCCGCGAGATCGGTCAGATGGCGCTCGCGGCGCCTGCGGTCGACGAGGGCGGCTGGCTGCAGGCGATCGCCTCCGCGCTCGGCGTGGATGGCTGGCCCGCCGGTGGCCTGATCGCCGTGGCCGTCGATGCCGGGAGCGGGACGCTGGCGGCCTGGGATCGGGCCTCCGGCGCGCCGCTGTTGCAGGCGGTGGCCTCGAGCTGCGCCGTGCCCGGCATGTTCCCGCCCGTGACGATCAACGGCCGCCGCTACATGGACGGCGGTGTGCGCTCCGGCACCAACGCCGACCTCGCCAGCGGCCACGACACCGTCGTGATCGTGGCGCCGATCGGGGCGCGGCCCGAAGGGATCGGCCGCATCGCCCGCCAGGCGCTCGACGCCGAGGCGCACCTGCTGCGCGAGGCGGGCGCCGCCGTCGAGGTGCTGCTGCCGGACGACGCGGCGCTGGCGGCCTTCGGCCCGGACCTGATGAATCCGGACCAGCGCCAAACCGCGGCCGAAGCGGGCCTGCGCCAGGGCGCCGAGGCCGGCGCCCGCCTGCGCGGCTGCTGGGCGTAGGCCACAGCGCTTTCTCGCTTTCGCCGTGCCGCTCCTGCGCTACACGGGCCGTGTGACCGCCCCTTCAGATGCCGAGGAGACCAGCGCGGCGTACTTGGCGAAGACGCCGCTGGTGTAGCGCGGCGCCGGCGCCTGCACGGCGGCTAGACGGCGTTGTACCTCGTCGGCCGGCACGTCGAGGTCCAGGCGGCGCTTTTCGATGTCGAAGGTGATCTGGTCGCCCTCGTGCACGGCGGCGATCGGGCCGCCGCGGGCCGCCTCCGGCGCGACATGGCCGGCCATCAGGCCGTGGGTCGCGCCGCTGAACCGCCCATCCGTCAGCAGGGCCACCTCTTCGCCCAGGCCGGCGCCCACGATCGCGCCGGTGACGCCCAGCATCTCGCGCATGCCGGGGCCGCCCTTCGGCCCCTCATAGCGGATCACGACCACGTCGCCGGCCTTGATCCTGCCGCCGGTCACGGCCGTCATCGCCTCCTCTTCGCGGTCGAAGACACGCGCCGGGCCGCGATGGAAGCGCTTCTCGTAGCCGGCGATCTTCACCACGCAGCCCTCCGGCGCCAGGCTGCCCTTCAGGATCACGAGCCCGCCGACCGGCGCGATCGGCTGATCCAGCGGCTTGACCACGTCCTGGCCGGGCGTCTCGACGGCGGCGTTCGCCTCCTCCGCGAAGGTGCGGCCGCTCGGCGTCAGCGCGTCGCCGTGCGCCTTGCCCGCCGCCACCAGCCGCTTCGCCACGAGCGGCTGGCCGCCGGCGCTGTCCAGGTCGGAGGCGACGTACTTGCCGGCCGGCTTCAGATCGCCCCAGAGCGGCGTGCGGTCGCTGACCGTGTCGAACTCGTCGATCGTCAGCGGCACGCTCGCCTCGCGGGCGATGGCGAGCAGGTGCAGCACGGCGTTGGTCGAGCCGCCGGTGGCGGCAACCCCGGCGATCGCGTTCTCGAACGCGTCGTGCGAGAGGATGTCGCTGGGCTTGCGGCCTTGCCGCAGCATCTCCATCACCAGTTGACCGGCGCGGCGGCCGATGTCGTCCTTGCGCGGATCGACGGCGGGCACGCTGGCCGTGCCCATGGGCGAGAGACCGAGGAACTCGAGTGCGAGCGCCATCGTGTTGGCGGTGAACTGGCCGCCGCAGGCGCCGGCGCCGGGACAGGCGTGGTCTTCAAGGTCCTTCAGGTCGGCGTCGCTCATCAGGCCGGCGGCGTTGGCGCCCACACCCTCGAACACATCCAGGATCGTCACGTCGCGGCCCTTGAAGCGGCCGGGCATGATCGTGCCGCCGTAGAGCACGAAGCCGGGCACGTCCAGCCGGACCAGTCCCATCGCCGTGCCGGGCATCGTCTTGTCGCAGGCGGCGAGGCAGATCAGCGCGTCGAACATGTGGCCGCGGCCCATCAGCTCGATCGAGTCGGCAATCACCTCACGGCTGACGAGCGAGGCCTTCATGCCCTCGGTGCCCATCGTGATGCCATCGTTGATCGCGATCGTGTTGAACTCCATCGGCGTGCCGCCGGCGGCGCGCACGCCCTCTTTGACCATCGCGGAGAGGCGGCGCAGGTTGAAGTTGCACGGCCCCGTCTCGACCCAGGTGTTGGCGATGCCGACGATCGGCCGCGCCAGGTCTTCATCGCTGAAGCCGATCGCCTTGAACATGGCGCGCGCCGCCGCGCGGTCGCGCCCCTCCAGCAGCGTGCGGCTCTTGTGCTTGAGATCGAACGAGCCAGAACCGTTGGATGTCATTTCCCGCCTCCTGCGAGGCGCATGCTAGCGAATTCGCCGTAGCCGCTCAACGCGAGCCGGTCGCCGCCGGCTGCGGGGCAACCCGGAAGGCGACGAGACCGCGAGGCGCCGTAACGCGCTCGCGGTGTACGCGGTGTACGATGAGCCGGGGTGGTCAGACCACCTGACCGGCGCGGCGCCGGCTGCGTTCGCCCCGGGCCGCGCTGCATCGCGCCGGTTCAGCTTCATCCAGCTTCATCCAGTTTCATGAGGAGGCAGCTCGTGGCTCAGCAGCGCCGCCCGTTCCGGGCGGAAGATATCTTGCGCGTGCGCACCGTGTCCGATCCGCAGGTCGCGCCCGACGGCTCCTGCATCGCCTACGTGGTGGCGGAGACCGATCGGGAGGCGGACGAGTTCCGCTCGCACGTCTGGATCGCGCCGCTCGACGGCGGCGAGCCGTATCAGCTCACGCGCGGGCCGCACAAGGACGGCAGCCCGCGCTGGTCGCCGGACGGCAAGACGCTGGCCTTCGTCTCCAACCGCGCCGCCGAGGGCGAAAAGAACGGCGACAATACGAAACGCCCCTCGCAGATCTGGCTGATCGGCGAGCGCGGCGAGCCCCGGCGGCTGACAAACGCCGCGCGCGGCGCCGGCAGCCCCGCCTGGTCGCCCGACGGCACGACGATCGCCTTCGTCACGAAGACACGCCTTGCCGGCGAGACGAAGAGCGAGGCCGAGAAGACGCCCGCTGAGAAGAACGCGCCGCGCGTTATCCGCGACCTGATCTACCGCTTCGACACCGAGGGCCAGTACGACGACACTTACGCCCATCTTTGGACCGTGCCAGCGGCGGGCGGCGAAGCGATCCAAATCACGCGCGGCGACTTCCGCGACGCCGAGCCGCAGTGGTCGCGGGACGGCCGCCGATTCGTCTTCCTTTCCAACCACGAAGAAGACCGCGGCGCCCGGCTCACCAAAGACGTGTGGAGCGTGGATGCCCGCGCGGGCGGCGGCAACGAGCGCAAGCTCACGCAGAGCCGCGGGCCGTGCACGATGCCTGCCGTCTCGCCCGACGGCCGCACCGTGGCCTACGCGGGGCATGCGAAGGGCGAGGGCTACAGCGCCGCCAACACGTTGCTCTGGAGCGTGCCGCTGGACGGCTCCGCACCCCCGCGGGCGCTGAACGAGGCGCTGGATCGCGGCGCTTTCGGCCTGCCGCTGGGCAAGGGGCTGGCCTGGGCGCCCGACGGCAGCGCCGTGTACACGGTCGTCATGGACGGCGGCGCCAGCCGGCTCTATCGCATCGCCGCCGACGGCTCCGGCTCCCGGCCGCTCTCCGACGCCGAAAGCGCGGTTACGGCGCTCTGCCCCACGCCGGACGGCAAGGCGATCGCCTACACCGCCGTCTCGCCCACCAATCCGGGCGAGCTGTTCCTGCTGCCGCTCGACGGCGGCGCGGCGCGGCAGCTCAGTCGGCACAATGCAGAGCTGCTGGACGAGGTGCAGCTCCAACCGTTCGAACGGATCAGTTTCAGCGGCGCCGACGGCTGGGAGATCGCGGCCTGGCTGCTGAAGCCGGCGAACTACGACGCCTCGCGGCGCTACCCGCTGGTGCTCGACGTGCACGGCGGGCCGCACGGCGCCCACGGCTACACGTTTCAGCCGGGCGCGCAGGAGCTGACCGCCCGCGGCTACGTGGTGCTGCTGGTCAACCCGCGCGGCAGCACGGGCTACGGCGAGCGCTTCACCGAGGCCTGCGTCACCGACTGGGGCGGCAAGGACTACGAAGACCTGATGGCCGGCGTGGACTGGGCGATCGCGCGGGGCATCGCCGATCCGCAGCGCACGGCCGTCACCGGCTACTCCTACGGCGGCTTCATGACGAGCTGGGTGGTGGGCCATACGGACCGCTTCAAGGCGGCCGTCTGCGGCGCGCCGGTCGGCGACCTGCCCAGCTTCTACGGCGAGAGCGACATCGGTACAACCTTCGGCGCGTACGAGCACGGCGGCCCCGTCTGGGAGCGCTGGGACGCCTACCGCGAGCGCTCGCCGCTGACGTACATTGCCAATTGCACCACGCCCTTCCTGCTGCTCCACTGGGAGGGCGACCTGCGCTGCCCCATCGGCCAGGGCGAGTCGCTCTTCGCCGTGCTGCGCCGCCTGCGCCGCGAGGTCGAGTTCGTGCGCTATCCGGGCGGTTTCCATACCTACGTGACGCACGCGCCCTCGCAGCGGGTGGACGCGGTGCAGCGCACCGGCGACTGGTTCGGCCGCTGGCTGGGCGCGGCGCAGCCGGCAAATCGAGAAGCGGAGGTGGCGCGTGCCACTGCCTGAGCTTGGCCTCTTTCTCCCCTCCAACGAGACGACCGCGAGTGGCCAGAAGGCGCTCGACTTCGGCCGGCTGCTCGAGATCGCCAGCAACGCCGAGGCGGCGGGCTTCCACTCGCTCTGGTTCCCGGACCACTACTTCATCCAGACCGGCCCCGGCCAGCACCGCGGCGGCTTCGAGGCATGGACGCTGCTTTCGGCGCTAGCGGCCGGCACCAGCCGCATCAAGCTGGGCACGCTCGTGCTCTGCAACACGTTCCGGCACCCGGCGATCCTGGCGAAGCAGGCGGTGAGCTTGCAGGAGATCTCGAACGGGCGCGTGATTCTGGGCCTGGGCGCGGGCTGGCACGAGCCGGAGTACACGGCGCTTGGCCTGCCCTTCGACCACCGCGTCTCGCGGCTGGCGGAGAGCGCCACCGCCATCCGCGAGCTGTTCGACCGCGGCACCAGCTCGTTCCAGGGCCGCTGGCTGAAGCTGGACGACGCCGAGCTGACGCCGAAGCCGAAGACGCCGGTGCCGTTCTGGATCGCCGCCTCCGGCGACCGCATGCTGGAGCTGACGGCGCGGCTGGCCGACGGCTGGAACCTCGCCTGGTTCGGGGAAAGCGCGAAGCCCTTCGCCCGCAAGGCGGAGGCACTGAAGCAGGCAGTGGCAGCGGCGGGCCGCCCGGCCGGCGCCGTGCAGCTCAGCGTCGGCGTGCAGGCGCAGATCTGCGCGCCGGGGGGCGAGGCCGCGACCTTCGACGCCTTAAAGAAGGCGCTGCCGCAGTTCGCCGGCGCCGAGCCGGAGCAGATCAGGCGAGGCGTGCTGGTGGGCGATGCGGCCGCGGCCCGCGCCGCGCTCGAGGGCTACGCCGCGGCGGGCGCCTCGCTGGCGATCATCGGCCAGCCCGGCCTCGCGGCGCTGCCGGCGGACGGGGCGGCGCTGGAGCGGCTGTTCTCGCTCACGAAGAGCGCGACGGCGGCGTAGGGCGGGGACGGCCCTCATCCTCACCCCCCCGTCCTCCTCTCCTTCCCCCAATCCTGGGGGAAGGAGAGGAGGCGATCGTTGGGAGGAAGTTCCAGGAGAAGGGCGATGGCAGGCGCTTCTGGGGCGCACGGCGTGCGCCCTTCGCGCCAAAGGCGCGACACGCGGCGCGCCGGGCAAACCGCCGCCCGCTTCAGAAACGACGCCCGCGGGGCACGGAGGCGTTGGCGCACAGCGGCGCAGCGGTACAATGCGCGGTGTTGGACATTGACCGCCTTTCCACCCACCGTTACCGCGCCGGCTTCGTGGCGGGCGACGGCCTGCGCCTGCGCTTGCACGAGTGGCTGCCGTGTGCCGATGCCTGCTCGCCGCCGATCGTCTTGCTGCACGGCATCACCGAGTCGGGGCTGGCCTGGCGCGCCGTGGCCGAGGGGCTGGCGGCGCGGCGGCAGCGTGTGATCGCCCTGGACGCGCGCGGACACGGCGAAAGCGGCTGGTCGGCCGACGAGGTGTACGCGCCGGACGCGCACTTCGCCGACCTCGCCTGCGCGCTCGCCGCGCTCGGCATCGATCGCTGCCTGCTGGCGGGCTTCTCCATGGGCGGCGCGGTGGCGACGATCTGCGCCGCGGCGCGGCCGGATCTGGTTGAGCGGCTGGTGATCGTCGATGCCTATCCCGCGCCCGAGCTGAGTCCCGGCTCGCTGCGCGTGGCGGAATGGCTGGCCGCGGCCTGCGACCACGCGGGCTGGCTGCCGGCCGGCTTCGACCCGGCCATCGCGCGGCGCCTGCGCGACGACCTGGCGGCGGGCGCGGCCCGGCGGCTGGACCTCTGGCCGCTGTGGGAAGCGCTGCAGGCGCCGGCGCTCGTGGTGCGCGGCGCCCTCAGCGACGTGCTGACCGCTGAAGCCGCCGCGGAGATGACGCGCCGCCAACCCCGCGCCCACCTGCTGACGCTGCCCGGCGTCGGCCACCAGATCCCCTCGCAGCGGCCCCGCGAGCTGGCGCAAGCGATCGCCGCGGGCATGGCCTCGTAACCGCCGTCCGCCAGACCACCGCCGCCGATGGTAGAGTGCAGGTACCGTGCGCCAGGCCGCCGCGGCCACGCTCTGCCCTTTGCCCTTAGACATAGTTTCAAAACCGGCTCGAGTTCCCGCTTGTAGGTGTGCGATCGCACCTGAACGCCGGTTTTGAAACCATCTGTTAGCCACGAGGCCATGCCATGACCAGCACGCTCGATCTGCCGCCGCTCGACCGCTTCTCGCTGGACGACAAGTACACGCTGGAAGCCGGGCGCATTTACCTGACCGGCATCCAGGCGCTGGTGCGGCTGCCGATGGACCAGCACCGCGCCGACGCGCGCCGCGGCCTGCGCACCGCGACCTTCATCTCCGGCTATCGCGGCTCGCCCCTGGGCGGCTACGACATCGAGCTGGACCGCAATCGCACGCTGCTGGACGCGCATCACGTCGTGCACCAGCCCGGACTGAACGAAGAGAACGCCGCCACCGCCGTCTACGGCAGCCAGCTCGCAGGCAGCTACCCGGGCGCGAAATACGACGGGGTACTGGGCATCTGGTACGGCAAAGGCCCGGGCGTTGACCGCACCGGCGACGTGTTCAAACACGCGAACCACGCTGGCGTGGGCAAGAACGGCGGCGTGATCGCACTCGGCGGCGACGACCCCAACAGCAAGTCCTCGACCCTCCCCAGTGACTCAACCATCGCCTTCTACGACGCGCTAATGCCGACCGTCTACCCCGGCACGGTGCAGGAGGTGCTGGACCTGGGCCTGCACGCCTTCGCCCTCTCGCGCGCCAGCGGCCTGTGGACGGCGATGAAGTTCGTCACCAACGTGGCCGACAGCGCCGGCACCGCCGAGGTGGCGCCCGAGCGCATCGCGCCAATCATTCCCGGCGTCGAGCTGGACGGCCGGCCCTACACGCCGCAGCAGGCCTGGCGGCTCTTGCCGCCGCAGAACCTGGAGATGGAGCGCACGCTGCACTATGCGCGGCTGGAGCTGGCGCGGCGCTACGCCGAGGAGAACCGGCTCAACCGCGTCACCATCTCCGGCCCGAACGACTGGCTGGGCATCGTCGCCGCTGGCAAGACCTACGCCGACGTGCGCCAGGCGCTGGACGAGCTGGGCCTGGACGAGGCGGCGCTGAACCGCCACGGCGTGCGCCTGTTCAAGGTGGGCATGCTCTTCCCCTTCACGCGCGAGGCGGCGCGGCAGTTCGCCGCCGGTCTGCGCGAGGTGTTGGTGATCGAGGAGAAGCGCGCTTTCCTCGAACTGCTTTTGAAGGACGCGCTGTACGACCTGCCCGAGCGCCCGCGGATCGTCGGCAAGACGGACGAGCAGGGCCGGCCGCTGGTGCCGAGCAACGGCGAGCTGGACGCCGAGATCGCCGCCCGCGTCATTGCCTCGCGGCTGCGGCGGCTGGAGATTCCGAGCGTCGAGCGGCGGCTGCGCGAGCTGGACGGCGCCGCGGCCATGCCGGCGGTGATCGCGCTGGCGCGCACGCCCTACTACTGCTCCGGCTGCCCGCACAACACCAGCAACATTGCGCCCGAGGGCAGCTTCGTGGGCGCCGGCATCGGCTGCCACAGCATGGGCCTGTGGATGGACACGGGCACCTTCGGCGAGATCCTGGGCATCACGCAGATGGGCGGCGAAGGCTCGCAGTGGGTCGGCGCCGCGCCCTTCACCGAGACGCGGCACATCTTCCAGAACGTGGGCGACGGCACGCTGTTTCACTCGGGCCAGATGGCGCTCAACTTCGCCGTGGCCAGCGGTGTGAACATCACCTACAAGGTGCTCTACAACGCCGCCGTGGCGATGACCGGCGGCCAGGTGGCGGTCGGCACGCTGCCCGTGCCCGCGCTCATCCGCCGGCTCGAGGCCGAAGGGGTGAAGCAGATCATCGTCACCAGCGACGAGCCGGAGAAGTACCGCGGCGTGCCGCTGGCGCCGATCGCCGAGGTCTGGCCGCGCGGGCGCATCGTCGAGGCACAGGCCGAACTGGCCAAAATCCCCGGCGTCACGGTGCTGATCCACGACCAGCAGTGCGCGGCGGAGAAGCGGCGGCTGCGCAAGCGCGGCAAGCTGGAGGAGCCGCCGGCGCGTCTCTTCATCAACGAGCGTGTCTGCGAGGGTTGCGGCGACTGCGGCCACGCATCCAACTGCCTGAGCGTGCAGCCCGTCGAAACCGAGTTCGGCCGCAAGACCGCCATCCACCAGCCCTCCTGCAACAAGGACTATTCGTGTCTTAAGGGCGACTGTCCGGCGTTTCTCACGGTGACGCCCGGCCGCTCGTCCCTCACCCCCGGCCCCTCTCCCAATCCTGGGAGAGGGGAGAATGTTCTCAAGCGCCTCAGCAGACTCCCCTTCCCCCAGGATTGGGGGAAGGGGCCGGGGGATGAGGGCCGAACGGCCGCGCAACCACCCACCGATCTGCCCGCACCGCGCCTGCTCGTGCCGGCGGACGGCTGGGCACTGCACATGCTCGGCATCGGCGGCACGGGCGTCGTCACCGTCAACCAGATCCTCGGCACGGCGGCGCGGCTCGACGGCAAGCACGTCTGGGGGCTGGACCAGACCGGGCTCAGCCAGAAGGGTGGGCCAGTCGTCTCCGATCTGCGGCTGAGCAGCGGGCCGATGGAGACGGCGAAGCTTTCGGCCGGCGGCGCCGATCTCTACCTCGGCTTCGACCTGCTCGTCGCCTGCGCGCCGCAGAACCTGGCCAAGGCCGACCCGGCGCGCACCGTCGCCGTCGTCTCCACCAGCCAGGTGGCGACGGGCCAGATGGTGACGGATACCCTCGTCCAGTTCCCGGCGCTGGCCGGCATGCTGCGCGGCATCGAGGCGGTCACACGCAAAGAGGCGAACGTCTACCTGGACGCGCAGGCGCTTGCCGAGGCGCTGTTCGGCACCAACATGCCCGCGAACCTGCTGACGCTGGGCTCGGCCTGGCAGGCGGGCGCCGTGCCGATCTCGCTTGCGAGCATCGAGCAGGCGATCCGGCTCAACGGCGCCGCGGTGGTGATGAACCTCGCCGCCTTCACCTGGGGGCGCGCCTGGGTGGCGGCGCGGGAGCAGGTCGAAGCCGCGCTGCGGCAGGCCGCGCCACCCACGCCCGAGCCGGCGCCGCCGCCCCCGGCCGCGCGGCGTTTGCTGGAGGCGAGCCGCGCCACGGGCGAGCTGCGCCGCCTGCTCGAGATTCGCGTGCCGGAGCTGATCGCCTACCAGGACAAGGCCTACGCGGCCGAGTACGTGCGCTTCGTGATGCGTGTGGCCCGCGCCGAAGCGCAGCGCACGCCTGGCCAGACGGCGCTGGCCGAAGCGGTCGCTCGCTATCTCTACAAGCTGATGGCCTACAAGGACGAGTACGAGGTGGCGCGGCTGCAACTCGACCCCGCGCAGCGGGCGGCGCTGCGGGCGCAGGTCGGCGCCGGCGCGAAGGTCGAATGGAACCTGCACCCGCCGCTGCTGCGGGCGCTGGGGCTGAAGCACAAGATCAGCCTCGGCTCCTGGTTCACACCGGCCATGCACGGCCTCAAGGCGGCAAAAGCCCTGCGCGGCACGCCGCTCGACCTCTTCGGCTACGCCGAGGTCCGCCGCATCGAACGTGCGCTGATCGCCGAGTACCGCGCCCTGATCGAGCGGGCGCTGGAGACACTGACGCCCGCCACGCACGCCGACGCCGTGGCGCTGGCCGGGCTGCCGGATCAGGTCCGCGGCTACGAGCAGATCAAGCTGGCGAACGTGGCGACGTTCCGCGAGCAAGCGGCCGCGATAGGTGACAGGTTACTGGTTACAGGTGACAGGTAGCCAGGGAGCGCTCGATTCGTGAGCGAGCCGCGCCCGGCTCCGCACCGGCTCCGCAAGGGACGGGCGTGGCCGGTGAGTCGAACGGCCGGATGACGCGCCGGCCTGCATGGACCGTTGGCCCTGCTGTTATGGCGACCCCATCGATGCGGCCAAAAAACCTAGGCCGGCAAACGTGGCTTGAGGAGCGTCGTTTCGAGTGCGGCGCGGTCGGCCTCGGGCTCGCGCCGAAGGCGGAGCTGTCGCCGGCGGCTCTCTTGGCGGCGCGCACGCCCAGCGCGGAGGTCTCGCCATTCGCTGATGCTGCGCGGCGTGAGGTCTGGCGCGTCAAAACGGCGCGCCTGACAAGCGCCCGGACGCGCGGCGCGCGTGGTAGCGGGCGGAGGCGAAGCACTGTTCCACCGCGTTGTTGCTACGGGGCACATCCGGCGTCTCGTCGCAGGGGAAGAGGTAGGGCCCATGGCTGAAGCTCACGGCGCGGCAGTGAGTGACGGCACCCGCCAGCGGTCCGAGTTCCGCTTGCGCCTGGCGCAGCGCGTAGAGCAGGCTGCGCAGCGCGTGGCGCACCTGCAGGCTCGAACGCCCGGCCGCGTTCGCAACGAGTTCGGCGGCCTGGTGCACCCAGCCATAGGCCTGGGTGATCGCCGGCCACAGCGTGGCGGTGGCGTTGCGCCCTTTTTCGAGTAAGGCGTCCAAGCGGGTGAGTGCGGTCAGGCCCCCTTTTCGGCCCGCACCCGTTTGATCGAGCGGTGCATCGTCGTCAAGCGCTGCTGCAGCCGGAGGCCGGAAGCGCACAGCGGTGGTCGGCCATCGTCCGTGAGGGCACCGCGGACGGCGAGACAGTAGCCGCGCATGGCCTCCGCCTCTTCGTCCGCCCGCCCTTCCAGGGCACGTTCCAGCGGCCGCATGCCGCGCACCTGCTTCTTCACTTCCGGCTTCGCGTGGCGATCGGCTGCGTAGATCGGCCGCGCCGCTTCCCGGAGGTCGGGCACCTGGCAGAGCTGGTGCGGGATCCCCGGCAGCGCTCTCTGCACCGCGCGCCGGATCGAGGCCTGCCCGTCCGCCACGACCGCACGGAGCGGGACCGGCACGGCGTCCGCCACGGCGCGCAGCCACGGGGCCAGCTCGTCCCGCTTGCTGCCGAGCCGGCGGCGGGCGAGCAGCACGGCGCCGGAGAGGCAGTCGCGCACCCCCCAGAGCACCTCGTGCCCCACCGCCGGCTGCCGTCCATCAAGCGCGAGGATCACCCGCCCTTGGCGGCGCAGCGTCTCCGGCAACCGCCCGTCATTCCGCCGCGAAAGCGCCACCAGTTCGTCGTACCGGTAGAGGAGATTCGTGACCGTCCGCTCGGCGCGGGCGACGCCGCGGCCACCGGGGCATGAGCCGCAGCCGGGTTCCTGCTCCCCAGGTGGACCAGGTGCGCGTCTGCCGGCCCGCGTTTGATACCGTGATCCGGCCCAGATCGATCTTCTGACGTGGCCCACCCACGCTGCCAGATCCGACAACCGAGCCAGCGGGAAACCAGCAGGCTTGGGAGGGTCGGATGGGAAGGACGAAGGCGAGCGTGGAGCTATTCGAGACGATGCGACGGGAGTACGAGTTCGGGGTCGGGACCATTGCCGGCGTCGCCCGCAAGCTGGGCGTGCATCGCCGGCTGGTGCGCGAGGCGCTGGCCAGCGCGGTGCCGACCGCTGATGGCCTTCATCGATGAGATTCTCCAAGCCGAGCGAGCGGGTGCCACGGAAGCAGCGCCACACGGCGCATCGCATCTCCACCCGCATCCGGGCCGAGCGGCCGGAGTGCCCGGTCGCCGAGCCGACGATTCGCCGCTCCGTGCGGCAACGCAAGCTGGAACTGGGCCTCCTGGCACGGGAGACGTTCGTGCCCCAGAGTTATGACTGGGGCGTGGAGGCGCAGGTCGATTGGTACGAGGCGTGGGCGGACCTGGACGGCGAGCGGCAGAAGCTCCAGGTATTCAGCATGCGCAGCATGGCCAGTGGCGGCGCCTTCCATGTCGCCTAGCGCCATGCCACCCAACTCGCCTTCCTGGAGGCGCATGAGCTGGCGTTTGCCTCCTTTGATGGCGTCTTCCGCCGGTTGCGCTACGACAATCTCGGCGCGGCCGTGAAGCGTATCCTGCGCGGCTCCCGCCGGGAGGAGACGCAGCGGTTTCTCGCCTTCCGCTCGCACTGGCGCTTCGCGGCCGAGTTCTGCACGCCGGGGGAAGGGCACGAGAAAGGCGGCATCGAAGGCGAGGTCGGCAGCTTCCGGCGCAATCACTGGGTGCCGGTGCCGCAGGCGATGGACCTGGCCGACCTCAATGCCCAGCTCCTCGCCGGCTGTCGTGCCGGGGAGAGCCATGTCCCCGCGGGGCATGCCCAGGCGATCGGCGTCGGGATGGCGA
>Ga0209166_10002140_pt1 | contig 15386 bp, 20 predicted proteins | sample Coa_R1_3_FD_187151 | JGI IMG/M metagenome (GOLD analysis project Ga0209166, IMG submission 187151) | Surface soil microbial communities from Centralia Pennsylvania, which are recovering from an underground coalmine fire - Coalmine... | ecosystem: Environmental > Terrestrial > Soil >... | reverse complement strand
CAGCGTTAACTTTTAACTTCAGCCTCCGCTCCAAGAACGCCGTGATTGCGTTCATGACCCGCTGCCCTGTCCGCTTGCTTCCGACATAGATGTTGCAGTCGTCGGCATAACGGCAGAAGTGATGCCCGCGTTGCTCCAGTTCACGGTCCAGATCGTCGAGCAGAATGTTCGATAGCAACGGCGATAGCACGCCCCTTACACAAAAGGTAATTTCCAGTTTGAACGAACAGTAACGGGTTGGCGAGTTAGATACCCGGCTCTTGATCTTCGTCTTAAGAAGTAATACATATATGGCATTTGGCGCGTTCAACCAAAACGGCGAAGGCTCAGCAGCTGAACGCTGCTCAGGGCTTACTTCAGCGCCATGTTGCCCTGTCCGAAGCAGTCCAGTGCCTGTCTCACCAATTCGATCTGTCACAACGTCAAGCCTATCGCTACCTGGAAGAAGCCTCGCACCTCGAACAGCCAGTCGTAATACCCGAGGTCACGGTACCAGTTACCTTGAAGCTCCCCCCAGGCACGGTGGAACTGCTCCGCAAGTACGCGAGAAGCAGCGGTGTAACTATCGGAGCGGTCGTAGCTGGGGCATTGCAGGCATTTCTGCGCACTCGGAAAAAGCATGGCTGAGTCGCGTCCCAAGACCGGCTCATTTCAAGTTCACGTTTCCTATTCTTTTGATCGCTTGCTGGAGCCGAAGCTGGTGCAGGCGTATGACATTCTGGTGCCCTGTTGCGAGCGTCCCGTCGGCGGACGCGTGAAGGAGTTCGACGATGAGAATGGCGGCCATCTATGCAAGAGTATCGTCCGAGCAGCAACGCGAGGAGAATACCATTGCCAGCCAGACAGCAGCGCTGATCGAATTCGCCAAGAACCACGATCTGGAAGTGCCCAAAGAGTGGGTCTTCGAAGATGAAGGCTATAGCGGAGCGACGCTGGAACGGCCAGGCTTAGAGCGGGTGCGGGCCTTGGCTGCCGAAGGGCAGATCCAGGTGATGCTCGCCTATTCGCCCGACCGCTTGAGCCGCAAGTATGCATATCAGATTCTGCTGATCGAGGAATTCGCTCGCCATGGAGTCGAGACGGTATTCGTGAAGTCGCCCCACGGCGACAGTGCGGAAGATCAACTTCTGGTTCAGTTCCAAGGCATGATCGCCGAATATGAACGAGCGCAGATTCTGGAGCGCTCGCGTCGCGGGAAGCGCCATCGGGCGCAAGCGGGCCAGATCAGTGTGATGAGCCATGCTCCGTATGGATATCGTTACATTCGCAAGACCGACGAAGCACCCGCTGCCTACAGGGTCGAGGAAGCCGAGGCTGGTGTAGTGCGGCGCGTTTATGAGATGTATACAGTTGAGGGACTCAGCCTTGGGGAGATCGCACGGCGGCTCAACGTCGACGGCATCCCGGCCCGCAAGGCACGCCGCTGGGAACGCTCGGTGGTTTGGGCTATGCTGCGCAACCCTGCTTATCGCGGCCTCGCCTGCTTCGGCAAGACGCGTATCTCGACCCGGACGCGAGTGATGCGCCCGCAGCGTCGGCGGGGTGTAACTACGCCCAATGCCACAGCCGGCCACGAACGTCCACGCGCAGAGTGGATCGAGATTCCCGTGCCGGCCCTAGTTACGGAAGAGAGCTTCGCCCAGGCCCAAGAACTGCTCCACCAAAACAAGATACGCTCGCGCCGGCGCACCATCGCACCCAGTGTTGTACAGGGGCTGGTCAGTTGCGCCAAGTGTGGCTACGCTTTCTCCCGAACTTCGACGCAAACCAGCGCACGTAAGCTTCATTACTACAAGTGCATTGGCTCGGACGGCTGGCGAAAACTCGGTGGCCCGGTTTGCGACAACGGCCGCTTCATCCGACAAGAACTCCTCGATCAGATCGTCTGGACCGAGGTGATCCGCCTGCTCGAAGAGCCTGCCCTGATCCAGCAGGAACTTGATCGTCGGCTGGTAGCCGCTCGCAACGCCGATCCAACTAGGAAGCGTGAGCAGAGTCTGCAGAGAGAGTTAACTCATGTTGGCAAAGGCATCGACCGACTGCTGAATGCCTATCAGGAAGAACTCTTGTCCCTTGAGCAGTTGCGGGAACGCATGCCTGGGCTGCGTCAACGTCAACAGACACTCCAGGTTGAGTTGCAGGCCATCGCTGATCAGAGCAACGACCGTGTTGCATTCCTTCGCTTGGCGGAAACACTCACAGCGTTCCTCGCACGCTTGCGTAGCGCGGCGGAAACCCTTAATGTCATTGAACGCCAGAGAATCGTGCGACTGTTAGTCAAAGATGTCTTGGTGGGCGAGGACACCATTACCATCCGTCATAGCATTCCGATTCCTTCTGGTCCTCCCAAAAACGGAGGTCTAGAGCCCTCAGACGGGCAAAATTACCTTTTGTGTAAGGGACGTGATAGGACCGCCCTGCGGCGTCCCCTCCGTGCGCGCGCTCGCCACTCCGCCTTCCATCATTCCCGCTTCCAGATAGCGCCGGATCAGCTTCAGCACCCGTCCGTCCTTCACCTTGCGTTCCACACGCGCCATCAGCACGTCGTGATTCACACGGTCGAAGAACTTCTCCAAGTCAACATCCACGACCCATCGCCTGCCTTCAGCAGCGTACTCCCGAGCGGCTTGCACCGCCTGGTGCGCGTTGCGTCCGGGTCGAAAACCGTAGCTCGACTGAGAGAACTTCGGATCGAACAGTGGTTGCATCACCTGATGAAGCGCCTGCTGTATCAGCCGGTCCAGTACCGTCGGAATGCCCAGGGTGCGTACCCCACCTTGCGGTTTCGGTATCTCCACCTTGCGCACCGCCGCCGGCATGTACTCGCCTGCCAACAGCGCCTCTCTTACTTTCGCCCAGTGCGCCTGAAGCCAGGGTTTGAACTCAGAAACCGTGAGTCCATCGACTCCCGGCGCTCCTTGGTTCATCACCACTCGCTTGTAGGCACACAACATGTTGCTGCGTTCCAGCGCCGCTTCTAATAGCGACGCTGCTTCCGGTTTCGTTCGCCCAACAGCCGCCGTACCAGCCTCCGCACCAGCTACGGCCCGAGACAGGTTCCGCCTATCTCCTTCCGCCCTGGCCATACTCGCGTATGCTTCTGCTTCTCCGGCTCGCATCGAGGTCTGCTGTCCTACTCCCGTGTTTCACGTTTGGCCCTTCGTCCCGCTCACGCGGAACTAGTACGGCCGCTGCTGACTTCTGACGATTCCTCCCAACGTCTCTCGACATCGGTAGCCCAAGGGCAAACCGTCAGATCTCCCCGGGTATTGCTGCACTCACCTTCACGCTTATGCCTGTCGGATCTACGGCGCAGCCTTCCGTGCAAGTATCGGGCTTTGCATCTAATGGCCTGCTCACCCCGCTGCGCCGCCTCTATCCGCTTCCTGTTCGTCAGGCCAGCGCTTTGCTTACAGCTTCCTTCGGATTCCACCTCGCGATGGACACCCTTGCCGTTCAGCTAACACTTCCCCTTGCCGGGTGTGTAGAGGACTTTCACCTCCAAGTGAGTGCGCCCTGCCGGGTGCACCATAAAAAAGGCGCCGGAAAGAGTCCGGCGCCTTTATGCTGCATTGATGAGTTGTTTAAGGAAGGACGTAACGAATGTCCACCCAGCCCATAACGAGGTGAGCATTCTTAGGTGCTCCAGCGGCTACAAACCATGGAGCCCTCGTGAGGTAAGAACCTTGGGTTATGAGCTGTAAAGCGCCATATTGGGGGTGCTTCCAGAAGGTTTGGATCCAACCAAGAGTGCCTTCTTGGATGGCACGGTTGGCGCTGTTGGGTGAATTGGGACCTCCAAACCCTGCAAAGCGACCCGGTACGGGGTTGCTCGTGTCTAGGAATGCATTGCGCTGAGCATAAACGCCACCGTAATAACCATAGAACGCGACTTTAGGATTGACTTGCCATTCGAAGCCGCCAATGCCTGAACCCGAATGCACTAGCGACAACAGAACGTCGGTTCCTGCCGCGTTTGGAGCCACGACTGCGCCCGGCGCCTGACCAAAGATGTAGCGTCCACCGCCATTGCTATAGAAGCCATTGGCAACCAGACGGAAGTTCTTCACTACTTCGAAGTTGAGCGCCGCCTCAAGACCTCCGCCTTCCTTGGTGTGCTTGACGAAATTGCCGGCCGCTAGGTTGGTAATCTTGGCCGAGGTCAGCAGTCCGGCAACTTCAGCATGGAAGTGCCTGCCATTGACATCGGTGTCGTATGCAACCTTCGGAATGATGTCAGGGTGCAGGTTCGGGGTGCCTGGGTTATTGGCGGCATCGAATTGCGTGCCAAGCTGGGCGTTAAATGCGAATGGGAAGATCGTTTCGCCCACGCCTACAAACTGCTGGGGGTTCTCCATTGCGATGCCCATAGCCCAGTGTTCATTGGGATGATAGGCAAAACGGACTTGTGGAGCACGTGTCCAGGTAAGGCCAACTTGGTAATTGAAGTCCATGTCTTGGGTAAAGAAGACGTCGGAAGGGTTTGGTGAAAGACCAACACGATTAGGTGTTAGCCAGCCCCAGCTTTGGCCGGCCAGGAATTCAAACTTGCCGCGTTTAACATCCACCCAGTAGAGTCTCTGCCGCAGTGTATGGCTATTGCTGGTCACTTCGACATTGGCCGCATCGTTGCCAAGAAAGTCAATCTCGTAGTATCCGGTTACGTCATTTTTGCCGAACTTCTCGCTCGCCTTTAGGCTGATTCGAGAGTTGGCCGCAGTGAAGCGAGTTTCTGTGAGATGCCCCCCAACGGTGTTGCTGAAAGGAATCGCAAAGAAGTTGGTTCCGCCGACGTTGGTTGTGTTGGTGGTGCGGAAGAGAGTCGTGAAATCCATAAATCCGCCCGGTGTGAACTGCGCTCCGCCAATTTTGAACGACAGAGGAGACTCTTTCGTCTGGTCTTCCTGAGGCGGCTCATCCGAAGCCGGCTGTGCGCTTGGGTTCGTAGCTGTGGTGTTGCTCAATGTTGCATTCACCAAACGAGGCGAAACCGTGCCGCCGTTTGCCGATACATCCTGTTTGGTTCCTAGCTGTTGCCTCAACGCTTCCATTTCTTGTTGTTGTTTCACGATTTGCTGCTGTTGTTGTGTGATTTGCTTCTGCTGCTCCGCCATCGCGTCTTGTAGCTTTTGCAATCGTTCGGCTACATTGGATGTGCTGGCGGCATCGTTTGACGTGTTTGTCTGTGCGAACGTCAGGCCGGACATCAGCACGATAAAACAAAGTCTCTTTGCCAATCTCATTAGCTGCTCCCTTTTATCATCAATAATTCTTAGCTTTTCTTGTTTAGCAAGTTGGATCTAAACGATACTGTGACCGATCTTATTTGTCTTGGAAGAACCGTACCCTAAAACTGCGTCATTAATGAATTCCTTGGCCTCTTCTGTTTTCAAAAATCCAACGAGAGACTTGGGCGAGCAAAATGCACACATTGAATACAGGCTGAAATGATAACACTTCACCTTCCTTTTTCCTCAGTCCACGATTGGATGATAATTGAATAACATAAATGTCGGGCTTATGGAAAGACAATTGATTGTTAAACGTCTGTTAACAAACGTGCAGCTGCTCCTTTAGCGGGCTCAGGAATGTTCTGCGGAATTTGAAGAATAGCGTTGGTTCGAAAGACTTCTCGACTAGTATTTGCTTCTAATTGGGGAAAACACGCGGCTTGAGCGCATTGGAAAGGGATCGCCAAAACAATTTTGTTGGCATAAAACTCTTTTAAATTAAATAAGTTACGATTTCAGCCCCGATGCTCGCAAGCCCAGCCTTTAGGTTTCAAGCTTGTTGATCTGACGGTCGCGCTCTATCGGACGCACGCACTCGGACTTCGGGACCGAAGCCAACCAAATCGTCTGACGGCAAGAGCTCTTTTTCCACTCCCTTTACCTGGATCGAAGGTTGCTCTTGCGCAGCACAGACCGTTAAAACTGGGCAAGCTGCATTAATGATCGTTTGAAAGGCCGGGCCGGTTCGCAAGTGCATCGCAAGCCGCGAGTGTTGATGGGCGCCCAAAACAATAAGATCATTGCCACGTTCGCGAGCGTGTTCGAGAATCCGTTCAGAAGTTTTGCCCAGCTCGACGAATGTCTGATATCGAAAAGGAGCACGCGAAGGTCGGAAGGACTCTCGGAGGGCCTCCATGACCTCTCCCTCTCTTCTGATCAAGAAGTCATACTCTCCCATGGCATCTGGCGAAATGACGTGGAGCACATCAAGGTCGCTTCCGAAGTTCTTAGCCAGCGCATAAGCATGCGAGGAGGCGTGTGAAGCCGCATCGGAGAAGTCAGTGGCATACAAGATGTGCCGGAACGCGAGCCTGTCCATTGAAGGCATGGCAACGTGAGGGCCAACCGTAAGCACTGGGTCGGGTACTTGCCGCAAAATTGTTTCTGCAACGGATCCAACCAGATGCCGATCCATTGCCCCTCCGCCGTGGGTTCCCAGGACGATCATCGTCGGTCTGTATTTCTGAAGCGCTTGAGCAATCACATCGATCGGATCGCCCTCGCCGAGAAAACTCTGCACTCTCAATGTGTAAGGCGCTACTTCATTTATCGTCTCAGACAGTAGATTCTCGAGACATCCACGCTGCATGCTTCGCGTATGCCCTAGAATCTCAGCCTCTAAGGCAGGTTGCTGAAGCAAAAAAGCGTGAGCCACGATCAGCTCAGCAGCATAGTGTTGCGCCATGAGGGCTGCATATCGTGCGGCTACCCGATCAACCACCGTAAAATCTGTGGCTAATAGGATAGAACGGAATGGTTGAAAATTATCACGATTTTCCATGTCAATTCCTTTTCGGATCCGGTTTGGTCTCGCATGACTGAAGCAACAAAGCAATCAGTTTGCATCTGCAAAGTTAGATGCAAATGTCCTAGTCACGACAGATCGTCAAGGTTGGTTGCTACCGAGCCAGACAACTTTGTCTACGGAGCGGCAATCGGCCTCCGCGCCCAACACCAAGTATTACACTCCGGCAGTTTTTTTCTCGCTGTGACCTTCGTCACAGTACATAAGGAAAGGGTTTTTGGCCGAGTACGTTCGAGGACCGACCTAAATCGAGTTGTCGGCGTGAAAAGAACTCAATATTTTGTAGATGATTGAAACTCCACGACATGGATAAGGTTTCCCATAGCGTTGCTGTTGAAGTCACCAAGAGTCATAACCGTATTCGGCTCATGTGTTGACGTGTTTGGTTTTGCCGAACTGGAACAGAGCAGTCAGATAAGCGTACGGGAGCCGATCCTGGCAATATTTCATCTCGGATTATCGGGTAAACAACTGCTCGGCTTTCCGGTACCGCCTATGATGGAAGAGGTCTTTGGTTACAGCGGAAATCTCCGCTTCGTGGAGCGCCTTCAAGAATTCCCAAATGATGGGATCTGGAGGTCGGAGAACCTTTGCACCAGCGGAAAACTTAATCGATCCGCGATACACAGGGTTTGGCCCAGAATCGACATCGACGGGATGCTGACAACATATTTCATGTGGCTGCGGAGAACTCTGCATCCACATCATATTTATCCGTTGCGTAGCTGATGGATAATGAAATAGGTGACTTTTGTAATTAAAGGAATCTCATGCGCAGGTGATATTCTGCCATGCAAGATGAGGAGTATCCTACCTGACCAGGTTCGCACGGAAGTGCATAAATTTTGGAAGGCTTTCACGAGCAAATCCAAAGCCGAGTTTGAGGAGATGTATCTCCCCTCAGCCACAGTATTCTCTTCGATCGTCCCCCGCAGTGAGTCGGCCCGGCTGGCTGTTGCGCGCCGAGTACGCCAGTTTTTTGACCCCAAGTCAACCATCCAGATAGACGTAGGCGGTATTGACGTGCAACTTGTCAACAACATCGCGATTGCCACCTACCCATTCTGGTTCAAAGGGACGCACTTCAAGTGCCGCGACGGAAGCCCGGTGGAACATCAAATTCCTTTCGGACGCGGGACCCAGGTCTTTAGGCTCAATGACGATGGCCACTTGCGCATCTTGCACGAACACTTCAGTTCCAGCGAAACAGCTCAGCCGGGAACTACAGTGGAGATTTAGAGGGTTGAGTTGCTTTCCCCCACACCATTTCCAGCTAAGGATCTGAATATTATGGACGGCGTTACAGTCGAACAGGTTCATGCGGCAGTTCATCGCTATTGGGATGCTTTGGCCACGAAGGCCAAGGATAGACTCACTGCCTCTTATGCTTCCGATGCTATTGTTTTCGTGGCGGATTCGAGGCGCACCGAGCCGGCGCGGCTTGTAGTTGAACGCCGGAACAGGGAATTCTTTAATCCAAAGGGCTCGGTAGGAGCCGAGGTCGGTGCTATCGAGGTGCAGATTCCTGATCCGGAAGTGGCCATTGCTACCTACTCCTGCCACTTTTATACGATCAGCATAAAACAGGACAAACTTCTTCGGGTCGACTTGCCGGTAGCGCTCGCGACCCAGATCTTCCGGCGCGACGCCGACGGCGCATTGCGGATCATTCACGAGCACCTGGGCTCGGTTCGGGAGCCCATCATGAGCATTCTTGGACCGGCATAATGCACCACGGAGATTGGCCAGGTGGGACCCATTCTGGAAATCTGTACGCTAAGGGCTAACCGTCCTTTCCATTTCTTTTGCCGGGTATGCATTTTCAGGGCAGGTCATTCAGAATTTTGCTGTCGCTGATTTCAACCGAGACGGGCGGCTAGACCTGGTTGTTAATACCGACGCTGGAACAACTCTATTGAGCCTGGGCAACGGCGATGGGACTTTCCAACCACCATGCACGCTTCCATTCACAACTCAGACTCCCGCAGGCATAGCCGTTGCTGATCTCAACAAAGACGGCCTTCGAGCAGTGCATGCGTTTCTCGGTACAGCACGCTGTTTTTTCTCTTCTGTCAAGATGTTAGCCGCCCCGAGGGAGGCTACAGAACCTCCCATCGGAGTCAACGTCCTGGGATTCGATGCCGTTGGCCGGTTTTGACTGATCGCTGAGGTCAATACCTACTTACCTGAGTTTTAGATCCTTTCTCCAAATTGCAGATCCCGTGAGCCGCCTGGATATTATCAGGATGGTCGTCCCACCGGGCTGTGATTTTGGCATTCTAAAGTGGCCCAGAGTGGCGGTTTAAATTGGCCCACCTAAGGCAAAGAGAACTCCGTAGTCTGATTGGGCGAAAGTTCGATCGGAGGGGAGTTGGACTGGAGAGCCAAGGTGGAGTTATTCGAAGAGATCCGGCGCGAGTATGAGTTTGGAATAGGAACGATCCAAGGAGTAGCGCGGAAGTTGGGAGTGCATCGGCGGATGGTGCGTGAAGCGGTCCACAGGGCCGTGCCGGCACAGAGAAAGAAAACGGAATGTCCGCGGACCAAGATGATTCCAGCGGTAGCGTTCATTGATGCGATTCTGCAAGAGGATCGCAAGTTGCCGCGCAAGCAGCGGCACACAGCCCGGCGCATCTGGAAACGGATAAGAGAAGAAGTGCCCAGCTGTACTGCGGTCGAGCGCACTGTATGGCAGTACGTGGAACAGCGGAAGCAGGAACTGGGCTTGTCGGTACGTGAGGTTTTTGTGCCGCAAAGTTATCCCTGGGGCGCGGAAGGCCAGGTGGATTGGTATGAAGCCTATGCGGACCTGGGCGGAGAGCGGGTCAAGCTACAAGTGTTGTCCATACGCTCGATGGCCAGCGGGGCGGCCTAATGAGCGATCAGCTGGGGCACGAGGTGGCGGAAACAGTGGGGATCGGGCACTGGCTGCTTACGAACGTCCCCTGCCAACGCTGTCAACTCCTCGATAGCCAGAACGCCGTGGAGGTGCCGGCATGAGTCTGGAAGCGGCTAGCATTGCTCAGCACTGTAAGACCTTGCGTCTGGCGGCCATCCAGGTCCAGTTTGCCTCGTTAGAGAACTTGACACACCCTCGGTTATCACCGGTTTCGAATTGAGACAATCCACCCAACTTCATTCCCAATAAGATTAATCTTTCCTAATGTTGTGCACATTTGGGAGTGAGCCAGATCGCTGTGGTTGCGGCGATGCTTCAGCCTTGTCAAGAGTAATAGCTAACTTGGGTAATGATATACTTGCCTAATCAAAAAATCTGAGCTATTCTGGTTCTGCTATGAACGAACTTCAGCAACTTTCCACCATCCAAGAGGCCATCGTTTACTTCAGCAACCCCGACAACTGCCTGAGTTACATGGTTGCGATGCGCTGGCCAAACGGTATTACCTGCCCGACTTGTGGCCGCAAAGACGTTGTATTCCTTGCCAACCAGCGCCGCTGGCAGTGCAAGAGCGTACATCCTAAACGCCAGTTTTCGGTCAAGGTTGGAACGATCTTTGAGGACTCCCCGCTTGGCTTTGATAAATGGCTTCCGGCTGCATGGATGCTTGGCGGTGACAAGAACCGAATCTCTTCTTATGAAATTCACCGTGTCCTGGGCGTCACGCAAAGGACCGCATGGTTCATGATGCATCGGATTCGTAAGGCCATGCATACCGGCTCGTTCAACAAAATGACCGGCGAGTGTGAAGTCGATGAAACCTTCATCGGCGGTAAGGCCCGTAAGATGCACATGGATGTCAGAAAGCGGAGAATCACCGACGCTGGCCCGAGAGATAAAACGGCAGTCTTTGGAGTGCTGGAGCGTGGCGACAATTGCAAGCCGAAAGACCGCAAAAACATAGCAAGGTTCATACCGTAGTTGTACCGAATCGGTGCAAGAAGATTTTGAAGACCGAAGTCAAGGTCCACGTCGAAGCCGGTTCGCACCTGTACTCGGATGCTCTGCTGTCTTACGATGGCCTTGAGTAAGAATACGCTCATCAAATTGTCGATTCATGCGGTTGAATACGTGCGCGGTAAGGTGCATACGAACGGCATGGAGAATTTCTGGAGTTTGGTTGACCGCACGATTAACGGGACTTATGTTTCTGTTGAGCCGTTTGATTTTTTCTGTTACCTTGACGAACAATCCTTCCGCTTCAACAATCGCGGGACTCGCAAAATGCCAGTCAATGACGGTGACCGCTTCAAGATGGTTGTCGCCGGAACAATCGGCAAGCGCCTTACCTACAAGGAACTGACTGGCAAACTTCATGCGAAGGCCAGAGTTACCGTTCTAGTCGTGGCCGTTTGCCACGGGGGAAGCGGGCGAAGTCTTAGCCCGCTTTTTCTTTTTGGCTTTCTGCCTTTTCTCTTTGGCGAGTTCTGCCTTGAGTTCATCATGAGAGACGGCCAGCAATCCGCGCATGAGTCTGTTGAATCTCTGGAATTCCGGTGTCGGGTGCGGTTCGGACTTCATGGCGTTATGATACCCCCCATGTGGAGAAATATAAAAACATGCCAGAATTGGAAATCGTTAGCGGCAAAAAGTACAAAAAAGGCGCAGTTGTCGAGATTGACGGAAAATCGTTTTCCGGCTGTACATTTACTGAATGCACCATCCGCTTCGGCGGTGGTAACTTTGAAATCTTTGGTTGCGGCTTTGTGAACTTAGAGAACGTTCAATTGTTCGATTGCGCACAACACACCGTAGCGTTCATCGAATTTATTCGAAGACGGTGAATCCAAATTTCTTTGCTCCGGTTCGACCCAACTGAACAGGCTGATGGAAAAAGAAACATTCATCGCCACGCATGGCTCTAGCCGAATGGTAATCGCTTTTTCGTCTTTAGCTGTACTAGTTTCTGTGCTACTCATAACTCCCTTAGCAAGGCCGACATGCTGACTTCAAAGCAATCGGCAAAAGCCTTGATCGTTCCGAGCTTCGGCTCGTGTGATTGTCGGTACAGAATCAAACGTAGGGTAATGGGTCAGTCGTGAATGACCCATTACCAAACGTAGAAATGATGGAGGCTTGCAATGACAAGACTGCGAATCGATGGGCTCAGGGTTGTGAGCGTAGCGGCTCTTGTTCTAATGCCAAGTTTGTTCTTCGCATTTCCTGACAACAATCCCACGTCGCTGTACACCGCGTGTTCCCTTAATAGTTTACCGGACGTGCCGCTGGAACTAGCAAGGCGGGTCGTCGCCCCACCGACTTCGACGGACTCGCATACTACGACCAAGCAACGGGCGAGACCTTAAAAGATCTTTCTCCTTTGTTCGTAGACAGCGTTTGGACAATTAGAGATGAAGACTTAACTTTCAAAGAAGTTCCGCGCAAAGATGTAAAATATCTAGGGCGTGTTCACACTATCTGAGCGCCTCGACGATGAATGCGAAGTAGATGAAAGCCAGAAATACAACGTCGAGTTTCTCAAAGCGTGAGAAACTTCGTCGAAATCCTTTCAAGCGTCGAAATAGACGTTCTACTTCATTGCGTTTCTTGTACAGTTCGCGATCATATTCCCAAGGATCTCGGCGGTTGGACTTGGGGGGAACCACCGGGATCATGTTTAACTCCAACACCAGTTGCCGCGTCGCATCGCTTTCATAGGCTTTATCCATGGCCAGGGGGACCTTTACCGGTAGAGGACCTAGGTCGAGTAATAGTTGGCGGCCCACCGGATCATCATGATCTTGGCCCGGAGACAAGCAGAAAGTTATGGCTGTACGCGCGTTCGCGGCAAGCAAATGAATCTTGGTGTTCCATCCGCCTCGGGATTTTCCCATGGCTTGCGGGCCGTTTTTTTAAAGCCCCAGTTACGTCCGGATGTACTTTCACCGAAGTTGAGTCCAAACTAAAAACTTCGATCTTGAGTTTCAGAATCTGTTCTTGCTGCAATTTGGCAAACACCTGATCCAAAACACCTTTCTTCGCCCAACGATTCATACGCATATAAATGCTATGCCAATTGCCAAAACGTTTGGGTAAGCCGCGCCATTTACATCCATGCTCGGCTACGTAGAGGATGGCGTTCAGCAAAATCAGGTTTTTATGACGACCATTGCCCCGCTGAACGGGCAGACAATCTTGAATTCGCTCCAATTGCTCTTGTGTGATTTCCATCACAAAAACATTACTCTACTATTGTTAATTTAGTGTGAACACGCCCTAATTCTTGGCGAAATAGATAAATCTCTTCTTCGCTGCGTCACGGGTTTCGCTTGTAGTACTGGGGGCGCTCAGCTTTTGAATCCAATCATCGGCGGCGCGGAGGATCTGCCTCTCGGTGATCGGCCCTGGCCGCCGCATATTTACCCGTTCTGCAACGGCGAGCAGAATGGGGTTGACGATTCGGAGTGTACCCAAGCCGTAGCCCCGTGCACTCAACTCCTCAAGAAAAATATGACGCTCTTCGGCGAAGCGCCCTGTCTTGTAAATCCATACCCGATTACTGCGTTTCACAATCTGGTCGAACATTCGGCTGACTCCTCTGAGGGAATTTGAAATCAGCCAAGTATGCAATTTATGTGGTCATCGACAGGGCAGATCGGCGCAGCGGAAAGGCGTTCGTGGGACACGACAACATAGCTGATGCTGTTTATGTTGTCTTCCTTCACGAAACACCTCTTTGGGCGGTCTTAATCCGACGTGATGAGCACATAAGAACGGGACTTCGGCGACCATTTCAGAAGAACTGTTCATGGCGGGTCGTACGTCGAGAATTCCGCCCAGAGCGCTTTCGATGGCTGTGAGTGCTAACATTGTTTTTGTTGGCCTAATATTCGATTGAGACTAAGATTCGCAACAGCAGAGTCGACGAATGAACGACGTAACTCCGTATCCTGCTATCAACTCTGTGCTGACCGAGTGGGCAGATGGACTGAAGCGCTTGCTCAGTAACAAGATTGTCGGGCTTTATCTGTCCGGCTCGCTGGCCTATGGAGATTTCGTGCCGGAAAGAAGCGATATCGATTTAGAAGCAGTCGTTCAGAGTCCACTGACGGAAGGTGAACTCGGATCAGTTGAACAGTTGCACAGACAGATAGAGCGACACTGTCCCCAGTGGGCAGCCCGGATTGAGTGCTCCTACGTTCCTCTCGAACTCATGCTTGAATTGACGCCTCCCGCAACACCTCGACCGTGGTGGGGATTTGGCACTTTGTATGCCGAGGCGCCAGCCGGGAACGAATGGATCATCAATCATTACCTTCTTTCCAAACATGGCATTCCTCTTGATGGGCCTGACTTCAACGAACTGGTACCACAGATTGATATCCACACCGTGCGGCAAGCCAGTGCCAGAGATTTGTTTCAAGAGTGGGTGCCGAAAATTGATGACAGCGTATGGCTCTCAAACAGCCATTATCAGTCGTATCTGGTTTTGAACCTATGCCGCATCTTGCACACGGTTATTCATGGCCAGCCTGGCTCTAAGAAGGCTGCTGCTCGGTGGGCCGAAGGAATGTATCCACAGTGGAAAAACTTGATAGATGAAGCAGAGAGATGGGGATATGGCGACGAGATGAAGCGGCAGGCTGATGCAGTGTCGTTCTTACGATTTGCAGTTGACCGGGTGAATGAGACCAAACTGCGCTGAGCCGAATCAAAAATTGCCGAGAGTCTCCCTCCCTATTCTCGCCAACCGTTCATGAGGTACAACGTTCCGCTTTGGCACCGTCACAGTCCAGTATGAGAATGCAGGGGTGTTTGTATCATGCAGCGCATCATTGAGCAGGCCCTGAAAAGAATCCCTGGCGAGCCCTACCCTGAACTCCGTCTCGTCTTAGAGACATTCGTCAGGGGCGTTCAGAATGCGGTCGGGGCGAACTTTGTTGGCGCGTATTTGGTAGGCTCGCTCGCAACGGGGGATTTTGATCGCGATAGCGACATCGATTTCTTGGTCGTTACCAACGAGGAGTTGACCGACGCAGAGGTCCAATCACTTCAAACATTGCATCTCGAATTGCATAACCTGGGGTGCTATCCAGCCCGACATCTGGAAGGCTCCTACATACCCAGAGACTTCCTGAATCGGGCCGATCAGGTCGGAACACAGCTGTTTTGGTACATCGACAACGGAAGTACGGTATTGGAGCGGTCGCTTCACGACGATAAATGGCATGTTCGCTGGATTCTGCGCGAGTGCTCAATCACCCTGTCGGGACCTGATCCCAAAGTGCTCGTTAAGCCAGTGTTACCTGAAGCGTTGCTCGGCGAGATGGTAGTTGCTGTTGAAAAGCTGAGGTCTGACTTTGCTGCTGAAACTGGTAAGTCGCTAAGGTGGTTCAATAGCCGTTTTGCTCAGTCGTTTACTGTGCTGACCTGCTGCAGGATGCTCCATACGCTTGAGAACGGAGCGGTGAACTCGAAACGCGCTGGCGCGGAATGGGCAGAGCGATCCCTAGGAACAGAGTGGCACAAATTGATCAGGCAGGCATGGGCTGAGCGAGAAGGCGTGCGATTCGGCGTGAAGGTTCGGCAGCTTGCTGATGCGGAAAGCCTGCAAGAAACCGCGCGGTTTATTGCCTACGTGCAGAGTGAACTCAGGCTCAATCGATAACGG
>Ga0209166_10002139_pt1 | contig 15389 bp, 11 predicted proteins | sample Coa_R1_3_FD_187151 | JGI IMG/M metagenome (GOLD analysis project Ga0209166, IMG submission 187151) | Surface soil microbial communities from Centralia Pennsylvania, which are recovering from an underground coalmine fire - Coalmine... | ecosystem: Environmental > Terrestrial > Soil >... | reverse complement strand
TGACGCCACTGCACTTCGGACTTCCGGTGGCGGTGATGTCGCCGCTAGCGTTCTTGACGCGGCCGGAAAGATGGCTGCAGGCGTTTCACAAACATCGCGGAACCATCGCTGCGGCGCCGAATTTTGCGTATGAACTTTGCGTGCGGAAGATTGCGGACAAGGACATTGAAGGCGTGGACCTGAGTTCTTGGCGCGCAGCGCTAAATGGCGCGGAGCCGGTGAATCCGGAGACGCTGGAGCGTTTTGGCGAGCGGTTTGCTAAATACGGGTTCCGCCGCGAGGCACAACTGCCCGTTTACGGGTTGGCGGAGGCCACGCTGGGAGTCACCATACCGCCGCTGAATCGGGGGCCGCGAATTGATCGCGTGGAGCGTGAGACATTCACGGCGCAGGGACGCGCGGTTCCCGCGGCTGCTGAAGATGAGACAGCGATTTCGTTTGTGTCCTCCGGAAAGTCGCTGCCGGGGCACGAAGTGCGGATTGTGGACGAAAAAGGGAACGAGGTGGTGGACAGGACAGAGGGATTTTTGTGGTTCCGAGGCCCTTCGGCTACGAGTGGGTACTTTCGGAATCCGAAGGCAACCGAAGCGCTCTTGCCTCAAGGCCCGGTGGCAAGCGACGGTGGTTTTCCGTGGGTGAACTCAGGCGACCGGGCGTATCGCGCGGAAGAAGAGATTTACGTCACCGGCCGCGTCAAGGACATCATCATTAAAGGCGGGCGGAATTTGTATCCGCATGAAGTCGAGGAGCTGGCGACGCGAGCCGAAGGAATTCGCAAGGGTTGTGTGGTCGCGTTTGGGCTGAACGATGAGGCGAGCGGGACGGAAAAGCTGGTGGTCGTCGCAGAAACGCGAGAGCGCGATGCGGTGCGCCGCGCGGAGATTGCGGCGAAGGTCACAGAACAAGTGTCGCAAGGGCTGGGACTGCCGCCGGATCGCGTGGAGTTGATTCCGCCGGGGAGCATTCCGAAAACCTCGAGTGGCAAGCTGCGGCGGGAAGAGACGAAGCAGCTTTACATCGCGGGGACGCTTGCCGCGGGGCGCGCGCCTGCGTGGGTGCAGATCGCGCGACTGGGAACGACGAGCGGAGTGCACAACTTCAGCCGCGCGGTGCTTGCTGGTTTGAGACGCGGCCTGGAAATGTTGTACGGAGTTTATTTCTTTGTGGTGTTCGCGCTGTGGATCGTTCCCACGTGGGCGATTCTGCATCTCATCAAGGACCATCGGGCCGCAGGGCGCTACACTTCTTCGGCGCTGAAGATCCTGTTCGCGCTGATCGGCTGCAGAGTGCGCGTCACGGGGAAGGAATATGCGGATGCTCCGGGCGCGAAAATCTTTACCTCCAACCACACCAGCTATTTTGACGTGCTGGCGCTGATGCTGGGGCTGGGCGTGCCGTACCGCTTCGTGGCGAAAATGGAAGTGCACGGGATGCCGTTCATTGGCGCTTTTCTGGACGGCATGGGCCATTTGAAGTTCGACCGCACGAGCTCAGACTCGCGTCTGGGGCAGGTTCGCGAAGTGGAAGAACTTCTGCGGAAAGGCGAGTCCATTTTTATTTTTCCGGAGGGCACGTTTACGGGAGAAGACGGCGTGCGGCCGTTCCAGCTTGGCGCTTTCAAAGCATCGGTCGCCACCGGGACGCCCATTCTTCCCATTTCGCTGGCGGGCACGCGCCAGATGTTGCGGGACGGCACGTATTTGCCGCGGCCGAGCAGCGTGACAATTACTGTGCATCCGCCGATTTATCCGCAGGCCGTAAGCCATGACCCGAACGGAGAGGATTCTTCAGAGTGGCAGGAATTGATTCGTTTGCGCGATGCGACGCGCGAGGCCATCGCGAAGGATTGCGGCGAGCCCGTTCTCTAGCTATTGAGCTAGCTATTGAGCGGCTTCGACGGTGAGTCTAAGCCCGATGGCCCTTGTGACGGCGACCAGGGTGGACAGACGCGGGTTGCCGTGCTCGGACAGAGCGCGATAAAGGCTTTCGCGCTCGATACCTGCGGCTTTCGCGACTTTGGCGATGCCCTGGGCTTGAGCAAGATGGCGCAGCGCGATGAGCAAAACACGAGGCTCGTCTTCATCTTCCAGCGCGGCTTTCAAATACTCGGCGGCAAAATCCGGATCCTTGCGTAGCCGCCGAATGATGGCTTCGCCGTGGGAAACACTGACTTTGCGTTTCATGCTGGTCCACCTCTTTCTTTGTAATCTTTCAAGTATTCCAATGCTCGCTCGATGTCCGCAGCCTGCTTTCGTTTGTCACCGCCGCACAGCAGCAACACGCATTCTCTGCCAATCATCGCGTAATACACTCGATAACCTGGTCCCCAATCAATCCGCAGCTCGAACAAACCCTGGCGCAAAGACTTGCACGCCAAAGTTTCCGGCGGCGATCCGGTTGACACGGGTGGCAATCTTCGCTTGCGCACGGGCGTCTGCCAGTTCCGTCAACCAATCGTCGAAGAAGTCCTTTCCAGCCCTGCTGACGTAGTGACGGATTTCGATCACAATTCTCATTGTAACCTATAAGTCACAACAAGAAAAGCGGTCTTTCGGCTTCCGTGCATGGCGCTAAGAAAAGCGGCGGCGGAGCGGCTGCCTTAGTTAACTTATAAGCCCGCAATGGCCGGCCTCGGAAGGCCGACCCTACGCTCGAGGTTAGTCTTCCATTTCTGGTAGATTCGTGACAATTCTTGTCACACGAAGAGTTTGCAAGAAAAACTTCGAAGAAATTTACAACGAAGCAGCGATTCGAAGCATCTTTATGGACAAAACAAATCGAGGGATGCGGGGCGTTGCCTCCCTGCCTGAGGCAGCCCGCGAAACGTGTGGCAGCGCTTTCTACGCGCGAGCCTGCGCAGAAAATTAAATCCATTTGGAGGATTCATGAAATCGAAGCTATGGGTGTCTTTACTTGCAACTCTTGCGTTTTCCGCCGTTTCGGCTTACGCGCAGGAGACGGCGCCGAAGTTTGACGTTTTTGCAGGGTATTCCTACGTACAGGCAAATCCGGGAGTGACCGGCGTGGATAGTTTCCATTTGCACGGTGGAAACGCCAACGTCGCGTACAACTGGAAGAGCTGGCTCGGCGGCGTCGCGGATTTCGGCGGATACACTAACGGGAACATTCTGAGCTCGGGCGCGAGCGGGACGTTCTCGACATACCTCTTCGGGCCGCGCGTTTCTTATCGCCACTATTCGCGAATCACGCCGTTCGGACAGGTGCTGTTCGGCGCGGCGCATGCGAATGCGGCGGCCTTTAACACGAATGGAACGCAGAATGCGTTTGCTATGACTGCGGGCGGCGGCGTGGATTACAAGGTGTTCGATCACTTCTCGATTCGCCCGTTTCAGGCAGAGTACCTGTTGACGCGGTTCCGGGAAGGCACGCTTGGCACACGGGACCAGAATAACTTCCGCGTGTCGACTGGATTCGTCGTCCGGTTCTAACAGAAGGAGCGTCCTGAGCCGTTGCAAGGAGCGCCACACCTCAGGGGTTAAAGCCCCCTGAAGTGGCGGGGCTCAATGTCGGAGCTAAAGCTCCGACCCCAAACCATGCAGCGAATTTTCTGAGTCGGGACGCAACAAAGAATCGGTTGCGAGGTGCAGGCAGAAGGGGCCGCGTGGTCAGGCAGAAGCGGCCCTTGCACCTTTTTTGACGGGCGCATGAGCTAGTACGCAATGCTCACATTGAACTCAGTGCCGTAGAGATCTTGCCAGGATCCCTCAGCCTCAGGCTGCTGAGGACCGCAGCCCGAGAGTCGGGATGACAATGAGCAAGATTAATGCGGCATGCTGTAGATCACAGTGATGTAAGTTTCGACTTCGACTTTCTGGCCATTCAAAACCGTTGCCCGATAGAGCCACTGACTAACCGCGTCTTTTGCGGATTGATAGAAAATAGGATCGCCCGAAATAATTTCGAGGGACTCGATCGTGCCGTCGGTGGAGATCCTGGCGCGCAGTTCGACGCGGCCTTCCCTGTGAATCTGTTTTGCAAGCGGGGGATAGATTGGTTCGATCCTTCGGATTAGCATCGCAGGATCAATCGTCGTCTTCCGAATCACAGGTGGCTTCGAAGCCCTCTCGACCGCCGGTTGCGGAGGACGCGGCCCGCTGCTTCTTCCGCCGATGTCTGCGCACCAACTGCAAGCTGGGCCGGTCTCTCCGTCAACCCCGTCGTCACCGATGTTAGGTGGGCCATCGGTATTCTGTCCGTGGTTTGTGGGACCTGCGGGAGCGGTCGGCGAGAAAAATGTGAGCGTGCCGCGAGAAATCGGATGCCCCGCTGAGTGTGTGGTCGGTCCAGCGGGATGACGCGGTGCGTGGCCGTACGGCGGAATCGGGGTGAGAGTCTTACCGAGTGCGACGTGCTCGGTTCGTCCAAAAAGAGGTAGGAGGATCAGTAAGGCGACGGCGGCGGCCTGGGTGAGGATGGAGATGATGAGCGAGCGGCGGCGAATGCGGCGTTCGCGGCGGCGCTGCTCGGGGTCGCCTTCGACGAGGCAGCTTCCCAGAGAGCCCAGAGCTTCCTTCGGATTTGTTTCAGAGACGTTTCGAGAATCGTGCGGCATCGCGCACCTCCATAGTTTTTCTGCGAGGATTTGGTGATCCGTTCGAAGCACAGCAAGCGGGCCACGAAAATCCTGCGACGCCGACCTCCCAGGGGTTGCTCTAGTCCTCCAGGAGACCGGCGCCGCGCTCGCAGGGATGTGAGGTTGCGCGCGTCCTCCTTGCGTTGGACACCGCTGGAGGGAACAAGTTCCCTGGGGCATTCGGTTGTAAGTCATAAATTTTTAGTCTTAAGTAATAAAAACGGGAACATTCGAGGAGCCATTGTCACTGGGTACCAGGCGATCGGCAGGAGAAATCGAAGAGCAAAGGATCGAGCACTCAGACTAATTTTAGGCCGACGATGCCGGCAGTAATTGGACCATGGAATGCCAAGCCGAAAACCTAGTGGCCTCCAAGCCTGCTATATAAGTTATTTGTATTTAATGAGTTACAGAAAACTGTACCTGTGATATTCTCTGGCGCATCTTATGGATTGAGGACGTGGATCCCAGGAGGTTGACCCCATGGACAGGCGTGACGTTGAGACTATCGGCGTGCGCCGCACCGGGTGGGCGGCTATGGACCGCGATCCGCAGCAAGACAAGGTGGAATTCATCTGTCCCCACTGCGGCGAGCGGGACGAGAAGAACGCCCGGCGCGAGCGTACGTTGTATCATTTTACGGACGGCTTCATGCAGGATTTGCAAGGCGAAGTGACCGTGTGCCATTCCTGCAAGAAGTCATTGCGCGTTGTTCCCATTGTGATGGTGCACGATCAAGAAGAGGCGCGAAGGTTTGCGGCTGTTTTTTCGGACGAGAACCTGGTCACGGCGAACTAGACTTTTTTTGCAAGTTTTACTAAAGGGATGCGGGGCGCTACCAGCGGCGCCCCGCGTTTTTGTTTATAGGCCTTGAGTCCCCCTTCGAGTCGCACACGACATAAGTCAAGCCAGGATTCCTCGGCCGGAAAACTCACGGTCTGGGAATGACACATTTCACACATTCCAGACAAGTTCAGACCCAGAAGTTTGCTGACTTTTGTCATTTCGAGCGAAGCGAGAAATCCTGGCTGGATATTTGGACCGTGGCGAGTTCCATGAGACGATCCCGGAATCAAAAAGTAGGGCGCTCCAAACGAATGAAGCGCCCGTGAACCTTCAGTGATTAGTGGCGGTCGTGATCGTGGTCGTCCCAGTCACGGTCGTTGTGCCAGCGACGGCCGTCTTCGTCCCACCAGCGATGGTGCTCGTTCCAGCAGCGCTCGCGCGCTTCGCGCAGTTCGTGGCGTGCGTGGTCGGCTTGCCGGCTGTTCCAGCCGTGGTGCTCTGCGGCTTCGTGCAACTTATGATCGGCCTTGGCGATGCGCCGCTGGCAGCGGTCGTAGTCATCGGCGGAGGCGCGCGGCGTTGCCACAAATGTCAGCAGGCCAACCAGCGCTGCGCTTGCAAGGGCAGCGCGTTTCCAGAACTTCTTCTCTGCCAAAGGAATCATCATGTTCTCACCATCCTCCAAAGTTCCCCGACTGGGATGGGGCGTTGGTCCCTTTATAGTTAAACACAGTTGCGGAGAGAATGTAGCGCAGGTGTATGAGCGGTTATGGAATCCCTACGCGCGTTTAACGTTCCTCTTATCGAGTCGCGTGCGGGACAGATTCAGCCGGGATTCCTCGTCGCCTCGCTCCTCGGAATGACAGAAGCTCAGTGGCGGAGGACTGTCAGTAGGCTTGCAGGAAAGGCTCGGCTTGCATGTGGTATTTTTCGAGGCCGGCGCGGATGCGATCGAAGGCTTCGTCCACGGTATCTGCGAATTGCAGCATTTCGTATTCGCTTTCGTTGATCGTGCCCCAGCGGACCATGGCTTTCCAATTCAGCACTTCATCCCAATACTTGCGGCCGTAAATCAGGATCAAATTGCGTTTGGGGAGCTTGCCGGTTTGCAGCAGCGTGAGCATTTCCCAAAGCTCGTCCATGGTGCCGAAGCCGCCGGGAAAAACGATGAGCGCTTTGGCGATTTGCGCGAACCAGAGTTTGCGCATGAAAAAGTATTTGAAATTGAAGCTCAACTCCGGACTGATGTAGGGGTTGGCGAATTGTTCGTGCGGCAGTTCGATGGAGAGGCCGATGGATTTGCCTCCCGCTTCGTAGGCGCCGCGATTAGCGGCTTCCATGATGCCGGGGCCGCCGCCGGAACAGACCACGAAGCGCCGCGGCTTGGGACCGAGCGTCAATGCCCAACTGGTGAGCTTGTGTGACAGCTGGCGCGCCTCTTCATAGTAGCGGGACATTTCGAGCGAGCTTTTGGCGCTGCGCAAAGCAGCGCGGTGCCTATTGCGATCTTCCACGGACATTTTGCCGGTTTTCGTGTTCTTGAGCCGCGTGTACCGCGCTTGGGCGGTTTCGTGCGACTCGATGCGCGCGGAACCGAACATCACGATGGTGTCGCCAATGCCTTCGTTCTTGAGCTGCACCAAAGGGTGAATGTATTCGCCGAGAATGCGAATGGGCCGCGCGGGCACGCTGTTGAGAAATTTTCGGTCTTCGTGCGTGACCTTGGGGGCGTGCTGGGGCTTGAGCTTTTTGCCGTCGGGCATGTGTCAACTCTCCAGAAAAGACGAACTTTGATTGTAGGGATTTTCGGCGGGTTGCGGCAACGTCTTCCGGCAAAGGTGCGTCGAATTGAGTACACTGCCTGAGGGAAAGCGCCGTTGCGAGCGGCTTGGACATCTAAGGAATTGTATGAATGGGATGAAACGAGAGGGATGCCGGGCCACTGGGATGCTTCTTGCTTTGCTGTTCGCCGCAGGAGCGCTGCTTGCGCAGGCGCCTACGGGTCCACTTCCGCCGAAGCCGGGCGTGCCGGTGCAGCAGCCTCCCAAAAGCGAAATCAAAGTGCAGGTAGCTTTGGTGACGACCCCGGTCACGGTCCGTGACGGGCGCGGCGCGATGGTCCATGACCTGGAAGCGAAAGATTTTCGGGTAACGGATCAGGGAATCGGGCAGAAGATTTCACATTTTGATTTGGGCGGCGATCCGATTTCGCTGGTGATTCTGGTGGAGACGAGTTCGCGCATCGAGCCGCTGATGCCGGAGATCCGCAAGACCGGCATTTTGCTCACGCAAACCGTTATGGGGCAAACGGGGGAAGCCGCTGTGTTGGGCTTCCATGATTCGGTGGATAAGCTGGAGGATTTCACTGGCAACGCCGACGTGATCGAAAACGCGATTGCGCATGTCCAGGCCGGGACTTCCGGGTTGAAGCTGTATGACGCGATGGCGGTGGGAATGGAAATGCTCTCGAGCAGGCCGCAAGCGACGGCAGAAAAGCAGGGGCGGCGTCGTGTGATGCTGATTCTCTCCGAAGCGGCCGACGAAGGAAGCGAGAAGAAATTAGGCGAGGTGCTGCGGGAGGCCCAACTCGCAAATGTCACGATTTATAGTGTGGGACTTTCCACCACGCGCGCGGAACTGCAGGCGAAACGCAAGTCTCCGGATCGGCCGAATCTTCCGGTTGGCTCGGTGCCTCCTCCACCTGGGGTTCCAGCCACGCCCACCTACGAAGACAACTACCGTTACGGCAGCGCCGACTTGATGGCCGCCGTGGTCTGGGCGGTGCAACACATTCACGATCAGATGAAGGGCAATTCCCTGGAGTTAGCGGGGGCGGCCACGGGCGGCGCAAACCTGTCTACGTTTAAAGACCGCTCCATTGAGAACGCCATCGACGAAATCGGCGGGGAACTGCACTCGCAGTACACCATCAGCTACACGCCGACGGACCCGAACGCCACCGGCTATCATGAAATTAAAGTGTCTGTGATTCGGAACGATGCGAAAAACCTGAAGATTCGCGCAAGGCCGGGTTATTACCTCGCGCCGCCGGAAAGTTGATCAGGTGGGCCTACCTTTTGTGCTCGCCAGCGCTTCTGTAAGTGATAAAAAGGCAGCCCTCCCGAGACAATCCAACCAATGGGGATGAGCCTGCTCCATCCACTGTAGTCCTTACTCCATACCGCCAAGTATCCCTCGAACAGAATTGCCGACCCCACCAGAACCGACCACGATAGGTACCTGCCTCGGGTCAGAGGTCGGTTCCGTCTTTCAATGCGATCTCGCTCGCGCTCAGAGGCAGGCCGACCCGTTCCCCTGACGTAGAGTAAGTCCTGAACGTAAAGATATGCGGCCGCAAGGACGATGGAACCTGCGAGAGTCAGAACAAAGATTTTTATTTCATAGCTCACGGGTCTAGGCGATTTGCTTCCAGAAGGTGGCGTCACGAGAAGTGAGGAGCGCGTCTTTGCGGGCGTTCCATCGCAGGAAATGCGGCGTGTGCATGTGTTCGCTGTGGGCTTCGCGGCTGGCCCAGACCTCGCGGAGCATAAATCCGCCCGGCGGGTCTACGGCGCGGTGCAGTTCGTAGGAGATGCAGCCCTCTTCTTTTCGCGTCGGGTTAATCAAGGCGCGCAACTCGGCTTCGAGCAGGATTTCCTGGCCTTCGCGCGGACGCAGAATGACGATCAACGTGACAGCATCTTTCGGCAGTTTTCCGCCAGACGCCCCTTTCTTGCGCGACTTCGACCGGGCCGGTTTTCGAGGCTTCGCTTTGCGCTTCGGCATGGTGGCGGGATTGTAGCGCAAAATGTTCCTGACGCAAGTCATATGACGGCGACCCAAGGTCCCGATTAGGTTGCGTGCATCTTACTTGGCTTCCGCGGCGTCTCTGCGGCCGGCGTTCAGGCTGTCGAAGTTCAGAATGGTGTTCAGCACCATCGAGTAGGTTCCCCAAGTTTCGCCGCGGTAAACGGGATTGATGGAAAACAGCACGACGTGGCCTTTGCCGGACGGCGCGTCCACGACCGCAGGGTGCTGGGCGATTTCGTCGCCGCCTTCGACTAAGCCGGAGATGAGCAGGTCCTTGCTGTCAGCATACCGGAAAATCACTCGCGGCCGCATGGCCGCAGGAATCACCCGGAAGCCGTTGCGCTTCTGCTCATCCATGACAGGCGGCGACTCCCAGATCTCGAATTTTGGTGCTTCCGGCGCTTCCACGCCAACGCGGCCGACAGTGAAGTCCGGATCATCCATGCTGCCGCGGCCGGTGGGACGCGCGTGCATTTCAGGGCCAAGGCGGCGCCGGCCGCGCTGACCGGCGATGCTGCTGAGCGAAAAGATGGGCCCGTTGTCGCAGTAGGCGGCGCCCTTTTCGTCATAACCGTAAGCGATGGGGCTGGCGTCGTCCACGAGACGCGTCCCCACAACGGAGCCGACAATCTTCAGTTTGTTTGCGTTTTGCGTGCTGATGCCCTCGGCGAATCCGAGGGAAAGCGCGAGCCACGAAGTGTCCGTGGCTGTCAGAAGGACTCCGCCCTTCTGCACGAATTCCTGCAAACGCGCGACTCCATCCCAGCCGAGGCCCGGGCGCATGTCGTCTGTCGAATCGTTCTTGCCGACAAGGTTCGGCGTTTGCGGCGTGTTCTTCCAGGGCAGTGGATTGCCCCAGGCCGTCGGAACACCATTGACGATGGCAGTGACAGAGTTTCCCCAGCCTCCCGCTGGCGGAAACAGAATCACATCGTACTTGGCGTTGAGCTCGGGAGTCTTTGCGATCGCTTGCGTGCTCATGTAGTCGTAAGGAACTCCCAGTTTGTCGAGCGCCTGACGCCACCAGCCTTCCGTCTGCGTGCTTAGCCAGGTGTGCACGAAAGCGATGCGCGCGGCGCGAACGGGATGCGTCTTGACGCTGGGCGCGGAGCCAAGCGCCGTGATTTGCACGCCGAGTTCTGCCGCAGTGCGGTCGAGGTCCGCCCGGCTGACACCTCGAATGACCAACGAGCCGCGATTGAATTTTTTGCCGCCGCTTTCGAATGACTCTTCGGCGGCATCGATGGAGGCGTCCTTCAACTTATAGCGGAGTGTTGCAAGCGCAGGTTCCGCGTTGTTGTTGATCGCAAAAACGGCACCATCGCCCTTCACACCGCCGGGTGCGCGGACTTCGGGCACGCGGTCTATTGGCACATCGAGAACTTTGGCATCGGTCACGCGCGTCACTTGCACGTGAAACAGCTCGCCAAACGTCCAGCCGGTGTCATCGTACGGAGTCTTCTGCGGATCGTCCGGGCTCCAGTATTGATGGTCGAGCAAAGCGTCAGCGATGCGCGAATATGGCTGGTCCATTCGAACGACATAGCTCCCGGCCGGAAATTCGCGCGCCGTCGGAGCGGTCGGCTCCGCCTTGTCGTCCTTTTCCTTTTTGCCTTTGGCGGCTTCCTTGGACTTCTTGGCGGGCAGTGTCACTGTGAATGCCGATTTCGAACGCGAAATTTCCACGGCTTGCTTTTGCAAGACCTGCAAGAGTTCCGCCTGCAGGCCAGGACGCGGATCGTCGGCGGAAAGAACGTACGCAGCTGGCCCTTCTTCCGAAGGCTTCCTGACCGAACGCTTCGCCTTCAAGTAAAAATTCTTAAGGAACATGCGTTTGTTTTCGTTGAAGAAATGCAGCGAGGTGAGCAGGCCGGTCTCTTCATAATTGTTGTTGTCGCGCTGCGACCACAGCACTTTGGGAAGGGGCGGGTTCTGCCGGTACCAGGTGCGCGCGTATTCTTCGGGCTGGAGCGTGCGCTCCTCGGTGTCCGCGCCACCGTTGCCAAAAGTTTCGTAGAGCCGGCTGATGCCGTTGTGCATGGCGGCCATGAACATCAAGTAGCCTGGTGACCAGGTATCGAAATCGCCGTGTGCGAAAACGCCGGGCATCCCGAATTTCGTCATTGCGGAAACGTTGTTCCAGCCGATGATTTGCCATTCGTCCGCCAGAATCGGGTCAATCCACGCGTTGTACGGCTCGTCGCCGATGGTGTTGTCGTAAAGATACGGCACGGACTCGTGGAGGTCGTGCAGCACCTGCGCCTTCCAGTTGACGTACGTGTTCAAAACGTTCTCGGTGAGCTTCAACGTAACGCCCATAGCGTCGCGGTTGTTGTCGTGCGCCACGTACTTGCCCCAATACACGAGCCACGGGAAAAATTCCTTCGGATGCGCGAGGTGCCATTTGTAGATGTCCACCATGCGGTCGCGGCCGTCGACTTCCACGACGGGAGTAATCAGCGTGATCGTTCCGTAGCGTATCTCCTTGATGTAGGGGCTTTCGTCGACGGCGAGGCGGTAGGCCAGCTCCATCAGCGCGGTGGGCGCGCCGGTCTCGGGCGAGTGAATCGTGCCTGTGATGTAGTAGATGGGGACGGCTTGCGCGACAAGCTTGTCCGCTTCCGCGTCGTCGAGCTTGATAGTGCGGGGATCGGCGAGCTTTGCCAGGCGCGCGCGGTTTTCTTCCAGGTTCTTGATATTTTCTTCCGAGGACACTGCGACGGCGATCATCTCGCGGCCCTCTTCCGTCTTTCCGATGGAGAAGACTCTCACGCGGGGCGTCGCTTTTTCGAGCAGGCGCATGTACTTATACACATCTTCCGCATACGGCAGGATTCCGGGCGCACCGGAGATGTCGCCCAGAACGGTTTGCGGCGTCGGAACAGTCTTGGACGCGGGCAGGTAGTCCACGAGCGGCGAAGTGAAGAATGGCTGCGTCGTGTACTTGTGGATTTTCTCCGTGTAGGCCGCGTCCACCGGCTGTTTCGGATCGCGCGCGGGCGCGGTCTCGCCATCCGCCAGCACACCAGATGCAAATGTGCCGCCAACCATGAAGAACAGCGCAAAATTCAACCACAACTGACGATTCATGATTTGTCTCCTGTGTTTACCCGGAAGGGGCAGATTCTAACTCACTTGGACTTGCGCCAAGGAATTTTCCGATACAGCGAGTTAATCGAGCGGAAGAAAAGCAAGACAAACGGGCGATGGAACTCCCACGGAATCGCCTGTCGGCGTAAGCGCCCCGGTTTTCTGGTCAATGCGAAACGTGACGATTTTGTCGGAGAGCTGGTCTTCCGCTAGCAGATAGTTGCCGGAGGGATCGATAGCAAAGTGGCGCGGCTCTTTGCCTTGAACAGAGAAATCGCCCGCACCCGTGAGCTTGCCCGTGCCTGGATTGATCTTAAAAAGTGCAATCGATTCATGGCCGCGATTGGAGGAATAAAGGAACTTGCCGCTTGAGTGAATCGCGATTTCAGCCGCGTCGTTACGTCCCGAAAAATCCTTCGGGAGCGCGGAGATAGTTTGCACGGCGCGGTACGTCTCGCGGGCGTCGTTCGCGAAAACCGTGACAGTCGATTGGACTTCGTTTAGAACGTACATGAAATTGCCGCTGCGAGAAAACGCAACATGGCGCGGCCCTGAGCCGGGCGAGAGCATCGCTGAAAACGCGTTCTGTTGTTTTGCACCAGGAGTTGCAAGATTTCCGGTGGTTGCGTCGAATTTGTAGATCAGGACTTTGTCTAGGCCTAAGTCAGACACATAGGCGTAACGATTGCCCGCAGACGCTTCGATCCAGTGCGCATGCGGGCCTTCCTGGCGCTCCTTGTTGGGACCGAGGGTACCTTCGTCGTGGACGTTGGCCGTCGCGGGGCCAAGCTTGCCATCGGAGCCTATGGGGAACACGACGACGTTGCCGGAGGTGTAGTTGGCAACGAAAACGTATTTTCCGGTGCGATCAAAAGAGAGGTAGCAGGGATCTTCACCGAGCGCCGGCAACTGATTCAGCAGCGTGAGCTTGCCGCTCTGCGGGTCCAGCGAAAATGCGCTGACCATGCTGTTCTTTCCCGCCTCGTTTACCGCGTATAGCAATTTGCCGTTGGGATGAACCGCGACCCAGGAAGGGTCCTGCGTTTCCGCGGCAACGCCAATTGGCGTGAGCTTTCCCGAGCTCGCGTCGTAGCGAAACGCATAGACGCCTTTACTCGCGGTCTTCGTTGTGTACGTGCCAACATAAACGAGGTAGCTCTTTGCTGCGGCGGGTTTTGCTTTGATCCGCGCGAGGCCAGCCGAAAGTACAAGAGCAACTAAAAGGGAAAGGATGAAAAACGTTCGTTTGGAGATTCGCATGAGGCAGAAATTCTAACATTGGAACAAGAAATTCCCGCGAAACACCCAGGGCTGGTGAGCGAGTGAGCACAACGGGCGTTGTCACTCAAAACCGAATGGCGAAGCCCAGGCCCACGACGGGACTTGCTCGCGTGCCGAGCCGCCCGGGGGCCGGCGGAGGCCCCAACGTAATATTGGAGGCGGCCTGAGCATTCCCGTAGGCCACGATGAGCTCGCCCAGTTCAAAGCGCAGAATTACCGGGCCGTGATAGTGCTCCAGCGTACCCCTAAAATCGAAAGCCGGTACCGTGTTGCGGGTGAACAGTGTCACTCCTTTGTCGGTTCCGAAGTGCAGGAAACCCCCGCGAGCGTGGGCGAAAAAGCCATAATCTTCCACACGCTTGCCAACGCGAACTCCAAACAATCCGGTAGTCTGCCCAACGACAGCAGACTGCGTGGTGGCGCCATTGGAGGCGAGGAGATCGTGTTGCCGGAAGATAAGCTCCGAATCGAGCGCGACGTGTTCTGTGAAGTTGTTGTTAAACCGGAAGCCCAGGCCTCCGCCCCACTCGCCGACTCCGTTCAAATAGTGGATGTCGGCCTGCACGCCAACCTCATACCGCGGAACTTCCGGGCCATAGTATCTTTGGGCAAGGAGCCGTGGCGAAATCCCAGACAAGAGAATCACGAGGAATACCGCTCTGCGCATGTGTCACCCCGATACAAGCAATGTTCATGGGCGGGAGAGCAAACGGAGTTCCCAGGCTAAGTTACTGAGAGTATTTGGCGAGCGGAGGCGCACGTGGGCTCTAGCCGCATGGAACAGGCGACAGGTGTTGTCCCGGACCGACAGACACGACCGGGCGGCGCGGGGGCTACTTCTTCTCTTCCTCGTTTTCTTCCTGGAGGACCGCGGCCGCGGCCACGGAATCATCCTCATCGAGCCGCAGCAGGCGCACGCCTTGCGTCGAGCGGCCCGCTTCGCGAATTTCATTCGCATGGACGCGGATCACTTTTCCGTTGTGGGTAATGATCATCACGTCGGATTCTTCGGTCACTTGTAGCGCGGCAACGACGGAGCCGTTGCGGTCTGTGGTTTTCATGTTGACCACGCCCTTGCCGCCGCGCGAAGTGATGCGGTACTCGGCGAGGGCCGTGCGCTTGCCGTAGCCCTTTTCAGCAACGGTGAGCATCAACGTTGTAAGCGAGTCTTTAATCTGCTCGTTCTCAAGGTCTTCGAGATTCTGGCTCGTGGTTTTGTGTTCCTTGGCGATGATTTCAAAATCGGGCTGGACCGCATCCATGCTGACCACGTAATCGTCCTTGTCGAGATCCATGCCGTTAACGCCGCCGGCATTGCGGCCCATCGGGCGCACTTCGGTCTCGCGGAAAAGAATCGCCTGGCCTTCGTGGCTCGCGAGGAAAATCATCTTCTTTCCGTCGGTGAGCTTTGCGCCGATCAATTCGTCTTTCGCTTCCAGGTTGATGGCGATGATGCCGCTGGGCCGGGGATTCGAAAATTCCACTAAGGCGGATTTCTTCACCGTGCCGCTGCGCGTGGCGAAAAAGACGTACTGTCCTTCTTCTTCCAGGGTGCGCGCCTGCACGATGGCGCTGAGTTTTTCGTCTTCCTGGAAGCGCACCAGGCTGGAAATGGCCTTTCCACGCGTGGCCGCCGCTGCTTCGGGAATTTCGTACACCTTGAGCCAGTAGATGCGGCCCTTGGTCGTGAACAGAAGAATGTAGCTGTGCGCCGAGGCAATGAAGAGGTGTTCGACGAAATCCTCTTCCTTGGTGCGCGCGCCAATGCGGCCCTTTCCGCCGCGCGACTGGTGGCGGTAAATGTCGACTGAAGTACGCTTCACGTAGC
>Ga0209166_10002137_pt1 | contig 15392 bp, 23 predicted proteins | sample Coa_R1_3_FD_187151 | JGI IMG/M metagenome (GOLD analysis project Ga0209166, IMG submission 187151) | Surface soil microbial communities from Centralia Pennsylvania, which are recovering from an underground coalmine fire - Coalmine... | ecosystem: Environmental > Terrestrial > Soil >... | reverse complement strand
TGCGCAGGATGTGGTGCACGTGGAGGTGGACGGTGTTGGGGGAGATGCCCAGCCGGGCGCCGATGAGCCGGTCGGTCAGCCCATCGACGATCCCGGCCAGGACCTGCGTCTCCCGGTCGGTCAGGCCGGGGCGGGGATGGGCGCTCATATCGCCAGCCTCCCGATCGCCGCCCGGGGCGCATCGTCCTCTACCTCGGCGTACCCCTGGGTCGTCGCCACCGAAGCGTGACGCAGCAACCGCGACGCCACCAACAGGTCCCGGGTCTGCTGGTACACCGACGTGCCGAACCGGTGACGCAGCATGTGCGCGGTCACGCCCTCGATGCCCAACTCGCGGCGCAGGTACTTGGCGAAGCCGCGCGAGATGTCCTCCGGCGTGCACTGACCACCAGCGCGCGGCCGGGTCATCAGCAGCCCGGGCGGCAGGTCCCAGACCGCCTCCCAGATCTTCACGTGCGTCGGTACGGTCGCCATCTTGCCGCCCTTGCCCACAACGGTGATCACTTCGTCGGTGATGTCCTCCCGGTGCAAGCGGGCGATCTCGCAGCAGCGGAGCCCGGCGTACGCGGCCAGCAAGGCGACCAGCAGCCAACGCCCGGTCGCCTCCGCCTCGATGCGCCGGAACACGTCCCGTGCCACCGGCCGCGGCAACCGCTTCGGTACCCGAGGCTTACGCAGCCTGGCTATCGGCGACACATCGAGCCGGCCAGTGTCCACACACCACCGGTAGAACCCGGACAGGTGCCCGTGGTACGTGGCCTTCGTCTGCGCCGACCAACCGTCCCGGCTCAACCACCCGGCCAGCTGCTCCCCGGTCAGGTCCAGCAGCGGCCCTAGGGCCATGGACACCCGGCCGAGGACCTCGGCCCGGTCGACGACCGTCGTGTCGCTGGCGAACCCGCCCGCGACGCACCAGGCGGTGTGCAGTTCGATCAGCTCAGGTTCGGTGGGCCTGGCGCACAGCCGGCGCACGGCAGCCGGGCTGATCGACAGCTGCACGGCAGCGTCCCGGACCGGGCCAGTGACAAGGATCGTCACCGTGCACCTCCAGCCCGGTTACTCGCGCCGCCGGTCTGCGGGTATGCGCGCGGCGACAAACCGCGCGGCCTGCAGTTACTACCCGGGGGTAACGGGCCTTCTACGGGCCACCACTGCCGTACCGAGCACTCGCCGTCGTGGAAGCCGCGCCGGTACCCCAAGTCGTACGCCTGGGCCGGGCTCAGCCCGTCGGGGATCTCGTCGAGGGTCATGACGCACCCCCACCCGGGATGCCGCAGTACGGCACGGTCGGCTCACCATCCGGTCCGACGAGCATCTCCACCGCCGGCCGGCCGCACGAGCACACCTTGCCGGCCACCTCAGCCCTGCACCGGTCGAGCTCGGCCCGCGCCTGCTCGGCGGTCGCCCGGTACTCGGCCAGGCGCCGTTCGCGGACCCGGTCCATCGCGTCGAGGACCTTCCGCACCTCGACCCGGTACGCCTGCGCGTCGAGGATCAGTTCGGCCTCGTAGTCAAGCAGCAGGATCATCACCAGCGCGGCCGCCTCCGCGTCCCGGCCCCGCGCGTACAGCTCGTCGGCAATCTCGTCGATGGTCTTCACAGCGCACCGCCCAGGCCGGAGTTGCCGTGCTCGGTGTCGTCGCCGATCGGGAAGCGGGCCAGTACAGCCTGCCGCTCCCGTACGGACAGCTCGGGGGTGTGCTTCCACGACCGCAGCAGCCGGGTCGCCTCGGCCCGGGTCAGGTCGGTCCCGAACGCCCGCAGCGCGGCCTCCGCCGCGTCGACGATGGGGTTGCCGTGGTACAGGGCGATCAGCGCCGCGTCCTGGTATGCCGCGGTCAGCCGGTCGTTTGCCGTCTGCCGGGCCCGCTCGCGGACCTCGTTGCCGCCGCGTAGGTGCACGACCGCGGCCAGGTCCTGCGCGTAGCGCACCTCCGCGGCACGCTTCGCCGCCTGGTACGCCTGATTCGCAGTGTCAGGGATACTCATCTGAGCCCACCTCCAGTGTGGGTCAGGCCCCGGAGTCCGGCGTTCGTAGCGCCGCCGGGGCCGCTCTGTTGGATGGGGGCGCGACGGCCGGGCCATCGCGGGGTCATCCGACCGCCGCACCCTTCTCGGGGACTTCGCCGATGGACCTCGGTTGCCGACCGGAGCGTCCATCGGCGAAGCCAATCCCAAGTTAGTACACTAACTCTAGTTGGGCAATGAGCTAATTACCAGGAGTGGCCAGATTGGTACATCAACTTGACGTGTGGTCTCCTCGGAGAGCCGACCGGAGGAGTACACCCATGCCCAATGAGCCCGCGTACCTGCGGATAGCCGCAGACATACGCGCGCAGATCACCGCCGGGGACCTCGGCCCCGGGGCCAAGATCCCCACCGAGACCGCCCTCATGGAGCGGTACGGCGTGTCCCGGACCGTCGCCAAGTACGCGATCCTGGTCCTCAAGGGTGAGGGCCTGGTCGAGGGACGCCGCGGCTCCGGCGTCTACGTGACCACTACGCGACGGCTCGTCCGCAACGCGGGCGGCCGCGACGCCCGCTCGGCGACCAGCTCCTCGTCGCCGTTCAACCGCGACGCCGACGAGGCCGGCCGTACCGCGACGTGGCAGCACCGCAGCGACCACACCACCGCCGACCTCGAGGTGGCCCGCCGGCTCGCGATCGAGCCCGGTGTTGCGGTCATGGCCACGCGGTACGTCTTCCTTGCCGACGGGGAACCGGTCCAGACGTCGCTGTCGTGGGAGCCGCTGGCGCTGACCGGCGGTACGCCGGTCGAGTGGCCGGAGGAGTGCGGCATCGTCGGCGTGGTGGCCCGCTTCGACACGATCGGGATCCGCGTCGACGAGTGCGAGGAGCGGGTGCGGGACCGCCCAGCCACGCCCGATGAGGTAGACGCGTTGCGGCTGCCGCCCCGGCGTACCCACGTGCAGACGATCGAGCGGACCTACTTCGCGCAGGGACGGCCGGTGGAGACCGCGGACGTCACGTTCCCCGCCGGCCGGTACGAGCTCGTCTACCGATTCCCGGTTGGGTAGGCCCGCACCGACCTGTAGCCGGCGCGCGACTGCCGCCGGTACGGCGGTGGTGCTGATCATCGGCGCTCCCTCGGTACGGTGTGTCGGTCCGGCCGGCCCGGGTGGTGCTGGAGGTGCTAGTCCCATCTCCAGCGCCACCCCGGTCGTCCGGGCTAGTTGGCGCCGATCCCGGCGCGGTCCCACTGGCGGGCGGTGACCCGCTGCGCGGTCGTGGGGACGATGCGCACCATCCAGCCGCTGCGCTCCAGGGCGAGCGCGTCGTGCAGGCACAGGTGCTTGATCGTGGTCTGCTTGCTGCTCGGCGGCGCGCAGTACCAGCTACGGACGCTCTCGTCGGTGATCTCGTCGGCTCCGCAGGTCCCGCACTTCTTGATGGTCACTTCTCTGTCCTCCCTGGTGGCTCTCCGTTTCTGTACTTACAGTTTAGCGGGTTTCTGTAAGTACACGCAAGCCTTGCGGGGAAGATTTTTGTAAGTACACTTAGGGCATGCCGCGACCAGCAACCGGGGTCACCCCCGTCCGCAACATCCGCATCGGTGACCAGCTCTGGCACGCCGCCCAGGCCGCCGCGCGCGACCGCGAGGAGACCCTCACCGCGGTCATCGAGCGCGCCCTGCGCAAGTACGTCACCGACCACGAACGCGCCCAACGGCGCCCTGCGCAGGACGAGCCCGGCGCCGAGCCGCGGGGAACCGGGACGTCGAGCGGGGCACATCCGGGGCACAGGGGAGCGGGAAACGGTGGGAACTGATGAGAACTACCGGGATGTGTTTTCCCTGCTAGATCACCGGACCGGGCCTCTGACCTGCGGCCGGCATCATTCCAACGCCAAGTAGTGAAGCCCGCGGTTGCACCCACTCTGACCTGCCCGTTCACGTTGAAGATCTACTGGCGGGGCGCATACGGGGCACGTGATCTTGGAAGGCGTCGTCGATCGCCTGGCGGCTGCGGTCCTCGTCGTCCGGCCACAGGTGCGTGTACACCCGCAAGGTCATCGACGCGTCCGCGTGGCCGAGGCGCTCGGCCACGACCTTCGGGTTGAGCCCGGCACGGATGAGTGCGCTCGCGTACCAATGCCGGAGGTCGTGCATCGTGGCCTCGGCCAACCCGTCGGCGAGCCGGCGCAACCGGTCGACCGCCTCCCGGTCCCGCTCGACGGCCGCGCGCTCCCGTAGGGCCTCGGCCGCGCGCCGGACGGCCGGGCGCCAGACGCCGGAGTTGAACGTGCCGCGGTGCAGCGGCTGGCCTTCGTCGTCGGTGAACAGGAGCTTCACCTTGCGCCGTACCGGCCGGGCCGGATCGGTCTCGTCGTCGATCTCCACGTCGACCGGGGGGAACTCGGCCAAGTGCGCGGCAAGCGCGTTCACCACGACCTCGCCGACCGGGAGGATCCGGTACGAGGCGCGGTTCTTCAGTGCGCAGATCACCACCCGGTTCCCCTTCGGCTGCAGCTGCTGAGCGACCCGCAGCGACCGGCGTAGGAAGTCGGCCACCGGGCCCTCTTCGTCGTGCAGCTGCACGCCGAACGCCTCGCCCTGGCGCAGCCCGCTACCGGCATCCATCGCCAGCAGACCGCGGTACCGCGGCGGTACGGCGTCGAGGAGCGCCTCGACCTGGACCAGCTCGAGCGGCACCACGCGTTTGACGGGCAGCTCGGGGAGCTTCACGCCGAGGCACGGGTCGGTGCCGATGAGCCGGTCGCGCAGCGCGGCGTTGAGCACCGCGCGCACGGTGCCCCAGATCGGCCGTACGCTGCTCGCCGCGACCGGCAGACCGGACACCCAGGCTTGCAGGATGCTCGGCCGTAACGACCCGATGGGGCGGTCGCCGAGCACTGGGTACGCGTGGACTTCGAGCCGCGACTTGGTGTTCGCGGCGGTGTTCGCCCGGTGCGGTTGCGCCTGGCGCCACTGCTCGGCGTAGGCCCGGAATGTGGTCTTCCCGGCCACCGGGTCGACGTAGGCGCCCACGTTCAGGGAGTGTTCTACCTCGGCTCGGTACCGGTCGGCGAGCGCCTTCTTCGGGAACGACTTCTTGCGCTGCTTGCCGGCCTCGTCCCGCCACCGGACCACGTACCCGTCGCGGCCGTCCTTGCGCTTCTCAACGCTGGCCATCTATCCCCTTCTCTTCGTCACGCCCCGGCCCGACCGGGGATCGTCGGCTGGAGGTATCCGCCGCGCCTGGCCTGCCCTACGAGGCGACCCGCATGCGAGTAAGAGCACGGCAGTTGTTCGCTGACCGCCTTCGTCGGTGGTAGACCCGCGCCGAGTGCGGCGCGGTAGATCTCGGCTACCCGCGCAAGAACATCGTCCCGGGCATCGCGGCCGCGGCCAGCACCACGAAGACCGCGGCCGCCGTAGCCGACGGAGCGGCCCGCCTCGACATCGCGGACGAGTTGAAACTCTCCGTTGTCGAGGTTCACGATCGGCTGGGACACCTTCACTGTGGCCAGCCGACGAAGCTCTTCGACGGCCAGCTCGCGCAGCACTCGGGCGGTCACAGCTGGCCCGACGAGCGGCCAGGTAATCCGGCCCACCGCGATGGCCTCAATCGCCGGAACCGCATCACCGCGATGCGTCACGACTCGAAGACTCACCTCGCACGGTGGCTCGTCGAGCACGAAGGCCGCCTCAAAGCGCATCGGCACTGCGGTGTCGTGCCCGACTCGAACCCACGCCGACCGGTCCCCGTCGATCTCTCGCACCTCGACGGACCGGATCCGCATCCGGGACGAACGCTGAGGAGCCACGGGTTTGACGGTAAGGGAATGGCACAACCTTGTCAAAGGATCGAGGGGCCGAGCGGCGCGGCCATACCCTATGTGCCAACAAGTGGAGGGTGGTTCGGTCTTGGTAAGGCTATGACACAACCGTACCGTCGAGCCATGACCATGAAGGACAGCGACGCGGTAGCGATCGCCACGGTCCGCGCGATGTGCCGGGACGGTCGTGCCCGCACCATCCGCGCAACGGCGGCGCTCAGTCTCGCCGAACTCGGGCAGATCATCGACGTATCACACACCGCTGTGTCCCGTTGGGAGCTTGGCCAGCGGGCACCCCGGGGCGAGGCGGCACTCCGCTACTACCGACTGCTCCGGCGACTCGCGGACGCTACGACAGTTGCGAGGGCCTCATGACGGCCACTCGTGACACGCGCGCGTTGGCCACGTCCTCCGAGGTCGCCACGTTCCTCGGCGTACCCCCCAAGACCCTCGATCAATGGGCGTACCAGGGCATTGGCCCACGCTGGTCGAAGGTGGGCCGGTACCGCCGGTACCGGTGGGCCGATGTGGAGAAGTGGCTCGACAAGAACGCGAGCGGCCAGGTCGCGTGAATAGTCCCCCGACACGACGAAGCCGACCCACCGCCCAGGAAAGCCGGCTCGCCACCTCGCCTCGTTACAGAGTATCCGACCCCGGCGACATCGCGGTCACTGCGCATCATGAGGCCGGTCACGCGGTCGGATACGTCCTCATGGGCCACTGGTTCCGGTACGTCACCATCCGACCGCGGACCCCGGAAATCCGCGGCCAGGTCCACGTCGGCCGGCCCCGACTGCGCGAGTCCTACCGCCTCGCGGTCACGTGCTACGCCGGTCCCTCTGCCCAGGTCCAGTTCCTCCGGTGCCTCCCGGCCCTCAGATGGGAAGACCATCTCCACTTTGTGGGGTGCGATGACGACATCGACACTGCGGGCCGGGTGCTTCCCGAACACTGGCAGCGAGACCAAGCTGCGCGCCACGCCAAAGACCTGGTGACCGGGAACTGGTCCTGGATTGCCGCGGTTGCCCACCAGCTCCTCGCCGGTGGTCGTGCCCTGACCTACCGGGAGGTTGAGCGGATCGGGGACGAGGTGGGGTCGCCGTGATCCCATGCTGCCCGCACCACGATCCGCTGATCCGGGCCGGCATCGTCCACTGTGGACAATGCGATCAGGTCGCGTACGCCGTCGACGCCGAGTGGGTCGACGAGACCAAGCTGGTCGCCACGTACCCCGCGCTGTGCGAGCACCAGACCGGCGGTACCTGGTTCGTCGACGTCACCCGCCTCCAGCCGCTACGCCCAAAGCGCGGGGCGCACGGGTGCACCGGGCGTACCCGCGGAGGCCGGCCCTGCGGCGGGTGGCCGGTGGGCGGCAGCGACCGCTGCCGCTGGCACGCCGAGGCGAGGTGACGCCGTGGCGTACCAGCTCGTCGTCGAAGTGCTCGACCACGCCCCGCCGATGACCCCGGCCGAGCGCCTGGTGCTGGCAGCCATCGCAGAGCGAATGCCGCGGCGCACCGAGTGGAGCATCGAGTCGCGGCACCTTATCCGCCGTACGTGCCTTGACGCACGCGGACTGCGGGCCGCTCTAGCCCGTCTGGCGAAACGGGACCTCGACGTACGGGTACCCATCGGCATCGACCGACGCGGTCGGCCGCTGTACGCCAAACAGGGCCAGGCGCCCAAGTACCGACTGCCCCCGTTCCCACCGCCCGCCGGCTGCAAATGCGAGAACTGCGAGGCCAGTGAAGGCGGCACCACAGTTCCTCCTGCGAACGGAGGAGGAACCAGAACGTCCCCTGCCGGCACGAAAACGTCTCCAGGAGACGCCCAGATGTCGCCAGGCGGCACCACAGGGTCAGCTGCCGGCACCACAGTTCCCCCCACGCCGTCCGTCCCCCCAGACGGAGACGGCGTAGGCGCCGACGCCGCCACGCTCCGCGCGGCGTCGGCAGCCCACGCTCAACCCCCCGACGACAGGTCGCCCAGCGTCAAACAACAGCTCGCCGCGCTCCGCGCGAGCCTGCCCAAGGGCACGTCCTTCAGCCGCTACCCCAAGCGCACCGACGACGCCCCGGTCTCCTCCGCCGTCGTTGCCCGCATGGCCCAAACCAGCACCGAGGAGGTAGCCGATGCCCCGCCGCCGACGTGACCCGTACCGCCGCCAGATTCTCGGCGTGTACCGACCCCCGCCGCCGCGCCCTGTCGCCGAAGACCGGGACGACGCGGACGACCAGGTCGTGCCCCTCGAACCGCGTCGAGCCCGGCGACCTGTCGAACCGCCCCCTTCAGCGGCGTGACCATGGCGAAGGTTCGGCAGGCGGTTCGGTGCCATGCCCGACGTACCACCGGTGCGCCCTGTAGGGCGTGGGCGATCACCGGTGGGGTTGTGTGTATGGCTCATGGGGGCGCGTCCAGGCGGGTACGCCGGGCAGCTCAGGTGCGGCTGATCGCGGCGAGCATGATCCGGGCGGTCGAGGCGGCAACCGCGCGACACGAGCGCGAGCTGGTGGCCTGGCAGGCCCGGCGGATCCGGGTAACCGCCCGGCTGCTCGGCATCGAACTGCAGCAGGTGACGCTCGGCTCGATCATCGTGTGCCACCTGTACCACGGCGTGCCGCCGCTGGCAGACCAGGCGCCCCGGGTGCGCTTCGACCGTCGGTACGGTCCACGGAGATCCCGGTGGACCTGAGCCCTCATGGGGATGAGCAGGCGCGGCTGGCGGCCCGGGTCGGTGCCCCGCTCGCCGCGGCCCGGGCCGAGGCCGGGCTGACGATTGCCGCGCTGGCCCGGCGGTCCGGGGTGGGCGCATCGACGGTCAGCGCGCTGGAACGGGGCCGGACCCGGCCGCGCCGGGTCACCCTGCAGCGCCTCGCCGACGTGCTGCTGGCGCACGACCAGGCGGCCGCGTTCGCGTTCGCCGAGCAGCTCGCCGAGGCGGCCGGCCCATCCCTCGTCGGCGATGTGACGCTGCCGGTGTCCGTGGCCAGAGAAACCGTCGTCGAGATCCTGTACCGGTCGATGGTCGAGCTCGGCATGGACCCGGCGGACGAGCGCGTACGCGCCGTCGTCGTCGAGCAGATCCGGGCCGTCGCCGGCGACCAGCACCCGGCGCCGGGTGCGGCTCCTGAACCCGGGCCGCCCCGATACCAGGAAGTAGTAGTAACGGGCCGAACGGCCGTGTCCGAGCCCGTCCCGTTGCCGTCCACAGTGGACGGTGCGACGTGACCACAGTCGGGGTGCCGGGCGGGCCGCCGCACGGTCGCCCGGCACCCCAAGGGTATGCCAGCGACCTGACTAAGGATCGGGTCCTGCCGGAACTGGTTGCGTTGGCCATCATCGGCGCCCGGGAACTAAACCGGGCTGGCCGGCTGGGTGCAGAGCAGCGACGGGCGCTGCTCGCCGGGATCGACGCGCTCGACGCCCGCACACCTTCCGCCGATGTTCCGCTGTTCGCGTCGGAGGGCGTCGAGCCCGAGCATTGGATGACGACGGTCGAAGTCGCCGAAAGGCTGATGATCACCGATCGGGCGGTTCGCGGCCTGTGCGCTAGAGGTGCCCTCCGGGCACGGCATCGGGGCGGGACCGGCCCGTGGGAGGTCGCCGTGCGAAGCGTCGACGAGCGGCTGTCAGTGAAGGAACGTCGAGCCGCCGGGAGGGTGGATCGTGGCGCACATCCTGGACAACTCGGGTCGGCTAATCGACCTGGGCAAGGCGAGCTCGGCTGAGCTGGAGGCGCTGCGGCGTGAGTTCCGGGGCGGGGACCCGGTGATTGTCGAGACGGCCGGCGACGGTTCGGTGCGGTTCGTACGCACAGGGCAGGTGATCCACAAGGCGCTTCGTAAGGGTGCCCGGAAGGCCCGCAAACAGGCCCGGAAGCTGGCCGAGGCGGCCGGCCTGGGGCCGCACATCGCCAAGGGGTACGCCGCGCTGGCCGACCAGCGTGAGCGCCACGCTGACACGGTCAGGGCCGCTGAGGCGGCACGTGACGGGGTGACCTCCAAGGACTTGGCGAAGGCCGCCCGGTTCGAGCAGCTCGCCGCGCAGACCAGCGATGTCACCGTGGCTCGGGCGTACACCGCGCTGGCACTCAAGATCAGGGAGGGTAGGGCATGACGGTGGTGGAGGCCCCGACCGTGGGTGAACTCGACGTGCGGATCGCCGAACTGGAGGCCCAGCACGAGGCGCTGATGGCCGATGGGACGCGCGCCGAGCAGGCCTGGCGGGAAGACCTCGCCGACGGCGGTGACGGTACCGACCTGCTCGCCATGTGCAAGACGCTCGCCGGGCGGGTCAACGATGTCGACGCGACGCTGGGGGAGCTGCGGCGCCTGCGCGCAGACCTGGTCGAGCGGGGCGCTGCGGCCCGCGCCGAGGCTGCCGCCGAGCGCGAAGCCGGCCGGCTCGCCGCGGCTGTGGCGGCACTGCCCGGCCTCGACGAGGCCCTGGTCGACGCGATCGCCGCCGCCGCCGCGCAGTTCAACCACACCGCGGTCCTCGACCTGGCCCCGGTCCTCGCTGCCCGCGACGCTCTCGACGCCGGATACGTAGCGGCCGGGCGGCGTCAGGATGCGCTCGGGGAGCGGCTGCTGCAGCGCTCGGCGAACCACTGGGAAGTGTGGCGGGCCCTGTGGGATGTGCCCGACGCCGAGCGTCGGTACGGGCTCGGCGTGGCGCTGGTCAAGCTGGCGTACGACCCGACGACCCCGCACCCGGGTGTGGTCGCCGCCCGGCGCAAGGCGGAGATCGACGAGTCGTTCCGGCAGGCTCAGGTACGCGCGTCCGCCGCGCTCGCCGAAGCCCGGGCCGAGGCGGAGAAGAACCCGCCCACGGGTCGGCCGATGCAACTGCCCCGGATCCCGCTGGGGTAGGCGATGATCACCACGACGCTACGGCCGGAGTCGCCGACCAGCTCCCCGGGCAACGGGATGCAGATCCTGCACGCTGCCCCGACCGACATGAACGGGCAGCCGTTCGACGGCAGCGTGCCCAGCCTGGTCACCATCGCGACTGCGGTGGTCGGCCAGTACGGGGCAACCCAGGTCACCCCGCGCAAGCTGACCCGGGCGGGCATCGTCGCGGTGCTCGCCGCGGTCAACACCTACATCGCCGGCCTGACCGCGGCGCAGCAGGACCAGATCAACACCCAGCTGCCCGGTGGGCTGGTCGCGGTGGTGACGCCGACGCTGGTTCAGGTCCCCGTCGCCCCCGCTGGTGCCTCGGGTCTAGCCACCACTTTGGCCGGGCTGCTGATCGCGGCGAACCTGACCGTCGTACCGGCCTGAGCGGGGGGTGGGGCTGTGGACGGTGCTGGCTACGCGGCGGCGATGGCCGCCCAGGCGGCGAAGTGGCGCCGCAAGGCGCGCAAGCGTCGCCGGCAGGCCATCCGTGCGGCCGCCGCGGGCAGCCCGCAGGCGCAGCGCCTACACCGGGAAGCGCTCGCGCTGGACGACATGGCGACCGCGGCGCAGGCCCGGGTACAGCAACCCAACACCGGGAAGGTGGCGATGTTGACGAAGGCGGCGGTACAGGCGCAGGTCGCCGACGCGTTCGCGCCGTTGCACCGCCAGGTCGCCGCGGTCGCCGTGCAGCTGGCCGAGATCCAGCGCCGGACAGTCGGGGTACAGGGCGTGCCGGTCGTGCTCCCCCGGTCGGAGCGTGTGTGATGAGCCGCCGTCACCGCCGAGCCGCAGCGCCGCCGGCCCCGGTAGCGCCACGTGCGGTGCTGATCAGCGGCTCGCTGCGGGGCGAGGACATCTGGCTGAACCTGCCCGGCATCGCCGAGCCGCGGCCGTTGTCCCCGGCCGCCCAGTTCATGTGCCAGCTGACCGCCGAACGGAGCGCTCGCCGTGGATGAGATCGAAGTCCGCGAGGTCGGCGAGGAACTGTTCGCCCGTTCCCGCGGGTTGGGTGCCGAGCTGATGCGCCGCCGGCTGGCCGGGGAAACCGTCGGGATCAACCCGGGCTCGGCCGACCTGCTGCCGCTGCTCGATGGGCTGATCGGGCTGGTCAACGAGCTGGGCATGCGGTACCTGGGGCTGGGCTACCCGGCGTGGTTGGCCGAGGTTGAGACCGCCGGTCACGCCGCCGATGTGGTGCTGCAGGCCCGGGCCGCCCTTCAGGCCGGGCAGGAGTGACCGCCGTGGAGATCACAGCCGCTTACTACTACCTGTTCGTATCCGGCTGGTGGAGGTGAGTCGTGGCTGACGAATATCTACCGCCGGTCGTCACGAAGCTCAAGGGTGACGTTCACGACCTGCTCGACGCGATCGGTGAGGCCAAGGCCGCCATGGCCGCCTACGACAAGCAGGTTGGCGACGACTCGGAGCGGGCGTCCACGTCGACGGGGCGCCGGTCCGCGCAGGCCCTGGTGGCCTCGCTCAAGCGGACCCTGGCCGAGTCCCGGGTAGGCGACACGGACACCGCCCAGCTGCGCGGCGATATCGACACGGCGTTTCGCATGGCCGGCAAGAAAAGTGGTGCCAGCCTGCTCCTGGAGCTGCAGAAGGCCCTCGGTGACGGGGGCATGGGCTCGGATGTGGGGCGGCAGCTGACCGACTCGTTCACGAAGTTCGGGTCCACGACGGGCATGGACTTCGGCCAGTCGTTCGGCACCGCCGCGCAGGGAACCTGGGCAAAGGCGTTCGCCGGGGGCCTAACCTCACCCGCTGGGATAGCGGCGATCACCGCGGCGGCTGTCGCCCTCGGCCCGCTGGCCGGTGCCGCGATCGGCGGCGGCATCGAGGGTAGCCTCGGGTTCGGGACGATGCTCGCCGGCGCGCTGGTGCAGTTGAAGACCAACCCGCAGGTGCAGGGCGCGGCCAAGGACTTCGGGTCGTGGCTGTCGACCGAGTTCAAGGACGACACCGCGGTGTTCGCCGGGCCGCTCATCGACGCGTTCAAGCTTCTGCAGACCGACACACGCGGCCCGATGGATGACCTGCGCAAGGACTTCGCCGCGGTCGCCCCGTACGTACGCGACTTCGCTACCTACCTCGGTGCGGCCGAGGAGAAGTTCATGCCCGGCTTCAACCGCATGATCCAGTCCAGTGGTCCGATCATCACCGAGCTCGGCCACGGCCTGGTGTACGTCGCCGACGGTCTGAACGTCATGTTCGACGAGATCAGCAAGGGCGGCAAGGGCGAAGTTGAGGGCCTCGACGTGCTGTTCCGCACCCTGGGCGGCACGCTCTCCGCGACCGGGTTCCTCATCCGCGGGCTGGCGGACGCGTTCGACTTCACCGCCCAGATCGCCGACAAGGTCACCGGCGCGCAGGCCAAGTACCTGGGCTGGATCCCCGGGGTCGGCGACTACTTCAGGGAGGCCCACAAGGAGTGGGACGGAATCGTCCACTCGTTCGACGATTCCGGCAGCCACGTCGGCGCCCTGGGCGGCGAGATGAACACCCTCACCAGCGACCTCGACCGGCAAAGGGCCGCGGTCCAGTCGCTGACCAAGGCGTGGGACGACTGGTTCGGGCTGTCCATGAGTGTTGATCAGGCCACCCTCACCCTCCACCAGGACGTAACCGCCCTGACCGACTCCATCGCCCAGAACGGCCGCACGTTCGACGAGAACACCAAGGCTGGCCAGGCCAACTACGGGGCACTCCTACAGGCGATCCAGGCCGCGCATGACCTGTATGACGCGGAGGTCAAGCAGTACGGAGACAACCCGAAGTTCGTCACCGAGTACCAGCAGACCGTCGACAAGCTCCTCGCCCAGGCCTCCGCCGCAGGCCTGGACAAGAGTCAGATTGCTGCACTCAGCAGCGAGTTCGGGCAGCTACAGGCCGCCCTCAATTCGATCAACGGCAAGGTCGTCCACTACTCGGTGATCGGCTCGGGTAGCAACCCCAACAGCTTCCCGCAGGGTCTGGCCGAAGGTGGCTTCGTCGGCCCGGGTGGCATCATCCACGCGGCGCAGGGCCTGTTGCCGCCCCGCTCCCCCGGCACCCTGGTGCTGGCTGGGGAGCCGCAGACCGGTGGGGAGTGGATGATCCCGCGGCGGGGCATCAGCCAGCAGCGCGCGGCGCAGCTCGTCGCCGGAGCCGCCGCCGACCACGGCGTGGCCGTCGGCCCGGCCGGTGGCGGCTGCAACTGCGCCGATCGGCCCATCGTCATTCAGAACGTGCTGCCGGACGGCCGGGTGCTGTGGGAGCAGTACATCCTGCCCGGCGCGCTGCAAACGAAGAAGCAGTGGGGACCGGTCGGGTTGTAACGAGGTTGCTGGTCGGTTGCTGGCCGATCGTCCGGGTCGGTTCCGTGGACAGCCGGGTCCACACTGGCGCGGTGAACCCGGAACCCTTCACCCTCGGCTCGATGATGCCGAGCCCGCCTCGGCGGCGCCGTGTCTGGCTGGTGCCGCTACTCGTCGGTGCGGCGCTGCTGCTCGTCGGCGCCGGGGTAGTCGTCGGTGTGCTTCTGGCCGGCGGTCACAAGGCCACCCCAGCCGCCGCGTCGAGTACGGTCACGGTCGCCACGACCGCCCCCGTGGTGCCGAGCCCGGCGACGTCGACCACGAGCGCCGGGTCGACCGTCGACCCGGACACCGCGCAGGCGTGCGACCTCAACGAGAAGATGCGCAACAGTGGCGCTGACCTCGTGACCCAAGGCGACACCATCGGGCGCATCCAGCAGCTCACCGCGAACTCCACCTTCGACGTCAGGTTCGCGGGGAACATGCTCAAGGACCGGTACGACCTCGCCGCCGCGGCACGCCGTACTGGTGGGGACGACCAGCTGTCGACGAGCCTGAACTTGACGACCGCCAGCATCAACCTGTCCACGGCGTGCCTGAAGGCCGGCTGGCGCACGGGATCGTAGAGACGGCGATGCCCGCCGGGGGAGCGCTCCGGCGGGCATCGCGTCCTTGCGGGCAACGGGTTCAGGTTTCGAGTGGGCGCCGTTCCAGCTCGGCGAGCACCACTGTGAGCAGCGCAGCGAGCAGGCCGGTGGGCATCGTCCGCATCCGGTCGACGATCTCAGCGACCAAGCGCTCGTCCTTGGCCAGCCGCCGGGCCGCGCTCGCCGCGGCTGTTGCCGCCTCGGTGCGACGGACTCCGTTGATCGTGTTCACCATCGCGACCCCCGTACCGCTTGCCGGCGCTGCGCCGCCGGCGTGGTCGCCGGGTCGACCAGTTGCGGCCGGCGCAGCCGCGACGGTGCGTCCCCGTTCGAGCCGCTGGCGACCTCCACGTGCCACGGGAACGGCAGGTGATGCCGGTGCCCCACCAGGATCGTGTCGGCCTCACCAGCCGCCATCATGCCGACCAGGTCCCGCGCCGCCACTGCCTCGTCGTCAACGAACAGGATCGCCACGACCTCGTGGCCATGCTCGTCGGCGTAGTGAAGCAGCCGCGACAGCCACAGGTCCCGCTCCTCGGCGGGTACCACGATGACCGCGTTCACCTCTTCACCTGCCTGACGGTCGCCGCCGCTGCGTACCGGGTACGCACGCCGAGCTTGCGCAGGATGTGGTGCACGTGGAGGTGGACGGTGTTGGGGGAGATGCCCAGCCGGGCGCCGATGAGCCGGTCGGTCAGCCCATCGACGATCCCGGCCAGGACCTGCGTCTCCCGGTCGGTCAGGCC
>Ga0209166_10002134_pt1 | contig 15399 bp, 13 predicted proteins | sample Coa_R1_3_FD_187151 | JGI IMG/M metagenome (GOLD analysis project Ga0209166, IMG submission 187151) | Surface soil microbial communities from Centralia Pennsylvania, which are recovering from an underground coalmine fire - Coalmine... | ecosystem: Environmental > Terrestrial > Soil >... | reverse complement strand
CAACGCCTACCTGCTCGAATGCACGCAGACAGGGGAACTGGTGCTGATCGACGCGGCCAACGAGGCGCTGCGGCTGCTGGACCTGCTCGGCGGCAGGCCGCTGAGCCGGATCGTCACCACGCACCGGCACTGGGACCACTGGCAGGCGCTGGCCGAGGTGCAGGCGGCGACCGGTGCGGCGGTCATCGCCCATCCCGACGACGCGGCCGGGCTTCCGGTGCCGGCCACCGGCCTGGTGAGCCACGGGGACACGGTGCCGGTGGGGTCCCGGGAGATCTCCGTGATCCACCTGCGTGGGCACACGCCGGGCAGCATCGCGCTGTGCTACGACGCGGGGGGCGAGCTCGCGGGCACCCCGCACCTGTTCACCGGCGACTCACTGTTCCCCGGCGGCCCGGGCAACACCGAGCAGGATCCGAAGCGGTTCGGCCAGCTCATGGATGACCTGGAGGAGCGGGTGTTCGGCACGCTGCCCGACGGCGCCTGGGTGTACCCGGGCCACGGCAAGGACACCACGCTGGGCACCGAGCGCCCGCACGTTCAGGAGTGGCGCGCCCGGGGGTGGTGACGGTGCCGCCGAGCATGGTGGTGCCGCGGGTGGCGCACGCTGATCTGGGTGGCGTAGACGACCACGTTGCTCAGGTACGACCCGGTCGCTGAGTCGAACACGCCGCCGCACGTGATCAGGTGCAACTCGGCGTCCGGGACGGCCCCGTAGACCTGCTCGGTCGGGAAGCGTGTCTTGGCGTACATGTGCTCGGCGTACACGCGGAACACCGCCAGCGTGCCGTCTGCCCGCCGCACGTACACCAGGTCACCAGGGCGGAGCAGGCGCAGCCGGAAGAAGACGCCGGGCCCCAGGGTGGAGTCGATGTGCCCGGCGATGATCGACGAGCCGATCTCACCGGGGCGCGGGCTGCCGGTGTACCAGCCCGCCTCGGTCGTGCTGGCCGGCACCTGGAGGGTGCCCTGCGGGGTACGGCCCAGCCTCTCCAGCGGGGTGCGGACCCCGATGGCCGGGATGGTCAGCGCCACCGGCCGGGCCACCCGCTTGCTGGAGTGCGGCCGCGGCGGGGCGGCGAAGATTCCGCGGGGTACCGGGGAGGACTTGGCCAGCGGGCGCGCCACATCACCAGGGTGCCCGGTCAGCCGGGACAGCCCGGCCGCGCCCCCGGCGACCGCGAGCAGCCCGGCCAGCGCCACGGCGGCCGCAACCGGCCGCCGTACCAGCCTGGCCCGGGAGCCGCGGTGCCCGCCGTCCGGACCGGCCTGGCTGCCTTCGCTGGCCGAGCCTTCATTCGCCCAGATGAGCCACGCCTGCGGTGCCCGCTCGGCCGGAGGATCCCCCGGCGCGGGGAATCCTCCGGTCACGGAACCTGCTGAGGGGCCGGTCACGGGATCCGCTGAGGGGCCGGTCACGGGACCTGCTGGCGGGTCAGCGCGCGTGACGGGCGACACTCCTCGTCCTATGCATCCGGTAGGCGCCCGCGGTGGCGATCAGCCCCCCGGCCGCGACCAGGCTGACCCACAGCACCGGGGACGGCGACGGGGACGGTGCCGTGCCGCCCAGGCCGGTGGCCGCGCCGCCCTGCGGCATGACCGCGCTGCCCGCGGCGTCCTCGAGGTTGGCGATCTGCAGGTTGTGGCCCGAGGCGTCGAGCACCACGAGCGTGTGGATCGTACCGGCGGCCAGCGAGATGTCCGTGGCCCCCTTGCCGCCCATACCGGCCACATGCACCATGAAGCTGCCCGGCGGGGTGCTCACATAGTTCGTCACGTGCGCGAAGCTGAGCTGCTTGGCCAGCGTGCGGTGGTTGGCCATGACGGTGACCTTCTCGTAGCGCAGCGACGCCTGGATCACCCGGACCAGCGACCTGCCTGGCGGCGTGGTCAGCCGGTCCCGCAGGACCTGGAGCCGGAGCCCCTTGGCCGGTCCCATGCCCGCGACCGTGTAGGCGCCGCCCGGCGCGATCTGGACACTGGTGGACAGCACCGGCTGGGACGAGGGCGACGCGCCCACGCCACGCATGGCGACCGTGTACTCGCCGCCCTTCACCTTCTCGTACGGGGAGACGGTGCCGTAGGCGACGTGGTGGAGCACGATCATCGCGTGCGAGTTGCCGAACGAGTAGAGGTAGACGTCCACCGGGGGGGTGTTCGGCGACAGGTGCGCCAGCCGGATCCAGCCGGTGTCGCTGTGGTGAGCCGTGGCCGCGGTAGCGGCGGTCGCCGATGCGACCGCCACCCCGGAGGCCAGCGTGCCGAGGCCCAGCACCGACATCATCATCGGTGCCAGGGCGCGGGTAGCCGAGAACCTGAATCTCATCTGAGCTTGTCTCCTTGTCTCAACCGTGCGTGCCGAGCAGGCCAAGCGGGCTGGGCGCCGGATATCCGACACGAAGCACGGTGCGCCCTGACGCGGTTTGCACCACGACGATCGACGGACGGTAAGGCGTTTGCTGCGCGCTGAGGAAACCGCGCAGGGTCTGAATGGATGCGGCCGGGGTGCGGCCGGGGCCAGGTGCCCCGGCGATTTCGGCGGACCGGAGCGGGACACCGGGGGAGGCGCCGGCCGGGTTCGCGCCGAAGCTGAGAATGTCCACCGGGTGGGCATGGGCCATGGTCACCAGGGTGACCAGCAACCGGGTGTCTACGTGGCCAGCCCGGAGCTGGCGGCGGGCAGCCGGGGAGGCATGGATGGCGGCGTTGCGCAGCATCTGGGCGCCGGCCAGCTTGCGGGCCGCCACGTCGTCGGCAAGCTGGGCCAGGTATACCTGGGCTCCGTCGGGCGCCGATACGCGGACCTCGACGCGCGCCGCGCCGGATCCGAACGCGGCCAGGCTGACCGGTGCGTACACGCTTTCCAGGCGGCCGCCGAACTGGCTGCGCAGCGTCGCGGTATCGAGGAGGATCTCCGAGCCGAGCGGGTCTGGCTCGCTCGGCCCGAGCATGAGCAGCCGGTTCGCCTGGATGTGGGCAGCTTCGAGGGCCGCGCACATCATCGGGTCACAGCCGATGATCTCGTCGGGGTTGACCTGCTGGGCCACCCAGGCGGCTACCTGCTTCCTGGCCGCCGTCACAGACGCCAGCGCACCGCCGCTGCTGCCCGGGACGCCCGTGCCGCTCCCCCGGCCACTGCTGGCTGAGCCGCTGGCTGGGCTGCCAGCCGAGCCGCCTGCCGGGCTGGTCCTGGTCAGGGCGATCGTGACGGCACCGGCCCCGAACACGATCGCCGCGACGAGAAGCACGGCCAGCACGCGCCACCAGGGTTTCTCAAGCCGGCGGTGCAGCCACAGCCGGAACGTGGTGGCCAGCACCGTGCCCCAGGACGGCTCCTCGGCGGGCCGCCTGACCGGTGGCCCGCCGGTTGGCCGGGTGGCGGGCGCGGCGCCCGGCGGCCGGGCCGGCGGCACGGCATCGGCCGGGGCTGCCTCTCCCGGGCCGGTGTCAGCGGGCCGAGCATCAGCAGGGGTCACGTCGGCGGGTCTCGTCTGGGCCGGGCTGTTCTCAGCGGGACCGTCCCCGGCCGGCTCACGCGGCGGCGGAACCGGTGGTCCGTGCGGCGTCAGCGGCCGCTCGTCATTGGTGGCCGCCCACTCGCCATAGGGCACGAACAAGGTGCCCGTTGGCTGGTGTCCCAGCCCGACGGGCGGACTAGCCTCGCCTGGGACCATCACTGAACGTGACGGCCGGCGATGAGGCGGCGGCATGACAAACTTCCCCCCGGTCACCGGGCAGATAGCGAGGGCGTGACCGCAGGAACCAAGACGACCACACGCTATATTCGATTTCAAGCGGAATCGTCCACTGCTCCTAAGAAACCACGTATTGCGAAGATGAGCGCAGGGATTTCTCCCCAAAGATCAACTTAGCGGCGTTTTCATGGGTTATGAGCGGTTTCGTATTTCCTGCTCTGTTATCCATTCGCCGCGCGGATTACCCGCCGGTACAGCGCAATAGCCGAATCCACCGCGTCTTCCGCGCTCGGCAGGGTGGTGCCACGCTGCGCAGCGGCCGCGCCCAGCCGGGCCGCGACGCGGCCATCGCCGAGCACCGACAGCACCGCCTCGGCGAGCTCCCCGGCATCCCCGGGCGGCACCAGCAGCGCCCCGTCCTCGCCGGTCAGATCGGGGATGCCGCCGACCCGCGACGCCACCAGCGGCCGCCCGGCCCGCAGCGCCTCCTGGACGACCAGCGGCTGGCCTTCCCACAGGCTCGGCACCACGACCACGTCGGCGGCCGCCATCAGCGCGGGGACGTCGGCGCGCCGCCCGAGGAACCGGACCGGCACCCGCGCGGCCTGCGCCTGGCTGGCCAGCGCGCCTGCCAGCGGGCCGTCGCCGGCGATCGCCAGCAGCGGGGCCGGGTCCCGGCCCTGCCACCGCGCGGCGGCGTCGATGAGGATGCCGAACCCCTTCTGCTCCGCCAGCCTGCCCGCCGCGAACACGGCCGGCCTGCCCGGCGCGCCGAGGTCCGCCCTGGCCGCGGCGACCTGGCCCGGGCCGGGCACCGGGAATCCCGGGGCGGCCACCACGGCGCGACCGCCATCCCGCGCGCCGGCCCGGCGCATCCGCTCCGCGACGTCGCCGCTGACCCACGTCACCGCATCCGACCGGCGGGCGGCGAGGCGCTCGAGCGCGGCGTGGGCGAGGCGGCCGGAGCCGGCCGCGGGGGGCGCGTTGTGCACGGTGACCACGAGCGTGCCGGGCAGCCCGGTCCGTGCCAGAGCGGCGAACGCTGCGGCCCGCAGCCCGTGGGCGTGCACGACGTCGGGAGCCCAGTCCCGCAGCAGCCGCCGCAGCCGCAGCACCGCGGCCAGGTCGCGGACGGGCCGGGGGCGGTCGGACATCGCCACCGCCGCGAACCCGGGCAGCCCTCCCTGGCCGACCACGCCGGCATGGGCCGGCCCCGGCGCTCCATCGCGTCCCGGGCCCGGCGCTCCACCGCGTCCCGGGCCCGGTGCTCGGCCGCGCTCCGGCCCGGCGAAATAGCGCCGCCCCACCTCGGCGGGCCCGAACACCCGCACCGCCATCCCGCGCGCCGCACAGCCCTGGGCGAGCATGGCCACGTGCGGCCCGGTCCCGCCGGCCGTGGTGCCAACCACGTAGCCGATCCGCAGCGGGGCACCGGCCCGCTCCCGGCGGCCAGGGGTCACCGGCTCCACCTCCCGGTGGTCCTGGCCGCCAGGGCGCGCAGGTCGCCGCCGTCCAGCGCCAGCGCGGCCAGCCCGAAAACCGCTGCCGCGCAGAGGCAGGCGAGCAGCGTGACCGCTGCGTTTGGAATGAATCCAGAGACGTGGACGCTGGCGGAGACCAGCGCGGCTACCGCACCGCCGGCGACCGCTCCGGCCAGGCCAGCGCCGGCCGCCCGCGCGGATCCGCGCAGCGCGGCGCCGCCCAGGGTGCCGCGCACCGACACGAGCAGGGCGATCCCCGCGTAGGTGAGGCCGATCGTGTTGCCCAGGCCGAGCACCGGAACCACCCAACGCGGGCCGACCAGCGGCACCACGGCTACGTCCACGGCGGTGACCACCACCCAGCCGCCGACCAGCGCCGCCGCTGCCACCCGGCTGCGGCCGGCGGCGAACAGAACCCGCGACAGCGCGGCGCCCAGCCCGTACCCGACCAGCCCCGGCGCGAAGGCGGCGAAGGTCAGCGCCAGTTGGCGCACCTGTTCTGGATGCGCTACGAACAGCCGTGCAGCTGGCCATGCCGCACCGGCGAGCAGTGCCGCGCCGAGCCAGGAGACAAGCATTGCCGCGCGGGTGGCGGCCGCGGCGGTCCGGTCGAACTCCTCACCGGACACGGCGGACAGCAGCGGGAAGGCACTGGTCGCGATCGGCACCGCGAGCACCGCGTACGGCACGAAGAACATCTGCCAGCCGTAGTTGTAGAGCACCACGGCACCTTCGCCCTCGTGCCCGTTGGCCAGCACGATGACCGCCACCAGGGAGGCGTCCTGGGCGATGAAGGCGGCGACGCCGACGGCGGCCAGCGCCCGCACCCGCCGTGCCACGCCCGGGGGGAAGTGCAGCGTGGGCCGCAGCCGCAGCCTGAGCCGCAGCGCCGGGCCGAGCGCTGTGAGCATGAGCGCGGCAACGCCGGCCGTGGTGCCCACCGAGAGCACCAGTTCGGCCGACATGGGCAGGCTGGCCAGGCCACCGCGGTATCCGGTCGCCAGCGGGACGAAGGCGAGGTAGGCGGCCATCACGACCACGCTGGACACGACCGGGGCGACCGCCGGTGCGGTGAACCGGCGGTGTGCCTGCAGGATTCCGTAGAGCACCACGGCCAGGCCGTACAGCAGGATCTGCGGGGCGAACACCGCCAGCATGCGCGAGCTGACCATGACCTCGGCCGCTCGTGAGCAGTGCGGCACGCCGTCCAGCAGCACCGCGGCGAGCGGATGCGCGACCAGGGCGATGATCAGGCTGGCCGGGGCGAGCAGGACGACGGCCCAGGTCAGCAGCGCCGATGCGATCTGGGCGGCTTCGGCCTCGGGGCCCGGGCCGGCGCTGCCGTTCACCGCGCTGGCCTCAGCCGCGGCCACCCCGGTCCCGGCCGAAGTGCCCTTGTCTGCCGCCGGGCTGTCCGCCGCGTGGGCCTCCGCGTGGGCCTCCGCCGCGTGGGCCTGCGCCGCGTGGGCCTGCGCCGCGTGGGCCTCCGCCGCGTGGCCGGCGCTGGCCTGCCCGTTCTCCACCCGGCGGAGCGCCGTGCGGCCCTTGCGTGGCGGGCGCCTCGGCGCCCGCCGGGCGGCCGCGCCGGCCAGGACCGGGACGATCGCGCTGGTCAGGGCGCCGCCCAGGACGATGTCGTAAATGATGTTCGGCACCTGGTTGGCGGTCGTGTACGCGGTGCCCAGGCAGTGGCTGCCGACCGTGTGTGCGAAAACAAGCTGGCGGCCGAAACCCACCACCCGGGCGATCACCGTGATGCCGCCGATGAGGGCCGCGGCGCGCCCGATTCCACGGCCCGCCTTCCGGAGCGGGCCTGCCTCGGTCACCGAGGCCGGTGGGCCGGTCACGACGGGGCTGCGGCCGCCGTTGTTCCTGCCTCCCGGGCTTCCGCGGGCGGCGCGTGATCGCGCCCCGGCACCTGGGCGGCCGGAACGGCCCGGCGGCCGAGCATGTCGAGCCGGCGCAGGGCCGGGGTGCGCTCGATGACGGCGGTGAAGCTGACCACCTCGCTGGCCGCGGTGAGGCCAGTGATCGCGGCCAGAAGCACCAGCCTGGCCGGGCGGGACAGGCTGGCCGCGGCCGCCACCCCGAGCAGGGCACCGAGCGCGTTGGCGCCTGCGTCCCCGAGCATCGCCCGCTCGCCGAGGTCTTCGGGCAGCAGAGCGGCCGCGGCGCCGAGCGGGGCGGCCACCGCAGGCCGCGCACCGGGCCGGGTGGCCAGCAGCGTTCCGCCGGCCAGCGCCACCTTGAGCGCGCGGCCCGGGCGCAGGTCGAACAGGTTCAGCAAGTTGGCGCCGCCGGCGACCAGCCCGGCGTTGACGGCCACGTCGACAGGGCCGCCGCCGAGCAGCGCGCCGGCCGCCAGCCCCGTCGCGCCGATGCCGCCAAGCTTGACCGCGCCCGTGGTGACTTCGCCCCGGCCCAGCGCGCCCAGGTGGCCGCGGAACCCGCGCCGGCTCCCGCTGCCGGCCAGGTCGTCGTACCCGCCGAACGCCGCCGCCCCGGCACCGGCCACCGCTAGCGCGGCCCGGGCCTGGGGCGGCAGGCCAGGCCCGATCGCGGAGACCGCGACGCCGGCCACGGTCAGGGCGGGCCCCTCCAGCAGGGTGAGCTGCTCGCCCCGGTGGTTGGTCCTGGTCCAGGTCCCGGCGCCGCCGGGTGGCTTGCGGCGCAGGGCGGCATAGGCGGCACGCGCCACGCAGGCGGCCGCGCCCGCGGCCAGCACGGCGGCCGTGCCGGCGCCCGCGGCCTTGCTCGCGCCCGCGGCCGGCCCGGGCCCGGAACGGCCGGGCTGCCGTATGCGGCCGCTCATGGGGTCACCATCGTCCCGGCCGCGGCTCGCCGGCTGGCCCGGGTGCTCGCCGAGCCCTGCGTCGCCGCCGTGGGCGACGCGGTCGGCGACGGACTGGGCGGCGGGCTCGGCCCGGGGGCGCTCGCCGTCGCGGTCACCCCGTAACTGCCGCTGCGGCCGTGCAGCCGGTCGGCCAGCGACTGGGCCACCACGATCTGGCCGATCGGGTAGTCGGCATCGTCCACGCTGGTCAGATGCCCGGCGCGGCCGCCCGCGCGCATCACGTCGATGGCGCTGCCCGGTCCCGAGCCCGAGACAGTGCCGGCCACGACCGTGCCCAGGCCCGCCAGGTTGAGCTGCTGGGCCAGGGTGACCAGTTGCTGGCTGGCCGCATTGGAGTCGTCGATGGATGGCGGGGTGGCCGGGATGATCACGACGGCCAGCGTGGCACGGTCCCAGGGCTGGCCGCTCCTGGTGACGAAACCGGAGCCGGCGAGCGCCTGCACGGTCTGCACGCTCACCGGATCCTTTTCGCCGGGCGCCGGCTGGCCGGGCCCGTCCTGGGTCATGATCACGTGCGCAAGCAGCTCGCTGGCCTGGGCCTGGGGCGATCCGGCGAGGGCAACACCGGCCGGCTGGGCGTACTGGTCGGCGACCTGGGTGAGCTTCTGGCTCGTCGCCACGCTGGTGTCGAAGAACGCCGGCTGAAACTGGAGCGAGCCGGTGACCGACGCGCCCGCGGTGCGCAGCGCCTGGTTGATCCCGCTGCTCGCCGTGCCGGAGGCGCCGGGCGCCAGCACGAGCACGACGCGCTGGCCGGCCAGCACGTCATGCAGCACGGCCGGGGCGTTGGCCAGCGCGAACTGGTTCTCGCTGCTGATCTGGCTCTGGAGCTGCTGCTTCTCACCGAGCAGCGTGTCGATCTGGCGCTGCTCGGTCTTGGACAGGCCCTGCAGGCCCTTGGTCACGTAGGGGCGCAGCTCGGTGGACCCCAGCAGCAGGCCGAGACTCAGCGCCAGGAAGACCGCGACGATGGAGACGAGGTGATAGCGGAAATCGATCATCAGAACAATCCGGAGAGCCAGTACCTGACCACGTCCCACTGGGTGCCGAGGTACCGGAGGAATATCTGGCCAGTACGTGAGTATGCCAGGACGACGAGCACGGTGGCCGACGCCGCCAGCACCAGCGCCATCAGCGCCCAGCCGGACACGCGCGGCCGGTAGAGCCTGCTCACGCCCTTGGCGTCGACGAGCTTGCCGCCCACCCGCAGCCGGGTGAGGAACGTGCTCGAATACCCTGCCCGCCCCTTGTCGAGGAACTCGTCCAGGGTGTTGTGGGTGCCCACCGCGACGATCAGGGAAGCGCCCTTCTGGTCGGCAAGCAGCAGGGCCACGTCCTCGCTAGTGCCCTGCGCCGGGCAGACGACCGCGGACAGGCCGAGGCTCTGTACCCGGGCCAGACCCGGGGCCTGCCCGTCGGGGTAGGCGTGCACGACAAGCTCGGCGCCGCAGGCAAGCCCGTGGTCGGACACCGAGTCCATGTCTCCGACGATGATGTGCGGCCGGTAACCGGCCTCCAGGAGCGCGTCCGCGCCGCCGTCCACGGCCACCATGAGCGGCTTGAACTCACGGATGTAGGACCGCAGCGTGGCCAGGTCCTCCCGGTAGTGGTGGCCCCGCACGACGACGAGCACGTGCCTGCCCTCGACCCGGGTGCGCAGGTCCGGCAACGCGATGGGGTCGAGCAGGAGGCCGCCCTCCTTGGTCACGTACTCCAGGGTGTTCGCCACGAACGCCTGGAGCTGGGCGGTGACCCCGGCCTTGGCCTCCGCCATGGCCGCCTGCACCGCCGCGGCGGTCAGCAGGCTGCCCTTGGCGACGGCCTCCTCGCCCACGTAGAGGGTCTGTCCGTACAGGCGGACGATCTGCCCCTCGGACACCAGCCGGAACACCTCGGGCCCCACCGCGTCCAGCAGCGGGATGCCCGCCTCAATCAGCAGTTGCGGCCCGTGATTGGGGTAGCGCCCGCTGATGCTCGGGGCGACGTTGACCACGGCGGCGACCTGCCGGTGCCGCAGCGCGTCGGCGCTGACCCGGTCCAGGTCCTCGTGGTCGATGATGGCGATGTCACCGGGCGCGAGCCGCTTGGTGAGGTTCTTGGTGCGGCGGTCCAGCCGGGCTCGCCCAGTCACGCCGGGCAGGTCGTCGGTCCTGGTCCGTTGCGCGATGGGACGCTTGAGAAACTGGGCCATCATCGATTCCATCCTGCCAGAAACCACACCATGGCTGGCCTTCGTCGTCACGTCAGCCACGTACGGCGATCCGCAAGCGGTCTCAGGGTTGATCTGGTTACTGCAGCAACCCCGTATCAGCTTTGGGAGTTCTCCCGTTCGGCGGCGGCGAGCAGTTCGCCGGCGTGCGCCCGGCCGTACTCGGAGTCCTCCAGCCCGGCGAGCATCCGGGACAGCTCCCGGACGCGGCCGGCGTCGTCCAGCCGGGTGATGCCGCTGCTGATCACCGAGCCGTCGCTTGCCTTCTCCACGACCAGGTGCGTGTCCGCGAACGCGGCGACCTGGGGCAGGTGGGTGACCACGATGACCTGGGCACGGCGGGCCAGCCTGGCGAGCCGCCGGCCGATCTCCACCGCGGCCTTCCCGCCCACACCGGCGTCCACCTCGTCGAACACGAACGTCGGCACCGGGTCCGCCCCGGCGAAGACGACCTCGATGGCGAGCATCACCCGGGACAGCTCACCCCCGGAGGCGCCCTTGGTGAGCGGCAGCGCCGGGGCACCCGGGTGCGCGGCGAGCCTGATCTCCACCTCGTCCGCACCGTGCGGGCCATACTCGTCCTGCGGCGTGACCGGCACGGTGATCTTCGCGTGCGGCATGGCCAGCGCGGCCAGTTCCGCGGTGACCGCGGCGGCGAACCGTTCCGCGGCCTCCTTGCGCAACGAGGTCAGCTTCCCGCCGAGGTCACGGACCGTCTCGGCGAGCCGGGCCTCTTCATCGGCAAGCACACCGATCCGCTCGTCGTCTCCAGACAGCTCGGCGAGCCTGGCCTGTGCCTGGTCGGCCCAGGCGAGCACCGAGGCCAGCCCAGGCTCACCGGCTCCCGGCGCCGTGCCGTAAGCGGCCTGCGGCGCGCCCTCAGCCAAAGCCCCGGGCGCGGACTCCGGTGCCGTCTCGGGCGCGGGCTCCGCCGCCGGGGCGGGGACCGTTACCCGGCCCCCGTAGGCCCGGATGAGCCTTGTCAGGTCGGCCCGGCGCTCCTGCACCGCGGCCAGCCGGGCCGGGTCGCTGTCCACCGACTCCACGTACGAGGCCAGGTCGGTGGCGACATCGGAGACAAGGTAGGCGGCCTCGGACAGGCGGTCGGCCAGGCTGGCCAGATCCTTGTCGTGCGCGGCAGCGCCGTCGAGCGCCTGGCGCGCCGTGCCGAGCAGGGTGATGGCGTCGGAAGCCTGGAAGGAGCCGTCCGACGGGTCGCCGAGCAGGGCCATGTGCGCGGCGGTCGCCGCGGCGTGCAGCGCGTCGGCGTGACCAAGCCGCTCCTCCTCGGCCAGCAACTGGAGATCCTCCCCCGCGACCGGCTGCACCCGCTCAATCTCCTCCAGCGCGCGGCGCAGGCCGTCCGCCTCGGCCGCCCGCTCCCGGGCTCGCGTGGTCAGCTCAGCCAGTTCGGCCTGCACCTCCCGGTGCCGCCCATAGCCGCGCTGGTAGTCGGCCAGGATCGCGGTGAGTGCCGGGCCGGCGAACTCATCCAGCGCCTGCCGCTGCCGGGAGGTCCGCAGCAGCTGCTGCTGATCCGCCTGGCCGTGCACCGCGACCAGGTCGCCGGCCAAGTAGGTGAGCAGCGAGACGGGCACCCCGCGGCCGCCCGCATGGGCCCGCGACCGGCCCTCCGCCGAGACCGAACGGCTCACGATCAGCGTGCCGCCGTCATCGTCAAGCTCGCCGCCCGCCTCCAGGACCTGCTTGGCCACGTTCCCGTCCGCGTCGATCCGCAGGCGGCCCTCGACGGTGGCCCGGTCAGCGCCCGGCCGGACCCGCGCCGGGTCGCCCCGGCCACCGAACATCAGGCCGAGCCCGGTGACGACCATGGTCTTGCCGGCCCCGGTCTCGCCGGTCACCACGGTGAACCCGGACGAGAACTCCAGGACTGCGTCCTCGATCACCCCAAGGCCGGTGATCCGCACTTCCTCAAGCATCGGCAGGCGGATCCTCCTTCCCGTCTCGGCCCCGGTCGCGCCGCCCGCGCCAGCCGGTCACCGGCAGGCCGAACTTGGCCACCAGCCGGTCGGTGAACGTGAACGGGGCCACCGGGCCGTGGCCGTCCACTCCGCCGCGCAGCCGTGCCAGCAGCACCGGCTTGGCCCCACGACGCACCTCGACCCGCGCGCCGGGCGGCAGATCGGTGCTCCTGCGGCCATCGCACCACAAAACACCGGTGATCGGCTGGCTGTGACCCGCCGAAGAACCCAGGATTTCCACGGCGAGCATCGACCGCGGCGAGACGACCATGGGCCCGGCGAACAGCGCATGCGCACTGATGGGCACCATCAGCAACGCCTCCACCTCGGGCCACACGATCGGCCCGCCCGCGGAGTATGCGTATGCGGTGGACCCGGTGGGCGTGGCGCAGATCACGCCGTCACAGGCCCAGCGGGACAGCGGCCGCCCGTCAATCTCGGTGACCACCTCGATCATCCGCTCCCTGGAGACCTTCTCCACGCTCGCCTCGTTCAGCGCCCACGTGCTGGTGGCAATGCCGTTGTACCGCACCGTCACCTCGATGGTCATCCGCTCTTCCACCGAGTAGCTGTGCTCGACCACCTGGTCCACCGCACCGGCCAGGTCGTCCGGCTCGGTTTCGGCGAGGAACCCCACATGGCCGAGGTTGACGCCGAGCAGTGGGGCCCCGGCCGGGCGGGCGATCTCGGCGGCGCGCAGCAGCGTGCCGTCGCCGCCGAGGACGATTACCATCTCGGCGTCTTCCGCCGCATCCGGCGCGGCGGGAACCACATCCGCTCCCGCGCACTGCAGGTCGGCCGCTTCGGTCGCGAGGACACGGACGTCGACCCCGGCCGCGGTGAGCCGGTCCACCACGAGCCGGGCGTTGCGCACCGCCGCGGGCCGCCCGGTATGCGCCACGACGAGAACGACGCGCTTCACTGCGGTCCCTCCTCGACGGCACGGCGCAGGTCCTCGTCGCGCAACGGCGGCGCGTCCCGGCGCAGCCAGAGGAAGTACTCCACGTTGCCGGAGGGGCCGGGCAGCGGGGACGCCACCACGCCCGCCACGCCGAGCCCGTGCGCACCGGCGGCCTCGGCCACCCCGGCGACGGCACCACGGCGCAGGTCCGGATCCCGCACCACGCCGCCGGCGCCGACCCGGTCCTTGCCCACCTCGAACTGCGGCTTGACCAACAGCAGGAAGTCGGCGTCCGGGCGGGCGCAGGCGGTCAGCGCGGGCAGCACCAGGCCGAGGGAGATGAACGAGAGGTCGGCGGTGACCAGGTCCGGAGCGGGAGCCACCTGTTCCGGCCGCAACTGGCGGACGTTGACCCGGTCCAGCACGGTGACCCGCTCGTCGGTGCGCAGCGCCCACGCCAACTGCCCGTATCCCACGTCCACCGCGACGACATGGGCCGCGCCCCCGCGCAGCAGCACGTCGGTGAAGCCGCCGGTGGAGGCGCCGGCATCCAGGCACCGGCGGCCCGCCACCCGCAGGCCGCCGAAGGCGGCGAGCGCGCCAGCCAGCTTCTGCCCGCCCCGGGACGCGTACTCCGGCCCGGCGTCCTCGGTGATCGTGATGGGGTCAGCCGCGTCGACCTGGGTGGCGGGCTTGGCGGCGGCCTGGCCGGCGACCAGCACGCGGCGCGCAGTGACCAGGCTGGCGGCCTGCTCACGGGACCGGGCGAGTCCCCTCCTCACCAGTTCCGCGTCCAGCCTTCTGCGGGTGCCCATTCGGTGACCACGGTGCCTTTCAGCCGCCGGGCGCGCCTGGGCCGGGCGGCTTGCCACCCGGGCGCGCCGGGGCGTGCACATCCAGGTCACCAAGCGCCTCCGTCAGCCGCTCGTGCACATACTCGAACACCGCCAGATGCTCGGCAACCGGCAGCCCGGCCAGGTCGTCGAGCCGCGCGACGGCGTCGTCCACCCGCGGGTCGCCCGTGGACACCCGCGGCCGCGGCACGGCCACCGGCCCGCGCGCACCCTCCGCGGCCACCGGCCCGGCCATGCCATGCGGCCCGCTGGCGGCCGGCGCCGGGCCCGCCGCTGAGCCCGGCACGCTTTCCCCCGGCGGAAATCCCATCGTCCTCGTTCTCCCTTGACCCGTCCCGGCATTGGCGCCGCCCCAGGAGAAACGCTACCGTCCGGCAGGGACGAGCCGGGCCCGCCGCGCACGCGGGAACCCGGCGAGTCGGCGCCCGGGGCACGTGCCCTGCCCGGCTGGCCACCGCCGCGTATTTAAGATTGGGGCCACCTTGCCGATCGAGGCGGCGGGGGGAAGTGAGGTGTTCATGGCGACCGCCGAGGAATGCCGCCAAGCGCTGGAACGGCTGACCGGCCGCATCGCCGAGATGGACCCGGCGGACCGCCAGGCCCACCTGGTGGACCGCCTGATCAGCTGCAAGGTTTCCGACCTCGGCGTGACGTTCGTGACCAGGCTCGGTCCAGGCGGCGCGTCACCGGTCGTGGAGGCGAACGGATCCGAGGCCCCCGCCCAGGTCCGGTTCACCGCCAAGAGTGACGACCTGATCGCCATCGCCGACGACCCGGGCAGCATCGGGCGCGCCTGGCTGGGCGGCCGCCTCAAGGTCGAGGCCAGCATCTGGGACCTGCTCCGGCTCCGCAAGGTCCTCTGACCCCGCTGGAACCTGCTCCGGCTCCGCTGAACGTGTCACATTCATCGCGAACGGACTTCCCCGGGAGTGGGGGCCGAGTAGCCGGACGCTTGCCTCAGGCCAGCCGTAGGCTGGCCGCGTGCCTGAGGGAGACGTGGTGTGGCTCACCGCGCGCCGGCTGCACGGGGCACTGGCGGGCAGGGTGCTGACCCGCTCCGACTTCCGGGTGCCCCGGTTCGCGACGGCCGACCTCACCGGCCAGACGGTGACCGAGACCCTTTCCCGCGGGAAACACCTGCTGACCCGGACCGACGCCGGGCTCACGGTGCACACCCACCTGCGCATGGACGGCTCCTGGCGGGTGCGGCCCGCTGCCGAGCATGCCTCCGGCGGCCACCGCATCCGGCTGATCCTCGCCAACGACGCCTGGCAGGCCATCGGCTACCTGCTGGGCGTCGTGGAGATCCTGGCCACGGCCGCCGAGCAGGGCGTGGTCGGCCACCTCGGACCCGACCTGCTCGGCCCGGACTGGGACGCCGCGGAGGCGGTACGCCGGCTGCGCGCCGACCCTGTCCGGCCCG
>Ga0209166_10002132_pt1 | contig 15408 bp, 13 predicted proteins | sample Coa_R1_3_FD_187151 | JGI IMG/M metagenome (GOLD analysis project Ga0209166, IMG submission 187151) | Surface soil microbial communities from Centralia Pennsylvania, which are recovering from an underground coalmine fire - Coalmine... | ecosystem: Environmental > Terrestrial > Soil >... | reverse complement strand
AGGAGAAAGAATCCTTGCTGCCGAGGTTGACTAGGACGAATGCACCCTGGAATTACAAGCGCAGCAGAGGTTCCATGACTTGCTCGATTTTTCTGCCATAGGAATTCAGCTTCAGAACCCGCCGCCGTTGCGGGCGTGAAAGTCGCTCTTCGTAGTCAAGAACCTCATTGTGATGCCAGTTGTCGTCGAGGTTCGCACGGAGTAACCCTCGCTCTAACTTCGGATCACCCTGGGCCAGAATCTTCATGTGGATGGCACGGATTCGTTTGTGTTCTGCCCAAAGCACATTGTAAGCACGTGTAATATTGCGGTGTACCAATCACTCTAAATTGCTTTCGTTCTGGGCGAATACTCTCAGTTGCCTGAAATTGCCCGTTTTCCAGTCGCTCAGATCGGCTTCCTCAATCGCGGTGGAACTGACAATCCTCCAACACAATTCGGTTCTGTCTGCGAATCGGACGCGTATATAGAGAATGCCTTCTTCGAATGCATGGTCGGCCCAATCCACGACCTTGCCATGGATACCGGGGTACTGCTTGCCGTGGAGAATTCCCCGCGCGGACAGCTTCACCGGTGACATGCGTTTCGTCATTGGGTGGAATCCTCCTCTTGCGTCGGCGTAGCTCCCGCCTGAGTCGTAGCGGGTCTCGAGCCTTCAACCGCTTTGGCTTGTTGCTTACGTCCTTTCTTGCGACGCCTCTTGGGAGCTTGCTTTCGGCGCTCTGCATGATCTTCGTCGTAGCGCCCATCTCCCATGTCCTAGTCCGGCAGGAGGGTTATCCGCCGATGCAATACCGGGAGTTCCCCCCTTGACCAAACCACGCTCTGTCAAAAACGAATGCACAATCGTTGGAACATCTGGAGTCACGAACATTACTATTTCCATCTCACCTTGCGTCGCTCTTGAAACGATTGACAAACACTCCAAAGGTAAGCGACGTTAACAAAACAGAAGTAGTAGGCGAGGCGCAGCCCCCTCGGTTTCAACTGCCATTGACTTCCAACGAGTGCGAGACCATAGAACATCAGTTGAAAACATCCCGTTAGTAGGTAGAAGTTTCCGTGCAACAGAAAGGAGTTCGATACTGCCAGAGACAGTAAGAAGAATGGTACGACCGACCGCAAAACCTTGTGAGATATGAAAAAGAATACGGGAAGCGGTTGTGGGGGCCAAAAAAGGCCTTTGATCTCTGAGAGTTGCTGCATATTCCCTGCCATAATCCGAACCCGGCGCTGGAAGCCCACCATCTCGCTGGCTTTCTCAAAGGCGGCTGCCAGGGGCTCGTAAACTACCCGACTGCCGCCCGTGAGTACTCGGACGGGAATCACATAATCATCATTAATGGTTCCGGGGGCGGGATAAGGGTAGAGATCTTTGCGGACTGCCAGAATCTGACCATGACCACCCAAGATCGACGCAAGACTGGATTCCTGGATCTTCAAGAACGTCTCGTATTTCCAATAAAGCTCTTCCTGAGGTCCCAAACGAGCCTCAGATGGACCTTGAACCCGATAGATCCCGCTTACAGCACCGACTTCTGGATCGGCGAAATTAGCTACGAGGTGACGGATCGAATTTGAATCTAAAATTGCTGAGGCGTCGGAGAAAACGATGATTTCTCCTCTTGCTTCCCGGACGGCGTCGTTCAAGACGGATATCTTGCCGCGGTTTTGGGGAAAATCTAAAACGCGGATGCGGCTTCCATCCGATAAGCGTTGCGCAACCTCGACCGTGTTGTCAGTCGAACCGTCGGAGGCGATCAGCACTTCGAGCTTGTTCACCGGATAATTTAAAGATCCAGCATTGCGAATCTTTGCCCCAATCACTCTACTTTCGTTGTAAGCTGGAACCACCAAGGTCACGTAGGGTTCGATGCGATTTTTGCGGACGGGTCGATGTATGAAGAGACGAAGAAAAAGTAACACCGTTGGGTAACCTACATACGCGTATATGACCACGCAAACAGATATCCAAAATGCGATTTTCATAGACTCACTCATTTAATGGAGAGCGTTCGCTTTGCCTGCCGCTGAACATGAGCCACATCGATTGTGCCCTCTTATCTCAATTATCTTGAACGTTGGGGCTCTCATGATTGGTTCGACACTAATTCCGATGCGTCACATGATCCACGACAAGTTTGTTAATGGGCCAGCTCTAACCTGTACGCTCCACCACGTTTTGGAGCACCTGGGCGAAGCTCCTTGAAACTGTATCCCAACTGTAATTCTCCTCAACCAGATGTCGCGCCGCCTGCCCCAGCTTTAGGCGCTGCGGAGCATTAGTGAGTAGCCGAACCGTACATTCAGCAAACCTGGCAGGGTTATCCGCCAAAAGAATGTGCTCACCGCCCTTTACCGGCAATCCCTCCGCACCGATTGAGGTCGAGACCACCGCCTTGGCCATACTCATAGCCTCAAAAATTTTCAGCCGAGTTCCCCCTCCTATGCGCAAGGGAACAATGAATACCGCTCGCTCCGCAAGGTAAGGCCGCACATCTTCGACCCAACCCGTCAATTGAATATTGTGCAGACGGGCGGCGAGATCCTGCAGACGCCGGGAGGGCTTTCGGCCTATGATACACAGAGTTACACCTGGAACTTGCTGCCGGATCAAAGGTAAAATTTCGTTGGCAAAATAAAATATTCCATCTTCGTTGGGAAGCCAATCCATCGATCCAGTAAAAACCAGTGAGTCGGGCATCTCCTTGTCTGTAGTGGGTTGGAAGAATTCCATGTCAGCGCCGGTTGGTATCACCGTCAGCTTCTGTGGATCCAGGAACTTGGCAAAAACCTCTCGATCATTTTCCGAGACGGCGAGAACGTGATCGGCTTTTTGCAGATACTTTCGTTCCGCCGCAGCCATCCTCTTCCATTCATACCGGGAAAGAGCCTTCCACAGCAGGTTTCTAGCTACCTCGTAATGGCGTTGCCAAATGACCGCTTCGACATTGTGGCTAAAGATCACTTTGGGGCAGGGCCAGTCCCAAGGAATAACTCCAGCTGTCGCCAGAAAATCACACAGGATGACATCGTATGTTTCTTCTTGAAGTAAATCGTGCAACCGATTGCGAACCAAAGGTCGGCAATACTTCGTCAAATTGTAAGGTTCTCGCGAGAAAAGATGAGCGACATAATCCAGAAACTCACCGGCGCCCTTTGGTGGAGGCAAATCCAGGGGAACTAGGGTCATTTGCTGGAAAATTGGTCTCAGTTGTTCATGGACATCATTCTCATGAGCTGCATAGAAGGAAAAGAAGGTTACCGCGTGGTGCTTGGCCAGGCGGCGAATGATGTTGTAACTGCGGATTTTTCCCCCCGTATCAGGAGGAACTAGCCCGCCGGCCTTGACCCAAAGGATCTTCATCGGGGAGAGTTACCAGCAGATTCCTTTATAGGCCGCCACCGTCTGGGGGCGGCGAGCTTTCTCCAGGTTGACCAAATCGATGACTTGCTGGTCCCGGCGCATGTTCTTTTGGAGAAAATCCCGGTCGAGGCCACGCGTTCCAATTACCACTACCTCGGCTTCCCTCAAAACTTCCTCCAGATTTGCCCGAAGAAGGGATCCGATGTGAGGAATAACCTGCTCGATGTATTCACGGTTTGATCCGATCAGACGTCCCAGTGAAACATTATCGTCCCAGACCTGGATCTCGCGCCCTTCTCCGAGCAACCATTTCACCAATTGAACTTGAGGGCTTTCACGAAGATCATCGGTGGCCATTTTGAAACTAAGGCCGAGCATACCGATTTTGTGTTTGCCGGTCGCCAACACCATCTCCACTGCGCGCACAAAATGTTCCTCATTACTCGGCATGATGGATTCGAATAGAGGCAGTTTTAGGTCAAGTTCCTTCGCGCGATAGTTCAGAGCACGCACGTCCTTAGGCAGGCAGGACCCTCCGAACGCGAATCCTGGGTTCAAGTAGGCGGGCGAAATATTGAGTTTAGTATCCGAAGCGAAAATTTCCATCACAGATTCGGCATCGACATTCAATTCGTTGGCAAGCGTCCCGATTTCGTTAGCGAACGCCATCTTCACTGCGTGCCATCCATTGCAGACATACTTCACCAATTCCGCTGAGCGGAATGAGGTTTCGAATATACGGCCGGGAGCCAGGAATAGAGATCGCGGACAATTGCGCTGTGGGCTTTATCGGCTGCGCCGATGATGGTCAAGGCAGGCTCCAGAAAATCCACAACTGCCGTTCCCTCGCGCGTGAATTCCGAATTGACACAGACGCCGAAGTCCGTACCGATGCTCTTGCCGCTGGCTTTTTCCAGCGTTGGCACCACGATGGTTTCCGCCGTGCCAGGCAGTACTGTGCTGCGCAGTGCCACCAGATGAAATGACTTCTTTTTCTTTAAGATTTCGCCGATTTCTTGACACACCGGTTCGATGTTCCCGATATCGAGTTTCCCATTGCGCAGGCTGGGTGTGCCAACACAAAGGATGGATATGTCGCTATTCAAAACTGCTGTTTCCGCGAAACTAGTAGCATGCAAGCGCTCGGCTTTGTGCGACTCGGCAATAATTTCGCCCACTCGAGGTTCCACGATCGGGTTCTTTCCTGAATTCATCGCCTCGACCTTCGTCCGATTCAAATCGACGCCAGTGACTTTGTTGCCTTTGTATGCCAAGCAGGCAGCTGTTACCGCGCCGACGTATCCCAAACCAAATACGCTAATGGAGTGATTCATGCGCTTACTCGAATCTCCTCAAATTGATCCTTGGCATGCGAATCAAAGACTTGACTGAACCGCAGTGCCGTTCCCATCGGGTGCCCCGTTGTATCTATTACTGGCTTGTTTTTCAGCAGCTTCCTGAACGATAAGGGATGCTCTGAAAGGCACGAAGACTCGCCATCCACCGTCTACATCCGAATGCTTGCTTATAGTATAAGCATAGAGGGTTGGCGGATGCGCCCCCAAGGTCGGAAGCGTTCTCTTTTGATCTCCTCGGAGACTGAGCCGATGCGGCGGAGCGGTTCAGCTGCCGGATCGGCGAGCTGAGAAACGGGCGGCGAGCGTGAAGTCCAGGATCGTGCATGCCGAATGAAAAGAATGGAGGGTTAAATCGATCCGAGACCATACGACGGATTGCGTCGATGGGCCGCGGGCAACTCGCATATCGGATCCGTCAAGAACTGCAGAAGCGTGCAGATGCGATTTTATTCGGGCTGGGGATCGATCCATCCCGTGTCGAGGTTCGTCGGGAAAAGAATGGATCCGGAAGGTTTTTTTTCCAGTGCGAAGACATTCCTCGGCAGATGGAATTGTTTCGTGAGCGAATGCCGCAGCAGGTTGAAGCTATAACTAAACGTGCAGAGAAGATTTGTGGGCATCGTTTCGATCTGCTCGGTTACGTAGAGCTGGATTATGACCGGGAAATTGATTGGCATTCGGACCGCGTGCATGGGAAACGAGCGCCTCGCGATCTTTGGTTCAAGATCCGATATTTAGATTTTGCATCGGTGGGCGATGCGAAAGTCACATGGGAACTGAACCGTCATCAGCACCTGGTAACACTGGCCAAGGCTTATCGGCTCACTCAAGATTTCCGGTTTGCTTCTGAACTGATTGCTCAGTGGCGGCACTGGAGAACAGAGAATGCTTATCCCCGAGGAATCAATTGGGCGAGTAGCCTGGAGGTCGCCTTTCGCAGCCTTTCCTGGTTATGGGTCAACTTCCTCTTGGAGGGAACGCCCGCTATAACACCGGAGTTCCGCGAACAATGGCTGCGTTCGATGGCGGTGAGCGGACGTCATATTGAGCTTTATCTTTCCACGTATTTTTCACCTAATACGCACCTGCTGGGTGAAGCCGTGGCGCTATTTTTCATTGGTACGCTTTGCCCCCAACTACGCTCCGCCCCGCGTTGGAAACGGAGGGGATGGGAGATGGTACTGCGGGAATCAGAGCGGCAGGTACGGCCGGATGGATTTTATTTCGAACAGTCCACCTATTACCACGTCTACGCACTGGACTTCCTTATCCACGCTAGCGTTCTGGCCTCGTTGAACGATATGCCGTTCCCCACAGAATACAATCGCAGGCTTGAACGAATGTTGGATGCGCTGGCAGTGCTATGCCGGGCGGGTGCTCCGCCGCGTTGGGGGGACGATGACGGCGGTCGTGTCTTTGACCCCCTGCGGAATCGCGCCGAGCATCTTTCTGATCCTCTCGCTACTGGCGCGGTTTTGTTTGGCCGCGGCGATTTTAAATTGTTAGTTGGAGGGTTGCGGGAAGAGACACTTTGGCTGTTAGGGGAAAAGGGTGCTGCGAAATTTGACCGCATCGAAGCCAAAAAACCAGAAATGCGTTCGGTAGCTGCGCCCGATACTGGTTTGTACGTCATGAGCTGTAACCAGAGGAAACTGCAAGCCGTCATCGATGCTGGTCCGCAAGGCGCGCTTGCGGGCGGGCACGGACATGCCGATGCGTTGAGTCTGACTCTCCACGCCGAGGAACGCGAGTTGCTCGGTGATCCGGGCACCTATGAATATGTGGGTGCTGGGAGAGAACGTGACCAGTTTCGCGGCACGTCCGCCCACAATACGTTCCAATTAGATGGCCGGAATCAGTCAGAACCCAGAGGGCCGTTCGCGTGGCAACGTTTCGCCAACGCCAAGGCGGAGATCTGGGTCACCGGAGAAACTTTCGACTTGTTTGTTGGAAGTCATGACGGCTATTCCCAGCCGGGCACTCCGGCCATTCATCGAAGATGGGTATTTTTTCGAAAGCCGAAGTTCTGGCTGGTCCGGGATTTGATGCTAGGAACCGGCAAACATGAACTCGATCTGCGTTGGCACCTCAATCCGGAGCTATCTTCCCCGGAGCAAGGTGAAGACCGATTCTTTTGCTTCGGGGAAAAAGGTGGGGTTGCTTTATTTTCTGCCGAGGGACACTGCTGGTCCAAGACCGTGCAACCAGGAATATGGTCCGCCGCATATGGATCGAAAGAATCGGCGACCGAAGTTCGATTCACGACCGCGACGACACTTCCGGCCGAGTTCACAACGTTGCTTGCACCCTTAGACTTGTCCCCCGAAGACGTGCGTGCGCGAGGCAGGTTGAGCCAGTTCTTTCCTTCTCCAGACGTCAGTGCTTATCGCTTCATTGACCATGGGGATGAGCATTACTTTATATTCGCGCAAGAGAAAAACTGGACCTTTGATGAGTGGAAGAGCGATGCCGAATTCTTTTATTGTTGCAGGACCGATGGAAAGTTGACTCTTCTCGTATTCTGCAATGGCACCCATGTGGAGTTCCGCGAAAGCAGGATTGTTTCTTCACCCAGACGAATGATCCGCTGCGAACTTTTCTATTCCCAGGGCAAGATGCAGGTGGATTGCTCGGAAGACGATATTCTCATCTCGCAAGAGTGGTTGAGCAAATCAGTTGAAACTGGAAAGACAGTTCCCCAAGGGAGCAACGAGGCGGATCGCTAATCATGTGCGGAATCTGCGGCATTCTCTATCCCGGTGTTAATCAAAATGTAGATCGAGACATCCTCGCGAGCATGAACCGACAGGTCGCGCATCGCGGCCCCGACGACGAGGGATTTTTTGTCGAGGGGAATGTCGGCCTCGCCATGCGACGGCTCAGTATCATCGATATTAAGACCGGCCATCAGCCAATTGCGAATGAGGATGAAAGCCTTTGGATCGTCTTTAACGGCGAAATCTATAACCATGCGGAATTGCGGGTCGCACTGGAATCCCAAGGCCACCGCTATCGCACGCGAAGCGACACGGAAACGATTGTTCACCTGTATGAACAGTACGGCCGTGACTGCGTGAAATATCTGCGCGGGATGTTCGCGTTCGCAATTTGGGATCGCCGCCGCAGGATGCTATTCGCGGCGCGAGATCGTCTGGGAATTAAACCTTTTTACTATCGCTACGACGGGCACAAATTTCTTTTGGCATCCGAAATTAAAACCATACTGTCATATCCCGGTATTCGAGCCGAGTTGAATGCCAGCGTTCTTGCGGAATATCTGGCATTTGGGTATCTGGCCGGCTCCGACACCATGTTCGCAGGCATCGATAAGCTTCCTCCGGGACACACGTTAGAGGTCGATGCCAATGGTCAACTAGACATCCAATGTTATTGGGACCTCCCGGCACCCGTGGACCAAGAGGTTCGTCCGCGGGAATATTACGTCAAGACTTATCGCGAGCTGCTCGAGTCGTGCGTGTCAAGCCACCTGATGAGCGATGTTCCTTTGGGCGTTTTTCTCAGTGGAGGTTTAGACTCGAGTGCGGTCGCAGCTCTGACTGCCAAAATTCGCAGAGAACCGATTGAAACTTTTTCAGTCGGCTACGGGGAGGAGGCATTTAGCGAGTTGCCCTACGCTCGCCAGATGGCCAAACATATTGGTTCTCGCCATCATGAAGTGCGGCTGAGCCGGGAGGAGTTCTTCGCCGCGTTGCCTAGCTTGATTTGGCATGAGGACGAACCGATCGTTTGGCCCTCCAGTGTGTCGCTCTATTTTGTTGCCAAGTTGGCGCGGGAACGGGTTACCGTCGTGCTTACCGGAGAGGGCAGCGATGAGACCTTGGGCGGATATACGCGTTATGCTTGGACTCTGGCCAATTCGCGGATGGATCGGGCGTACCGTTCGCTCACGCCCGCTATTTTCCGTCAATGGATACGAGATGGAATCGGGAGCGGGGTGCTACCTTCCGCTTTGCGACGCAAGCTAGAGCACACATTTGCGGGAAGGGATGGCACATCGTGGCCGTCATTTTATTTCGATAACTTTTATTCCGCGTTCTCCGCGGCAGAGCAAGGCAAGTTGCTCACTCCACGGGCGCGCGAACTCAGTGGCGACGCATACGCAGGGACCATGGCGTTTTGGGATAACTCTTCAGGCGATCTTTTCCACCGGCTTTTGTATACGGACATTCACACCTATATGGTGGAAATACTCATGAAACAGGATCAGATGAGCATGGCCGCATCCATCGAAAGCCGAGTTCCCTTCCTTGATCATGTACTTGTGGAGTTCGCGAGCCGCATTCCCACGCGGTATTCGATCCAAGGGCTTTCCGGAAAGCACATCTTAAAGTTAGCCGTAGAGGATCTGCTTCCCCATTCAATTGTTTATCGTCAGAAAATGGGCTTCCCTACACCATGGGCTTATTGGTTGGACGGACCGCAACTCAACGATATAGAAAGAATGCTATTGGAGCCCCGCACGCTGGAGAGAGGTTTGATCGAGCGTGATGCCGTTCGAGGGTTATTCGCTGAACATCGCGGAGGCCGCAGGGATAATGGGGATCGAATTTGGCGCCTGCTGAATTTGGAGACCTGGCAGCGGGTTTTTCTTGATGGCGAGTTGCCCATCTTAAACTCAATTTCACTGCCCGCGATGGCTGCGGTAACGGACCCGCGACCAAACAGTGGTTAATCGCGCGGTTTTTGTTTCCTGGTGGATCAGACCAGCAAGCCTCGCGGATTCACGGATGCACGATTCCCCAAGCTCACTTCAGAGGTGTTCGGCCCACGTCAGCGACTCCCCGCAGGCTCTTCTTCGCAAGCAAATCCATGTAAAGCTCCTCGAATCGCTCGCGCGCGTGATCAAGCGTGTAATTCGCTTGGGCAATCCGTTGAGCGGTTTCGCCCCATTCCCGGGCGAGTTCGGGGGAAACAAGCACGGTCTCGAGCGCATTTGCGAGCGCTCCTTCATCTTCAGGAGCGATTAGCAGGCCAGTCTCTCGGTCGCGCACAAGCTCTGGATTACCTCCAACGTTTGTGGCGACGACGGGGCGACCAGCGGCCATAGCTTCGAGGATCGCATTAGATAGGCTTTCCGTGCGCGACGCGCTAACGACCACATCGAGCGCCGCCAGGACCGCGGGGATATCGTACCGCTCTCCCAAAAAGCGAGTCCGAGGACCGATGCCAAGTTGTTGCGCCAACTCTTCCCATTCCTTTCGGAAGGGACCGTCACCCACGAGCACGAATTCAACCAGCGGGAACCGTCTGGCAACGCTCGCAGCTGCATGTAAAAAGAGGGCATGATTTTTTGCTCGTTCGTTCATTCTTGCGATCATACCGATACGCATGACGCCTGCCTCGGGCGGTAAGGCCGGCATTGTCTCCTGGAACGCTTCCGGCGGAAGGCCATTCGGGATCGCAATTAACTTGGCGTTGGGCAATCCTTCTCTCGCGAGCCGATCCGCTGCCGCCAATGAATTGCAAACGACACAATCCGCCAAGCGAAATATAAGGTTTTGGACGTGACGCTGCATCGGTGTGAGGAGGTCGCCAAGCTGCCTCTGGCTGGCTATGACGACGGGTGTGCCCGCGAGGCGCGCCGCCGGAATCAACATTAGATTCGTGTAAAAATCGAATGACTGTGCGACATCAATGTGGGTTCGACGGAGAAGCCCTACGAGTCTGCTGAGGGAGTGCAGTGTACGTAAAGTCAGAAAGCTGCCGCCAGTTGGGTATTCGCAGATCTCCTCGAGATCGTCGAGGAATTTCCCACGCCGTTGGAGACAACCAAGATAGAGATCGAACGGGCCGCTCCGAAAAGCCCTCGCCATTAGAACGAACTGTTTCTCGCTCCCCCCGGTTCGTAGGCTGTCCATCATCAAAAATAGCCGCAGGTTTCTGTGAGCATTCTTAGCGGCGACATCAAAGAGAGCAGGCATCATGGCACTCGGATCAGGATATGTCCTCGGGGCGTTTTGCCGCGCGCACCGAACGAGCGGTCAAAGTCCCAGCGGGGTCCTTCGAAGTCGTCACTGCGGAAGAGGTCTTTAAAACAATGGAAGTCCCGCAGCACACAGAATCCAGATAGTTTCTGTGCCACAATTCGAACATCAATAAAATCCAAAGAGAAGCAGAATTGTCTCGGCGGCCTCGCCAGTGCTCCTCGAGCAACGTTCGTACTCCCGAAGGATTGAAATAGCCGCGCGCGAGAGTTCGCGGCTCGAGCAGGATGTGTGCTATCCCACGCTTAAGTTCCTTCCGGAACCAGTGGACAAGTGGCATCGCGAATCCTTGCTTGGGTCGATGGATGCAAAGAGCAGGCACACCAAGTCGCTCCGCGAGCTTCTTGAGCGCGTACTTTGACTGGCCCAATCGAAGCTTCCAGCGAGGCGTGAGCGAAGCCGACCATTCAGCAAATTCGTGGTCAAGAAGCGGGCATCGAACTTCAAGAGACGTTGCCATGCTCATCCGGTCCACTTTCGTAAGCACGTCAGCGGGCAAGTAGGTCTTTGTATCCAGGTACTGCATTCGGCTGAGATCATGATCTGCAGGTGCTCGATCAAAATAGTTGTGGAACTGCTGTGCTGGGGAAGGTCGCGCAGCTGCGAAATCAAGAAAATCAGTCGAAAAGATGAACTGCTCCCTCAAGTCTGGAGGTAGGTAAGAAATACTGTCAATGTAGCGGTCGCGAGTCCCAAGCGAGATGTTATAGGCGAATTTCCTCCCCCACGTACCGTGAGGCAGGAACGGATATGCGTAATTACGGTAAGCATGTCCGACCCAAGCAGGAATTTTTTCGAAAACGCGCCGGCGCAGATTGATTGCATATCGGTCGTACCCAGCGTAAAGCTCGTCGCCGCCATCGCCCGAGAGCGCAACCGTCACATGCTGTCGGGCTAATCGCGAAACGTGGTAAGTAGGCAGGATAGAGGAGTCGGCGAATGGCTCTTCGAGCATGTGGGTAAGCTTATCGAGCGTTTCGCTGAAATCAGCCTCGACGACGAATTCATGATGATTCGTGGCGAAACGCTCGGCGACGGCACGGGCGTTTGCGATTTCACTGAAGTCCTCGTTAGGAAAACCGATTGAAAAGGTCTTCACGGGGCCTGAATTGGCACGGGCCATCAGAGCGACGATTATCGAAGAATCTACCCCACCACTTAAGAGCGCGCCCAGCGGCACATCACTGATGAGTCTGATTCTCACCGCCTCATCGAGCCGACGCTCGAGCTCGTCTAAGCACTCGTGCTCGGAACCGGGATCAAAAGCGCCATAACTCGGCAAGTCCCAGTAGGAACGCATTCGGATCTGGCCAGTCGCAAGTTCGAGCAAATGACCGGGCGGGAGTCTGCGGATCGTCCGAAAGGCGGTGAAAGGGTCAGGGATGTAGCCGAATTGAAAGTAGGAGAGCATTGCTTCACGGTTCACGTCGGCTAATTCTGGTGCGACTGCGAGCAAGCTCTTGATCTCTGAGCCGAAGTACAGATTCCCGTTATGAAGTGCGTAGTGCAGCGGTTTCTTGCCGAGGCGGTCTCGCGCTAACAAAAGAGTCTTGCGACCTTCATCCCAGAGTGCGATGGCGAACATGCCGCGGAGCCTGGTTACGCACTCGGCACCTAGTTCTTCATACAAATGAACGATAACTTCGGTGTCACCATGCGTGTAGAAACGGTGGCCGCGTGACTCGAGCTCACTACGCAGCTTTGAAAAGTTGTAAATTTCACCGTTGAATACCACCCAGACGTTTCGGTCTTCGTTGTGAATCGGCTGGTGTCCGCCAGCGAGATCGATGATGCTCAGCCGGCGTATTCCTAGTGCCGCGCCGTCGCTGAAGTAGAATCCCTCATCGTCCGGGCCACGATGGGCGATGGCATTGCACATGAGACGGACGGTTTGAACATACTGCCTTTCACCGAGTTCCGTGTCTACGATGCCTGCAATTCCGCACATAAAACGCTCTCAGTGACTCCCCCGCGGGACCCGTGTTGCGCAAGGGCACACCACGCACTCGCGCAACCGACGAATGAATGAGGAAAAATAGGCGTCAGAGTCGCTCCATAGACTTGCAGCGAGCATGAAAGCAATCGTTGCGATTGCTATTTCAGAAATGGCCAACGGCATATGATGGAAGCTGCCCGCGGGCCAAGGACGGAGAACACAGATCGCCCCCCGGATAGAGCCGCCAAACACAAAAAGAAGGTGCTCAGAGCTAGCGGTCATCCAGGAGACTCGGATACCTTTGATCGCTATGAGGACACAGATCTTCGCTAACGGTATAGTCTGAAGGATGGGAATCCAGTCCTATTTCCGGAGGCCACAGACTACCATGAGTGGAGCCAGTGCGGCAAAGTGAGCCTTATTGAATCGATCGGCGAAGTAGAGCTTTGGCAATCGTCGATCATTCCAGGTTCGATTTGTAAGTAATTCGTCTGCTATCGATTAAAATTGAATTGAAGATGAACTCTCGAAAAGGACAGGATGTCAAAAGGCGTTCCTGGCCTCGAGAATGCGAACCATCTCGCCGAAAGTTTCAGCTTCCATCAGATCGGCATCCGGCTCGATACCTACATCGCTCGCCACATAGGCAACGATCTGGGCATCCGCGAGGGATGACCAGCTCTCTATGGTGTTTCGGCCGTCGGAGTCCTTCAGAGAGCCGTGCGGAATTCCCAAAATGTCTTCCAACGCCGTCTGAAAATCGAACCTTGTCATCCCACTAGAGATTACAATGCGAGATGCCATGACAACAAGTATTCTGATCGAGCATGCTCCCGAAATGGCTCCGGTGGCTTCCGGTCTTCGCGATCTTGGGAAAACGTCCTCGGATTGCGTCGCAGTTGTTCGTTCCGTCAAGGATACCTGGAAATCGCAATCAGAAGTTTTTTCGTGGAAAGAGGCGCTTCGACAGCGCGGCATTAAGGCGGAGGGAGATGCGGTAGAGCGTTTGCTGTTGGCCTACGCAGTTGAGGAGGCGGCCCCTGGACTGGAATTGCTTCCGCTGCATCATTCCGTGAAAACCCTCATGCGAAAAGAGTTTCTTGCCTACTTGAAAGCACCCGGGAAGGGCTCACAATTGTTAGCCGGAACTGATCCATTCGTCAGCGCTTGCAAGATTGCATCGCTGCGCAGATTTGTAGCCGGCCCCCTCGATTGGGTGATTTCCGGGCTGCCGCGATCTTGGCTTTACAAGATGACACTCAGCAGGATTCCGGAGGCCTTGTGGTACATCGCCACCGAGTTCGGCGGGTTCAAACCCGCTTTCTACATCCATGTGGGCCCGGCCCCACGAAATCGCTCGCTGGTGATCCCGAAGGAGGTAAACAAAGCCTTCTATCGCATGGCAAAATCCCTAGAATTGCAGCCTGAGATGAAAGGCATTTTGTGTGCGTCATGGTTTCATGATCCGGCTGTCTTGCGCGCCACACCTCACCTCGCTCCGCTAAATGATCCCTACCTGAAATACGGGGGACGTATAGTGGCGACGCTCGGCCCAGCTCCCGCGGACTCTGGATTCCTCGAGCATAATCGTGAGCGGCAAATATTGTACGAAAATGGCCAATTCAGGCCGTCACTCACGCTCGCAATGTGGCCGCGAAGGGCCGCGATCGCATGGGCGCAGCATCACCCTGAACTGGAGAACTGATTCAGATCGTGGCAGATAACCTATTGCTGTCGTCGATGATGTGCGTGGCCGTATTTGGGGAGTGCTCTGGAACAGCCAAGCGGTATCTGATTTCTTCGGGTGTCTCGCTAATTTTTTCAAAACCGAATCGAACATAGTGGTCCTTGACCAGTCCGTTTTTGGGTGTGGGCCGGTAAACGCCAAAAATCTCTTTGATCTTTCTCGCTTGCGCCGCCTCGACCAGACGATCGAACATAAATGCTTCCATTTGACGTCCCAAAACCCGGCAGCTCATCAGCCAAGTATCCACTTCCCATTGATCTTTCGAACAGAGCCGGCAGAAAATAACTCCGATCAATCCATATTCGCCCATCCGGTCGGCGAGCTGGAACCCACTGGCCCAGCTCTGTGGGTCATCCAGCAGCAGTTGTATCTGGGCAGCGGTGTATCGGCGCGTAGTGAGGTTGAACTGATTCGTCTTGTTCGTCAGCTGAGCGACGCGGGCGAGATTGGTGGCATCGACGTCGATACGGCGTGCGCGCAATTGCAGCTGCATCAGGAATTCACCCAGCGACTGCGAGGTGAGTTGCGACTGCTTTCGCGCGGCTTCGCTCCGGTATTGGTCCGCGCGCATTCGATCCTCAACGGAGAGCGATACAGAGAAGAAATATCTGCCCAGATCGAGGTTTCTAACGAAATGGAACACCGAAGGACCTGGCTCTACGATGGCCATTTCGGGTAGTTGCGATCTGACCCACTCCCGCTCAATCGGATTGTCATCGAGAAATACGAAGGCGTCGAGCCCCAGTGAGAGCTTGCGCGCAATCTCACGAATGTTGCTGGCCTTATCATTCCAATTTGCTTCAAACGCGGCAAAGGCCTCCACGCGCAGTAGCATGTGTGGATGCTTTTGGAACGGCAACAGGGCGTCATCAGGGTTGTTCTTGGAGGCTACAGCTAAGAGAATGCCGCGTGCCTTCAGCTCCAGCAAGTATTGCTGAAGCCGAGCATGCGCTTCGCCCTCCGGTGAACCCGGTCCAATTTTGATGCCGCTTAGA
>Ga0209166_10002129_pt1 | contig 15421 bp, 7 predicted proteins | sample Coa_R1_3_FD_187151 | JGI IMG/M metagenome (GOLD analysis project Ga0209166, IMG submission 187151) | Surface soil microbial communities from Centralia Pennsylvania, which are recovering from an underground coalmine fire - Coalmine... | ecosystem: Environmental > Terrestrial > Soil > Unclassified... | reverse complement strand
ACCATGGGCATCGTGTCGTACCAGCATGTGTTCTCGGAGAATACGCTGGGGGCAGTGCGCGGGATGGTGCGTGACGACTCCAGCGACCTGACTTCGAATCCGCAATCGACGCCGGTTGTCGCGTTTCAGCACAATCGTTTTCGCGAAGGGTACTTCAATGGGTCGCTAGCCATGCACCACGGCCGGCACGAGTTCAAGGCGGGCATAGAGTCCGACAATTTGTTCTTGCACGAGAATTTCAGCGACATCATTACCGACCCAACTCAGTTCGAAACGGGCACGCCCTTAACATTTGCATTTCCGGGTACGCTCTCGTCTGAAGGAAGCCGCCCGGACCTGGAGCAGGGCGCATACCTGCAAGATCTCATGCGCTTCGGGAACTGGACGGTCAGCGCCGGGCTGCGTTGGGACCATTACCAATTGCTGGCCAACGAAAATGCGGTGAGCCCGCGAGTATCGGTCGCACGATTTTTCTCTTCCGCGGGACTGGTGGTGCACGCTTCCTATGACCGGGTGTTCCAGACGCCCTCGTTTGAGAACATTCTGCTGTCGAGTTCGCCGCAGGTGATCTCGCTCAATCCCAACGTGCTGCGGTTGCCGATCAAGCCTTCGCACGGAAATTATTTCGAAGTGGGGGCCACGAAGAGCTTTTTCGGACAGTTTCGGCTCGACACTAACTACTATCGCCGCTACGCCGATAACTTTGCCGACGACGACCAGCTTCTCAGCACGGCGGTCAGCTTCCCGATTGCGTTTCGCAAATCCATTATTTACGGCGCGGAAGGTAAGATCGAGCTGCCGAAATGGGGGCGGTGCTCCGGATTTGCCAGCTATTCGTATCAAGTAGGGAATGCATGGTTTCCGGTGACTGGCGGTCTGTTCCTCGGCAATGAGGCAATCAATGCGCAGACTCGCATTTCCGGCCACGCGCCGGCTTCACAGGACCAGCGGAACACAGTGCGCCTGCGCGGGCGGTACCAGGTAGCCTCGCGTTTCTGGCTCGCGGGCGGGGCGGAATACGGCAGCGGTTTACCCTTTGATTGTTCGGAGATCTGTCAGGAATCGCTTGCTGATTACGGGCAGGCGGTGTTGGACCGGGTGAACTTTGCCCGGTACCGAGTGCGTACGTCCCTCGCGGTGGATGTGTCCGCAGGTGCCGATGTTTACAAAAGCGACCGCTTTTCGACGCGGCTCCAGGCCGACGTGCAGAATCTGAATAACCGGCTCAACGTGCTGGATTTTGGCGGACTATTTTCCGGCAATGCCATCGCTCCGCCGCGAAGCTATTCATTACGGTTGCAGACCACTTTTTAGGCGAGATTTGCTAGACCACGAAATACTTCGCGCCGGGATGATGGACCACGATCGCCGAAGTCGATTGCTCCGGCTCCAGTAAAAATCCTGACGTGAGCCGCACGCCCACGTTCTCCTCGGGCTTGAGCAGCGCAAACAGCTTGGTCTGATCCTCCAGATTCGGGCACGCAGGATAGCCGAAAGAATAGCGCGATCCGCGATATTTCTGGTGGAACAGGTCGCGGATCTCTTTCGCATCCTCGCCGGCAATGCCGAGTTCGTCGCGCATTTTCTTGTGATGCAATTCGGCGAGCGCCTCCGCGGTTTCGACGCTGAGCCCGTGCAGGTACAGATATTTCGTGTATTCTCCGCCTTCGAACAGTCGCTGCGTTTCGACGCTCGCTTTGGGCCCAATCGTCACCAGAGACAGTCCGATCACGTCCATCTTGCCGGAAGCTTTTGGCGCGAAGAAATCAGAAATGGCCAAGCGGCGTCCTTCGCGTTGCCGCGGAAATGTGAAGCGCAGGATCTCTTTGGCGCTGGCTTGCCATGGATCTTTGCAGGGCCGCGGGCTCGCATCCGGAGGCTCATACACGATCACGTCGTTCCCATCGCTCTGCGCCGGGAAGTATCCATACACCACCGCCGGGCCAAACAATCCCGATGCCGCGACCTCATCTTCCAGCTTGTGCAGAATCGGGCGGAACTTCTCGTCCACCAGCCGCAGATAGTCCGACTGCGAGGCGGTCTTCAGCTGCCACTGATTTTTGAAGAGCGCGGTTTCGTTGATGTACTGGAAAAGCTCGCGCAGATCGTAATCCTTGCGCACGCGCACGCCCCAGAACGGCGGCGCGGGAATATTCGGAGCGTCGGTGACCACCGGGCTGCGCTCGGCAAATACTGGACCGGTTTCTTCATCGACCGCCGCGGCTTTGGCGTATTCCTTTACCGTGCGCCCCTCTGCCAGACGCGTGTCGTGCGCGCCATTCGTGGTCGACAGGTCTTCCATGATGTGCAGTCCGGCGAAGGCGTCGTCGGCATAGAAGACTCCGTTGGCGTACTCGCGGCGCAGGTCGTCCTCGACATACTTGCGGGTAAGAGCTGCGCCGCCGCAGATCACGGGGAAGTCGAGCTTCTGGCGCTCCAGGTCCTGGATCACGTACTTCATCTCGAGCGTGGACTTCACCAGCAGGCCGCTGAGACCGATGGCGTCTGCCTTATGCTCCTGCGCGGCGCGGATGATCGTGTCTCCCGGCTGCTTGATGCCGAGATTGATGACCTTGAATCCGTTATTTGACAGAATAATGTCGACCAGATTTTTGCCGATGTCGTGCACGTCGCCCTTCACGGTCGCGAGCACAATGGTGCCTTTCTGCGATCCGGTCTTCTTCTCCATCTTGGGCTCGAGATAGGCCACAGCCTGCTTCATGACTCCGGCGGAATCGAGCACCGAGGGCAGTTGCATCTTGCGCGCGCCGAAGAGGTCGCCGACGGTCTTCATGCCGTCGAGCAGGACGGTGTTAATCAATTCGAGTGGCGAATAGCTGCTCAAAGCCTCTTCCAGCAAGGCTTCCAGCGATTTCTTGTTGGCCCCGTCGCCCACCGATTTCTCGCCGTTGATGATGGCAAACTTCAGCTTGTCTTCGACTGAGAGCGTGTCGAGGTGAGCCGTGGTTGAAGCCGCGGGCTTGCCTTTCATACCGGCAAAGTGCGCCATGTACTTTTGCAGCGGATCGCCCTCGGAATTGGCGTCGCGGTGAATGAGCTTGCGCGCCAGTTCCACTTCTTCCTGGGGAATCTTGTACAGCGGATAAATCTTGGTGTAGTTCACGATGGCCATGTCGAGGCCGTGGTCGACCGCTTCGTGCATAAAGACAGAATTCAGCACGCGCCGCGGGTAAGCGTCGAGGCCGAAGGAGATATTGCTCACCCCCAGGATCGTCTTCACCGACGGCAGTTCTTTCTTGATGCGCTCGACCGCTTTCAACGTTTCCATTCCGGCGGTCCGGTACTCTTCCTGCCCGGTCGAAATCGGCAGCGTCAACGCGTCGAAGATCAAATCGGTGCCGTCAAGACCATACTTTTTTGTTGCGAGGTCGTAGATGCGGTGCGCGATCGCGACTTTTTTGTCGGCCGTGAGCGCCATGCCGTCTTCATCGATGGTCAGCGCGATGACCGCGGCGCCGTAGCGCTTGGCCATGGGCAGGACTTTCGACGTGCGCTTCTCGCCGTCTTCAAGGTTGATGGAATTGATGATGGCCCGTCCGGGGATGCGCTTCAGCGCTTCTTCGACGACGTCGGCTTCGGTCGAGTCGACCAGGATCGGCGCAGGAACGCGCGTGGCAATCCGTTCGAGAATCGAAGTGATGTATCCCTTCTCGTCCTCGCCCACGATGGCGCAGCAGAGATCCAGCATGTGCGATCCCTCGTTCACCAGGCGCTTGGCGAGCGCGAGAATGTCGTCATATTTTTTGCCCTGAACGAGCTTTCGGAAATGCTCGACGCGGGTGGTGGTATTCATTTCCTCGGCGACGATTAGCGGCTTGGGCTCAAGGTCGAGAGGAACACTGGTGTAGGCGCTTGAGGCCGCGCCTGCGCGCTTTACGTCACGCTTGGCGGGCTCCACGCCAGAAACCGCATCCACCACGGCTTTCAGGTGCTCCGGAGTCGTGCCGCAGCAGCCTCCAACGATGCGGACTCCGTAGTCTTTAACGAAATGCAGGTGGTACTCGGCAAGTTCCTGCGGCGACAATTTGTAAACCGCGTGACCGCCGACGTTCTGAGGCAGCCCGGCATTGGGCAACACCGAGACTTCCTTGGTTGAGTTGAGCGCGAGGTAGCGCACCGCGTCGTTCATCTCCTTCGGTCCGGTCGCGCAATTCAGTCCAATCGCGTCCACATCGAACGGTTCCAGCGCAGTCAGGGCCGCGCCGATCTCCGTCCCTAAAAGCATCGTGCCCGATTCCTGCAGTGTGACCTGCACGGTAACGGGCAGTTTCTTGCCCGCTTTCCGCATGGCTTCGAGTACGCCGATGGTCGCAATCTTGGCTTGCAGTAGATCTTGCGCAGTCTCGATGAGCAGAACGTCAACTCCGCCTTCGATCAAGGCGGCGGCCTGTTCTTCGTAAGCCGCTACCATGGCCTCAAAGCCGATGTGCCCGAGTGAAGGCAGCTTCGTCGTAGGCCCCATTGACCCGGCTACAAACCGCGGCTTGTCTTTGGTGGAGAACTGCTGCGCGACTTCTTTCGCGAGTTGCGCGGCCTTCACGTTGATTTCGTGAACGCGGTCGCGCAGGTCGAATTCTCCGAGGACAATCGAAGAGCCACCAAACGTGTCGGTCTCCACGATGTCGCAGCCCACGCGGAAGAAGTCCGCGTGAATGTCGCGAATGATGTCGGGACGGCTGAGCACTAGGACTTCGCTGCAATTTTCCTTGCCCCAATAGTCATCCAGAGTCGGATTCCGCTTCTGGATGTTGGTGCCCATGGCGCCGTCGTAGACCACGACGCGCTCGCGTACGGTTTGTAAAAAGTCAGCCATAGAAAGCTTCTAGCTCCCAGCTCAAATCCTAATGGTTTGATCCGCGTTCATCCGTGCAATCCGTGGCGATGAAGTTCTGTCCCACATGCACGAACGCCGGTCGCAATGGACCGGCGTGAGGTCGTACCGGAAATCTTAAGTTCAGCTTCCCGGCACCATTTCCGTTGGTGCTCCCCCGTTCACGTCGGCCTGATTGAAAACGATGTTGGCGCCCATGTGTGCTGGCCGGGGGGCCAGCATCTGCTCCTTACGCATCACGAGATTAGTGGCGTTGAAGCTCGCCAGCTCGAATCCGTGACCGTGCGTGATTGCGTCCGTAGGGCACGCCTCTACGCAGTATCCGCAAAAAATGCAGCGGTTATAGTCGATGTTGTAAACCTTGGCATAGCGCTCGGCGCCACTGACGCGGTTCTGCGCGGTATTCTCAGCGGCTTCAATATAAATGCAGTTCGAAGGGCAGGCTGCCGCGCACAGGAAGCAGGCTACACACTTTTCCAGCCCGTTTTCATCGCGTTGCAACACGTGCGCGCCGCGGAAGCGGGCTTCGATGCGCGCGCCACGCAAGGGGTCCTTGCCGTCGGGATAGTTCTCGACGGTCGTAGGCTGAAACATCTCCATGAAGGTGGTGCTCATGCCCTTGGCGATGGCCGCGATATTTTTCAAAACCGGCATGCGTATTCAGTATACCGAAAGACACTCTACATCGTCCGCTGGGGGCGCGGCTAGCCGGCGACATTGAGCAGCGTCTATTTGCTGGGAGCGGCGGTTTTCGCGGGGCTAGCCGGGGCTGCGTGCTCGGGCAGGGCAGGCGCGGCGCTCTCCAGCCATGCGGTATACCACAGGTCGAGCAGCATCTGCGATCCCGCAGCCAGACGGCGCGTGGTGAAGTCGAAAGCCGCCGTGGAGCCCTTTCCCGTGAAGCCGCCAGCCTTTTCGAGAGAATAGACATTTTCCACTAACGTGTTCGAGTTTCGCAGGTAGGCGACGTAGCGGGAGAAGGGATCGTCGAGGCGCTCGGGAGTTTTCACCAGCCCAGCAAAATCTTTGGCGGTGATATTCGCAGCCACATAGGCGCTCTCGAACTGGCCGTGAATGTGGTGCGCGGTGGTGTAGCCGTTAGGATTAGGGCCGACCCAGCCGTTGTATTGAATGGTGGTGTGCAAGGGTTGCGATCCGTCTGCGACGTAATGGCCAAGCCAGCCGGCGTAAAAGATGATCGCGTGCTCCACGGCCTGCGTGGGCTGGTGCGCGGCCCGTTGCTGGCGATATTCGCGGAATGCGGCCTTGAGGCGGCCGTAGACCTCCATGGTGATGTACGGCTGCAAGCCGACGCGCTCGGGAAGGTAGTCGTCAGGATGCTCGGTGGTCGCCGCGCGTTTCTCGTACAGCCTGCGATAAAACTCGTAGCGCCCCGGCGGCAGGGGATCGAGCCACGAGACGCGTTCGAGGTCGATGAAGTGATCGGGCTCCTGCGCGTTCTTGAGAGCGAACTCCGAAGGACTGCGCCAGCGATCCGGTTCCGGCCCCAGGTATCCAATCTCGTCCACGGCGCGACGCAGAAAAATCGGCATGCCGGCAGGAACCTTCTGGGCCGCCACGCGGTTGATAGCGGTGTGCCCCTCATTCCCCCAGGCAAACGCGAAATCGCTGTGGAAGAAAGCGAGGCTGGTCAGCACCATGCTGATCAGCCCCCTTGAAAACGATTGCATTCGCATTTCCTTTTCGATCCGCCCTCCCTAGAACTGCAAATGCAGCGCGAGCTGCAGGAAGCGTGGGCTGCCAATCGTGTGCTGGATAATGCCCAAGCTGCCTTCCGGGGGAATCGATGGCGGACCGACGAAACTGGGGAAGAAGGTAACGTTGTTGTTCGGAGCGTCGAAATCGGGATGGTTGAAAATATTGAACGCATCGGCTTCAAACCTCAACTGGTAGCGCTCTTTGATCTGGAACTGCTTGGCCAGGCTCATGTCGAAGCGCACCTGGAATGGGCCTCGAAAAGTGTTTCGGCCTGTATTTCCATACAAGGATTCAAAGAGATCGCACCCGCTGCTGTCGCAGGCGGGAACGCCGTTTGTCCCCGGAGCCACGAACTGGGGTGCGAAATCAGCGGAATTGAGCTTACAAATTTTCGTTGAAAATCCCGCGCAATTCGCGCCAGGATGTGCTGCCTGCGAGGCAGTTACGCCCGGTACCAGCGGCACAATGGGGTTCCCAATAAAGTTGAAGGTGCCGAGGTACAGGCTCGCAACCGAGCCCGAAAAATCGTAGACGCTGTAGGGCTGCCCGCTTTGCGCCACCGTCTGGCCACCAATGGTCCAGCCGTTGGCCACGTATCCCCACGCCCCACTATCCACGATTTTCGGAATCGTATAGCTGTAATTGATCAGCAAAACATGGGTCTGATCGAAATCCGAGGAGGCATAGTTCGCTCTGGGAGTGAGCGGATTATTCCCCGTGAAAAACAGCCCCAAGCCGCTCTGCTCGTCCAGCGAATGAGACCAGGTGTAAGACGACGTGAATTGCAGCCCGTTGGACAGGCGCTTGTGGACCTGGAGCTGCAAGGCATTGAAGTTCGATATGCCCTCCGCCTTGTACAACACAGAGTTCATGTCATAGCCGGGATAAGGTACGCGGATCGGCGCATTACCCGAGAATTCGTTCGTGAAGACCGGCTCATTATCCAGGATTAGCGGACTGGTACCCCCGTAGGAAGTGGTCTGTCCGTTCACCACATTCGACGACGTCGCGATGAGAGGTTGGTTGAAGGGGATGGGCAGCACCAAATGGGTACCGTGATTGCCGACGTAACCGGCCTCGAACATCCAGTTGTTAGAGGCTTGATATTGAAAGTCGAGCGTCCAATTCTGCGTGTAAGGCAGTTTGTTGGAGATATCGTAACCGCCAAAGAGGAAAGGACCAAAAAGATTCCCGGTGGGCCAGCATCCCGGGAAACCGCACGCAGTCTGCTGGAGATTCGGCAGGTAGGAGAGGAAGGCTGCTCCCGTTGGCGGCGGTGGTGGCGGCAGAGTCGTGCCGAACGGCTGATCGAGTGTCGCACCCTGCGCGATGGAGATCGGTTGAACGAACGGAGGCGCGAGCGTGACGCCGAATGGCCCGTTAAATCCGGAACCCGCGCTGGGCGACAAGTAGCTGAATAGCTCGCCGCGATCATAGTACATGCCGTACCCAGCGCGCACGGTTAGCTTAGACATGGGAGACCACGCGATTCCGATGCGGGGTGCGAAGCCCCACTGATGATTCTTCATCAGCGAATTGCTGGCTCCTGGCGAGGCCCCACCCTTGTTATTCCCGGCGATCACCAGACCAGAGCTCGTAATCGCATCGGTGCCTGAGTCGCACGCGCCACCGTTGTAGAAAGTTAAAGCCGGGTCCGCCGGAGCTCCGCCGACGGTGCATTGCACGTAACTGTATTTCGAAGGATCAAACCCTGTAAGCTTGCCGTATTTTTCTGAGAGCGGCCCGTCGATATCCCAACGTAAACCTGCGGTTATCGTGAGATTCTTCCTCATCTTGAAGTTGTCGCTAATGTAAGTGCCAATAGTATTGGACCGATAGTAGCGACTAGCCGAACCAACGAACGCATCGCCGCCGTGTAAGTTGCCTTCCACCAAATCGAGGAAGGTTTGGATGTCAAGCGTATCGGTATTGGTGTTGTTGTTGATGATATTCAGCTGTGTGTGGTCCCAGGTTGTACCTACACTGACGATGTGCTTTCCCTTCACCCAACTCGCGGAGGTTCCATATTCCCATTGATTCTGGAACATGCCACCATCACCAAAGCTGGTGCTGGGCCCAAACTCTAAACCGCCATTGATCGTCGGGTCTGACGCTTCGATTGTTACGTCAGGAAAATTCGCCGAGCCGGGCAGGCTAATTCCCACCGACCCTGCTGTAAATGCTTTTGTTGTCTTTGCATAAGCTCGCAGGCGGGTGAAACCGATATGCTGCTCCCAGGTGAGGTTGGGGGAGAGCACGACGGAGTTCGATAGAGAAAACACATGGCTCCCAGCGGAAAGCTGTTGGGCAAATCCAAGCAGCGAACCGACCGCGCCAAAAGGATTGCTGGTTGGGTTGCTCTGAATGTAATACTTCGCGGACAAGCGGTCCTTCGAGCTTAAGACATAATCGATGCCGGCGATCCCCTGGTTTACGCGAGCTTGCGTATTGAAGCCTTGTACGATGGCATCGTAGCCTAGCGTTTGCGCCTGCGTTGCGTTGTACTGCGCGCTAGGTATCAGGTACTGCCCATTGGGAAGTTTGGCATTCAGGAGCTGCGAGGCAGCGCTATTGATCTGGCTGGCGGTGATGGTGGTGCCGTAGGTCGCCTGAATCATGTTAATGATGCCCTGCGTACTGCGGTCATCCGTCAAGCCCAGAGGCACGGTCACGTCTTTGGTGGAAGCCTGCGCATCGGCAATGCGCACTCCCTGATAGGACCCAAAGAAAAACAACTTGTCTTTGATAATCGGTCCGCCGATGGTCCCGCCAAAAGCATTCCGATTCAGGAAAGGACGAGGAAGGAAAGGCTTATTGGTGACAGGGTTGATGCCCGCAGCATTGTAGAAGTATGGCGTGGCATTCATATCGCTGTTCTGCCACTGTTCCCATAGCGAACCATGCACCGCATTCGTGCCAGACTTAGTCAGGACGCTGATGTGCGCGCCGCTGTTGTTGCCCTGTGTGGCGTCGTACTGGGAGGAATTAACGGCGATCTCCTGAATGGCATCGGGGGGTGGGGTGGGAAGGGCCTGGCCAATCGCGCTATACACGGACGTACTGGTTTGGATGGTGCCGCCCGCGCCGAAGTTCTCACCGGTGTTGAGCACGAAGCGGTTCTCGCCTACCTGGCTGGTGGAATTGCCGTTAAAGATGTTGTTAGTGCTGATACCGTTCAAGGAAAAGCTATTGCTGGTGTCCCGGTTTCCGTTCGCGAAGATGGCCTGATTGCCAAGACCCGTGTTGGCGCCACCTCCACCAAGGAAGTCCGCATGAACGCCAGGACTGAGAATTGCCAGTTGCGTAAAGCTGCCGGTACCCAGCGGGGTTGTTTCGATCGTATTGGTATCGACCACATAGCCGATCGTGGTGTCCACCTGGTTCATCAAGGGCACGGCGGTCACTTCCACCGTGGCGCTGATCGAGCCCACCACCAGAGACGTATCCACTGTGGTCGTACGGTTACCTGACACCAGGATTCTCGTGTGGGTTTCTGTTTTGAAGCCGTCCTTCGTGATCGTGACCCTATAAGTTCCGGCGGGAAGATCCGGAATCACGAAACCGCCGTTTGCTTTGGTCCGAGCCGCAACTTCGAGGTTGGTCGCGATGTTGACCGCTTTCACATTGGCGTCGGACACCACCGCTCCCGACGGATCAGTCACCGTGCCGGTGATGGCGCCCAAAGTTTGCTGGGCGGAGGCAAACTGCGTTAGGCACGCGAGCGCCAAAATCACTAAAACAAGGGCGCGCGAGAACTTTGAAGGAGATGCCAAAACCCCGATGCCAGGCGTATGCACGGTAGAACCTCCGGTAATTGGGAAGCCGTTATAGCAAAATGACTTGGCGGGATTCAAGCCAGTTCGGTGTAAAAGACGATCAAAATTCAATGAATTTTTCTTCAGGTTCGTAGCAAGAAACTTTGCTGAATGCGCGAGATAACAACGTGGAGCGAGACGATTGGGCGAGACGCCGTTCGGGCACTGCAGGGAGGGTTATTCTGTGATCATGAGTTCCGAACCAGCAGACAAACTGCGTGTAGGCCTGTGCGCGAGTTGCCGCTTTATGCGGACGATGGAGTCGGATCGGGGATCGACTTTCTACTTGTGCCAACTCTCGGCCACGGATCCCAATTTTCCGAAATACCCGCGGCTTCCTGTGCTGCGCTGCTCGGGATACCAAGCGTTGCGAGACAATCGGAAAGATTCAGCCGGGTAATCCTGCGCTATGTCCGGAAAGTTACAAACCATGCCTGTTATCACGCGTGATTCGTGTCACTGCGCGATCAAAACGATTTGTGCAGGATAACTCTAACCTTTCGATCCACAGGAGGAAGTTATCATGCTGCTGAAAACGGTTGGAGCGGTGGCCATCTTTTTGTTCGTGGTTTGAGCCATCGCTGTGCTCCAGGCTTGGAGCAAAAGTTCATTTTCTTCTCGAATGACCGGAGTGGTCTTCATGGCCGCTTTTGGCCTCGCCGCGGTTTGGGGAGTGAGAACGCTGTTGGGCATCGGGCACTGAGGGGGCGGTATGACGAATGCGTTCGCCGGCCGAAGCGAACCGCCTACTCAAGCTGAGGTTGCAATCGCTTTGGGTAATAGCCAGAGTTTATGGCAGGACCTGGTCTCGACCTTGAAGCAGGAGTTCCAGCTAACTGAGCAGTGGGACAGTTCGTCGATTAAAGCAGGCTGGTCGCTGCGGTTGCAAAGCAAGAAGCGCAATATCGTCTACCTGGCGCCGGGACAGGGCAGTTTCCTGGCGTCATGTGCATTGGGGGATAAGGCGATTGCGACAGCGCGGAAGAGCAACCTCCCCGCCCGAGTGCTCAAGATCATTGCGGAATCCAAACGCTACGCGGAGGGAACCGCGGTTCGCATGGAAGTGCAGAAGGCTGAAGATGTGGACGCGGTAAAGATATTGGCGAAGATCAAACTGGAAAACTAGATTCGATCAGCCAAGCCCCAATTCCTTGGCCAACGCCTTCCACTTGCTCTCCACCAGAGCCTTCGTCTTTGCATCCATCACAATCTCGTCGGGCCAGGGGCGCGTGAAACCTTCGGTAGCCCACTTGCGCGTAGCGTCGATGCCCATCTTCGATCCGAAATTCGGCAGTCGGCTGGCGTGGTCGAGCGAATCGATGGGCCCCAGCGTGAACTGAATATCGCGCTCCGGGTCGATGTGATTCAAGACTTTCAGCGTCACGTCGGCGAGATTCTGCACGTCGACATCTTCGTCCACCACTACGATGCATTTGGTGAACATCGCCTGCCCCAGCGACCAGATGGCATTCATCACTTTGCGAGCCTGGCCGGGATAGGACTTCCTGATCGAGACGATCATCAGGTTGTGAAAGATGCCCTCAATCGGCAGGTTGACGTCGACTAGTTCCGGAATGGTGAGCTTCATCATCGGCAGGAAAATGCGCTCGACTGCCTTGCCCATGTAAGCGTCTTCCTGCGGAGGCTTGCCGACTATGGTCGTGGCATAGATGGGATCCTTGCGGTGCGTGATGCAGCTCAGGTGAAAGACGGGGTAAAGATCCTCGAGCGAATAGAACCCGGTGTGATCGCCGAAGGGGCCTTCGCTGCGGAGTTCGTCGAGGTGGACGTGGCCTTCGAGAACGATTTCGCTGCTGGCGGGAACTTCCAGGTCGACGGTTTCGCACTTGACCAGATCGACCGGGCCGCCGCGCAGGAAGCCGGCAATCAGGTATTCCTCGATCTCCGGAGGCGCGGGAACAATGGCGGAAAAAGTTAGGGCCGGGTCGGTGCCGATGGCGACGGCGACCTCCATCTTGCCTGAGGGACGTTCGCCTTCGGGCAAAACGCTTCCGCCGGAACTGCGCGCCATGATGTCCACCGCCGCCGACTTTCCTTCTACCGTAGCGCGCATGCGCTCGCGCGCATGTTCCGCGGCAACTTTCTGGCGCTGCCAGTGCATGCCGGTGGTGTGTTCGTCATAGACCTGCATGCGGTACATGCCGACATTGCGCTTGCCGGAGCGCGGATCGCGAGTGACCACGCAGGGCAGCGTGATAAAGCGTCCCGCATCTTTCGGCCAGCACTGCAGGATGGGGAAGTCGAGCAACGAGAAATTATCGCGCTGGATGACCTCTTTGCATGGTCCGGTGGGCACGGTGCGCGGGAAAAATTTTCCGGCTTCCGTCAGTAGCGGCAGCATCTTCAGCTTGTCGAGAAATCCTTGCGGCGACTTCATGTCCATGAACATGCGCATGCGGGCGCCGATTTCGTCGTAGGAATTCACGCCGACCGCCATCTTCATGCGGGCTTCGGAGCCGAATTGATTGATCAGAAGCTGCGAGCCGGGATGGCCTTTGATGTTTTGGAAAAGCAGGGCGGGGCCTCCGGGCCGGACAGCCGAGGGCGGCTGTCCCCTCATGTGCATTTTCGAGACACGGTCGGTGATTTCGGCAATCTCGAGAATGGGATCGGCTTCGGTCTGAATCCGCTTGAGTTCACCGGCGCGGTCCAGGGCGGCGATCCACTGGCGGAGGTCGTCGAAGGGCAAAGGTTTCCTCTCTGTGACCGACGATTATAGATGTGCTGGGAACTTCATGGCCACGGATCATGCGGATTAAGCGGGTTATTTCCTTTGCTCCAGCTTTACGCTTGCCGTGACCGGTTGCCCATCACGCAGAACTTTCACGTCCACGACGTCTCCTACTTTGCTGCGGCGCAGGGCGTCGGTGAAGTCGTAGAGATTCTTGATGGGCTTGTCGCCGAATTGCACCAGGATGTCTCCGGCCTTCAACCCTGCTTTGGCTGCCGGGGAATTCGGCTTCACGTCGGAGAACTTTACGCCATTCTCAGTCTGGCCGAAGTCGGGAATCGAGCCAAAATATGGACCGTACCCTGCGCCTCCACCACCGGCCGGAGGTTTATCTTCCGCGACGACCTGGAAGGCGGGAGGCTGCTGCGCGTTCGCCAGTTGCAGCGTAACGCTCTCGACCATGTCGAGCAGGCGGGCGGCCGACGGCGCATTGATCTTGTCCCAGGTGTCCGACGGCTTGTGATAGTCGGAGTGCAACCCGGAAAAGAAGAACAGCACCGGAATTTTCCTGGCTACAAAGGAAGTATGGTCGCTCGAAGAATATCCGCCGGAAGAGTATTCGATTTTGAAGGGCTGGTCTTTCTGAGCTTGCTCGAGCACAGATTTAAACGTCGATCCTGTGCCCACGCCGCCGATATAGATTTTGTCGTCGCGAATGCGGCCGATCATGTCCATGTTGATCATGGCGACGGCTTTGGCGAGAGGCCGCGTGGGCTCTTTGACCCACTCGGCGGAGCCGAGCAGGCCGAGTTCTTCTCCTGCAAAGTTCATGAAGAGGATGCTGCGCTGTAGTTGCCGGCGCTGAGGAGCGAGCAGGCGCGCCAGTTCGAGAACTCCCGCGGTGCCGCTGGCATTGTCGTCGGCGCCAGGATGGATTTGCCCAATCTGCGAAGGGGCGAGCGAATCGAAGTTGCCGCGGCCTAGATGATCGTAATGCGCTCCCACGATGACGTACTCGTCCGTCTTGCCCGGCAGCCAGGCGAGAACATTATTGACCGTAGCCCGCGTAGTCTCGATGTCAACCTGTATCAAAGCGTGAAGACTGTCAGGGAAGTCGAAGGAAGCAGGCTGGGTGCTCGAGTTGATCTGCTCCTGAACGTCTTTCAAAGATTTTCCCGCAGCTTGGAACCAGGACTCGGCGGCTGCGTTCTTCACCTGCACAAAGATGACGCCGATATTTTCCGGCCCACTTACGCTGCCGAAGCGGGTTAGTAAATCTTCTTCGCCGTCGCCCAGCTTGCCATTGAGCACGATTACGGCACGCGCCCCGTGATTGCGCGCGTTGATGGCCTTGGTCACCAGTTGCGCGTGTTGGGTAAGCCCGTGATGGCCGCTCTTCTCGGCAAATCCCGAGGGCTCGTAGCGCAGCAGGACGACGAATTTATTTTTTACGTCGAGTCCGGCGTAGTCGTCATAGTGAAACTCGGGCGCGGTGATCCCGTATCCCGCAAAGGCCAGTGACGTGCCGCCTTGCCCAGAGGCGGAAAAGCTGAAGGGAACAAAGTCCTGATTAATCTTTAAATCTTTCTTCGCATTACCCTGCTGGGTAGTAAACCAGTTATCCGATTTCAAGCGCGCCCCGGTGATCACCGAAAACGGCTGTGCGTATCCTTTGACTCCTGCGGGATCGAGATGAAGCGCCTTATATCGCTTCTCGATTATGCGCTCGGCCAGTACCAGGCCCTCGGAGCCGTCGCCGCGGCCTTCCATCTCCGGAGATGCCAGCGTCTTCACATCGTCGAGATAGCGTGTAGAATCGGCCTGCGGAGCGGTCATTGACGCCGCAGTGAGGAGCGCGGCAAGAGCGCCAACAAGAAAAAGACGGTGCAGCTTTACACGATTGAACATAATGATTCCCCGGCGAACCGAGAATCGTATGAGCCAGGAGCAAAGGTGTCAATGACGCGAGCACGAAGGTAGGGCCGGCGTCCCGCCGGCTGTCGCGAGGGCATCCTGCCCGCGTTGCCTGAGTGACGAAGAAGTTTGTAAGAGTTACGCGACCAATTGCAGCACAGTCTCTTCGACCTTCTTCCAGGCCGTGGAGCGCGGGTCAATCAAGTCGAAGTGATCCGCGCCGTGAATCTGCAGCAGGTGAGCGTCTTCTTTCTTTTCTCCCGAACGCTTCTGCTTGGCCGAAACGTAGTCACGGCTGAACTCCGGAGGGACTACGTCATCCGCCTGGCCATGGATCAGGAATTGCCGCGCCTGCGGAATGGAAAGCTGCATGGGATCGGCTTCGCGGTAGTGATCGGGCACATCGCGCGGCGTGCCGCCCAGAAATTC
>Ga0209166_10002126_pt1 | contig 15429 bp, 15 predicted proteins | sample Coa_R1_3_FD_187151 | JGI IMG/M metagenome (GOLD analysis project Ga0209166, IMG submission 187151) | Surface soil microbial communities from Centralia Pennsylvania, which are recovering from an underground coalmine fire - Coalmine... | ecosystem: Environmental > Terrestrial > Soil >... | reverse complement strand
AAACTCACGCCGAACTCGAAAAGCTCGCCGCCTCCATCGGAACGCGCGCGTACGAAAAAAAACTTCGCGCCATCTATCCCAAGCTCGAAAATATTTCCGTGGATTACGCCATCCTGGAACACGCCACGCAGCAATCCGGCCCGCCGCAAGTTTTCGTCATCCCCGCTGAAATCGGCTGGAGCGACATCGGCTCCTGGGCCGCCGTCTACGAACTGCTCGCCAAAAAACCCGGCGAAAATGTTTTCGGAGGCGAAGGCCACACGCTCGACGCCTCCGGCAATTTGCTCTACAGCCCTTCGAAATTCATCGCCGCCATCGGCGTCAATAATCTCGTTGTCGTCGAAACCCCCGACGCGCTCCTCATCGTTCCCCGCGACCGCGCTCAAGACGTCGCCAAAGTCGTCAAACACCTCGAAGCGCAAAAGCGCAAAGACCTGCTCTAACAAAAGCAGCCAATCCGGCTGTTTCCCTCGCCGCCGCATCGCTTATACTGATTTTGAATGACTTCGATCAAGTTTGGCACCGACGGCTGGCGCGGCATCATCGCCGACGATTTTACGTTCGCCAATGCGCGCACCGTCGCGCAAGCCATCTCGCGTTACGTCGTGCGCGGCGAAGACGCGCGCAAAGGAATCATTGTCGGTTTCGATCATCGCTATGCCTCAGACTCTATCGCACGCCTCGTCGCCGAAGTCGTCAGTTCCGCCGGCACACCCGTTTTTCTCTGCGACAAACCTTGCCCCACGCCCGCCGTCTCGCAACTCGTCCGCCAACGAAATGCCGCCGGCGGCATCGTCGTCACCGCCAGCCACAATCCCTATCAATGGAACGGCCTCAAGTACAAAGCCAGCTACGGCAGCAGCGCGCTTCCTTCCATCGTCGCGCAAATCGAATCCGAACTTGCCTTTGTGGAATCGAGCCGCGTGCCGCCGCTCCCGCCGCGGCCAAGATTAATCCAGCCGCTCGAACCGCGCGCGCCGTATCTCGATGCACTCGAAAAACTCGTCGACTGGGACCGCATCCGCAAATCCAAGCTCCGTTTTGTCTCCGACGCCATGTACGGCTCCGCCGCCGGCCTTTTGCCCGAACTCTTCCAACGCAATGGCGTTCCTTGCGACGAAATTCGCGCCGTCCGCGATCCGCGCTTCGGCGGCGTTCATCCCGAGCCCATCGAGCCGCATATCCGCCCGCTCGGCGATGCCGTTGTCGCCGGAAAATACGACGCGGGCTTTGCTGCCGACGGCGACGGCGACCGCATCGGCGCCATCGATCGCGACGGCAGCTTCGTCAATCCGCACCAGATCTTCGCCCTGCTCGTCTGGCATCTGGCCGGCATGCGCAATCTTCCCGGAGATATCGCCAAAACTTTTTCCGTCACAAAGCTGATCGACAAGCTCGCCGCAAAGCTCCATCGCAAGCTCCACGAAGTTCCCATCGGCTTCAAATACATCTGCGAGCTCATGCTCGAACAAAACATCCTCATCGGCGGCGAAGAAAGCGGCGGCATCGGCTTCAGCCTTTATCTCCCCGAACGCGACGCCACCGTTTCCGCGCTCTTCCTCGCCGAGCTCATGGCCTGGCACGGCAAATCGCTCGGTGAACTTTTACAATCGCTCCACGACGAATTTGGCGAATTTCATTACGGCCGCATCGATCTCGACGTCAAGCCCGGCCAAAAAGAAAAAACCATCGCCTATTTCTCCGACGGCAAGTGCAGCGAACTCCTCAATCTTCCCGTCACGCGCCGCGAAAATCTCGACGGCATAAAAATTTATCTCGGCGACATTGGTTGGGTCATGGTTCGCGCTTCCGGCACGGAAAATCTTCTTCGTGTCTATTCCGAAACGAACAAATCGGATACAACGCGCCGCGTTCTCGACGCCGTCGTCGCAAAAGTTCACGCACTCTAGGGAGCCCAGCATGCAACATCGTTTTCATACGCTTGACGTCTTCACCACGAACCGCTTCGAAGGCAATCCCCTCGCCGTCTTCACCGATGGCGACGGCCTTTCCTCCGATCAGATGCAGGCCATCGCCCGCGAAATGAACCTTGCCGAAACCGTCTTCGTGCAAAAACCAACCGACGACCGCGCCCTCGCCCGCCTCCGCATCTTCACCACCAACCAGGAATTGAAACTCGCCGGCCATCCCGTCGTCGGCACGTGGTTTCTTCTCGCCGAGCTCGGCGTCGTCCCCGCGCAAGAAGGCGGCGTCCATGTGATGCAGCAGACCGGCGCGGGCGTTCTTCCCGTCGAAATCAGATTCAAAGACGGCCGTCCGAATCGCGTCACCATGACGCAAACCGAAGCCGCGTTCAAACCCGCCAAAATCAAAAAAGCCGCGCTCGCCAAGGCGCTCGGCCTCTCTCCAAAAGACCTCGATTCTCATCTCGAACCCGAATGCGTCTCCACCGGCATCTTCAATCTGATGGTTCCCATCAAAAATCGCGCCGCCCTTGCCAAAATCGAAATGAACATGAATGAACTCCGCGGCCTCACCGGAAAAAACGCCACCATGGCTTATTGTTTCGTTCTCGCCGGCAACGACAAGGCGTTCACGCGCGGCATGCTCCCTTGGGAACTTTATGAAGATCCCGCCACCGGCTCCGCCGCCGGTTCTCTCGGCGCGTACCTCGTCAAATACGGAAAACTTTCGCCGGGCCAGACGCTCGCCATCGCGCAAGGCGTCGAAATGGGCCGCCCCAGCCACATCGAGGTGGAAATTTCCACCAAGGGCAAAAAACTTGTGCCTCGCGTCAGCGGCGCCGCCGTGCGCGTCTTCGAAGGGACATTCCTGCTTTAGCCGGTGCCAGTGCCGTCACCGGTTGCGCGGCCGGCAATTTGCGGGCGTTAAAGCTTCGGCCGCTTTCTAAATTCTTCGCCTCAAAAGAAAAACCGCCCAAATTGCCGGGCGGCTTTTCTTTTTGCCTCAATTTTTTCTGACGCAGCGCTTACTTGTGGCGGCGATCCTTCCGCAAGTCGGCGCGGTCCTTGTGCAAATCTTTCTTGTCTTTGTTGATGTCTTTCTGATCTTTGTTCCGGTCCTTGCGGTCCGCGCTCAAATCTTTCTTGTCGTTATGCAGGTCTTTCGCGTCGGCGTTTCGGTCGGCCCGATCGTGATTCAGATCGCGCACGTCCTGATTGCGTTCCGTACGATCGCGGTTCAAGTCGGTCTTGTCCTTGTTGACGTCTTTCTGATCCTTGTTCCGGTCCGTTCTGTCCTTGCTCAGATCCTTGCGATCCGCCTTCGCTTCCGAACTGTTCGCGCCGAATTTTGCGTCGTCGCGGGCGAGATCCTTTTTGTCGCGGTTGATGTCGCGCTGATCCGCGTTCCGGTCGGCGCGGTCGTTCTTCAAATCCTTACTATCCTTTCGAATGTCGCCGTTGTCCTTCGAAACGTCCTGCTTGTCGTTTCGAATATCGCGGTTGTCCTGCCGGATATCCTTCTTGTCGCTCTGAACGTCCCGCTTGTCCTTATTGATGTCGCGTTGATCCGCATTGCGATCCGCGCGGTCGTTTTTCAAATCTTTTTTGTCGTTGCGAATGTCCTTCTTGTCTTGCTGCACATCTTGCTGCGTCGGCGCCGGATCTTGCGCCCCCCACGCCCCGCCCGAAGCCAGTCCTGCAAACGCGATGCCCAAAGCAATTCGTCGAAACACTCCCGTAGCGTTCATGTTTTTCTCTCCCGATTATTTAGCCTTTGCCCTCGACCTGTTTTTCGCCAACTGCCGGGTTAAACACAATCGTCGCGACGAAGTTTCGCAGAATTTCTAGAGATTGGAAAAAACGCACTATCTAGTTTTGAATCAATGATTTACGGACGGTATCCAGCAGGCCGTTCACAAACGCCGAAGCATCTTCTGAAGAAAACTTCTTCGCCAATTCCACCGACTCATTTATCACAACTTTTGCCGGCGTTTCCCCGCGCCGCAGCTCATAAATCCCCAGCCGCAATATCGCCCGGTCAATCGCCGCAATCCGTTCCAGCTTCCAATCCACCGCGTGCCTCGAAATCTGTTCGTCCGCGGTCGCAACTTCCATCGCCGCGCCCTCGAACAGCGCGTTCGCAAACTCCCGCGTCGTATCCGACGCCTTCGCGCTTTTCCAGAATTTTGCTTCGAGCTTCTTCGCGTCCTGCGGACTCATCTCGGACTGAAACAGCATCTGCATCGCGTACTCGCGCGCTTTTGTTCGCAGTGACACGTTATCCGCGCCGCGCTTTCTTTTTTGGCGAAGCGCTCACCGCGCCACGCAGCTTTTTCGAAAGACGTCCCATCTCCATCGCCGCCAGTCCCGCTTCGAATCCCTTATTTCCGCTTTTCAATCCGGCCCTGTCAATCGCCTGTTCCAGCGTGTCCACCGTCAACACACAAAAAATCACGGGCACTCCCGTATCCATTTGCGCCAATTGCAATCCGCGCGAAGTTTCCGAACAAACGTAGTCGTAATGCGCCGTCTCGCCGCGAATCACGCATCCAATCGCAATCAGCGCGTCGTATTTCCCCGTCTGCGCCAGCTTTTTGCTCGTCAAAGGCAATTCGAAAGCGCCTGGCACACGCACCACGTCGACATCCTTGCCCGTCGCACCCGCGCGCTCCAGCGCATCCACCGCCGCGCTCAAAAGCCGCTCGGTAATAAAACCGTTGAACCGGCTCACGACCAGGCCAAACCGCAATCCCGCCGCGCTCAATTCTCCGCTCACTTGTGTTGGCTCAATCTTCGCCATTTCTTTTCTGTCTCTTCTCTGCGTGCTCTGTGTCTCTGCGTTGAGATTTCTTTCTGTTCTGCGTGATCTCTGTGCTCAGTGCGTTCTCTGTGTAAAGATTTGTCTTTCCTATTTTCCCTTAAACGCCGCCGGCCTCTTCTCCAGGAACGCTTTTGTCCCTTCTCGCATGTCTTCCGTCGCGCACGCCACGCCAAACAGCGTCGCCTCCAGAAACAATCCTTCTTCGAGCGGCATCTCCACGCCGCGCTCGATCGCTTCCATCGTAAACTTCACCGCCAGCGGCCCATTTGCAATAATTTTCTTCGCCATCGCTTCCGCCGCGGGCAGTAATTCCACCGGCTCATGGATACGGTTCACGAGCCCAATGCGTTGCGCCTCCTCCGCCGAAATCATCTCGCCCGTTAAGCACAGCTCGTGCGCCACGCCTTTGCCGCAAAGCCGCGCCAGCCGCTGCGATCCGCCGTATCCAGGCAGAATTCCCAGCTTCACTTCCGGCTGCCCAAGCCGCGCCGTCTTGCTCGCAATTCGAATCGTGCACGTCAGCGCCAGTTCGCATCCTCCGCCCAGCGCAAATCCATTGATCGCGCAAATCGACGGCTTCCCCATCGTCTCCAGCAGATGAAACACGCCCTGTCCAAACAACGAAAACTCTTTTCCGTTCACCGGCGTCTGCTGCGAAAGCTCGCCAATATCCGCGCCCGCCACAAACGCCTTTTCGCCCGCACCGGTCAAAATCAATACGCGCACGGCCTCATCGTTCTTCGCATCCAAAAACGCATCGCGCAACTCTTCCACCGTCTTCCGGTTCAGCGCATTCAGCACTTTCGGCCGGTTAAACGTGATCCACGCAATCCCATCTTTCTTCTCGAAAATCAAATTCTCGTATCCCATCTCTCGTCTCTTCCCTTTTCTTTCTTTCCGCTCTTCTCTGCGTCCTCTGTGTCTCTGCGTTAAACTCTCTTTCTTTCTTTCCTTCTTTCCTTCTTTCCTTTCCTCTATTTCTTTTTCCCTTTTTCCCTTTTTCCTTTTTTCTCTCTTTTGCCTTCTGTATCTCTGTGCTCTCTGTGACTCTGTGGCAAATCTTCCTGCCTAAAACTTTCCCGCTACCGGTTTCGCCGGGTCGGCATAATCGTAAAATCCGCGACCCGCCTTCCGCCCATTCCAGCCCGCCAGAACCATCCTTTTCAACAGCGGCGGCGCCGCAAATCTCCGCTCCTTGAATTCGTCAAACATAATCTGCGAAATGTAATACGTCGTGTCCAGCCCCACAAAATCCAGCAACGTAAGCGGTCCCATCGGATGCCCGCATCCCAGCTTCATCGAATTATCGATGTCCTCGATCGACCCGACGCCCTCTTCCAGCGCGCGAATCGCATCCAGCAAATACGGCACCAGCAGCCGGTTCACAATAAATCCCGTCGAATCGCTCGCCCGCACCGCTGTTTTGCCAAGTTTCGCACCGAACGCGACCACTTCTTCATACACCGCACGGTCCGTCGCAATCGTCCGCACCACTTCCACCAGTTTCATCACCGGCACCGGGTTAAAAAAGTGCAGCCCCACAAATCGTTCCGGCCGCTTCGTCGAAGTGGCAATCTCCGTAATCGTCAGCGAAGAAGTATTGCTCGCAAAAATCGTGCTCGCCGGGCAAAGCTTGTCGAGCGTACCGAACAATTCCCGTTTCGCCGGCAACTGTTCGATGATCGCTTCAATCACCAAATCGCAATCCTTCAAATCCTCAATCGCCGTCGTGCCCTTCAACCGCCCGCGAATCTCGCCCTTGGTCGCCTCGGTGATACCGCCCTTCTCCACGCCCTTTTCCACCAGCCGCGCCAGATTTTTCTCAATTCCTTTTAACCCTTTTTCCACCAGCTCCGGCGCCACTTCCCGCACCACCGTCGCAAATCCCGCCGCCGCGCACACCTGCGCGATTCCCGACCCCATCAACCCACACCCAACCACGCCCACCTTCTGAATCGCCATGATTTTCCTCGCTGATACCGCGAAAAGCCCCCGCTATCCGGGCCCGAAAAGTCTACCAGAAACGCCACCGTCGCACTGTTTCTCGGCGTTTTCTCTGCGAACTCTGCGTCTCTGGGTTACGTTTTTCCGCTCTTAATTCTTCATCGCTTCCACAATCATCGCAATTCCCTGCCCGCCGCCAATGCACGCCGTCGCCAAACCATACCGCAAACCATTTCGGCGCAATTCATTCAGCAACGTAATTACCAGCCGCGTCCCGCTCGCTCCCAGCGGATGCCCCAGCGCAATCGCTCCGCCGTTCACATTGGTTTTGTCGCGATTCAAACCCAGCGCCTTCTCCACCGCCAAATATTGCGCCGCAAACGCTTCATTCACTTCCACTCGATCCATCTGCTCCAGCTTCAAACCCGCCGCCGCTAAAGCCTTCTGCGACGATGGCACCGGCCCAATTCCCATGATGCTCGGGTCCACGCCCGCCGCCGCCCACGACACAATTCTTCCCATCGGCTTCAACCCGCGCTCTTTCGCAATCTTCTCGCGCGTCACCACCACCGCCGCCGCTCCATCCACAATTCCGCTCGCGTTCCCCGCCGTCACAATTCCATCTTTCTTGAACGATGGCGGCAGCTTCTCCAAAATCTCCATCGTCGTTTCCGGCCGCCGGTGATCGTCTTCGCTCACCACAATCGTCTTCTTCCCCTGCTTTACTTCCACCGGCACTAACTCCTCGCGAATCCGGCAAGCCTTGTACGCCGCATCCGCCAACTGTTGGCTCCGCAGCGCATACGCATCCGCGTCCTTCCGCGTAATGCCATGCTGCTCCGCCAATTTTTCCGCCGTCATCGCCATCGGCAGTCCGCAATACGTGTCCGTCAATCCGACCATCAGCGTGTCTTCCAGCGCGCCGCCGCCCAGCTTCAATCCGCCGCGCAATCCGCGAATCACAAACGGCGCCTGCGTCATATTTTCCATCCCGCCCGCCAGCACCATTTCCGCTTCGCCCAAGAGCAACCGCTGCGCCGCCTGCGCAATCGCTTCAATTCCCGACCCGCACAACCGATTCACCGTCACCGCCGGCGTCTCCATCTTCAATCCCGCCTTCAACGCCACGTGCCGTGCGCCGTACAAAGCGTCCGCGCTCGTCTGCATCACGTTCCCAAAAATCGCGTGGTCAAACTCTTCCGGATTCGCGCCCGACCGTTTCACCGCTTCGCGCGAAGCATGCGACGCCAAATCAATCGCGCTCACCTCCGAAAACGCCCCCGTATACCGCGCCATCGGCGTCCGCGCCGCCGCCACAATCACCACATCCGTTGGAAACATATTCGTCTCTCTCTTTCCCGCCAATCAGGCACCTTAAGTTTACCGTTGAACCTGAAATCCTCAAATTAAGGCAGAGGAACACGCATCTTGAGAATCAGCCCACGATCTGACAGAATTGGCCCAGGTTAACGCACAAAGCTTCTTCTTAGGTCGGCATACCATGAGCACAAATTCGACCCCGCTCGTCACCTACCCGCCATCGACCTACGTTGCATCCTCTCGCTACATTGCCACCTTTTGGCCTCGCTTTTGGGCTTCTTCAGTGGACCTCTTCATCGTTGGTATAGCGAATACGTTGATTTTGCTGGTCGTTGGCTCCGCTGTGGATAAACTGGGACCCAAAGGCATGTTCCTAAAAGTCGTATTGGCCTTGCCTTATTTCGCGATATTGAACAGTAGAATTGGCGATGGTCAAACCATTGGTAAGCGATGGATGGATATACAGGTAGTAGACGAAAATGGTGCGACGGTCTCCTTCGCCAGATCTTTCTTACGTTCGCTCGTGTTCTTAGTACCCTACTATCTTGGACTCGATATTCCTTCAAGCGCGAAACTCAACTGGCCGATGAAGGCGAGTGTCCAGATTTTTGCAATTCTGGCCTACGCCACCCTTTACATGGTTATGTTCAATCGCCGCAACAGACAGGGCATCCACGATCTAGTCGCTCGAACGTACGTTGCTGAGCATGGTGCGGAAATTCCCCCGGTCAAGAGCTCCACTTGGAAACCGCACTGGATTATTCTTGCGTCTTTGGTAATTTTGGATCTCTTGCTGGACCGACTCTTGCGTTAAAGCTTTCAAACCTTCGGGCTCTCCAGCGCCACCATCGTGTCGCCCTTCTTCCGCGCTTCTTCCAGCGAAAATTCCGCCCGATTGATCAAATCCGTCACAATATCTTCAGAATCGAAATCCGGCCGCGCCACCGCTTCCACAATTCCCGCACTCAATGTCACCGCCGTCGCATCCCACGGCGGACGCAAACCGCTCGCCGCTCGCCGCAGTTTGTCCGCCAAATTCTGCGCGCCCGCCAGCGTCGTGTCCGGCAAAATAAACGCCAGCGACCACGACGTGTATTTCACCGCCACATCGTTCTGCCGCACGATTGGCTGCAGCGACCTCGACAACTGTTCCAAAAACCGTTCCATCGGCGATTCGCCCTGCTGCCGCAACAAATCCGCGCCGCGGTCGATCTGCAAAATCGTCAGCGCCAGAGGTGTACCTTGCGTCCGCGCGCGATCCGTTTCCGTCAACAAGCAGCTCAAATACGAACTGCGGCTCAGCAGCCCGCTGCGCTCATCCGAAACGCCCATTCGCCGCACCAGCGACCGCAACCGCGTGTGGCTCACGCTCATCAACATCTGATCGCCGATCGCCTGTAAAAAATAAACTTCATTCGGTCGCCATTTGTGCGGCTCCGCGTGCCCGCAAATCACCATCGCCGCCGGCTGCTGCGTCTCCTTGTCCGTAATCATCACGCCCATCGCCGTCGCCAATCCCAATTCCTTCAGCACCGAGCCGCTGCTTGCCTCCACCACCAGCCCGCCCAATTCATCCGGCTCCGCTTTTTCCATTTGCGCCAGCAGCAGCACCACTTGCGCGCCCGGCGCGGGCTTCACCGAAGTCGCGCAAAACTCCGCCGCCAACTCCGGCGGCCGCCCCGGTGCGCCGATCACCGCCAGCGCGCGCGTCGCGCGTAAATGCATTCCAATTTCGCTCACCGCCGTGTTCAGCATCGCCCGCGGCGTCTGCTGCCGGAAAATCTTCTGGTTGATCTCCGAAATCTTCGATAGATCCCGCATCGTGTCCGCGGAATACACGCCGGTCTTGCTCGCACTCGCCGTCCCCACCGGCTCCGCCTCGACCGTGGCCGGTCCTTTCGGCGCCGCGGGCTTCGGCTTCGGACTTCCTTGCGGCCACCAGTTCGCCGTCTCATACAAATTCCGCAGCCGTGCATTGTTCTCTTCTTCGCCCGGAAAAAGTGACGCGATTTTCTCCAGCCGCTCCTGCGCTTTCGAATGAAGCGAGTACTGCAGAAAAATCTCCGTTTGCACAATCAAATCGTCCAGCGCCTGCGTCTGCTTTGCCTCGTTGCCCGCGCCCGGCGATGGCGGCGCGGCCGCTCCGCCCGCCGTCGAAGCGGGCGGCCGTGCCTGCGGCGTGGCCGTCGCCGTCGATTTCGCCAGCCGACCGGAAATTCGCTGCAGAAAATTATCATCGGCTTTTCCGCGCAACAGTTCGAATCGCTGCTGGTTCCGATGATCGTACGCATCGATGTCCACAAGGCGTTCCAGCGTGTCGCACGCCTTCCGCATGTCGCCGTTTTGCAGGTAAACGTCGAACAGCTTCACCAGAATTTCGAAATACTGCCCTTCGCGGTTCAGCTCGTTATAAAGCGCGCCCCAAAATTCCAGAATCGCTTGCGACGCCGGATGCTTGGCTCCCAGATTATCCAGTTCCGCCGCGAATTCGTTTTGCCGTTTCTCGGCGTACATCTTCCGCTTCAGCGCGTGCAGCAATTCCACGGACTTCGCGTCCTGCCCCGCCGTCACGTACGCATCCGCCAGTTCGAACAGCCGGATCGTCCCCGCATTCTTCTCTCGGATCAGCTTTTCCAAAACTTCGCGGGCTTGATCCAGCCTTCCCGCTCTTTTCAGCGCGTCGCTGAACGTCTCCATAAACGCCGCGTCGTTCTCCGTCGCGGCAAACGGCTCGAGCAGCGCCGCCGCTTCCTTCGCCGTGCCCGCTCGCAACATCGCTTCGGCGTAGAGCAAGGCCACGCTGCGTTCGTGCGGCGCCAATTCGTGCGCCCTTCCCAGCAATTTCAATGCGTTGTCGTGCGATCCGCTCGCCGTCGCCAGCTGCCCCGCTCGCAAATACGCTCGCGCCGCAATCAGGTTCTTTCCCACTCGCTCCGCGGCTTCGCCCAGTTTCAATTGTCGCGTCAGGTTGTCCGGATCCAGCTGCGCCACGCGCTCCCAGCAAAACAACGCATCTTCCGCGCGTCCCGCCGTCGTAAAAAGTTCCGCCGCTTTGTTGTATTGTTCGATCGCTTCATCGCCGCGATTCTGCCGCTGCTGTAAAAACGCATAGCGCGCAATTCGCTCCGGCGCTTGTTGCGAGGCGGAATTCTTCAGAAACCGGTTGTAAATCGCCAGCGCCTTCGTCTCGTCCTTCGGATCGACCAGCAAATCGAAAAACATTCCGTAATAAACCGCCGCGCGCTCCGGCTGATCCATCCGCGCGTACAAATCCCCCAGCGCCTGCGTCGCCTCTTGGTGTCCGGGCGACTCATCCAGCACCGCCAAATACGCCTCAATCGCTTCCTCGACGCGATTCTTCTCCAGGAAGCGTTTGGCTCGATCCAGGTTTTTGCTGACGTCTGCGGCCATCAGTCCGATGTGCCTTTGCGGTTTTTTAGCAGCGATTCAATTTGAATTTTATAAATCGTGAAACAACCGGTCAAAATTCAAACTCACCCACTACCGGAATTTTTCAGCCAACGGCAGGAAGCAACGCACGTGGCAAGCGTCTCTGTCCCTTCTTACTATATACCCCGTCCGCAACTCGCCCAAAACTGTCCGTCCGCCCCATGCGGAATCCGTCACGCCGGGTTTTGCCGGCCATCTCACCGAATCCCATTATTCGGGTCCCACGATCCCTGCTCCTTCCGCACATAAATAATCTGCCCAATGTGATACGCGTTGTGCGTGCTGATGTTCGCAAACACGTGCGCCGCCTTCTGCAGTTTCTCTTCGTCCGCCGTTTCCACCCACTTCTCCATCTCCGTCATCACGTTGTCCAGCTCTTTCACCGTCTCTTCCCACTTCTTCGCATCGAACGCGTCAAACGTCTCATCGTTGTTTCCGCTGAATTTCTCCGCCGGCTCGCCCTTCAATCTCATCAGGTTGCGCCGGTTCCAGAAAATCAAATGGTACGCAAGCTGCCCCACCGAGTGATTCCCTTTTCCGTCCTTCCAATTCGCCTGCTCCGCCGTCAGCCCTTTCACCGCCACATTGGCCGGCACAAACCAGTCCTTATTGTCGTTGTGCGTCGACCGCAATTCCGCCAGCAGCACTTCTCGCAACGTCACCGCCTTCTTCTCCTCGGCGCCCATGCTCACTGCCACCATCAACATCGCCATCAACGCCATTCGCTTGATCATTCGAAGACCCTCCCACGTTCTTGGACGCACTCCTCGCGGTCTTGGCTTTCGAAATTCTTGCGCCCCGCCTCCTCTCCCTCTTCACCGACTTTTCGCCTTGTCTCCCTCGCCGTTTCGCGCCAGACTTCTCTCCCATGCACTCCGCTTCTTCAGCCACGCCGCTGCGCCTCTCGCCCACGCGCACCTGGCTCCTCCTCTTTCTCCTCTTCACGCTCGTCGCTTTTTTCACTTTTGGTTACGTCTACCTCGACGATCTCACGCGCCAGCATGTCGGCACTCTCTCCCGCCGCCTCCTCGAACAGGTCACCGGCGCCTATTCCGCATTTCTTCTTCTCCCGCTCATCCTCCGCTACTCCCGCTCTTTACTTTTTTCTTCGCGCCCGTGGCTTATCCGACTCGGACTCCATCTTCTCGGCGCCACCGCTTACTCCGCCATCCACACCACGCTCATGGCCGTCAGCCGCTGGACCCTCGCGCCGCTCCTCGGCATGGGCGCGTACGACTACGGCATCCTGCGCTTTCGTTATCCGATGGAGTATTCGAACGACCTCGTCGGTTACACCATCATCGTCGTTCTCTACTATTTCTTCGAACGCATGAAGATCGCCCAGGCGCAGCAACTCGCCGCCGCCGAACTCCAAACCCGCCTCGCGCAATCGCAGCTCGAAAATCTTCGCCTTCAGGTTCAGCCCCATTTCCTGTTCAATACGCTCAACACCATTTCCGCCGTCATGTACGAAGACGTGCGCGCCGCCGACGCCATGCTCTCTCAACTCAGCGATCTTCTCCGCCTCACGCTGCGCAGTTCCCGCTCGCACGAACTTCCGCTCGAACAGGAACTCCAAATCACTCGCCGCTATCTCGAACTGATGCAAAAACGCTTCGAAAGCAAACTCTCCGTCTCTTACGACATCGATTCTTCCCTCCTCCCATCTTTCGTTCCGCAACTCCTTCTTCAACCTATCGTTGAAAACTCTTTGCGCCACGGCATGCAGTCCGGCGACGAAATCATGCAGCTCGCCATCTCCGCGCACCGCGAAAACGGCAGCATGATCCTCAAAGTCTCCGACACCGGCGCCGGCTTGCCTCCATCCACTCCCGAAAATCCCGCCGGCGGCATCGGCCTCTCCAACCTCCGCGACCGCCTCGCGCATCTCTACGGCACGAACGCCGGCCTCACAATCCAAAACCGAGCAACCGGCGGCGCTGAAGTTTCCGTCCGCCTTCCCTTCCATGTCTCAGCGCAACCCGCTCTCTCGTCCGAATGATGCCCACCGTTTCTCTAAAAGTTCTGGTCGTTGACGACGAAGCCCCCGCGCGCCGCAAAATTCTTCGCTTTCTTCGCCAGGAGACCGGCGTACAAATCCTCGGCGAAGCCGCCAGCTGCGACGCCGCCGTCGCGTCGATCGAAAAACTCCAGCCGAACCTCGTTTTCCTTGACGTGCAAATGCCGCCGCGCGACGGTTTCTCCGTCATCGAATCCATCGGCCCGGACAACATGCCGCCCGTCGTCTTCGTCACCGCACACGATCATTACGCCCTTCGCGCCTTCGAAGTCCACGCTTTCGATTACTTGCTTAAACCTTTCACCGAAGATCGCTTCAAACAAGTTCTTCGCCGCGTTCGCGAATATCATTCTCGTTCCGCCGGCCCGCTCGCTTCACGCCTTTCCGAAATTCTACAAACCATGCAAAAACAGCGCGGCTATCCCGACCGCATTTTGATCGAAGACGCCGACCGCGCGCGCTTCATCGCCGTCCGCGATATCTCCCACGTCGAAGCCGACGGCAACTACGTCCTTCTCCATTGCGGCTCCGAAACGCACACGCTTCGCTCCACCCTCGACAACCTTCAGCACTCGCTCGATCCCAAACTCTTCGTCCGCATCAACCGCTCCGCCCTCGTTCGCCTCGATTTCATTCACGAACTTCTCCCCTGGTTCCACGGCGAATACAAAGTCATTCTGAAAAATAAATCCGAGCTCCGCTGGACTCGCCGTTACGTCACCCAGCGTCCCGAACTTCTTCGCCTCGCCTGAATCTCGCCTCCGCCCGTTCATCCCTCCGCCAGGCCCATTCGTCCCGCGCAACTTGCACCCTTTGGCCAATCGGAGCTATCCGTTGTACCTATGATCACCGCGCAAAGAAGCAATTTTTTTCGAAATGTCACGCGCATAGCGATCTCTTCTTTCGCGCTATGCGCATTCCTCGCGCCGCCGCAAACTCGCGCCCAATCCGAAGGTTGGCCCGCTTACGGTGGCGACCCGGGCGGCACTCGCTACTCCACCGCTTCTCAAATCAATAAATCCAACGTCGCGCAACTCAAAGTCGCCTGGACCTTCCGCACCGGCGCCTTTCCGCACGATCCAGATCTCGACAAAAAAGCCGCTTTCGAATCGACACCAATCTTGATTGATGGCACACTTTTCCTCACCACACCGTACGACCACGTCTTCGCCGTCAATCCGCAAACCGGCGAAAAACTTTGGGAGTTCGATCCGAAACTCGAGCTTCCCTATGGAGCTTCCGAGGTAACTTCGCGCGGCGTTTCCGCCTGGCGCGATCCTCGCGCCAAAGCCAACGAGCCTTGCGCTCTCCGCATTTTCTTCGGCACTCTCGATGCGCGCCTCATTGCTCTCGACGGCGAATCCGGAAAACTTTGCGCGGACTTCGGCTCCGACGGCGAAATCGATCTCACCAGCGGCGTCAAACTCCGCGATCCCGGCGATTATCAAGTCACTTCCGCGCCGGCCATCGCGGGCGACGTCGTCATCACCGGCTCTTCCATCGGCGACAATCGCGCCGTCACGCTCGAGCGTGGAATCGTTCGCGCCTTTGACGCGCGCACCGGAAAATTGCGCTGGTCTTGGGATCCGATTCCCTGGGCGCTCAAAACGACGCCTCGCACCGGCGCAGGCAACGCCTGGTCCACCCTCTCCGTCGACCCCGAACGCAATCTTGTTTTCATTCCCACCGGCAGCGCCAGCCCCGATTATTTCGGCGGCTATCGCAAAGGCGACAACAAATGGGCCAACTCCGTCGTCGCGCTAAAAGCCGCCACCGGAGAATTCGTCTGGGGCTTTCAAGTCGTCCATCACGACATTTGGGATTACGACGTTGCTTCGCAACCCGCGCTCTTCACTTGGAAAAACAAAATTCCCGCCATCGCCATCACCACAAAAATGGGCCGCGTCTTCGTCTTGAATCGCCTCACCGGCGTTCCGCTTTTTCCAGAA
>Ga0209166_10002125_pt1 | contig 15441 bp, 19 predicted proteins | sample Coa_R1_3_FD_187151 | JGI IMG/M metagenome (GOLD analysis project Ga0209166, IMG submission 187151) | Surface soil microbial communities from Centralia Pennsylvania, which are recovering from an underground coalmine fire - Coalmine... | ecosystem: Environmental > Terrestrial > Soil >... | reverse complement strand
GAAATATCAAACTGGAATGGGTTTATCGGGAAGATAAATCGAGTTACGCTTGCGTTTTGGAAATTGGTCAGGGTAAGACAAAAACTTTCGAACCGTAATTTAAATCAAACTCAAAAAAATTAAAAGGAGAATTAGATGAAAACTATCATAGCTTTGGTTTTTGCACTTTCGATTTGTTTGACTGCTATGGGTCAGTCTCACAAGGCGTTCATTTGCTTGGACGGGCTGCGCGGTTGTTCAACGGGAAATTCGTCTCACATAATGAGTGACCAGTTTTACGTCCGGGAAGTCTACATGACTAAGCGGTTGATTTCGAAGTTTGGTTGGGAGGAAGTTGGTTCGCGAACCAAAGCAGACAGGGTATTTGATGTGTTCCCGCTTGGAGGAGGAACATACGATATCGATGCTCCCGCCACCACGTATTATAATTGTCAGAGTTCGACAAGTGGTACTGCTTGTACTGGTTCCGATGGAAGTTCTGCGGGTGTCGGCGTAGTTGGTAACAATTCCACCGTATGGGTTACACCGGGACGGGATATGTCTGTAGGTGTTTACGGTCCCAGCATTCAAATGGATTTGTACGATTCGGACTTTCACAGTCTGGTTTTGTGGGGGGAGAACGGACCCGGATTCTGGCCAGGGGTGCCTAAGCTATGGCAGTACGCTAACAGATCTTTGCCGTGGCAGTGGGCGTGGAAGATATGCGAAGGAGTGCAGGGTAAGAAAGCTAATTGTAAAAAGTTAGCCAAGGATTTGTGGAAATCCAGTCAAAAGGAGAAGTAGCCTATGCCGGAATTGGAAATTGTTACCGAACTCAGAAAGATAAAAGAATCATACAAGCGTTTGATCGATCTAACGATTCCTGGCTCCCCTTATAACCGGGCTTTCGTCCAGGAGTTTAATCTGATCGATAAAACGCTATTTAAGTTTGTGATGGCTGAAAATCAACTTAAAAAGGAGAAACCATAATGCAACTCGATGCTGTTACTAAAATGACAAAAGGTATCAAAGCCGCCGTTACGACTTTGAATCCTCACGAAGTCAGGTTTCTGGTCGGACAGTACTACGCGATTCAGGAGTACAGAAAGTCTTCCAATAATCAAGTCCGGGCCTTGGATCAGGCCCATCAGCCCAAAGAAGTTTTGAACTGGTTGGCTGGGAACATGGACATGCTTGAAAATCAAATCAAAGGAGCTTTGGCTGTTTACTCGAAGTCTACGATCATCGGAAAATGGGCGGAGTCGATCTGCGGTATCGGTCCGGTTATCAGTGCCGGTCTCCAGGCGCATATCGATATCGAAAAAGCTCCGACGGTGGGACATATCTGGAGCTTCGCAGGATTGGATCCGAACATGAAATGGGAGAAGGGACAAAAAAGGCCCTATAACGCAGATCTGAAAATGCTTTGTTGGAAAATCGGAGAGTCGTTTGTGAAAGTTTCCGGAAATGTAAACGATATTTATGGCCAGGTCTGGTTGCAGAGAAAGGAACTGGAATGGTCCAGAAATAAAGTCGGAGCTTTTGCTTTGCAGGCCCGGGAACAGTTGGAGAAGAAGAACTTTAAGAAAGACTCCGATGCTAAGCTTTGGATGGCCGGTTGCATTTCGTCGGAAGCTTTGCTTGTGTACGAAATGACTCCGTCGGAAAATCGGTTGGGTATTGTCAAGAAACTGGCCGGTGCTCCGGGAACGGGAATCGAAATGCTCTGCCCGGCTCATATACATGCCCGAGCAAAACGCTATGCTGTGAAATTGTTCCTTTCGCACTTTCACCATGTCTTGTACGAATCCATTAAAGGTCAGGCTCCGCCAAAGCCTTACATCTTGACTCGACCAGAGCACGTACATTATTTAGCTCCACCGAATTGGCCGTTAGCCGTGCAGTGAGAGTAGTACCAGACAACGAGAGTGAGCCGTTAGGCGTGAGAGTGCCAAACAACGAGAGCGAATCACTTGCTAAGAGAGTGCCATGTGAGTTGAATGAGTCAAGAGACTAGAGAGTGCCAGCGATCTGGAATGAGTCACACGCTACGAGAGTACCAGAAGATGAGAACGAGTCATGTCAGGTGAGAGTACCTTGGATCTGGAACGAGTCACGCACGCAGATAGTACCATAGTCTAGGAACGAGTCATAATCGAGGAGAGTGCCACTTAGCGTGAGCGAGTCAATTGATCGGACAGTATCAGAGACCGTGAACGAGTCAGAGGAGAATGAGAGTGCCACATGTAACGAACGAGCCATATACCGGGATAGTACCAGATGTGGAGAGTGAGTCATGTCAAGTGAGAGTACCAAGTATAACGAACGATTTTTGAAAGGAGAAACATGAGAAAAGAATTCAATACGGTTGTCATCAAAGATGGAAGAGCTAGAATTGGAAGAGACTTATTGGGAGAACTGGCCGGTAATCGTAAGCTGCGTTTTACGATTGACTACGTCTCTGCTCGAACGCTACATTCGAGTCGTCCAACGCATTTGATTTTTACGCTTACGAACTGTGCCGGGTACCGTGCCATGTATTTTGACAAGGCTTCCAAGTCTCCGTCGGTCAGTTTGTTGTCGTACTTGCGTGTGTACTGCCTGCCCAAGAATTTTTTCCCTGACGGAGTTTTCTCAGCTGCCCGTTATGCCCCGAATCAAATCGTTGTGCATCTCATGAAAAACGGTAAGGGCCGAAAATCCTAGCCCTTACCGTTTGCTGCCTTTACGCGTAAACCCGAAAATTAAAGTACGAACCTATCTAGCTCCCTCTAAGCCCTGCCTACGCGTCAAATTCAGCCCTAATGCGACGCTGACCCTCGTAGATGCTCGTATCCTACCTGTTCCATCCTAATCCCAGTCCTTTAAAGACCGCCCTTGCCGAAGTGTGCCTTGTTGAGCCCAAAAATATATTAAAGCACCCGCTGTTACTTCCCGTCGTGTGCTTATACGTTCGATTTATTGGTTGAGTGGTTACGATTAACGAGAGCGCCCAGTGTAGTTATTGCCAGGATTATTTTTAGACTTACGATTGGTCAAGCTGAAACTACGCCGTTTTTCTATGTCTCGTGACATTTCTTCCTGTGTTGTCTGCTGGTGTTCGGATTTCTTAAACTTCTGGATCTGTTCTTTTTGCATCTTGGCAGAGTCTTTTAATTTCTTGGGACGATTTTTCTTGGCCTCTTTGGAAGTTCTTTCAAGAAGCTCTTCGATCTGATCTGTCATCTGATCCAGTATGCCTTCGGGCTTGGAAGGCTGCTGAGCATCCGAAGTCCCTTGTTCAGGTGGGAGCATGCCTTCTTCGCGCATCTGTTGAACTTCCGACGGGTCCATCTGTTCCAACTCTTTTGGATCAATCTGACTTTGTGGCTGAGTCGGGCCTTGACCGGCCTGACCCCCCGGTGGAGTTGTCATAGCTCTTGCAGCATTGGCTAAAATCGTTCCCTGCATGAAAGTTAGTTTACCCCAGCCTCCGGGCAACGGCGGTCGGTTCATACTTTCCCGAACTTCATCGGGAACAATAAGATTATTTTTTAACTGGGTCTCCCAGATCTTTTGCTGGGTCATTTCGTCCGGATCGTCCAATCCGATTAGACCGATCTCGATATCTGTCCAGCCCAGTAGCTTATGAATAATGTCCCGGTTCAAATGCTCACGATACGTTACAGCCACCGGAACCACAGCGGATTTCCAATCGGTCTCAGACATGACTTCCGATGTATTTCTGTTTACGTCCCGTTCCAGACCAAAATTTTGCGGCGAGAGATTAAACGAGATCCCAATAATCCGGATTTCAAATTCCTGCCAGGGCAAGAGTAAATCGTCCGGAGTCACCGCCTGAATATCCAAAAGCTCAGGCTTGGGAATGTTTCCAATTAAGCTGATTTTTCCCTGACCTTCCAGGTCGTCCCGAATATGACGCCTAACTTCCGAAACCAGTCCAGCATTAACATTCTGAGACCACCACAAAAATGTTTTGTGAATCTGATCCGAAGCAGCCCGGGTCGACATATCCTGAGCGCCGAGAAAAGCGTTTACGGAATTAAACGCAATTTCCAACATGCCCAAGCCAAACGGCGTTGACGACCGAACGTTCAATCTCAAATAAGACAGTTCGTCGTCCAGAAACGAAATAATACCCCGCTCACCTTTTAGACCTGTTAATTGTGCGTAGTGAGGCTTTTCATCTTTGGTAGCTTCCGACCAGTCCGCAAATATGCGAATGGTACTGCCATCGACGGGCCACATTTTAACCGGACGTTTATAGTCCGGAGTAATTCTCGGCTCAATACATCCGTAACCGCCAATAATCAAATCTTCCAGAACCGCGTCTCCGAACGTACGCCAGGAATCAGCTTCGTTGGGACTTTTAAAACATCGTTTGATAGCTTCTATTCTTTGTTGAGTCTCCGGCGAAACTTTTCCGCCGTTAGCTTCCAAAGCTTCTTGAGTAGCAGTAACTTTCCAGTCCAGCGATAGAATAGCATTTTTAATTAAGCTGATAGCTCGACGCGGAATCGGTGTTTCACTAAAGCGACGCAAGTTGTACGGGGTATTTTTCAGCAGAGGCTGGTTCAATCTATGGAGCGATTCCGGGATATACGGATACGCCCACGATCGTCTGTCTATGATGTCAAACTTTCCCTGCTTAACAGCATAGATTTCCTGCTGATGTTTTTGTTTGACGATACCCCATTGTTCGCCCGGAGTCGTAGCAAGTTCCTGAGCGTGGGCGTATTTTAAAACTTTAATAGTTTCACGCCCAACGAAGTATCTAGTCATTCGAGCCCGAATCGAGTTCAGAAAAGTTTTAAACATGATTTAAGTATACTACGGTCTGTAGTGAAAGATAATTTTTTGCCCTTGAATTTTGCTTCTGTCCGTTAGGGAACTCTGTAAATTCAGTTATTTTATGTGAACTTGTCTAAAAGCATGTCCATTGCGAAAATTTTACGTTACTTTATACTTGCCTCGTAAGTCAGACCTGAGGAGATGGAATGGGAAGAGCTATTCCAAAAGATAAAGACACTTTACCTTGCGATATAACTCCGGAACTTTATGAACATATTTGCTTGAAGTTCTGGTCGAAAGTTAACAGACAAGCTCCGAATGGTTGTTGGGAATGGACTGGTATAAGAAATTCTTACACAGATCTAAAATATGCGTACGGTCATTTTGAGTTTAGGAACCAAGGTTGGATCGCATCAAGGTTCGCTTGGCTTCTTATATATGACAAAATTCCCAAAAATAAACTTGTTTTACATAAGTGCGATAATCCACCGTGTGTGAATCCGGCGCATTTGTTTTTAGGTACGAATAAAGATAATTCGCAGGATGCTAAAAGAAAAGGAAGGTTAGGTCGTAATCGGCGAACTGGTATTACTCCCGTTCCTTAAATCAATCGGAGTCGAAATCATGCCAAAAGAAATCAAAGCGGGACACCCGCATCATACAGCAGTAAAAGGTGTACGCGGTGGCTCGCGTCCGGCAGTAAACAATAATCATGTTGCTGCTTGCGGAGAATCGCTACAGAAAGCCCGTGCTGCCGTTACCGATTTGAAAAAGCGTTTTCCGAATCCGATCCAGAAGTTACATCAGTAAGAAATGCCCCAGGAAAAAACAATCCGATTTTGTTATCTTGACGGAAAGTGCCTGAATATTCCGGTCCGTAAGTTGGATATGCAGGCCGCTGCCAATGTCAATATAAATGACTTGGATTCGAAAGACCATCCGAACGCTATTCCGTGGTCGGGGACTTTACTTTTGATCGATCAGGCTTCGGATAAGCCCCCTCAGGGTGCCGATGGTCATTTGATTAAAGTCGACCGTGCTACAGCTGAAAGACAGCTTTCGACGTTGCCGGGAATGGCCATTAACTATTCGCCGGCGTTTAATAAGCACGAACCGACTAAGAAAATCGGTGTTATCTCCAGTGGATGGATTGACGGGAACCGGGTCAAGGTTAAAGGAATTATCTGGGGGAAAGACTTTCCCAAAGCCGCAGAAGAAATAAAAGCTAACATGAGTCGACTGGGAATGTCGATGGAGTTGGCTGACGTTTACGTAGAAAACAAAGATTCGAAAGTCTGGAATCTCCAGGACTTTAAATTTACAGGCGGAACGATCCTGCTGAAAAATTCAGCTGCGTACTATAAGACGTCGATGGCCGCCAAAAAAGCTATGTACGTTCAAGCTCTCGCTGCAGCCGCTGCACTAGAGGGAAAATCAAATGAAGGAGAGAGGAATAAAATGGCCCATACTAAAAAGCCTGACCCACAGACCAAAGGTAAGTTTTCTGTTAAGCATTTGGCTGCGGCCGTAGCAGTAGCCACCGCTGCAAGTCTGAAAGATTTGATCGAGCAAATGAGTGCCAATCTGTCTGAGCAAACCAAAGCCACCAGATTGTTGGCCGCTGCTGTTTTGAAAAAGGGCGTTGAGGCCAAGAAAGGTAAAGCCAAGCCTTCGTTGGCGTCTTCTGCTTCTCCGGCGTCTTCCGCTATTTCCGCTGCTTCGCCGAACGCTTCGATGTCCGCTGCCGAAGAAGATGAACTGACAGCCGCTCTCGAAAATCAATCTTCGGTAGCTGCTGCGCAAGGAGCTTCGTCTGCGTCCTCTGACGGGACTTCGTCCAGTGGTACCAGCTCTTCGGCAACGTCTGTTGAAGCTGGCGTCACGCCTTCGGAAGTCGGAAGTTCCGATCCGGATGAGCAGGATGCTTCGATGGGAAAGGTCAATAAGAATGCCAATGCGAAGTTCAAGAAACATTCGACGGCGCATTTGCGTGCGGCTGCTGAGAAGATCGAAAAGAAATACGTGAAAGAACTCAGTGCCATGGAAGAGCAGATTGCTACGCTAAATCAGAAGCGAAAGAAAGACAAGGGTCTTATCGCTTCCATGCAGGCGCAGATCGAGAACTTTTCCAGCAAGTTAAATCGCCAGACCGTCGGTCCCGAACTCAGGATGATTTTGGCCAAGAACAATGTTGACGCCGCTGAGCTCGTGTCCAACGGACAGAAGATCCCCGTTGAGAAGTTCGACGAGATGTTTGCCGCTGCCGGTATCAATCTCGATCCTACAACGCGCATCGCTCTGAAGAACCAGGCCACCCAGTTGGGCATCTTGGAAACGGGCGAAGTTCAACGGTAACGTATTCCTGGCAAGTCCGACCTGACCTGATAGTATGAAACGCGCTGAGCGCGTAAACTATTCCAGAGGAGCCCTATTATGGCCGGACCCGGCAGAGCAATGACAGCGCTGGTGAATAATCGACTCGGTGATATCAAAGCCGCAGCCGATTATCTCGCCCCCGGCGCTATCGAAGTCAATCGGTACCAGGCGGAAATTTTTGACCTGGTCCGTAGGCGTTATCCGTTTGGACAAAGAATCAATCAAGTCCCTGCTACGGGCCAGCCGTCCAGGTGGTTTGAGCAGGTGAGCATTGCAACCGCCACGTTCACCGATCCGAGAAACATTGCTGCGACGTCTTCACAGCCCGACAGACAGGAAAGGTACGTGACGTTAAAGGCCCTGGTCGCTCAGATCAATTACAGCATCTTTGACGTGGAAGTGACCCAACAGCAGGGTCAGTTCGCTTACGTTGAAGCCAAAGATCTGACCGACACGGTGGACGCAGTTCTGAAACTGCACGATCAGAACCTGTGGTTGGGTAACGACACGGATCTCATCGTGCCGACCACGACACAGTATTACGGTGTATCCGCTCAGATCTTCAACGCTGCTCCGGTCGGTGGGACTTTGAGTGCGACCAGCGTCCCGGTTATTAACATCAGTTCAACGGCGTCGTTGGTAGATAATTTTAAGACCCAGGTCGCCAACATGGCCGCCAGACAGGATTACGAAGTCAAGCCCAGTGCTATTTATTTGAATCCGTTGCTGGGCGACCTGTTCGACCAGGAAGCAAAAGCCGTTCAATTGTATTTTAACGAAGTCGAAGTTCTGCCCGGCGTGATCGTGAAAGCGTTGCCGACGCAGATCGGGTTGCTGCCTTTGATTCCCGATCCGTCGATCACGAATCTGAGTGCGATGGGCGGGACGGCCAAGGTGTATACGGGCTTTATCCTGAGTGAGGAGTTCGTGGAATATGCTTGGCTCACAAGTCCAGTACCCCGTGTTTTCCAGTTGGGATTAGTTGGCTCGCTTGCGGGGCAATTCGTGATTTGCAAGTTTGGGGCTGTTGTGGTAAAGGGGCCAGGATACGCGCATTCGGCCGTTAGCACGACCAGATAGCCGATAAGTCTTAAATGAGAACTTGACAAGTCGATAAGTAATAACTAAACTCAGCGTATAGGGGAGGTGCTCTATGCGCTGTCAATGCAAATCAGGGTGTGAGGTTGAGGTTAAGACTCCGGGTAAGCTATTTGCCAGAGGTCACGATCCAGCCTCACATCAAGATTACGAAAAGAAAGGGCGTGGTATTTCCCGCGCTATTAGGAAGAAGATCCGAGCCGGAACTTATGTTAATCACTTCAAAGGTCAGAAACATTCAGCTGAAACTAAGAAACAAATGTCTGTGTACGCTCAGAACAGAACGCCAGAACACGAAGCTAACATGCTTGTCGGTCTTGAGAAACGGTCTAAGAATAAGCATTGGTTGGCTGAGGTTCGTAAAAGTTCCAAAAAAGGCGCCAAACGTCATGCCGAACTTTATACAGGCGTTTCGCCATCCGACGAAGTTCGAGCTAAGATGTCTGCCTACGCTAGAAATCGAACCCAGGAACATCAGCAAAACATTTCAGCGGGTCTTAAAAGATTTTATGCTACACCTCAAGGTCGTAGAATTCAAAGAGCGCGCTCTAAGCTCGGGATTCAGCGTAATCGCGAACTACATCCGAATGGAATTAACTTTACTCCGGAAGTTAGAAAGAAAATGTCTGAGTCGCGTAAAGAGGGATTCAGAACAGGAAAGATTAAGCCTACTCGTTATTGGAAAGGTAAGACAAAACATAATGACGCAGTCCTGGCTAGAAGGTCTCGACAAACTAAAGAAGATTTTCGTACAGGTAAACGGGTTTCTTGGGATAAAGGATTTACTAAAGAGACCCATCCTTCGATCGCTAAAAGAGCTGCTGGTGAACGCCTTGCTTACGCCGAAGGTCGAAAGAAAGTTACAAGTCGAACGTTTTGGCAGGTCGTTTACGCTAGTCGTAGAAATGGTGATATTACACTCAGGTCAAAACTCGAACTCATTTACGCTCAGCAATTGGATAAAGCTCACATTAAATGGTTGTACGAGTCAAAACGATTTCCAATCGTTGTGCACGGAATCTCGATGACGTATACACCAGATTTCTATCTGGTCAATGAAAATAAGTTTATTGAAGTCAAGGGTCGATTAACTGAACAGGATGAAGTCAAATACAAGGCGTTTAGGAAACAGCACCCAGATGTTAAATGGCAGATGCTGATGAGTGAAGACATCTTGAGGAGAACGTAACTTGTGCCCTTCGGAAAATCTAATCAGCTTGTCGGCATCCAGCCTCAATTCATTTATCAAAGTGAGCTGTCTGCCTACGGGTTGCCTGACCCGACGGACGAGCCAAAGATTATCAGCTACGTTCAGAAAGCTTCAAGCCTTATCGACAGCCATTGTGGAAGAATCAATCAGGACGGTTATGGGTCTCTTGTCTGGACGACATACGGAGAACGTATTCTGTTGCCGGAAGGTCGGAATATCGGAAGGTGTTCGTACAAGCCTCTGGTCGCAATTGATGCTACTACGTACGCCAATTATTCAGCATCCGGTTCGGCTTCGGGGAGCTTGGCTACGAATCTGTTGGCCCCGAATACGCAGATGTCTTCCGACAGTGTCAGACTCAGCCCTTTTATTGCGATTACAGGGCGTTATGGGTACGGAAGGCGTGGGACACAAAACTTGTACCCGGATGCCAACTACGGCGCAAACATTTTGCAGATCGCTTCGATGTTCGGTGGTCCGCCACAGTTCACGCCTATTACGATTACGAACACGGACTTTGATCCGGTTACGGGAGAGTTTTGGGTTCCGGCGGGAATTTATCTCAGCGCGTATTCGGAAGTATTCATGTTGTATAACTCAGGCTTTCCGCCGGATAATCTTCCCAACGGAGTTAAGAACGCCTGCGCCATGGTAGTGCATAACTTTTTAGCTACTCCGGCGACCAACTTGAGAGGGTTCGGTGTCGGGTCGATCCATCACGAGTTTCAGGATCAGTTGATTACTCCGGACATTCAGAAGTTGTTAATGCCTTTCGTACAAGTGATTGCCATGTGACGTAGTGAGGTATAAAATGGAATCTGAAATCGTTAAAAATGACGCCGTTATTTATCGAAGGCCCTTGGCCAATAATTGTTCGATCGTGGACATCGGAACTGTCGTGACGTTAAACGCCGACGATGGGTCGGCTACCGTTCAGTTTCCGACTTTAAATAAAATGATTCGATTGCCTCTCGAGAAACTCGAGAAAACGATTTCGACTTTCGGCGTCAAGGCCAAAGTTTCGCCCAGTCCTGCTACCAGAACAATGCAGGAGCTTTTGGCTCCCAGCAATTCGTTTTCAGGCGTAGAAAGATAATTTAGTCAGAATAAACTAGAAGCTTTTAAGACGAAGTACCCGCGTATAGCTTGGATAATGTTTAGAGGTAAGGATTTGGAAGTTCCTTTAAGCATGTTCAGGCGAAAGCGAATCTAACTTGGAGGTACACTCAAGTGGCTGCATCAGCTGCATTGCTCACTGACATTGCTACCATAATTGCCGCAGGTCCGTCGACGACTACCGCCGCGAACGCCGCCGCCGGATTGTCAGCTGCAACCTATCCGTCGGGGGGAATCAACGATTACGTCGGAAATCTAGCCCTGATTCAGACCAAGCTGAAGGAATTGAAAGAGCTGTACACGATGTTGCACAACGTCACCGACGCCGGTGACGGTAACGCTGCGACGTTGAACAACGCCATTCTGACACTTTCGTAAAAAGGAAGTCTCGGAATATGGGACCTTTGGCCCCGCCTGCGAACATGAGCCTGGGAGAATCTCTTGATGAGTTTATGTCAGAATTCTCCCAGGAGATCGATTCCGTAGACGCAGGTGTAGGCGTAATCGGTGAAGCCGCCGCTTATGCTCTGGTTTGGGAACTCGGTAACGTTCGACAAACGAAGCCTGGACCCAAAACAACGTTGGGCGTAAATCTAGCCACCGGAGAAAGGGTCTGGCTTACGATTCAGGCGCCGACGGGATACGTCAGGACCAACGAAGCTTTATTCTGGCAGATTATCAAGAAACGGTTGGGAGCTTTGGATCTGTCAGGGAAAAAGTCGGACGAGATCAAACAAGCCCTGAAAGATACCAGCGTTGCCTGTGTCAAAGACATCGCCGAGATTATCAGGAACGCGGCGCCGATTGACAAAGGAACGTTACGGGAACAGATTCAAGTAATCATGCCGGGTGATGAGCTGCTAACCCAGTCGGATATGTTTTCGGATGCAACAGCAATGCCATTGGGTGCTGCTTTATAATCTAATCTAGTCTGAGAAAACTATGAGCAGAATGAACAGCATGAAAGATGGCGACGAGCAGAACCATAGTAGCTGGGTGGACGATGGAAAGCATTACGACAATAAACGATTGGAAGGCGCAGATTTTTCCAATCGGGATTTGTCCAACGCTTCGTTCAGAAACGCTTATCTCGTCGAAGCTAATTTTGAAAACGCCATTCTTGTCGGGGTCAATTTTACCGACGCTAACCTTTGGGGAGCTAAGTTTAAAGGCGCCAGGTTGTACAAGACAAATTTTACACGGGCCAATGTTACCAAAGCAGACGTTTCACAGGCCATCGATCTCAGGAACGTTACGATTACTCTGGACTGCCAGACGTTTGAAGGTGTTAAGCTTGGTAAAAAATGGCTCAATGGCTGGTTGTTTTTGCTTTCGATGGCCGATATCCCGGAAGATGTGAAGCTGCGATTAAAAGATATTATCGGTCCTGAGCAGTACGATATGCTGCACAGAATCCGAATGGGAATCTAGCTTATGAATCTTGCACAAAGTATCGCCCTTGAGAAATTCAAATCCGGGACTTTGAGCGCCGGTGGCCCTGGTTCTGGTCGTAAACCAGAAGGCGGATCAACAAAAGACCTAGCTAGACCCCATGCTGTATTTAGAAAAGGCGGGTCCACAGGCGAAGGACAAAAGTCCGCTGAATTTTATAATCAAAAAGGGCATCTACTGGTAAGTACTCATGATTCCGAGCACGAAGCTAAAGATAAGGCCGAAAGAATGAATAAGCTCAGATCACCGGGAGACAAAAGTTATTATGGTATAAAGTATTACGTGGGCCGTTCGAGTTCTGTAAAGACGGATTAAGAGGCTAATTAACTTGTGGGTGGATACTCAAATTTCGGTATTAGAAGGACACTGGACGGGATTGGTCGGTTCGCAGGAAAAGCATTTCCAGCTTATCTCAGAATCCAGGCGACATCTGAGAACACGGTCGATCAGAATGCGACTTTCGCTCAATTCGGTTTTCAGGTATCAGCTTCGGGTCAGACCGTTGCAACGGATGTTCTCATTACTCCGCCACCTCTGGTCACCGAAGTCTCGATGCGGGACATCGGGCTTAATTCAGCTCAGCTACAATTCGGTGCTAAGAATTTTAAAATTTCGCACACGTTCGTTGCGGCTCAGCAGGTCGCTAACAACTACCTTGAGCCGGGAACCGGGTTGCCAGACTTCTATCGCGTGTTCAGGGACTCGACGGTTATCGGGGTTTGGTATAATTCCAGGATCGGAAAGATCGTATCCGTTACGCACGAAGATATAGGACAATTGCCTTGGACATGGAATTTGATCGTTAATTTCCAGGAACAGCCGGTGAACCCGTAATGATCGAGTCAACGGATACATTATGGAATTATTTTACGGGTCGAATAGCTACGATCAATCCTGCGAGATTGTTGGGTGGGTATTTGGATGCGCAAGACTGGCCTCCCAAGCAGGTGGACTTCGATAAGTTTTACATGCTGGTATTGGGAGATGTGCCTTTGGACGAAGAAACGTTTTCCTGGAACGTTCCTTTTTACGAAACGACAGTGCAGTTCATGTGGATGAACATGGGAACTCAAATTAGCAATTATACGAACGTGATGGGTAAAAACCGGGGAGATAGAATTAGAACGTGTTACCAGATGAAGCAGGAATTACTACAGGCTATGTTTCCGGGCTTTACGAATAAAATCAGCCTTAGTGTTGATGCAGCACAGAATTTACAAACTACGACTTTGCAGGAACAGATTTGGTGGTCCAAGCCGGCGTTTAATACGCGGGTGGATCGTGAATCGGGATTGCTTTACGGAACAGCCACGGTTAAGATCGGGTCGATGGCTCCGACCATAGCTGCTTAAAAATCGAACGGGTAAGTCCGAACTGAGCTGACCTGAAAATAGAATTTCGGGAGGCTATATTATGGCTCTATCAAAGTCGTTGACCCAACCCTTGAGAAAAAACATGTTGTTCGTAGGGTCCGGGTGGCGTGGATTTTTTGCTCCGTTCGATTATCAGGCCGCTTTGACTTCGACGACGGGAGGTCCGAATATCTTGGATCTCGAACGTCAGGGTCCGTTCAATACGAACGCGTTGCCCGCGGGCTACTCGGACTTGGGCTGGATCAAGAATTTCAAGTTTACGAACAACACCAAAGTTGGCCAGGTCCGGTCAGGCTATCGCGGAATTGTTCGTGCTCAGTACCGCGGTGAGGTTGGAGAGCAGTGCGAATTCCAGTTCCGCGAGTTCGGTCGCCAACAGTATAAAGTTGCCACAGGCTGCCAGATGTACAATTTGTTGTCCAGCTCGGGGACTCCCAGCACTACGAGTCCGTTGGGAAGTCCGGGCAGCTTCGCTGCTATCGTCATGGGAGCTTCGGGGTATGTGGCTTCCGGAGCTGTCGCTGGTCAGGTCGGTAAGCCGACTTTGTATGTGCCTTCGGGTTCAGGCGCTGCGTTCGCTGTTAACAATTACGTCGTAGTCGATATTGACTACGTAGCAGGAACCTCCGGAGTCTTGGGAGAAGCCGGAGCTTTCGCTTATCCCAACGCAATCACAGACACCGATTGGATCAGAAAAACTTCCGACTACGTGGCCCGAGTTACCGCCATCGTGACCGGTGTGGGTAGTCCGGTTCAGGACGCTTTAATTCTGGATCAGGTATTCGTAGGAGGTGGCTCTCCTGCTGCTACGAATGGAATTCCGCCTACTACTTCCAAAGTCCAGATCGTTTCGGGGTGGTCAGCCAGGAATGGTGGAACGTTCATTCAGGAGTGGTCGGGATTGTTTATCTCGGACGCTCAGGATGGTGCGCAGATAGCTTTATACTATCCGCATTTGTCCATCAGCCAGTTCCGTGGAATGAATCCGTATACGATTGAGAACATCGGGACCACCGATACGACCGGCAATGAGCTGGACGCAAGTTTTGAGTGCCTCGGGTTCGATGATCCCCTGGACGGGGAAACCGTATGTTCGTATATGGGATATTTCCCGAATGCGAACAATACGCAAAATGTTTATTGATTTTGGTTACTGATTTTGGTTTTAGAAGACGGGAGAGGATGCAGTTTCGGTCTTCTCCCGTTTTTTGGTTTGTATGCGTTTAAACTCGAAAATTCAAGTACCATCGTATCTGGATACCGGAACTCTTGGATTACGCGTTAAATTAAGCCGTACACTTGAGAAATGGCCTTATATAAGTGCTGTCAGTCTGATCTGAATCGAAAAGGAGCTGAGAAATGAATAACGAAAGAGAAAAAGACCCTATGCCCGACGAAGTATCTGCCCCAGAACCCGTCCAAGTCCCACCCAGTAAGCCTACCAGAGAGTATTCGGATATCGAGTCCCAGGTTGAAGAACGTTTTCAACAGGAGCGCCCCAAGCTTATCGCCGAAGTCAGGCGTGAGTTTCAGCTTAAGTTGGACGCCAAGATTCTGCAAATCCAGCAGGATACGAAAGACGAGAACCAGAAGTATCTGTCTTCGGTGGTCGAGCAATTCAAGAAAGATAGTACACCTCCGACCCAGGAAGAAATTAGAAAGTTATTGGACGCCGAGTATCTTGAATTTCCGGTTAAGATTAAATGGGCCGGAAGTAAAACTCCGGAAATCGTGGTACTCACGGAACTTTCAGCTGAGTTCGAAAGAAAGTTCATGCGCTTGGTTAAAGAGAAAGCTATTCCCAATGTCCAGTTGTTGACCGGACTGTTCCTGGAAATGATTCAGGGCACGGAAGAAGACAAAGTTAAAGGCTTTTTTAATGCCTTGGAAACCGCCACGGATTTGCTCGAAGAAATCGTTACTTTGATTTTGAACGGCGCTATGGAAGGAAAGACGGTTACTGTTGAGGATGTTCGGAACAGCCTGAGTCTTAATCGACAAATGTCGATCGTTCGAGCTCAGGTGGAGTGTAATCGGGTGCGGGAT
>Ga0209166_10002124_pt1 | contig 15442 bp, 14 predicted proteins | sample Coa_R1_3_FD_187151 | JGI IMG/M metagenome (GOLD analysis project Ga0209166, IMG submission 187151) | Surface soil microbial communities from Centralia Pennsylvania, which are recovering from an underground coalmine fire - Coalmine... | ecosystem: Environmental > Terrestrial > Soil >... | reverse complement strand
GGCCTTGTAGCCGGTCTCGACGCTCACATAAACCAGGGATTGCGGCGCCACGTCCCACTCGGCACCGGCGCGCCAGGTGGTCTCGCTCCAGGACTTGTTGGTGTCGAGGTTGATCGGGGCAAGCGGTACAGTGATCTGGCCCATCCCCCCAAGGCACAAGGGCGGCGGAAATGCATGATGAGGATTCCCGGCCCACGCCAGAAATGCCGGGCACAGCGTTTGCTGCGACTGGTAGACGCCCGACAAACTCTTGTCATCCCGGGTATACCGCAATCCGCCCGTGAGCCGGAACGCATCTGTCACCGAGAACCGTACTCGCCCGAAACCAGCGTAGCTCTTCGTGTCGGGCTTGAATTGAGCTTCGGATGCGTTGACCTGTTGATCGAAGGTCGAATTGACCTCATTGCTTTCGTCAATGTAATAGACCCCGGCGATGTAGCTCCAGTGCAGTTCCTCCGGCGAGGCGAAGCGTGCCTCGAGTGAGGTTTGCTTGTCCGTCTCGCGCTGATCGACGATGAAGCTCGGCTCCGTGCTGACGTAGTTGAGCTCGCCATGCCGAAAGGCCGGGATAACCGTGAGAGTACCGGCCGCGGAGGTCCAGTTGATCGTCGCGCCCAGGCCCCAGAAGTTATTGTCCTGACGAACGCTCTGCGGCAGCGGCTCGCCTCCGATGCCGTTCTGCAGAACCGGGCCCAGAAAGCCGGCAGCGGGGAAAACCAGGGTGTGTTCGAACACGGCACTCGCCCGAGGATCATTCATTCCAATGCGGGCGTCGCCGTCGAGGTAACCCGGTACGGCGGCTTGCAGGAGCGTGGAGCCGACCCCCTTCCCGCCCTGGTGGTAGAAATCCGCACTGGTCAGGATGGAAAGACCGGCGCCGGGAGTGAAGCGCACCTGGAGGCGCCCGGCCTTGCTCCGGTCATCATCCGTCCCATCGGAGAAGTACCCATCCCGATCGACCGTCTGAATCGCAAGTCGCGCGGCGATCGTGTCGCTGAGTGGTGCATTCAGCGCGGCATTGACCTTCTTCAACCCGTAGTTGCCAACATCAACCTCGGCGTCACCGCCGAATTCGTCCGCGGGTTTGCGGGTGATGACGTTGATCGCGCCGCCGGTGGCATTGCGGCCGTAGAGGGTTCCCTGCGGACCCTTGAGGACCTCGAGGCGCTCCAAGTCGTAGAACATGCCGCCGGTGGATGAGGGGCGCGCGAGATAGACGCCATCCAAGTTGAGCGCCACGGCGGCGTCGGACAATGCGTTGCCATTGAAGTTACCCACGCCGCGCAGGTAAAAGAGCGGGTAGGGTCCTGCCGCGGTCGCGATTTGGACGGAGGGAACCAGTGCTGTCAGGTCCTGTACCCGGGTCGCCCCCGCACTCGCGAGCTCATCTCCCGACACGGCGGTGACCGCAAGAGCAGCCCGCTGCAGGTTCTCCGACCGCCGCTGCGCCGTGACGATGATTTCCTCGAGCGCAGCGGGACCGGCCCCCTCGGATGGTGTCTCGGCCCACGCCGCCGCAGTCGGGCCCGCGAGAACCACGCACATTAGCGCACCAACAGTATTCTTTCGCATTCTCAAGTTTCCCCCTGGTCCCGTCTGAGCCAAGCCGTTCATTCTGGAGCGCAGCTGCGTGAAGGCGCTCGATCTAATGACGCGGCACAGGCTAATCGCACCGGCCATCTGCAGGCGAATGGTTCTTGTCGATCCGGAGAATCGATCGCAGCGATGCAGCGCGATGAGCGGTGCGCTTTTGGGAAGACATGGATTGCATCCATGCGTGAGATCGCGACAATCCATTGTACGCCGAGGCCCGGCCTGTCTTAAGGTGGGCCTGCCCTTTCGGCAAACACAACCTACGGAAGCTAGACCTGTGGCCCGGAAACTCGTCGATCTGTCGATCTATTTGGAGAACGACGTGCTGTCCGATCCACCACCACTAGCGCCGCGCATCGAGTATCAAAAGCACCGAGACACTTTGCCGGAGTTTCTAGCGATGCTTCCAGGGGTGGAGGCGGAAGATTTCCCCGACGGCGAGGCCGCAGCCGCCGAATGGGTCCGGCTGACGACGCACAGCGGCACGCATCTTGATGCGCCGTGGCATTTCCATTCCACGATGAACAAGGGCGAGCGGGCGATTACCATCGACGAGGTGCCGCTCGACTGGTGCTTTCAACCCGGCGTGAAACTAGATTTCCGCGCCCTTCCGGATGGTTATGTGTGCACCGCGAAAGACGTGGAAACCGAGCTCGCACGCATCGGCCACGAACTACGACCCCTCGATATTGTTTTGGTCAACACGCGGGCGGGTTCCCGCTACGGCTCTCCGGACTACGTCAACACGGGATGCGGGATGGGCTACGAGGCAACCATGTACCTACTCACCCGTGGCGTTCGGCTGACGGGCACCGATGCATGGAGTTGGGACGCCCCGTTCTCTTACACGGCGCAAAGGATCAAGGAGACCGGCAATACGGGCCTCATTTGGGAAGGACACAAGGCCGGCCGGGATATCGGCTATTGTCATTTGGAGAAGCTGCATAATCTCGAAGCACTGCCGGGCGACGGGTTTTATATCTCGTGCTTTCCGCACAAGATTCGCGGTGCATCCGCGGGTTGGACTCGTGCCGTGGCGATCTTCGACGATGCGCTGTTGCCGCCGAGGCGATAGCCGACTCCAGTTGGGCTGGTGGCCCGCTCCGCGGTACGGCGAGAGGTGTTAGATCAATGGCTGCGGTTGAGAAAGTGTTGATTATCGGCGGAGGCATCGGCGGGCTTTCCACCGCCATCTCCTTGCGACGCGCCGATATTGAGGTTGACTTGGTGGAGATCAACAAGGCCGGGAACGTGTGCCACGTCGGCATCGTCATGCAAGGAAATGCGATCCGTGCGATGGCGGCGCTGGGGATTGCCGAGCGATGCGTTGCTGCCGGATTTTCTTGCGACGGCATGACGTTTGAAGATCTTCACGGTCGAGTGCTCGCCGACTTCCGGGGCGTGAGACTGGCAGGCCCCGCTCTACCGTCCGACCTGGGCCTGTCAGGTCCCGCACTTCGCGACGTGTTGACCGAAACCGCACGTGCCCTGGGGGCGCGAATTCGTTTGGGCGTGACGTTCTCGGAAATCGTGCCGACGGAGGCCGCGGTGCATGTGTCATTCACCGATGGTGCGAGCGCTGCATACGATCTGGTGGTCGGCGCGGACGGAGTGAATTCGCAGACTCGTGCCGCCATGTTTGGTGCGCCGCCTGCGCCACATTTCACCGGGCAGGGTGTCTGGCGGTACACCGTGCCGCGGCCCAGTGACATCCACCGCCCGTTTCTCGTGAAGGGAATTCCGGGTGGCTCGGCAGGGTTCATCCCGCTGTCTGACGACACTGGTAATGTGTTGCTCGTGCAGTCCGAACCCGGCAATCCCCAATTTCCTGCCGACAGGCTGGCGGAGCTGTTCCGTGCCAGGCTTGCCACGTGCACGGGAGTGCTTGCGAAATTACGCGGCCAGATCATCGATTCGCGGCAGGTCATCTATCGTCCATTGCACTCGATTTTCATGCCGGCCCCCTGGTATCGGGGCCGTGTGTTGCTCATTGGAGATGCGGCGCATGCCATGACACCACATCTCGGGCAGGGCGCGGCACAAGCGATGGAGGACGCGGTCGTGTTGGGCGAGCTACTCGCCGGTGCCGCACCGCTGCCGGATCGGCTCGAAACTTTTATGGCCCGTCGTTACGAGCGCTGCAAGCTGGTCTACGAGGCGTCCATTCAGGTGGGTGAATGGGAACAGCATCCGACGCCCGATGCTAACCCGGCCTGTCTCAGGGCTCGCATCGCCGGCGTGTACGCCCGGCCGATTTGATTTGAACCCCTAGGCCCGCTTTGCGGCGGGCGGCAGCTCCTATTTTAGTGCGACGGGCGCCGATTCCACGGATTGAGCCGAGTCCTTGAGCAGGCCGCGCAGCCAGATCGAGCCCGGGTCTTGGTCGAAGACCGTGTGCCACTGCATCGATTCGCGCAGCGGTGGGATGTCGAACGGCGGTGGAACGAGCCGCAGGGGAAGATATTTCGCGTAGAATTGGGCCAGCCGAAGTTGCACTGTGGCGATGCGGTGCGTGCCTACGATGCATTGAGGGATTGCATTGAAGTTCATCGCCACCACCTCGATGCGCCGGTTTACGCCCAGATGGTTGAGGAAGAACTCATCGATCGCCGGAGAGCGTCGGCCGAATTGCAGGACGACGTGGCCCAACTCGAGGTACTGCTGAGTCGAGATGCTGTCCCCCACCAAGGGGTTGTCCGCCCAGACGACACACGCATAATCGTCCTGGAACAAGAGTTCGCTAGGATGAGAGCGCGAGAGGTAGTCCGGCGGCATGAGCAAAAAGTCGACGTCGGCACGCTCCAGCACTTCATACGGGCTACCCATGTCGTTTGAGATGACTTCGAAGGTGACGTGCGGCGCCACGCGTTCCGCCTCGACCAATACCCGGTTCATCAACACCGTCGAGACGTAGTCGGACATCAACAGCGAAAAACGCCGGGTGGACTTCGCCGGATCGAAGTCGCCTTTGGTGGCGATGGTCGACTTGATCTTCTGCAGGATCTCACGCACCGACTCCGAGAGACTATTGGCGAGCGGTGTGGGCACCATCTTGCGGCCGACCTGTACCAGCAATTCATCGTCGAAATATTCACGCAGCCGAGCCAACGCGCCGCTCATCGCGGACTGCGTGAGGTGAACCCGCCGTCCGGCTTCTGTGATGTTGAGTTCGGTCAGGAGCGCATCCAAAGCGACCAGCAGATTCAAATCGAGCTGACGGAAATGCATGACCGTTGGAACTCCGTGCCGAGCGGACTACCAGTATAGCCCCGCGTCACACCCCCGCGGCCGCGCATTGACCGCATCGATGGACCGAATCCGTCGAATCCATTTCTCCCCGGATGCGTTCCGCGGAATACTCTTCGCCGATGAACACCAATTCCCCATGCGGCGGCTCGTTGGCCGAACCGCCTGCAATCGCCGCCCCTGGAACTGCGTTTTTGAGGAATGCTTGGTACGTTGCCGCCTGGGCCGCCGAAGTCCCGGCGGGCGCGCTGTTTCACCGGCGAATCCTCGATGAGCCCATTCTGCTGTACCGCAAAGCCGATGGCACCCCTGTCGCACTGACTGACCGCTGTCCGCACAGATTCGCACCGCTTCACCTGGGAAAGCTGCGTGGCGAGGCAGTGGAGTGCGGGTATCACGGCCTGCGGTTCGACCACACCGGGGCGTGTGTTTACAATCCGCACGGGAGTGGAGCACCGCCGCGTGCCGCGCATGTCAGGGTATATCCCGTCGTTGAGCGCTACAGCGCTCTGTGGGTCTGGATGGGGGAAGCGGAACGCGCTAATCCGGAAAACATCCCGGTGTTCGATTTCATGGTGCCGGAGCATTGGTTCGTGGGGACCGGCCAGATGCTCGTGGCGGCGAACTATCAGCTCGAAATCGACAACATCTTGGACCTGAGTCACATCGAGTTCATGCATCCGATGTTCGCCACTGAGGCGGTGCGGCGCGGCAAGATCCAGTCGGTGCAGGAGGGTGATACGGTCTGGTCGAAGCGCTTCATCAGAGGCGATGAGCTGAATCCCTTTCTCCTTCAGGCGTTCCGGATCCCCGCGGGGCAGCTTGCGGATCGTTGGCTCGACGTGCGCTGGAATGCACCGGCGCTCATGGCGCTCTACACCGGCGGCGTCATCAGCGGTCGGCCGAGAAGCGATGGTGTGGAGGTACCTTCGGCGCATATTTTCACGCCGGAGACGCAGAGCAGCACCCACTATTTTTACGCCATGTCCTTTTCGCGAGTGATGGGGCCCGCGGGCGAAACGCTTGCCAAGGAGCAGGTCGAAGTGCTGCGCGGTCCCTTCGAGCGTGAGGACAAGCCCATGATAGAGGCCGTGGAGCGAAGCATGAACGGCGCCGAATTATGGTCGCTGCAGCCGGTGTTGCTCGCCGGAGACGCCGCCGCTGTCAAGGCACGTCGGGTGTTGGAGAAATTGATTGACGCGGAACGACCGGCTCTCGGCTAAGAAGGCAAGGCTTCTGCCGGGCACGATGATCCATCAGTTCATGCGATGAGTGGGGGAAGACATGTTGTTTCACGAGTGCGGGCGCGGTTGCCGGCCGCACATGCCGGTGGATGCGGAAAGGGCCGGCGGTATCGCTACGGGTGATATCCGGGCGCGCTCCTATACCGTGGATATGCACTGTCACGTGATGGTGCCATCGATCGAGAAACTCGTCGCCGACCGACCGCAGAAGCTCGCCGAGCCCGAAATGCAATTGCGCTTGATCGGTGCCCGATCCGTCGAGCACAACCGGAGGCACGTGTTGCCCGCCGCCGCACTCAAGATGGTGAACCTCGCCCTGCGGCTCGCGGACATGGACCGTATGGGCGTGGACCTGCAGGTTATCAGCCCATCTCCAGGGCAGTACTACTACTGGGCAGATTACGCGCTTGCTAGAGAGATGGTGCGCAATCAAAACGAGGAGATTGCCGATGTGTGCCGGCAGCATCCGCGGCGGCTTCTCGGCTTGGGCAATGTGGCACTCCAACATCCGGAACTCGCCGTCGAACAACTCGAGTACGCCGTCAAAGAGCTCGGACTCAAGGGTGTGGAAATCTCGAGCTCGGTCAACGGTCGGGAGATCGCCGACCCCAGCCTCGAGGGCTTCTGGGCGGCGGTGCAGTCACTCGGCTGCGTGGTCTTCATCCATCCGTTCGGCACGTCCCTCGGGGAGCGTGTGAATCGGTTTTATCTGCAGAACATGATCGGCCAGCCGCTCGAGACGACTATCGCACTGTCGAACCTGATCTTCGGCGGTGTGCTCGACCGTCATCCCGGCGTGAAGATCCTCGCAGCCCACGGCGGCGGTTACCTGCCGACTTATATCGGCCGCAGCAACCACGGGTACCGAGTTCGCCCGGAAGCGCAAGAGATCCAACACCCCCCGATGGAGTACCTCCGGCGCACGTGGTTCGACGACCTGGTATACGAGCCTGCGGGGCTACGGCATCTGATCGATGCCGTGGGAGTGAGCCAGGTGGTCGTCGGCACCGACTATCCGTTCGATATGGGGCAATACGGCATTCATGATCTGCTTGAATCCGTGTCAGGCTTGAGCAAGTTCGACCGTGCGCAAATTCTCGGTGGCAACGCGCTGCGCCTACTAGGTCGCGGCGAGCGTGGGTCGGGCGAGAACGCGGCGGGGACTCGCGCATGAAGCTAGCAACGCTCGAGGATGGTACGCGGGACGGCCAATTGCTCGTCGTGTCGCGCGATTTGCGGATCGCCGTCGTCGGCGACGCCGCCCACACACTCCAGGACGCGTTGGATGACTGGGCGGGTGTGGCTCCACGTCTGCTCGACCTCTCGGAGCGTTTGAACAGTGGACGGCTCGACACCGCGTTTGCGCTCGATTGCCGCCGGCTCGCGGCGCCCTTGCCGCGCGCCTATCAGTGGCTCGATGGCTCCGCATTCCACAGCCATGGCGACCTGATGGAGCGGGCGTTCGAACTACCGCCGATCGAGGGCAAGTTGCAAATCCCCCTGATGTATCAGGGCGGATCGGACGACTTCCTCGGACCGTGCGCCGACATGCCCTTGCCCAGCGAAGCGGACGGAATCGACTTCGAGGCAGAGGTCGCGGTGGTACTCGATGAAGTTGCGATGGGTACACCCGTGACGCAGGCCTTGCGCCATGTGAAGCTGCTCATGCTCCTGAACGACGCGAGCCTGCGGGCGTTCGCCCCCCGTGAAATGAAGACCGGATTCGGCTTCGTGCACGCGAAGCCTGCATCCAGCTTCGCGCCTGTTGCCGTGACGCCCGATGAGTTGGGACAGGCGTGGAGCGATGGACGTGTGCGCCTACCCGTGCGGATCGAGTGGAACGGGCAGCCGTTCGGCTGCCCGGACGCGGGTGAGATGGGTTTTGGGTTTCACGAGCTCATCGCGCACGCGGCCCGAACCCGCAACTTGCGCGCCGGCACCATCATCGGCTCGGGAACCATCTCGAACCGCGATTACCGCACCGTCGGCTCCGCATGCATTGCCGAGCGGCGCGGCATCGAAATGCTGGATCACTGCAAATCCGTCACGCCCTTCATGAAGTTCGGCGACCGAATCCGCATAGAAATTCTCGATTCCCGCGGTGATTCGCTTTTTGGTGCGATCGACCAAAAAGTCGTGGCGGCGTGGTCGTGAGCATCCTTGGCCACTGCGACGCCTACGTCGCTGCGCAACCCGACCGGAGACGTTGACTTGACATCTTTTGCTGAACCGACAGGCGTATCGGCGCGCTTCGCGCTGGGTACCTTTTCGATTGCCGGCGGCGAAACCTTTCCCGGAATCGTGGTCGGCGACCGTGTGCTGGCATTTTCGGCGCTCGGAGTGCTCCTGAGCGCGACCGGTAGTGAAGTACTCTGTAACGCACCGTCGTTGCTTGCCGTGTTGGAACGGTGGGAGGAGAACGAGCCTCTCCTATCGCGCGCCGCCGAGTCGATCCAGGAAGACACAGCCGGGACCCGCGCTCACCCGCTGACGCCGCTGGAGGCAGTCCGGGTGCACGCGCCCGTGCTCCCACGCCAGATCTTTTGCTCGGGAGCCAACTATCGCAAGCACGTCATCGATCTCATCATCGATCAGCCAAGCCCTCAGATGGAAAAGCTGACACCGCAGGAGCGGCGCAGCTTTGCAGAGAAGGTGATGGACGAGCGCGCCGCTCACGGCAAACCCTTCGTGTTCACGAAGATCGCTTCCTCGGTGACCGGGCCCTTCGATCCGATCGTGTTGCCATACGACGTGCGCCAGCCGGATTGGGAACTTGAGCTGGGTGTGGTGATCGGCAAAGCGGCGCGCAGAGTGAAGCGTATGGATGCGCTTGGCTGCGTGGCCGGTTACGTGATCGTGAATGACATTACGAGCCGCGACCTCGTCTACCGCCGCGATGTTCCGCAGATGGGCATGGACTGGCTGGCCTGCAAGAGCGCGCCCACTTTTCTACCGGTCGGGCCGTACCTGGTCCCGTCGGCCCTGGTTCCGGATCCCCAGAATCTTCAGATCACTCTGAAGCTCAACGGAGAGATAAAACAGGACGAACGTACCGCGGACATGATTTTCGACGTCGCGCAGCTCATCGAGCACATCTCGAGCTACGTGCAGCTGCTTCCCGGCGATCTTATCTGTACCGGTTCCCCTGCCGGCAACGGCACACACTACGACCGGTATCTTCGGGACGGTGACGTGCTCGAGGGGAGCATCAGCGGACTGGGAACTCAGACGAACGCCTGTGTAGCCGAACGGACCGGGGAGATTTAAATGAGTTTTCTCAGCAATGCATGCTGTGTCGCCGCTTGGCGAGATGAAATCAAGCCGGGCGCGCTTGAGAAACTCATCGGCGAGGAACACGGACCGCGACTCCCCATTTGAAATCGAACATTGTCGTTTACGCGAGAGGAATATGAAAATCATTGGACCGGATGCGCTGTTTTTTGGGGTTGATGACGTCACGGCCTGTGCGCAGTACCTCACCGATTACGGCCTGGAAGGGGTCGGGGTGACCGCGAGCGGCGGTCGTTTCGAGGCGTTGGACGGCACGGCGGTCATCATCGCCAACAAGGACGATGGTGGACTACCACCCGCGATGGGCACGGCCAGCATGTTGCGCAAAACGATCTATGGCGTGATGGACACCCAAGCACTGCAAGCCGTTGCCGAGGAGTTGGGCCGCGACCGGCCGGTTCGCCGTCTGTCGGATGGCTCCATCGAAGCCGAAGACGACATGGGATTCCTGCTCGGGTTTCAGGTCACGATGAGGCGCAAGCTCAGTCTGCCGGCCGAAGCCGTCAATGCACCCGGCGCTCCCGCCCGGCGCCCCGCCAACGTGGTCGCGGTGGACGACGATGCGGTCGTACGACCGCGCACACTCTCCCACGTCGTCTACTTTGTACCGGACGCCGTGAAGGCGGAGGGGTTTTACGCACGTCTCGGATTTCGCTGCACCGACCGCCTCAGGGGCGCAGGCCCCTTCCTACGGCCGGCGGGTACGGCCGACCACCACACCTTGTTTCTGATTCAAACGCCGCCCTTCATGAAAGGTGTCGAACACTTCACCTTTCACATGGGCGGCCCCACCGAAGTGATGCTGGCCGGCACGCGCTTCGTCAACAAGGGCTATCAGTCGTTCTGGGGCCCGGGGCGGCACAAGTTCGGCTCGAATTGGTTCTGGTATTTCAACAGTCCGCTCGGCTGTCATGTCGAGTATGACGCCGACATGGACTTGCATGATGAACATTGGGTGGCCCGCGAGGTGCAGCTGAGCGCCGACGCGTCCCAGCTTTTTCTCTTCCAGCACCGCGAAAAGTGGGTCCCATCCGGCCCGCCTCCCGGAGCGGCGACCGGCGTGCCGAAGGGCTGATCTTAAGGACTTGTCATCGTGCCGCAATCCGTGTTCCTGTGCCGGCTGGATGAATTGCCCGACGGCGAATCACGCGGCTTCGATCCGCTGCACACGGGGCGCGACACCGTGATGATCGTCCGGCGTGGTCGGGTTCTGTTCGCGTATCGCGATGCCTGTCCGCACCACGGCACGACTCCGATGGCCTGGCGCAAGAATTCCTATCTCAATGCAGCGGGGACGCGCATCGTGTGCGGCGCGCACGGCGCCCAGTTCGACATCGCCACCGGCCATTGCACACTTGGGCCCAGTCTGGGGCAGTCATTAACCCCGGTCCCGTGGGTTGTCAACGACCAAGGGGACGTTCATCTCTTGCTCGATCCCAACCAGGAAAAATTCCCATGACATGCCCCGTTCAAGACATCCTCATCATCGGCGGTGGCTTTTCCGGCATGGCCGCGGCGATCGAATTGCGCAAGCAAAGACTGAAGGTGGACCTGGTGGAGATCGACCCCGGCTGGCGCTCCTACGGGGCCGGGATCAGCCTGGGCGGGGCAACGTTGCGCGCCTTCCACACCCTGGGCATCCTCGATGAGTTCCGGAAACGAGGCAGCTGCACGGACGGCATGGATTTGTTCACCCCGGCCGGTGAGCACCTTGCCACGATGCCCACGCCGCGGCTCGCAGGCCCTGAGGTGCCGGGCAGCGGCGGTATCATGCGTCCGGCGCTGGCGCAGATTTTGGCGGCGGCCGCCCGTGCCGCCGGAACCCAGGTGCGGCTCGGCTGCACCTTCACGTCGTTGACCCAGGATGCCGACGGGGTCGACGTGCGTTTTACCGACGGACAAAGCCGGCGCTACGACCTGGTCATCGGGGCCGACGGTCTGTACTCCAAGGTGCGTGAGGCGCTGATGCCCGATGCTCCCAAGCCTCGGTTCACGCACCAGGCGGTCTGGCGCGCCGTGCTGACGCGTCCGCCCACTGTGCAGCGAGCGGCGATGTGGATAGGGATGCCGAGAATCAAGGTCGGCGTCAATCCGGTGACGAACGACGAAATGTACATGTTCGTCACCGAGGATCGGCCCACGAATGACTTCATTGAGCCGAAGCTGTTTCCCTCCCTCTTGGCCGACCTGCTGGCTGGGTTCCCAGCACCGCTGCTCCAGACCCTCCGGGCGGCGATCAGCGAGCACTCACAAATCGTCTACCGTCCTCTTGAGGGACTGCTCGTGCCGCAGCCCTGGAGTCGAGGCAGGGTGGTGCTGATAGGCGATACCGTGCACGCGACGACGCCTCACCTTGCCTCGGGCGCTTGTATCGGCATTGAAGACGCCATCGTGCTGGCCGATGAACTCGGCAAAGCTCGAACCCTCAACACAGCGCTTGATGCATTTCAATTGCGCCGCTGGGAACGTTGTCGCATGGTGGTGGAAAATTCCAGCCGGCTGGGCGAGCTGGAGGTTTCGGGGGGAGACAAGACGGAGCAGCAACGCATTCTCGGTGCCTCCATGGCCGCGCTGCAGGCCCCAATCTGACGAACGAAGATCGATTCGCTTCCATGGTAATCCGAGCAATCCTTTTCCTGCGCTTATTCTTCTTGGCTTGCCAGAGATCATAAGCAGCCTGCATTGCAAGCCAGGTTTCGGCCGACGTGCTCGACACCTCCTCAAGCCGGAGACTCACAATGCCGAGGTCGAGGGTTCGAGTCCCTCTCTCACCACCATAAAATCAAGCACCTGGCTCCGCTCGCGCGCGCACGATCGCCAGTGCGGGACTTTTGCGGGACCGCAGCGCACAAACCGCCGCTTCCGCGCGACGAGTTGCTGGCACTGAAACGTACTGTCGCTGAACTTGGCGCTATCGGCCGCAACCTCAATCAGATCGCGCACGTGGCGAGTCAGAGCGGGCGGATTGTCGTACCTGACCAGGACGATCTTCGGGCGTTCCTGAAAGTCTGTGGAGCCGTCCGCGACCACGTGAAAGCATTGCTCAGGGCGAATCTAGCCGGTTGGGGGCTGGGTTCACGAAGCGAATAGCTGATACCAGTCGTCGCGGCGCCGGCGTGGTAAATCGAGACATTCGTCCGCTTTGAGAGTGGCGGATTTGTATAAATCGTACATTTCGTATATGTTGACAACAAACCACCACTAGGTCGTCATGCGCTACATCTCCGCCACCGAGGCCAAACAGAACTTCGCCGCTGCCCTGGACGCTGCGCAGCGCGGACCTGTCGTCATTCGCCGCCAGGCCCGTGATCAGGCCGTGCTGATTTCACCGCAGGAATACGATCGCCTGCGCGGCCTGGCGGTCGCCGATTTCGAGGCGTTTTGCGATCGCGTCGGTTCAAAAGCGGTGGCGCAGGGGCTGACGGAACGCAAGCTCGCCGCACTCTTGAAAAAGGATGCCTAGTGCTCGCGTCATTATCGATACGAATGTACTGATCAGCCGCTTGCTGATTCCGCATTCGGTGGCAGGCCGTGCGGTCAGTCGCCTGATCAAAATTACTCGTCTCTGGTGTCCGAGGATACGTTGGCGGAACTCGCACAGACGATCTCGCGCGACAAATTCAACCCCTACGTCAGCCTCGAGGACCGCCAAGAATTCTTTCGCCTCTATGCTCGCCTGGCCGAATGGGTGCCGATCAGCAGTACGGTGCGGGTGTGTCGTGATCCAAAGGATGACAAGTTTTTGGAACTGGCCGTGGATGGTCAGGCCCAAATTCTGGTTACTGGCGACAAGGATCTCCGAGGGCTATCTCCGTATCGAGACATTCAGATCTTGACGCCGGCTGCGGCGCTGGCTGTGCCCGACGCCGAGCTGCTGAGTGGATCTACCAGCGTCCCGTGAGTTCGGACCTTCGTCGCTGGTCGCATCGCGAAGAGGCAGAAGAGGCCCGGGCGGGGGACATCCCTCGCGGGACCGTCGCGTGAGTTTTGCGTTCGCGCCAGGATAAATCTGGGAAAGGAGGAAGTCCTATGTAGAGGATGGAAACTTTTCGATGGAATTCAGAGGGTTCGACTCCCTCCCGGCAAGGGCTAGCCACCGGCCGGAAGCGAGCCTTGCATGCGGGTGCGGTAACGCACCACTTGAAGCGTAGGCAGCGGGTACTGAAGCCGCGTGATTGAGTCTCGAGAAATCCGTAGTGCCGGTGTCCTCACTATACGCAAAGTGGGGACCGCATCGTCGGCGCCGTCAAGGCGAGGGCCGACGAACTGGCCGGGATCCTAGAGCGGGGCAGAGGTACGGGACGGATTCCCCAGGAACCTGGGAGATCCTGTGATTGACCAGCCGACAATAGCCAGCGGTACCGGGCTTGATCGGGACCAGGCCTGAGCGGAGTTCTCCACCGCACGGGAGCGAACTTGGAGAGGATCGGTTGGGGCGGAGAAGCGAACAATATAAGCGACTCCGTATTCGGCACAGGAGGTCTTAGCGCTCTGATAGTACCGGAGATGCCGGGGAACGCGGCTCGCGCGGACCCGGATGAGGGAAGCGGAGCATCGTAGTACAGAATCGCTTTTGAGAAACACGGAGGGCGCTTTGAAGCCTGACAGCGTGTCAACGAAACAGGAGCGGATAGCCAAGCTGGCGGCAGAGAATCCAGCGATGGCGTTCACTTCTCTGAACCATTACCTCGACCCCGAGTGGTTGAGGTATGCCTATGAGTGCACGCGCAAGGACGGTGCGGTGGGGGTCGACGGTCAGACAGCGCAGGAGTATGCGGCCGACTTGGAGCAGAACCTGCAAAGCCTGATCGATCGACTCAAATCGGGCCGTTATCGCGCGCCACCAGTCCGGCGTCACTACATCGACAAGTCGGATGGTGGCAAGCGTGCGCTCGGCATCCCGTCTTTCGAGGACAAGGTGGCGCAGCGCGCCATTGTGATGCTGCTGGAACCGATTTATGAGCAGGACTTTCGTGACTGCTCGTTCGGCTTTCGTGCCGGTCGCAATGCGCACCAGGCACTGCGAGTCTTACGTCACGGGATCTTGGGGCAGGGAGCTCGATGGGTGTTGGAGGTAGACGTTCGGAAATACTTCGACAGCATCGATCACGCCAAGCTGCGAGAACTGCTGACCAGACGAGTCACCGATGGTGTGGTGAGAAGGATGATCGATAAGTGGCTGAAAGCCGGTGTGCTGGAGCAGGGGCAGGTATCTTTCCCCGGCGTCGGCACGCCTCAGGGTGGTGTGATCTCACCCGTGCTTTCCAACGTGTTTTTGCATTATGTGCTCGATGACTGGTTTGCCGAGCAGGTGCAACCGCGCCTGCGCAGCGCCAGTGCCCTGGTCCGCTACTGCGACGACTTTGTCATGCTGTTCAAGCGCAAAGAAGACGCCGAGCGGGTGCAGGCGGTGCTGGGCAAGCGGCTGGCGAAGTTCGGGTTGGAACTCCACCCCGACAAGACCCGGCTGGTTGACTTCCGGCCGCCGGCCGAGCGCGTGGATGCTGAGACGACGTTGCCCACGACCTTTACGTTCCTCGGCTTCCTTCACATCTGGAGCAAGACGAGGACGGGCAAGCCGACGGTGTGGCAGCGGACCGCCAAAGATCGTTTGGTGCGCACGCTTAAGGCGATCAACCAGCAGTGCCGCTTCATGCGGCCGTGGCCGATCGCTGAGCAACATAGTCGACTCTGCCGGATGTTGGAGGGGCACTTCGCCTACTTCGGCATCACCGGCAACTATCCACGCGTGGCCTCCGTTGTCCATTGGACGCGGCGGATCTGGCGCAAATGGTTGTCGCGGCGGTCGTGGAAGAGCCACGTTACCTGGGATAAGTTCCTGCGGTTGGTTGATCGCTATCCGTTGCCTCGCCCCAGGATCGTCCATCGCTATACCTGACAGTGCGCGAAGCTGTGCTATGAAGAACCGAATGCGTGAATCGCGCTCGTTCGGATCTGTGAGGGTTGCGCCTTGAAGCGCAACAAGTTCAGTGGCCTGAGATGGCCACCGTGGCAACGCCTAGCCAGCAGCCACGTATCGAGTCTTGCGTGGGCGGGTGGTAACACCC
>Ga0209166_10002123_pt1 | contig 15452 bp, 13 predicted proteins | sample Coa_R1_3_FD_187151 | JGI IMG/M metagenome (GOLD analysis project Ga0209166, IMG submission 187151) | Surface soil microbial communities from Centralia Pennsylvania, which are recovering from an underground coalmine fire - Coalmine... | ecosystem: Environmental > Terrestrial > Soil >... | reverse complement strand
CTCTGAGATCAACGCCTACCGCATCGCTGCGCTCGCTCCTTCCCGATTTTCGCGACAGGCGTGGTTGCCGCCCGCCGGCGCTGCGCGGAGCCAGTTCGCCTACCGCATCGCTGCGCTCGCTCCTTTGCGGCCGGGTCCCAGCCGGTGCCACAGGTGTCTTCTGAGAATCAGAAAGGAGCGAGCGCAGCGATGCGGTGGGCAAATCCCTGGCGCGGATGGGAATGCGCTGGCCCGCGAAGCGTTCTACTCTTGAGGAACTATGAAAGAGCTGTTGCCGGACATTGAGCGCTGGCGGGAAGCTGGCAAGAAGGTCGCCATTGCGACCGTGGTGCAGGCCTATGGTTCGGCGCCGCGGCGGCCGGGGGCCAAGATGGCGATTGCCGAGGACGGCGAGTTCGTGGGCTCCGTTTCCGGCGGCTGCGTCGAGAACGACGTCGTCGAGCACGCCCGGCAAGTCCTCGAGGAGGATCACCCGCGCCTGGTTCCGTACGGCATCAGCGATGAGATGGCGTTCAACGTCGGGCTCGCCTGCGGGGGCCAGATCGAAGTCTTCATCCAGCCGTTTGGCCGCGCTTTTCCGACTGAGAAGCCAGTCGCCTTTGCCTACGTGGTCGATGGCGATGGTCAGGGCAACGGCCTGCTGGCCTGGGACTTCAGTCCGGGCAAGCACCGCGGCAGCCTCGGCCAGGGCGACGCCTTCGACGACCGCGTCGCCAGAGACGCGATCGCCAAACTGCGCGACGGCCGGCCCGGCGAATTGCGGTACGACGACGCCCCCGGCGGGCCACTCCGCGTGTTTGTCGATACCTACCCGGCGCAGCCGACGATCGTCATCTTTGGGGGCGTCCACATCGGGGTTGCTCTGGCGCATCTGGCCAAGGCAACCGGCGGCTTTCGCGTCGTCGTCGTCGATGCTCGCGGCGCGTGGGCCAAACAAAGTCGCTTCGCGGATGCCGACGAAATCCACGTCCTGCACGCCGACGACTACCTGCGTCAGCACCCGCTGGGGACCAATACGTACGTCGCGGTGCTCAGCCACGACCCGAAGCTGGACGATCCAGCCCTGTTTGGGGCACTCCAGACCGACGCCCGATATGTGGGTGCGATTGGCAGTTCGAAGACGCAGCGGGAGCGCCGCGAGCGGCTCAAGGCGGCCGGGCTCACCCAGGAGCAGGTGGATCGCATCCACGGGCCCATCGGGCTCGACATCGGCGCTCAGTCGCCCGAAGAGATTGCCGTCGGCATCCTGGCGCAAATGATCGCGGCCAAGAACGGGAAGCTCGCGGCTCCGCAACAGCGGCCGCTGGCCGCCACGGCCGTCTGACCAGAAGCCACTTCACTACGTGCTGGCAGCCGTCATCCTCGCCGCGGGCGGCTCCAGCCGCATGGGCCAACCGAAACAATTGCTCAGGTTTCGAGGCACGTCCTTGCTGCGACGAGCCATCGATACCGCCTTCGCCGTGCCGGCCGACCAGGTCATTGTGGTGCTGGGGTGCGCCGCGGAGCAGTTGTTGCCTGAAGTCGAGGCCACCAGCGCGACGGTCGTGTTGAACGACCAGTGGATGGAGGGAGTCAGTACCTCCCTGCGGGGCGGGCTCTCGGCGGTTGCTTCGGAGGCGCGGGGCGTCTTCATCTATCCGGCCGACATGCCGCTGGTCACTTCCGAGGCGCTGCGCGAGCTTGCACGCCGACAGCAGCTCAGCGGGCGACCTGCGGCAATGACTGAGGCGGGCGGGGTGCGGGGCGTGCCGGTGTTCATCACCCGGTCACTGTTCCCGGCGCTGATGATCCAGGAAGGCGACGTGGGCGGCGCCCAGTATCTGCGGGCGCATCCTGAGTCGGTCGAGGCGGTGCGTTTCGATGACCCGGACCTCATGCGCGACGTGGACCGCCCCGAGGACTACACGCGCCTGCTGGAGCTCGACCCGGATGCCGACCTTGCCTGAGTCGGCCCAGACCGGTCAGGGTTACTGTCTGGTCTGCGGCACCCCGCTCGAGGCCCGACGTCACGAGGATCGCGACCGACCGACCTGCCCCGCGTGCGGGTACATCCACTACCTCGACCCGAAAATCGCCGTGGCCGTTATCCTTGGAAATGACCACGGGGTACTGTTGGGCCGACGGCGCGTCGATCCAAGCAGTGGCCTGTGGAGTTTCCCCGCGGGGTACGTGAATCGAGGCGAAGTACTTGAAGAGGCGGCCGTACGCGAGGTCTCCGAAGAGTTCGGCGTGGCCGTTCGACTGACCGGCCTGGTCGGGGTGTATTCGGAGCGCGATGCGCCGGTCGTACTGGTGGTGTACGCCGGCGAAGTCCGACACGGCGAGTTGCGTCCAGATGGTCACGAGGTGAGCGAGATACGGCGATTCGGGCTCGAGGCGCTGCCCGCCGAGCTCGCCTTTCCGCACGATCGGCAGGTGCTGGCCGATTGGAAGCGTGCGCTTCAGACTGGTAGGCTCATCGGAGCGTACGACAGCAAAATTTGAAGAGAGGCAAGATATTTGATGGCTCAGACCGTGACGCGCGAGCCCGCCTTGCACAGTGTGTCGGTGACCGTCAATGGGACCCGATACAACCGTGAGGTTGAGGCGCGCCAGCTCCTGGTGTACTTCGTGCGCGAGCAACTGGGGCTGACCGGCACCCACGTCGGATGCGACACGTCACAGTGCGGCGCGTGCACCATCCTCGTCGATGGCGTGGCCGTCAAATCGTGCACCATCCTGGCCGTGCAGGCGGATGGCGCTGACATCAAGACGATCGAAGCCTACGCCGAGCCGAATGGCAAACTGCACCCGATTCAACAGGCGTTCTGGGAAGAGCACGGCCTGCAGTGTGGCTTCTGTACCCCTGGTATGGTCATCGCGATCGACCAGCTCCTGCGCGACAATGCGAACCCCAGCGAGGCGGAAGTTCGGCGTGGTCTCGATGGCAACCTGTGCCGCTGCACTGGCTATCAGAACATCGTCAAGTCGGCACTTTCGGCTGGACGCAAGCTGCGCGGCGAGGAACCCTTCGAAAAGCCCGACGCGGCCGCTGCGCACTAGGCACCTGGAGGTCAGCAAAACGTAGATGTTTCCAGCCAAGTTCGCCTACGCGGCGCCGAGCAGCCTGCAAGAGGCGCTCGACCTGCTCGAAGATCCTGACGCCAAGATCCTGGCGGGCGGCCACAGCCTGCTGCCCTTGATGAAGCTCCGGCTGGCCCAGCCGAAGTTACTGGTTGACCTTGGCCGCATCCCGGGCCTGTCGTACGTGCGCAGTGAAAATGGCTCGCTCGCCATCGGCGCGATGACGACCTATCGCGAAATCCAGCTCTCCGACGAGGTGCACCAGCGCGCCCCGGTGCTGGCTGAGGCGGCGCACGAGGTGGGCGATCCGCAGGTCCGGGCCAAGGGCACCCTCGCGGGCGCGCTGGCTCACGCGGACCCGGCGGGCGATCTGCCGGCCGTCGCCCTGGCACTCGGTGGGACCGTGCGGGCCGTCGGCAAGGGTGGCGAGCGCGACATCGACCTGGATGGCTTCTTCGTCGACATGCTGACGACGTCGTTGCAGGAGCGCGAGATCATTCGTGAGGTGCGCTTGAAGGCCCAGGCGGCGGGAACAGGTGCCGCCTACCTGAAGTTCGATCAGCCAGCCAGCCACTATGCGCTGACAGGCGTGTGCGCGGTGGTGACCCTGGCGGCCGGCGGCACGATCGGCGCGGCGCGCATCGGTGTCACCGGCGTGGGCCCCAAGGCCTATCGGCCGACCGCCGTCGAGCAGGCGCTGCAGGGCAAGCCAGCCGACGAAGAGACCATCCGGACCGCCGTGCAATCGGTGGCTGAGGGGATTGACGTCCAGGGTGACATCCACGCCGGTCCCGAATATCGGGCCCACCTGGCGCGTGTCTTCACGCGCCGGGCGGTGCTTCTAGCGGCGCAACGCGCGAAAGGCTGACCGACACTGGAGCGCCACATCTTTGGTTCCACGACGCGGTGGGAACCGATCGTCGGCTACTCACGCGCGGTGCGTGTGGGCGATTTCGTGTGCGTCTCTGGGACAACCGCGACCGACGCCCAGGGTGACATCGTGGGCGTCGGCAACCCCTACGCCCAGGCGGTCCAGGTGCTGAAGAACATCGAGAGCGCCCTACAGAAAGCAGGTGCGCGACTCGAGGATGTCGTCCGCACGCGGATCTATGTGACCAACATTGGTGACTGGGAACACGTCGGCAAAGCCCACGGCGAAGTCTTCGGCACGATCCGGCCAGCCACGAGCATGGTCGAGGTGGCGCGATTGATCGACAAGGACATCCTGGTCGAAATCGAGGCGGACGCGATCGTTACGACTGAGTAGCCAGCGCGGTCCGCTGCGCATCCAGACGGGCCAGCGAGCGGTCGACCCCACGGCGCAGCTCGTCGACGTCGAGATCGTCGGCCAGGTCAAGCGCCCGACGCAGCAGGGGCTCGGCCTCGTCGAACCCGCCGCGCAGCATGTGCGCCTCGCCAACGTTGCGGAGCGCCGTCGCCAGGCCGCGCTGATCGCCGATTTCGTCGTACAGGCGCAAGGCGCGCTGCCAGTGCGTCAGGGCCTGGTCCCAATCGCCCTGGCCGCCGCGCCAGTACAGGTCGCCCAGGTTGTTGGAGGCGACCGCGACGCCGCGCTTGGCGCCGATCCGCTCGTGGAACTCGAGTGCCTGGTGATAGAGTTTGAGCGCCTCTTCGACCTTTCCCTGGAGGTGCAGCACGGTTCCGAGGTTGAGCGAGATGGCGGCCGAGAGGAGCGCATCCTTGACCTGGCTCGCGCACTCCAGCGCTCTGCGAAAAGCTTCGTGCGCCACCGGCAAGTCGTCTTCGCGCGCCGCGGCAATGCCAACCGCCCGATAGGCCGCGGCGCGGTCAAGATCGACCGACTCCTGGCCGACGAGCAGCGCAATCGCCTCGGCGCCGAGCAGGCGTGCCTGGGCGTGCGCGCCGCCTTCCATGGCCAGCATCGAGCGGGCGATCCGCACCCGTGCGAGTTGGACGCTGCTGCCCCCGCCCGCCAGACACGCCTCGGCTCGATTGAGGCCATCATCGGCCGCGCCATAGGTGCCCCGGCGGCGATGGATCTCGGCGATCTGACGCCACAGGTCGGCCTTCACTTCCTGGCGTTGCTCGAGATCGACCGCCGCGCGCAGGTTGTCCATCGCGGCTTCGTCTTCGGACAGCACTTCGAGCGCGGAGCCGAGCGAAGACAGCACTTCGGCGCGCCGCGGGCGGTTCGCCGCGGCGGTGCCGAGCCGCCCGATCGCGTCCTCGTAGTAGTGGATGGCCTCCCGGTTCAAATACAGCAGCCGCGCGCGGTCGCCGGCGGCGCACAGGTAGCGAACCGCTCGCTCGGCGTCGTCACCCCGACCGAAGTGCAACGCCAGGAGCGCCAGTCGGTCGGCGACCGCCTCGTCAGACATGCCCTCCAGTGCGTCCCCCGCGACGCGGTGCAGCGACGTGCGCATCCCCGAGAGCAGGCTAGCGTAGACCGTTTCCTGGACCAGCGGATGGCGAAAATGCCAGATCCACGTCGTCCCGCGGCCGTCACCGCGGACGCGCGATTCGCGCCTGAGGATGGCGTGCTCTTCGAGGCGGGCCAGCACCGCACCCCAGTCGCCGCGCCCGAGCACCTTACGCAACAACGTCGCTGGGAAGGCATGGCCCAGCACCGCCGCGACGTGCGCGGCCCGCCGCGCGCCTTCGTCGAGCGAATCGATGCGCGACAGGATCAAGCTGCGCAACTGGTCGGTCAGGTAGCTGGGCTGAGCGTCGGTCTCCGCGGCTGGGCGCGACTCGGCCGGGATGCCGGCCTCAGCGACGGCGCCGCACAATTCGACCAGATACAGCGGATTGCCCTCGGCGCGGTCGACGACGAAGGCAACCGTCTTATCCGAAGCGGTCTGACCGAGGAGCGTCCTGGCCAACTCGGCGCTGGTCCGGGGATCCAGCGCGTCGAGGCTGATGACGGTGTCGATCGGCAGGCCGGCGGGCGGCGCCCAGCCGGGCCGATGCAGGATCAGCCAGCCTAACGGTGAGTCGTCCAGATCGCCGATGGCTTCGGCGATGATCGCGGCGCTGGCCGCATCCAACCAGTGGCAGTCATCCATCGCCACCACCAGCGGCTGTCGCGCGGCGGCGGCGCGGAGCAAGGCTTTGGTCGTTCGAGCCAGCAGGCCTTTGCGCAGTTGGGCGGGCAGAGATGCGACCCGGTCGTCGACCACCTCGTTGGATTGAGCGAGCAGGTCGCGCACCACCGCGCCCGCCAGGTTTACGTCCAGACCTTCGACGTCCGCCGACGTCGCGAGGATCGACTCCAGGCTGTCCAGGCCCTGGATGCGCTGCAGCAGCCCGCGCAGCAGGCCGGCCAGGGACGTATACGGCAGATCCTGCCCATATGGCGGGCAAGCCACGTTGAGCCAGCTTCGACCTCGCCCGCCGGCACCGCGCCGGACGGCCAGCGCGAGCGCGCTCTTACCAATGCCGATGCCGCCGGCGACTTCCACGACCGCGCGGCGGCCGACGCGCAGCGGCGCCAGGCCGGCCAGCGTCCGCTCGAGGTCTGCCTTGCGACCCAGATACAGGTCGCGACCGACGCCACCGCGCATCGCGGTGGTCTGCCCGAGGACCGCGAAACTACGCACCGGGGAATCCTTGCCCCGGATGCGCACCGATCGACGCAGGCGCAAGCGGAACGAGTTGCCAAGGTACGCGCGCGTCGCTTCGCCGATCAGGATACCGCCCACGGGCGCGGCGTGCTCCAGCCGAGCCGCGATGTTGACCGCGTCGCCCATCACGGTGAACGAGCGCTTGCGGCGGGACCCGATGGGGCCAGCGAGCACGACGCCGGTGTTGATGCCGATCCGCATGTCGAGCTCGCAGCCGATCTGTCGGCGCAACCGAGCATTCAGCTGGCTGAGGGCGGTTTGCATCTCCAGGGCCGCCAGCACTGCGCGGCGCGGATCGTCATCGTGGGCGAGCGACTCGCCGAACGTCGCCATGATCGCGTCCCCGAGGAACTTATCGATCTCGCCGCCGTAGTGGGCGATACCTTCGTCGAGGACTTCGAAGCAGCCATTGATGGCGCCGACCAGTTTCTCAGGGGGCAGGAGCTCGGCCAACCGGGTAAACCCGCGGATGTCAGCAAAGAGAATGGTGACCGGGCGCAAGTCACCTTCGACTGCGCCCGGGTCGGCCACGCTCCGCATCACGCGGACTGGATGTCGTATCAGGTTTGCCGGGGACAACACCGAACCCTAGTCGTAGACAGTCCCGTCCCAGCGGACCTGGTCCCAACGGACATGGTCCCAGCGGACGTGGTCCCACCGCACGTGGTCCCAGCGAACATGATCCCACCGGACCTCGTCCCAGCGCACGTGATCCCACCGGACGTCGTCCCAGCGGACTTCGTCCCAGCGGACGTGGTCCCAGCGCACGTGGTCCGCGTTGATGCCCTGGTTCCCGTCGCCAAACTGGTGCCCGTCAGCCGGACCATCGCCTTGTAAATCACCAAACAGAGGTAGCAACGCAAGGATCAGACCCTCGGCAGGGAGGAGGTGCGGACGCACCACTTGTGGCGTGCGAGCGTTGAGCGCGCGCTCGACGTTGATCAGACCCGCGCCCTGGACCGCCGCGCTGCTGCCGGCCAGTGGCCGAGCGCCCCCGACGAGCAGGGCTTTCGTCTCATCCGGACTCAGCTCCGGCCGCTGCTGAAGAAGCAGCGCGGCGGCGCCGCCAGCGACAGCCGTCGATTCAGAAGTCCCCGAGAAACGAATGGTCGTCGGCCCTTCGATATGCGTTGGGCTCTGTACATCCAGGGTGCTGCCGGGTACGCGCACCGACACGATCTTGCGGCCAGGCGCGACGAGTTCGGGCTTGGCCAGGCCATCCGGCGTTGGGCCAACGCTTGACCAGAACGGGATGCTGTCGTCAGCCAACGCCACGGTACCGTTGTCATCGGAGGCACCCACGGTGAGCACGAGGGGGTCGATGCCGGGGGTCTCAATGGTGCCCGCACCGGGACCGTCGTTGCCGGCGGCGGTGACCAGGACCAGGCCACTGCGCCAGGCGATTTCGGCCGCCGCGGCGAGCGGATCGTGCCGATAGCCGCCTTGCGCCGGTGCGCCGAGGGCCATGACCACCACGCGGATGCCGAGCGATGACTTGTGGGCGATCGCCCATTCGAGACCGTGGATGACCGTCGACAGCCGACTGCTGCCGTTCTGGTCGAGAACCCGCACGCTGACCAGCTCCGCGTCGGGCGCGATGCCCGGCGAGGGCGCATCGCGGCCGGCGGCGATGATGCCCGCGAGATGCGTGCCGTGGCCAGCCGGGTCCCCCAGAGCGGGGTGCGTCGGATCGATCAGGTCGACCCGAGCTTTCACCCGTGAGCCGAAAGCGGGGTTGTTGTCGTCGATGCCAGTGTCGAGTACGGCGACCGTCACGCCCTTACCTGTGAAACCGTCTTCCCAGGCCTGGGTCGCTCCGATGGCCTGCTGAAACACGATTGGGGTCTGCCCGCCCACTGACGTGTCGGCGTCGTTGATGGCGGTGGCCTTCACCTCGGCGTCGATGTGGATGCGCCCAACGGACGGATCGTCGGCCAGCGTCCGGATCTGGGACGGTGTCAGTTCGGCGACGCTCGCGCCGAGCAGGCTCGAGCTCCCGACCACGACGCCGCCGCCACTCAGGACGCGGCTTTCAGCGCGCAGGGCGCGGCCGGCGCCGTCTCCCTCAGGGGAGCCTTCGACGATGACCGGGATCCGTTGCGACGCGGTCGCCGTCTGCAGGCGTTGGGACACTTCGTCGTCGAGCCGAGCCGGCGCCGGAGCGGCGCTGGCAGGGACGGCGAAGACCGGCAGCGCCACGATGGCGACCGCCAGGAGTGAAATGAGTTGCTTAGGGGCGTGAAAGTGCAGCATGGGGCTCCCGCCAATTCGTCTTAGGCGGTTATCGGCCGAATTCGCGAGAGTCCCAACCCCCTGAGCAGGGGGATGTCAGATGCGCTAGCGGTCTACACGGCCACGGCGAGGCGCTGTGCGCCGTGCGGCAATTCCTGAAGACGACGCCGCAGCTCGACCGCCTCAGCGTCAGCGAACGAACGCAGCGGTCGTGTCAGTCGAGCGTCGTCGATAACGCCCCACTCGCGCAGGATCAACTTCATCGACGAGAAGCTCGCGCCTTCTGCCGACCCGCCCCGCGCGATCTCGGCCATCTCCTCGAAGCGCATCACGATCTCCTGCGAGCGCGCGGCCGTCTTGAAGTCACCGCGCGCGACAGCTTCCCAGGTCTCGGCCGAGGCCGCCGGCGCAACGTTCGACGTCGCCGGGATCGCTCCGTGGGCGCCGATGACGTAGGCGGCATCGATCAGAATGCGCGTCCCCAGGAACATGCGGAACCGGTCCTCGAGACCTTCGGATCGAATCGAGCTCGTCAGGACACGGAACCAGCGCAGGTCGTTTTGACTGTCTTTGATGCCCTGAACGGTCCCCTCGCGCGCCAGCTGCAGCGTCGTCGCGACGCTCATTTTGACTTTGACCGTCTGCGGGATGTTGTAGATGAGCAGGGGCAGATCGGGAAATGCTTCTTTGAGGGCTCTGAAGTGCGTCAGCATCTCGTCCATGCTGTGCGGGTAGTAGTGCGGCGGCGTGAGGGCCAGCGCGTCCGCACCGGCGGCGACCGCGTGCCGAGCGTGACGCAGCGCGAGTCCAGTCGAACTGTCGCCAATGTTGGCGATGACTGGCACCCGGCCCGCGACCTGGTCGACCGTCGCCTCCACGGCGCGGGCGCGCTCGCTCTCGGGCAGCGCCGCGAATTCACCCGTCGTACCCATGGCCCAGATGCCGTGCACGCCCGCGCCGACCAGAAAGTCGACCAGGCGGCGCATCGAGACGATATCGACAGACTCGTCGGCGAAGAGCGGGGTGAGCATGGGGACAAAGATCCCCACGAGTCGGCTGGGCTGCATCACCCCAATGGTACCGCTAGCGCCGCTCGTAGATGGGGAGGAGCTTGCGTTCCAGCAGACCGCCGACGATCTTCTGGATTGGCGGCAGCTTGTCGGCATCCCACTCGCCGACAAACGTCACGGCGCACCCGGAGCGGCCCATGCGGGCCGTGCGCCCGATACGATGGACGTAGGCTTCTGAATCCTCCGGGATGTCGTAGTTGAACACATGCGACACCTCGGGAATGTCGAGGCCGCGCGCCGCGACATCGGTGGCGACCAGATAGGTCAGCTTGCCCTCGCGAAACTCGCGCAGCACGTGTTCACGCACACTCTGACTCATGTCACCGTGGATGGCCGAAACGGTCAGCCCGCGCCGCTTGAGCGTGGCGACCAACCGATCGACGCCGATCTTCGTCTGGCGGAAGATCATCGCTCGCTCGGGCGGATCGTGCTCGATGAGTGAGACCAGTCCGTCGACTTTGTCGCGGTCCGCCACTTCGTAGTAGACCTGCTCGACCTCCTCGACGGTGATCTGCTGAGGCTGCACGTGGACGGTGGCCGGATCGTGCATGTAGCGGCGTGAGAGAATGCGAATCACGGTTGGGACGGTGGCCGAAAAGAGGGCGGTCTGTCGCCCGCGCGGCGTCCGCCGCAAGATGCGCTCGACGTCGGGCAAGAAGCCCATGTCCAGCATCCGGTCGGCTTCGTCGAGGATCAGATAGTCCACCGACTCCAGCTTGAGTGTGCCGCGCCCGATGTGGTCCAGAATGCGGCCGGGCGTACCGACGACGACCTGGGCGCCGGCCTTGAGGTCATCAAACTGGCGCCCGTAGCTCGAACCGCCGTAGATCGTGACCACCTGGATGCCCGGAATGTAGCGGGCAATCTTCCGCAGTTCTTCGCCAATCTGCATGGCGAGCTCACGAGTCGGCGCGAGAACCAGCGCCTGCGTGTGCTGCAAGTCCTCGTCGACGCCTTCGATCAGCGGAATGCCGAAGGCCGCGGTTTTGCCGGTGCCCGTCTGGGCCTGGCCGATCACGTCGCGGCTGTCAAGGAGTAGCGGAATGACTCGGGATTGGATCTCCGTCGGCTGAACGAACCCCATTTCACGGATGGCGCGGTTCACTTCGTCGGACAGCCCGAGCTCGGCGAATCCATCCGGCGCCGGTGCAGCGGCGGACGCAACCATTGCAGCTGGCACCGCCGCAGCCGCGGGAGCCGCCAGGCCGGCACGTACGGCCACCGGCGTGGGCAACCCGGCAGGTGTGGGCAACCGCGCGGGTGGACGCAACTCCACAGCTGCGGGCACCGCCTCGGTCGTGGGGAGCGTTACGGTTGTGGGCACCGCCGCGGGTGCGGGCGCAAGCTTGCCGATGTTTCGGACCCGAGCCTTGGAGACCGGTGCCGTTAGTGCCTCTTGAGTTGCCTGATCCGCGAGTTTGCGGCGGACCTTGCCAGGCGGAATCTCGACTCCTTCAGGAGTTGCTGGCCGCGTGCGCGGGGCGCGCTTCCCGGGCTCAGTTGCTGGCCGCGAACGCGTGGTGCGTTGGGCGGGCTTGTCGCTCGTTGTAACCAGATACCGGTCCCTCCTTGGGACGAACAAACACGTGCGGCAGGAATCGCGCGCACACGAGGATGGTTAGGATTGTTATACCCGTAACGGCCAAATCGGGTAGACATTGAGAGGGTGTACAGGTCAGGTCGGGTATGGCGGACACAGTGACAGTCCCGGCGTCAGAAGCGACGCCGGTGCTGCCCGGGTATAACGCGCGCCGAATTGGCTTCGCCGCCGGCGTCGTTGCCGCCGCGCTCATGCTGGCGGCGATCATCGTGCTGCGGGTACTGAGTGGAGTCGCGTCGTTACCCGAAGTCGTCGCCGACGGCGTGCTGGCGATCATGCCGGGCGCACTCTTCTCAGCCGTCCTGGACAGCCTGCAACACGCCGCCAAGCCGCTGTTCTACCTGGCAGTTGGCATCGGCGCCTTGATCGTGGGCGGGTTCCTGGGTCGCCTGTACTCGAGCCAGCCCAGCTGGTCGCGGATGGCGAAGATCGTCGTCGGCGTCTGGCTGGTCATCGGTGTGGGCGTGTACACCGTGCTTGGCGCAGGCGTTTTCGGCCAGCACCTGCAAGCGGGACCGATCTGGCACGCGCTGTCGTTGCTCGTAGTGGTCGGGGTGTTCGGCCTGGCGCTGTTCGAGACCTATGCGCTGCTCGGGCGCCGCGCCCTGGACAACGCTGGCGCCCCTGACGCGCGTCGTCGAACGCTGCTTCGAAGTGCGGTCGTGGCCGTCGCGGCGACCTTCGCCACGGGCACGCTGTGGCGCCTTATTTCGGGCAATGACGCCGCCCCATCGGAGGCACAGCCAGTCGCCAGCGGCGCCGCGGCCGTGCCGAACACGCCGCCATTTGACGTGCCGGGCATGGTGCCGGAGGTCACGCCGACGGCCGGCTTTTACACCGTTTCCAAAAACTTCATCGATCCGGCCGTGGCTGTCGGCGGCTGGCGTTTGAAGATCGACGGGCTGGTCGATCAACCGATGGAGTTGACGTACGACCAGCTCCGCGCCCTGCCGGCGAGCGAGGGTGCGTACACGCTGATGTGTATCAGCAACGAGATCGGCGGCGATCAGTGGGGCAACGCGGTCTGGCGCGGGGTCAAGCTGAAGTACCTGCTCGAGCAGGCTGGGGTGCACACCGATGGCGTCAAGGCGATGTTCACGGGCGCTGACGACTACCGCGATTCGGTCACGCTGGACCGGGCACTGCATCCCGACACGTTGTTGGCCTGGGAGATGAATGGCCAACCGCTGCGCACCGAGCACGGATTCCCGGCGCGGCTGCTGATTCCTGGGATCTACGGCATGAAGAACGTCAAGTGGCTGACGGGTATCACGATCCTAGGCACTGACTTCCGCGGCTTCTGGCAGAGCCAGGGTTGGGACGACGCAGCGCCGTATCAAACCGAGTCGCGCATCGATGCGCCGCGCGATCGCGACGCGGTCCCGGCGGGCACGCTGGCGGTCGGCGGGGTCGCCTTCGCGGGCGATCGAGGCATTCAGTCGGTCGAAGTCAGCACCGACGCGGGCCAGACGTGGCAGGCCGCGCAGGTCAAGCCAGGGCTGTCGCCAGACACCTGGCAGCTCTGGCGAGCCGATGTCCAGGTGGACCGCGGCACGCACGAGCTTCGCGTGCGCGCCACCGATGGCCTGGGCCATCTCCAGGTCCGCGAGCCCGCGCCGCCGTTTCCGTCCGGCGCGACGGGCTACGACAGCATCACCATCGCCGTCACCTAGCTGCCTGTCAGCCGGATCGCCGCGGAGGGGCGGGCTGATTTCTTCATATGGCACGGCGCTGCGCGCCGGACGGGCTCCGCCCTGCGGACGCCTGCGCAATCCTGAGGCTCCGCCCCCGCCCGCTCGAGGCGTCGAGCGGACTCGTCGCGTCCTCCTGAACGCTGCGTGGCGGGTGGGCTTCAGGCGGTGACGGCTTTGAGGGCCTCTGGCTGTGGCTTGCTGATGCGCGTGGGGTTGGGGATGTACGTATTCACGAGCGCCTGGGAATCGAAGACGCCGAGCTGGCCGTACAGGAAATCGAGCTTCTCTTCGAGCTGGGTGCGGATCGCGGCGCGCGTGTCTTCGGGGAGCGCCCAGACCTGCTTTTTGAACGGGCCCCAGACTTTCTTGCGCGTCTTGTAGATGAACTGCTCCTCGGTGTCGCCGGCGGCCCACTCGTCGCCGAGCTTGTCGCGGACGAACGCGTACATCTGCTGCTTGAGATCGTCGGGGAAGGCGCCGTGGTCCAGGATGATGTTCTGAAATTCGGTCGCCAGATGGACTTCGACGGTGCCGACCTCAGGGAACTTGTTGAAGTACTCAGGCGGCAGCGTGCTCGCGCCGTGCTGCACGGCGCCGCCCATGCCGTGGCCGCGCGCCGCGGCCGACATCTCGTCGAGGGTCTCGAACGCGATGGCGACTTTCTTGACGGTGCCGTCGGGCAACGGGATACCGCCGTGCGACGAGCCAGTGTTGACGCTGATCTTGGAAACGCCGCGTTTCGCGCCGACCCTGGCCCGAAAGGCCCGATTAAACCCTTCGACGAACGCGTCGAGCTCTGCGACCGTGCTGTTCTTCTTGCCAACTTCGCCGATCTCGCCGCCGATCGAAATCGTCACGCCGGCGGGCTCGATCTCGCGGATGAGCGCAGCCAACTCCGCGCAGCGCTCGTAATTGTGCTGCTGCTGTTCGCTCAGCGTGGCAAACGACAGGTCGACCAGCGTCGAGGTGTCGATGTCGATGTTGCCGTACCCGGCCGCGACGGCCTGGCGAATCAGCGTCTTCAGTCCATCGACGACGCCCTGCGGGTCGGTGGCGTATTTCTTGGCGTCGGCCTGGTAGTGATCGCCCTGGATGAAAATCGGGCCGCCGAAGCCCTCTTTGATCGCGGCGGCCATCATCACCGTGGCGAACTCCTCGCACGTCTGCTCGGTGTAGCCCATCTCACTTCGGGCGAGCTCGAAGATGAACGCTCCGACATTGCGCCGTCTGGCGGCAGCCGTGACCGCGCGCGCCATGTCGTACGCCATGGCGCGCACGTTGATCGCTGGCACGGTGAGCCCGGCGTACTCCTCGCGGGCGCGCGCCTGATAGAGCGGATCGATGCTCGCGCTCTTGATGCCGAGCTCCCAGCCGGCTTCCCAGATGACCCAGCGGGCGGCGGCCTGGACGTCGCCTTCGCCGAACACGGCGGTGTGCACCAGCCGATCGATCGTCTCCGCGCGCAGTGCCGTCGGGTCCTTGACTCGGACGCCACCGTTAAGATCGAGTACCTGGCGGGTGCCCTGGATCAACTCCTGAACGGATGCGAACGTCATCGTTCGTCGCCTCCTACGTGCAATCTGGCGCAGTATAACCCTTGCGTTGACGACCGAACCCCGCTCGAACCACCCGAAACTGGTGATCGCGCTCGAGCGCCTGACGACCGCGGATCTGGTCGGGGCGTGCGCCCAGCCGGCGCCGCCCGAGCTGCTGCAGGCGATCCATGAATTCAACGCTGGCGAGTTTTTCGAGCAGCACGAAACGCTCGAGCTGCTCTGGCGAGCCACGCCGGACGAGATTCGGCACCTGTACGAGGGCATCCTGCAGGTGGGCGTCGGCCTGCACCACCTGTTCAACAAGCACAACTTTCGCGGGGCGGCGGTCAAGCTCGACCACGGGATCCGGCTGCTGGACGCGTTCCCGCCGGCTTGCCACGGGGTTGACATAAGACGCTTGCGTCAGGACGCGACGGCCGCGCGGGCGCACCTCCTGGAGCTCGGCCCAGAGAACCTCGCGGCGTTCGATCGCACGTGGATTCCGCGGATCCACCTGGTGGGCGAGCAGTGACCCGCTTCGCTGCGCTCGCTCCCCTCAGGGGATGTGTTCCGGGTTCCAGAAGGGCGTTCTACCGCGCGCCGCGCGCGTGCGGCACGAGTGCACGCGATGCACCGAGGAGCAACAGCGCAAG
>Ga0209166_10002122_pt1 | contig 15454 bp, 20 predicted proteins | sample Coa_R1_3_FD_187151 | JGI IMG/M metagenome (GOLD analysis project Ga0209166, IMG submission 187151) | Surface soil microbial communities from Centralia Pennsylvania, which are recovering from an underground coalmine fire - Coalmine... | ecosystem: Environmental > Terrestrial > Soil >... | reverse complement strand
GTTTGGCCTGCTCGAAAGCTTTCCAATTCGTGTACGATTTAGGTTTTGCAGGGGTTTTCGCCACGGGAGTGGCAGTTTCGGTAGGCATAATATTCTCTCCAAACGGGTTGCGTTTGCGGGGCACACCACACAGCAATGCCGTGTGGCCGTTCGTCCGATCCCTTGAACGGCTGGGGTTAAAACTAACATAGAGCCGCCAAAAGCGGCTCTATGTTTATTGTAGCACAAACTTGACGGTCTGTCAAGTGTTACGGAGAAACGTAATTTTCCTGTGTGGTAAAGAAAATTTCGTAAGCTCCAAGTGTATCACCAGAGGCCGTCGCCGAACCCACAACCACGAAAGTCGGGGCAGTATTGCTAGCAATAACTGTCCAATCTTTTGTAGTAGTCACAGTGTTCGTAGTGGTCGAACCATTAGAGAAGGTGATGGTTTGAGTATTAGTGCTGACAGAAGCCGTATTCAAAATGGTGAACGTCAAATCGGTTCCGGCAGAAGCTGTACTCGAAGCGGTGAGGGTACCAATCGTTGTAGTCCCATTCAACATGGAAATAACGACTGTCCCGATCTTGTTAGCCGTCTTGACCACAAGGTCAGCCCCAAAAATCTTTGTAGTACGTTTGAACGTAGGCAAAGCAAAGGGTGTGAGAACGGCAGTCCCGGTCGCGGCGGCGACCGAGGCAGTGAAGGTGCCGGTTGCTACGTTACTGTCAGCAACCAGATTACCTTGGCGGTCATAGTATTTTTGGTCAGAATATCCCATTGTAGTCTCCTTAGGCGCTTGTTACAAATACAATGTGCTGTTCTGTATCCACGTTATAGTTCCAGACCGTTTTGAAGCCAATGAGTGCGTACCACGCAAGGCCCATATCGCGTCCGAAATCCAACGGGATCTTCACACGGATTTCCTCAGGAACCGACAAGGCCTCATAGACCTGATCCGCACCAAAGAATACCGACTGACCATACTGAGCACCAGTACCAATCGCATTGCTCAAGAAGCCCGTTTCCTCAACGAAGCGAGTTTTGTAGAACTCACCAACTTCTCCGGCGAACACGTTCGGAGCAAAGGTCACAGTATACTTGCTGATATCCACCCATCCACCGGTGGCCGAATCAGCGTGCAAACCGCTCATCGCAGTAACGCCAGCAATGCACACGTAGTTGCGACCATCGTATTTCGGGATCAATTTCTTGGTCATGAAGTTAACGACGTCACGAACACCATTCGCAGACAGGTTAGCTGTCGCAGTGGCTGTAGCAGTGCCATTAGTTGTGATAATCATACTGCCCACGGCTGTACTAGAAGCAACAGCAATGAATTCAGTATTGATGTACTGTGTACCACACGCAGACTCAAGAACTTTGACCATATCGTCTCGGAGACGCTGCTCGGTAGCAGGCTCCAATTGGAACTGGGCCAAATTATCCAGTTTCTGAGTGAAAGGAATGCTATTACCATATTCGGTAATAACACATGTTCCCTGATTTGTCACAAACTGTGTTTCAGGGATTGTATTAGTTTCGATGAGGACTCCACCCTGGGTCGCCACGTTCTGCATCTTGTCGAATAGGAACGTATCACCACGGTTCTTACCAATCGCTTCTTTTGCATCTACAAACTGACGGAATCGAAACAACGGCTGAGCCACCGCCCGCAATTTCTGCGAGAGGTAGGGCTGGGACATCACTCCACCGAGACTAGAAACGCTATATACTTGTCCTGGCATAATGATCCTTTAACGGGGTTACCGTTACGAACTTAACCCACTAATCCTTGCGTGCATAGCTTGACGCTTTGCCATGTAGTCTGCAGTCGTCTCCACTTGGGGTTCCGACCCGACTTTAGGGGCTTCACGTTGCATATTTACCGCATTAGGTTTGAGGGTCGGAGAACTAAGTACCTGCGTTTGGCGAGTAATAGCCTCCTCTTTCCCAGCACCCCGGAGTGTCTGAGCGAGCTTTCGGGCGTTTTCGATTTCGGCTGTGATAGCCTGTTTGTAGACTGTAACGTAGTCGGCGGGAGATTTAATACTTCCGGCAGCTTGCGCCGCCTGAATACGGTTGTTAGCTGCTTGTGCGATATAGGTTTCCATAGGAAGGATATCGGCATTTTCAGCACGGACTTTATTGGCGAAGGCGTCCAACTCTCGTTCCATAGTGATCTGCTGGATGGCTTGCTGCACGGCCTGTTGCTGGATCTGGGGGCCAAGCAACGCGGCAAGTGCTTTCTCACCTTCAGATTTCTTACCTTCGGCCAGGAGCTTAAGCCAGTCTTCCTGGGTTTGCTCAACTGCGGGCTGGGTCTTGGGGGCCAACTGGCTCTTAATCGCTGTAAGCTCAGCCATAACAGCTTGAAGGACAGCGTTAGGATCGGCCTGCGCGGCTGTTTCAGTAACTACTGGCTGTTCAGTTATAGGATCAGTAGTGGCTTCAACGGGCTGACCATACTGGGCCTCATATTTAGCGATAAGCGCGTCTCGGTCTGGATTGCTTACGGGTGCACCAGAGGGTTCTGTGCCCGGTACGACGGTGGGGTCTGTATTTACGACTACAGGATCGGTATTTACATCACTCATATATTTTTATATTAACACGACTTGTAAGTTACTGCTGTTACTGGAGAAACAGGTTCTGTTTGGCCAGAATTTCACGTGCATTAGCTCCTTCTTTTAGTATACGTTCGAACACATTCGTTATGTATGTGATTCCAAATAACTTACCAGCAATCTGTTCCTTCGTCTCTGCAGTAGGGTCCTGAGGGCGGAGGGTGGCGCTAACCAGTTGATTCGTAAAGGCTATTCGGGCTTCATCCAACTTGGGCTTTACGATATCAGTCCAGGCTAGGTGATTGAGTAAGTCAAGTGTATCTTCGCCGTAAGCGGCTTTAAGGGCAGTATTAGGTGTAGGCATTATCTGTTAAGGCAGGTAAACTCAATGGTGCGATCTTCAGTACGGCCTCCAGTTGTGACGATACGATTTGTGACATCGTATATTTCACCAGCAGTCCCACCACTAATCCATACGATAGTTGTAGCAGTACCGAATGAACTGGCAGTCGTGCTAAGACCAGTTGGAATAATCCAAGAACTAGTTGAGATAGCATCGCCGGAAAGCCATTCGGTCCAGTCTATTGAGTAGTCCAGAACGGCATTAGGGTCGCGTTGTGTGAAAAAAGTTGCCATACTAAAGTAGTACCTTAAAGGATCTAGTGTCAGTTAGGGCGTCATACGTCCGACTATCTTTAAGTATACTATAGATTCTAGTATCTTTAAGCGTATCAAAGCCACGGGGGTCGACCGTGATACCGAAGTGGCGCAAGTCTAATAGGGCATCAAATATACGGTCTATAGCAATAGGAGTCTGTTTGAAAATACGAGCTTTCCCCGTAAGAGTTTGGCTAGTACTACGAATGATACTACCTTTACCGCTAAGTACCTGGTTTGTTGTTAAGCGAATACTAGCTTTCCCCAATAAGGTTTGGGCAGTAGTATTAAGGACCCTAGCTTGACCAGATAGTGTTTGGTTAGTAACACCAAGAATACGACCTTTACCTAGTAGGGTTTGGGTAGAGGTAATTTGGATACGGCCCTTACCCGTAAGTGTTTGAGTCGTAGTAACTTGTACTCTTGCTTTGCCTGTAAGTGTTTGTGTAGACGTGTTTTGAATACGGGCTTTACCGGTAAGTGTTTGATTTGTAACGGCTAAGATACGGGCTTTACCTAACAGGGTTTGTGTAGTAGTAACCTGGATACGGGCCTTACCTGTTAAGGTCTGAGTACTAGTAATTTGGATACGTGCTTTTCCGAGTAAGGTTTGTGTAGTGGTAATTTGCCCGCTGGCTAAAGACTTGTACGGACGCCCGGCTACCCAGTATGTAACGTGCAGGTCGGCATTCATACCGACGAACGGGAGCCCACCAACCCAACTTAATGTATCACCTAGAGCCATTAGGTAATATTCCAGTCATCAATGTTGATCCAGGCGCTACTAGTACCGTCAGCGTCAATGTAGAATTCTTGTACACCATTCTCTGTAGCCGCCCCAGTAGTGCCAGTTAGAGTACCCCAGGTACCAGCAGCAAGTGTGAATGTGGCCAGGGCAGTTTCTGTAGTCAGACCAATAGACGAGTTGCCACGCTGCATGAGGCGGGGGTTATTACCAGAATATGTTACGCCCCCAGCGTCAGCCGATGTTGATAGGCGTAGGGCCACTTGGACTACATGGGTTCCGCCGCTAGACACAGTAATTTGTCTAGGGCTAGACCAGGACTTAAACTGTGTACTAAACGGGATTAACCGTTCAGAAGGGGCGGCAGACCCGAAGATTACGTTGTCAGACTGGATAGTATAGATTGGTGTATAGTAACGATGGTCAGTTGTAGTACCGTTAAAGTTATTAAAGGATACACTACTAACGCGGTAACCATAACTATTAGGGGTGCCAACATACGAACCGCCACCCACAATACCAGCAGGTATTCCACCCGAAGGATTAATTTGGCAATTGTTAAAAAATACTTTAAGCCAAGATCCCCCATTAGCAAAAATATTAGTATGTTGTGTAAATATACCAGTTACTACGTCAATAGTACATGTGTTAAAAGTGACATTAATACCATTATTACCACCACCATTAAACAGTTCAGTAGTTGCAAAACTAGTATCGCCACCAGCCGTAAGGTTATTGAATGTTAGCCCGCGAGTATTACCACCTTGGAATGTTAGATTTTGTGTATTATTCCCGAAGGTAGTTGCTGACATAAGTATTAGGTCTTCGTTAACACCCGTGAACTTAATCCCAGCTTGGCTATTCCGGTATGCTACCATCTGCCCGAAGGTGATACCGAAATAGTTACTACCATTATCGTTAAAACCAGTACTAGCATTACTATGAGACGTATTACTAGTAACATTAAGTACAAGGTTACCAGTAGTTACTGCCGTATTCGTAGCACTTGAATTCCAGAAAAATCCATCCCCATTGCCTGACGTAGCAACATTGCCCGTGATAGTCCCGAGTAATGACCCAAACTGGAACGCACGTCCATTATTAGCACGCATTACTACGTTATTAGTTACACTCCAATTAGTATTAGTTAGAGTGGCATTAATATAAACTGAGGCTGCGGCCCCGGCATCTATATTATACATTCCATTACTATTTAGTACGAAATTATTAACATTAGAGTTATCAATACGAAAGGCAGACTGCGAGTTACCAGTGCAATCATGGAATCCACAACCTTGTACTACGAGTGTCCCAGACGTGACCGCACATTCTAGACCAGCTTTAGTACTATTATTTGTCCCAAGATTACTAAACTCTACATTAGACATTGTGCTAAGTGACGTAGTATCGAAGAACATGTAACTAGTAATAGTAGTGGCTGTTGCCGTGCTAGTAACCTTAACGTTACGGGTTACATTAATAACTTCAGCTTGTGTTGGTGTAGTTCCTGAATGGGCCGCTGTACATGTTGTAGAAGTGGTGGAGGTACCGGCTGCCCCCGTGGCAAGTATGACTAACGCATCAAAGTGACCATTGGTCTGGTCCGTTGCAGCAAATACAATAGTGTCATTGACACCCCAACCGGTATTATTAGAGGTTGTGAAAGTTGCAGTACCAAGAGCTACATCATGACTAAGGTTAGTCCATGCTGTTTTGGACGCACCGTACATGTTAAGAGTACCACCATTTTGGACTTGTATTCCTGAGTCACCCGCAACTACTGGGTTAGCTTGCCACAGAAAACTAGACGAGGCTGGAAGGGGTGTGGCCTGTGTGGCGATATTAACTACACCATTACCCGTAATTTGGAAAATACCACGGTAGTTTAGATTATAAGCTGTGGATGCAGCAGTACCCAATGTTAGGGTTCCGCCACCCGATACGACCATTCCTTCTGGGGGTCCACCAGATACAGTTGGACCAAAAATAGTGGTCGCTGTATTGTCCATTGTTACCGTGATAACATTTTTGGTTCCAGGACCTGTAAGTTCGTTACTAATGACAAAGTGGCTACTAGCACCTGGAGCCGTAGCAACCACAGTACGAACTTTACGGCACCAATTACTAGCACTAGCATCACGATATAGAGTAACTTCGTTTGCGACTGAACAAGCCACACCGACCGCATAGTTATTACTTGTAATTAGCGTATGGCTAGTTCCAAACTTAAATGTCTGCCAACCAAGCCCTGAAACCGGTAAATCTGTACTATTAACAGTAACACTATCGACATCGATGGCTCCAGTGACGTTACGTAGAATTACCTTAAATGTGCCAGTAGGACTAGCCACACGGGCTGCCAATTTTACAGCTACCCCATCGACAATATTACTATCTGTGGTCCAACTAGAGCTATAAACTGTTGCTGTACCAACAGCATTAGTCCCAGTTTCCGAGTCTAGTTCGGAAGCCGTATCAACAGCCTTCCACGTAGTGGAGGCTGTAAAGTTTCCAGATGTACCAGCAATTATATTGGCCATATTACACTATCACAATAGTTTGTACATACACCGATCCATTGGGATCAGTATATTCCCATCCAATACGATATTGATGCCAGTGAGGACCTGGCGACGTACTTTCCACAATTTTTCCATCTGCCCCTACACTAGCCGTCACGACTAGATCCTGTTGATGATCCCGGAAGTACACTAACTTAAATTTCCCGCCTGCATTGATAATAGGACTAGTTACTGGCTGAGCAGAGAAAGGTACACCATCTATCTCAAAATGACCGTCCTCAAGACTCACAGTATATGTGTGTTCATCACTATATAGTCCGAACACACGTACTTGATCTAGTCGCTGTGCTACATCATAAAAGGCAGACCGCGTAAGCGGTTCTGCCGTACTTATATCTTCGGGGGTTTGACGAATTATAGACCCATCTTTGAGATGGGCTTCGAATAAGTACTTGAGCCGGAAGTCATTAGGCATTTTCAATGGCAGACACTACATCTGTGTCAGGAACGTACTCTACTGCGGGAACTTGGCCAGTATTCACGGTACGGTGTTCATCGAACATAGCCCGCAATGCCCCGGCATTCTTAAGAGCTGGGAACTTAATATGACGACCACACTCACAAGTGGCGATAACCTCACGCGGTTGTACGTCTACATTGTGAGGTTTTTCGGTTTGACAATTGGCACAGAAGATTAGTTTACTCACAGATAAGTCCTTAATTTTCTTGGTACTGTAACGTCAGTGTAACCTGGGCAGTATCTCCAGGAGCCGCAGAACTAGTAGTCTGTAACTGGCTACCAAGATAGTTTGTATAACTAGGGTTAGAAGTTGTGCTACTGGCTTTACCCGTGGCTTCTGGGCCAGTAGCTCCAAAAAATATAGCTACCCCACTACTAATAGAAATAGCACTGGTCATATCAACTGTAAATGTAGAATTGGCTGAAGTTGATGGGGTTGTGTATAACGGACGAGTACCATCACTTGAAGTAGCCGGGACACCTTTAAGTGTTAAACCAGTGCCGAAAGCTGTAGCTGTATGTGCCCATAATCCACTAAGTATTTGGTTAAACGTACCAGAGAACTTACCAAACGTCCAACGTTCATAACTATTATTTCCAGCCGTAATCGGAGCAGCCGAGTACGCTGTAGTGGAATCGTCAATATTTTTCCAGTTATTATCGGTGATACCCGTAGTGCGGGTTGTACCCTTAGCAGGACTACCAGTAGCAGCCCCAGTGTCAGCTTCCCAATCAAACGTTGCTGGCATTATTTACCTCCCGCTGGCTTAGACGCCGCTAGTTTAGCTTGCTGGTTAATACCATGCAATTGTATAGCCTGGTCTACAGCTTTACTCTGTAAATTATCTTCATGTTCTTTAGCGTGTTGAGCCTGGTCAGCCACGTTCTTCTCGTGGGCAGCCGCCATATCGTGCAACTTGGGTAGAAGCTGCATCATCTGATTCTGCTGTTCTTGTTGCTGCATAGCCATTTTATTAGCCTGGGCAGTCTGCGGATCAGCGATAATCTTTTCGATATCATGGATGGTCGGACGGAACGACTCAAGGATACGCCGCAACAACATGTCTTGGTTAATCCAGGGTAACCACGACTCAGGATTCTGCCCAATAATATTCATGAGTTGGATCAGATTCTGTAACTGCTCAGCTTTCTCCAACTGGTCTGTAATACCTGTCACAAGAATATCGTAATCGCCGGAGATCATCTCATATATCTCGGCATGGGTCATACCGCTAAGAATAGCCTGATCTACTCCAAGTACTTGTGCCACACGGGGATCATTAGCAGTATCCACATACTGCATAATGATGTCAATAGCCATCTTAATCATTGGCCTTAACGCATATTGTTCAATATCCGCAGCCAAAGCCCCAAAAAAGCTATCTTGATTCTGTTGTATAGCCGTTGTCTCCGTAGCTGTCTGAGCACCGGACCAACGGGGAAGTGATTGCTGGAGTTCAGTGACAAGTCCCCCTTCCTGATGAGCACGGTCTAAGATACCAGCAATTTGGCTAGCGCCAGGACTAACATCATTGAACTCAACAGGTTTAATACCCATCTCGTTACCCATAGCAAGGCTATTACGGCGCAGGATCTTACCCGGTGTAATTCCATTGCGAAGATCTTCTGGGTTTTCATAGACATCAGGGGTATACTCAAATAAGGGCATCAGCCGGAACATCAATGTATCAACACCAAGATTCACGATCTGGTTCAGTGCCCGGTCAATAGCTCGTACATTCTCTACCAACCCAACACCATCTGTGCGGAATGGCAGCATAAGGGGACTAAAAGCACAGTACGGGGGCTTTTGGAACCACTTATCATTCTTACCATTCTTTAGGACCCATGTGTCGTTGGCAATAAGGATATGGGCGTTCTTCTCGATAACTTTACCGTCAATTACTAATGGGCCGTAGAACTCAACTAGTTTAACGATACCTGTGTCATTATTAATTCCAGCCGGCCCACGAGGCATCTCATTAAATCGGAGGAAGGATTGACGTTGGTACTCGTCAATCAGCATATCGCCGATACCCTCGACTAACTTGGGGTCGAAAGCACCATTGAGGGCCATCTCCATCAACTGCCACTTTGGGACTTCCATCTCCTCGATGGTGCCAGTCCATTCGTTTAGCTTGGACCCAGGTAACCAGTAAAAGTAGTATGGGTCAACCGCATTAACAGTCAGGTTACCTTCAAGTACCTCTTCTTGAATGATTTGTTTTTGGGGCACTAGTAATGGTTGGGCACCGCTAAGCATACCAGCTAGTCCAGAGTTAAGACCACCCGGTGGCAATAACGCTTCCCCACCCAATTGTGTAGGATACTGCTCGTTCTGTTGCTGGATAAGTTCCTCACGGCTTTGCCCAATCTGCTCAGGACTCATTCGCTGTGGAGGTTGTTGTTCAGCGATAGGCGGCTGGTTAAGATGGGCTGGGGCTCCACCAGCGGCTAACTGCGTAGGCAATTCTGTAGCAGCACCAGGTTGAGGAGGACCACCTTGCGGTTGTCCAAGCGGTGCTCCATACGGCGACACTAAGGCTGGATTGCCTTGGATAGGAGTCATCTTAGTAATGACTCGTGTACGTTTACGGTTACTAAGATCCCACCCAAACTTCCATATACCCAGGCCCATAATGAACCCGGTTTCCATACCAACACTAAACTCCTCAAGGAAGTTAGCCTTATCCAAGAAGAACTTGGACAAGTTCGTCATCTTCTCACCACGTAGTTCCCAAATAGCGTCGTCCTGATTCAGAGGCTGGGCACGCCACGGCTTTTTAGCATAATTTAGGAGACGTTTAACAGTGCTTACGGCAGTTTTAACGGTACTCCAAGATTTAGGTAGAAATATCTTACTTTGCCAGTCTTCTTTATTAGTGAAGTCTTCCTGACCACGGTATACGGCCCAGCATTCGTTCCAGACATTGAGTTTCTCGATCCGCTCGTAGATTAGTTTGTCACGCCAGGCCAATACATAAGTACGAGCCGCCTCATCCTCTTTGGACGGGGAGGAACTAATACTATGCTGGGTAGTGGGTTTCCCATGTAATAGCTCAACGGGCGTAGCATCATGATAACTATTTTGTACGGGCATCTATGTATATAATACCATATATATCAGGTGGTTACCGATATCCCCTCTTAGTTACACCCTCTGTAGCGCCTGTCTTAGGTTGCACGGCTCGGGTCCTTTGGGCTGGGCGGTAGTTATTACCCGTACTAAGGCTCCAGCGGTTGATCTGGTGGGGGTCTTCCCAAACGGTACTAGTCGCACTAGATTTAGGTAGACTAAGCATCATATACTTACAGTCATCCAGACTATGGTTATCCTTGTCCTGAACCTTCTCATTATATGCGGTAGTAAGGAGCTGGCGTTCAGACTGGTTTACAAAGATGGCTGTCTCAAACTCCCGTATCTGGTTCGAGCACCGTTCGAATATACGGAAAGTAGCGTCTTCACTAGCCCAGTACTCCCGCATCATAGTAAGCCACGTATCTTCTTGATTATTAATACCTTTAATGAGATTACGTACCCCAGCCTGCCAGAATAACTTGTAAAGGGAGGTTGGGTCGCCAATATCGGCGGCCCTAGGTGCCCAAAATGACGGATCGGCGGCTATCCACTTTAACTTGTTAAAGTACGGACACGCCCGCATCTCCTGACAGAACTCGGCAATGTTATGGCAGGGCTTGAATAATTCCCAGATAGAGTACACCATCCCATCTCCGACGGCATACACGTGGAAACTGGAAGGGTTACGAAGGCCATAGTCTAAACCACCATAGTACTTAGCATCCCCAAGGAATGGGTAATCTTTTTCCTCTACTACGATAGACGTACGGAAATTAGTAATTTCTGGGAACACTTTGGCACCCATAACTGCCGTGTAATCAATGTCTAACTCACGGGCAGCCTGTTCTGGGGTTAGTCCAGCAGCGGCCTCTCGTCGCCATTCTTCACTACGCTTATTAGGATCTGCCGTATGGTGGAGGGTACATACAATGAACTGATTGATAGGGTTACGGACAATCTTGAGGCCAGTAGATTGGTGCAGGATTTCAGGAACTGACACTTTTAATGCCTCCCAAGTCAAACTCTACAGTACCCCCATAGAGGGGTATAGCCTCTTTCTTTACAATGAATTGTACGGCTGCCTCCGCCCCGTCTACTGTCTGGTCCCGCCCCGTGTGCTCGTAGTCATAACCTGAATCCTCTAGTGTAAGGGAGATAAGGTGGTGACCAGGTAGAAACCGTAGTAAATCGGCTACGTTTACACTAACAGGACTCCAGGAACGGTACTTACTACATGTGAACGTGCGTTTATGGTCACTATTAAACTTGCTAGGCCATACACTCTGCTCGTATAGGTCCTCATCTGGAACTAATACGATCAAGTACCCACCTACTTTAACTAGTCTCCACCAGTTTTGTATAGCCGTGTGGGGGTCTTTCATATGCTCTAGACAATGGGCACTAAACACCCAGTCGTATGAAAGGTCGGGAACCCCAGTCATGTACTGAGCGTCTCCCTGCTCACGATCCCATGGCTCTGCACCCTGCACTGGGCATGGACCACACCCGATGTCAATACCCCGACCTTTCATCAACGGTTTAAGCCGGTGTACGGCCTTGCCTGCTTCATTCCCCATTATTTAAGTTGCCTCATAGGCCCAAAACAGTTAAGGCGCGTAAGCTGGCTCGGTGTGATAGCCACATCAAACATAACTGACAACACACTACCTTCTACAAGGGCTTTAGCCACCAACTTGCTACAGTACCAATCATCTGCCCAGTTATGAAGGTCCTGGCCGACCCGAAGGGGAGCCAGGACCGCTTGTAGTTTGCTATATGGGTGACTAACTTCACTCCACACAAACGTAGCTAGTTTATCTAGTTGCAACCGTTTACGTGCTTCAGCACGTAAGGGAAGGTGCCACATATGGCCCTCATAGGTATCCAACTTGTACTGTAAACCAACAATCGCCACACCGTTTTCGCCATCAAGAGTTGTTGCTTCAGCAAGATTATTGTCAATATCAGCCATAATAGCACAATGGCTAATTTTGCACCTAGGCCAATCACTCGCGTATGCAATAACCCGCGAAACGAAGTGGTCACCTTGGAAGACAATTACGTCCCCGGCTTGTATAGGTACATGTTCTGTACTTGTAGTGAGTTCCATAATGGTTTATCCATATCCAATCCTGTCCATCGAGCTACACTAGCGATATAGGCATCTGTGTTATTGCCACCATCGGGCGCACTTGGGGGTGCCCATACCGTTATGATCTGACGCGGGGTCATTCCCCGAACGGCCATCAGCGTAACCTGGTGATACAACGCTGCAATACCCTCTTGATCTGATTGAAAGATTACGAATCCGTTCTTGTCCTTAAAACGGTTTAGAGGACTAGCCCGAAGGTCACCAGGATTATGATTAGTTTTGGGAAGATCTTGCTGCGGCGCAAAGAAACCCTCACTTGTGGCGATACTACTACATAATGCTTCTAGTGGACTCATATACCTACCAGTGCTTTGGCAAGCCTTTCGATTAACTGTTCCTCATGGACATTTGGGCAATCCCTACTAAGATTCGGAGTGATAAGGATATGCAGTAATTCATGATAAATGGAAGCCTCAATATGTTGGGCAGTTAGCCCTGTATATACGTTTTCCTTAGGATTCAATATCCTAACATGAGCTTCCATATCCTGCTCACTAAACTGGCATTCAGCAATAGCACCAGAGGTTTTTAAGCCCTTCGCCGGAACAACCTCAATATCAATATCCCAGTCGCTTAGCCGGAGACGTTTCTGGCACTTCGCTAGAAGTTTCTTAGCCTGCGAGTGGGTCAGTGTCTTTGACATAACGCTCCTTAATCCGTTCTACCAATTCGGTCGTATGCATAGCCCCTTCCCGTACTAGCATTTTCTCAGCTGTATACCGTGATGGTTTATCCCGGTAATCTGCTCCCTGCACCCGAAGGTCCGGTTTAATTATAGCCATCAAATCTCGCATGTCCTTCTCGTTACGTATTTCTACGATATGGTCGATAGGCATATAGTTAAGGCAGGTGGCCCGTTCAATAAATGATAAGATTGGTCGTTCTGGTCCCTTTGCCTTGGCCACTTTCTCATCGCTATCTAAAGCACAGATAAGGGTTCCTGCTTTGTGTCGAGCAGCGAATATCATACGCATATGGGGGGCGTGAAGAATGTCAAAGGCTCCGTTAATCAATACGACAGGTGATCGAAGAGTCATAGTGCCGAAGGCACTAGGACGAAGCCAGTCAATCTCGTCAGTGTTACGCTCACGATGAAAATAATAGTTATCGAAACGTGGTTTTCGACTCATTACCAGGACTTACCAAACCCCAACTCTATCACTTTAGGTGTACCAGGGACAATATTACTAACCACTACCCCGTAACACCCAATAGCACTATAAGCAGTTTTACGCCAAGGAATTGTTACGCATGTACGGCCAGAAGCGGCTCCGCCGCTTTGTGTACCCGACGTAGCACCACCGCCATCCACAATTCCCCACACACGTATCTGCCCAAACTGCTTCATAAGTGTACCAATACCGACACGAGCACTAGTTTGGAGGCTGACTGGACTTTTAAGAGGAATCACGTCTTCTGTGGTGAAGAAGTAGGTACCGGATTTCTGGTCAAGTATATGAGCATATGTGGCCCAGCCCGTATACTTACTAGATCCTTTAGGGTTGTAAAGGGCTCCAGCACCCGCGAAATTATCAGGTAGGATCTGGACGGTTTCAGTGACTGGTGTGGGGGGAGTGGTGGAGGCTTGGCCGAAGGCCATAGCCGACGCCACGATCAATATACACAATAATCGTTTAAACACTAGCTTGCCTTTCGGTTACGTGGGGACAAACTCCGTTATTTAGTTGTTTACCAAGATTACAATTCATACAAAGAACTTGTAAACCAGCGGGATAATTATTTTGTTCTAACCATGTATAGAAGTTAGCTGCTCGTTTCCCAATAAGTTTTCGCTGTTTAGCGCCATCATTGTCAATATGGTCTAAACTTAGAAATTCAATTTGCGAAATTCCACAACATGCACAGTATAGACCCCCATACCTAAGAAATGCTTTAATTTTACGGTCTTGATTCAGAGGTTTACCGACTTCTTTATATTTAGTAGCCCGTTTAGTCCGGCAGTCATTACACTGACCCCCAGGTTTACCAAATTTATTAATTTCTAAAGATGGAGGATTTTTCCAACAAGTATAACATAAGTTTTGACCCTTACGTTTCTTATAATAAGCAGTTACTCGTTCATTCGTTGAGTTGTATAGTTTTTTCATATTTACTGTTCCAATGTATCTCGACAAATTCTCATAAACCACCCCGGATTGGCGCTAGAAATTGCAGTATATCTTCCTCCACCTGAGATAGCAGGCTTAATGGCTGCGAAAGATTCGGATGCATTTGGATTAAATGCCGCCTCATCGCTAAAAACTCCTGATGGGTGATACTGGCGGATCTTATCTGCCCCGGCAGGGAACCCAATAATCTCAGATTGCAGTGTGGGCACTTTAAGGATTCCGGCACGATTACCTCCTTCAGCAATTGTTGCGGGGTGGACTTGTCTTAGCCACTCTGGTTGATTGGCGTACAATATATACGCCCGGTCCACAAGATCACGTGTCTTGGTAGCATTCTCGGACTGCATAATATTCTGACGGCCTTTATGGAATATAGTGTCCCACGTATAAAGGGTTACGATAAGCCATGTGGCCATCATATCACGGGATTTCTCCACAACCATTAACTTTTCCCGCTGCCATACGTCAATTATTGGAAGCATGTAATCCATCATAGGAAAACGGCGGATAGTGTCCAACTCAGTAAAGTATTGCTTAAGATCCTCACCAACATTAACCTGGATCTTATGTGTACTAAGCATATGAATCTGACGTTTATCAAAGTTTAGTACATCTGCCGAAGGTGGGCAAAGGTTGCAGCGATGCATTGCCTTCGGATCTTTAGTATATACGTAGGGTATTGGATGGCGTTTGTCGTCTAACCAGTACGTGATATCTTCTGCACACCGGTTCCATTCTTCTTGGGCAATACGGGCCATAGCTATCTTACGCTGCAACTTAGGTAGTCGCACAAGACGGTCCAACATATCTTGTGTAAGATAGGGTTCGATCATTATAATGGTTTCGATTCTTCTAGGCGAACTACATCGTCATCAGAATGGGTGGAGGATATTTCTAATACTACAGCTGGTTGGTCTGTATATGACCAAAAACGGTGCGCTACTTTAGGTTCTAGGGTATAAGTTTCCCCGGCAATTAATTGTAAATTGTGCGAATTACCGTGGGTTTCCATAACTTCTAAACCTACACCGCCATCTACCACAATAAATGTCTCTTTCTTAATTGGATGATAGTGGAGTGAACACTGCCATCCAGCATTGATA
>Ga0209166_10002121_pt1 | contig 15462 bp, 10 predicted proteins | sample Coa_R1_3_FD_187151 | JGI IMG/M metagenome (GOLD analysis project Ga0209166, IMG submission 187151) | Surface soil microbial communities from Centralia Pennsylvania, which are recovering from an underground coalmine fire - Coalmine... | ecosystem: Environmental > Terrestrial > Soil >... | reverse complement strand
TGGTCATCTCGCCGCGGCGCCCGCCGATAGTTTCCATGATGATGCCGATGAAATTCTCGGGAATGTCAATCACCAGCCGCTCGACCGGCTCAAGTTTCTTGCCGTCGTCGGTGCGCGTCACGATCTCCGGCTTGCCCACCATCAATTCGAAACCTTCGCGCCGCATCGTCTCAATCAAAATCGCCAGTTGCAGCTCGCCGCGCCCCAGCACGCGAAACGACTCCGGCGTATCCGTATCTTCCACGCGGATAGAGACGTTGGTGAGCAATTCTTTTTGCAAACGGTCGCGCAGGTCGCGCGACGTCAAATAGTTTCCATCCTTGCCGGAAAGCGGCCCGCTGTTCACCGTGAAAATCATCGCCAGCGTGGGCTCGTCAATCAGCAAAGGCTCGAGCGGCGCGGGCGAAGCGAGATCTGTGATGCTCTCGCCGATTTGGATATCTTCGACGCCTGCAATGGCCACGATATCGCCCGCAGGAACCTCCTCCGCTTCATCGCGCTGTAATCCGCGGAATGTAAACAGCTTCGTGATTTTGATGGGCTCGAGTTTTCCGTTCAGCTTACTCACGCCCACTTCTTCTCCGCGCTTCAGGGTTCCATTGAACACGCGCGCGATAGCGATACGCCCCAGAAACTCGCTGTAGTCCAGGTTCATCACCTGAATTTGCAGAACGCCCGCGGGATCGCCTGGAGGCGGGGGGATGTGTTTCACGATCGCTTCAAACAGCGGCAACAGGTCTTTCGAGTTGTCACCAATCTTAGCGTGTGCCACGCCGTCCCGCGCGTTGGTATAAATGATGGGAAAATCCAGTTGATCTTCCGTCGCGTCCAAATCAATAAAGAGATCGTAGATTTCGTCTAGAACTTCTTTGGGGCGCGCGTCGGCGCGGTCGATCTTGTTCAGCACAATCACCGGCGGCAGCTTCGCCGCCAGCGCTTTTTGCAACACGTAACGCGTCTGCGGCAGCGGACCTTCGCTGGCGTCCACCAAAACGACCACGCCATCCACGAGACGCAGCGCTCGTTCGACTTCCCCGCCAAAATCGCTGTGACCCGGCGTGTCTACGATGTTGATTTTCGTGCCGCGGAAAAAGAGCGCGGTGTTCTTTGCCAGAATGGTGATGCCGCGCTCTCGCTCCAATTCGTTTGAATCCATCACGCGCTCGATCACTGCCTCGTTGGCGCGGAAAATGCCGCTTTGCCTCAGCATGGCGTCCACCAGCGTGGTTTTGCCGTGGTCCACGTGCGCGATGATGGCAATGTTGCGAATCTCTTGACCCATAATTTCTTTTCTTTGTGGCGCTCGCGCGCCCACTCCTCTAAACACAAAAATAGCTGCTGAAACAACCAGCAGCCCGGACATTTCTCATCTTCTGGATGACTTCTCAGGTGCGGTCGAGCAATCTCCAGTCTAACAGAGCCAGCCCGCTTTCGTGTACTATCCCTGCCGCGAGAGTAAATGGCTAAGGCAAGGAGGATAAGGTTTGTGAGCTCTCTTCATTTTGACCGGAAGTATCTCTATTATCCGTTGGCCATTCTTCTTCTCGCTCTGCCCACTGCCGCGCAGCAACAAGAGCGCCCGGACTACTCGAAACTCTTCGACAAGACGGAAGTCATGATCGCCACGCGCGACGGCGTGAAGCTGCACACGGAAATCTATTCGCCAAAGAACGCTTCCGAGTCGCTGCCCATCATCTTCGAACGCACGCCTTACGGCTTGAGCGACGACGAGAAAGGCTACAGCCGCATTCTCAACCGTTACGCCGAAATGATTCCCGAAGGCTACATCTTCGTATTTCAGGACATTCGCGGCCGCTACGGTTCCGAAGGCAAATTCGTCATGCAGCGCCCGGTGCGCGATCCCAAAAATCCGAAGGCCATCGACGAAGGCACGGACACCTACGACACCATCGATTGGCTGGTGAAAAATATTCCGCATAATAACGGCCGCGTGGGCCTGCTCGGTATTTCCTACGGAGGCTGGCTGACGGTGATGGGTATGCTCGAGCCGCACCCCGCGCTCAAAGCCGTTTCCGAACAGGCTTCTCCCGCCGACATGTTTCTCGGCGACGATTTTCATCACAACGGCGCTTTCCGCCTGAGCTACGGCTTCGAATACTCGACGATGATGGAGACCGACAAGACCAACTTCTCTTTTCAATTCGATCGCTTTGACACCTACGAATGGTATTTGCAGCTCGGTGCGCTTTCAAACGCCAATAAGAAATACATTCACGGAGCGCTTCCCACGTGGAACGACTTCGTCGCGCATCCCAACTACGACGCGTTCTGGAAACAGCAAGCTATGCCCTCCATTCTGACGCGGCCCAAAGTGCCGAATCTCAACGTCGCCGGCTGGTGGGACCAGGAAGACTTCTACGGCCCGATGAAGATTTACGAAATCCTGGAGAAAGAAGATCCGGACCACTTGAATTATCTCGTTGCCGGTCCCTGGAACCACGGGGGCTGGGCACGCGGCGCAGGCAATTCGCTGGGGCTAATTCCTTTTGGCAGTGATACATCCCTTTATTTCCGGCAGAAGATCGAAGCGCCGTGGTTTGCTTACTGGCTGAAGAACAAAGGCAGTCTTCCCCTCAAAGAAGCGCTGCTGTTCCAGACCGGCAGCGATACCTGGACAAAATTCGATTCCTGGCCGCCGCACGAAGCGAAAATACAGAATCTCTACTTCCGCGAAGACGGAAAGCTCTCGTTCGACGCCCCGAGCGCTGATTCCGAGCAAGCTTTCGACAGTTACGTCAGCGACCCCGCGCATCCCGTGCCGTATCGCCATCGGCCCATCGACATGACTTATCCCGAGGACCATCCCGGCAGTTGGTTTACCTGGCTGGTGCAGGACCAGCGATTTGTAGATAGCCGCCCCGACGTTCTCACCTGGCAAACCAACGAACTGAAGGATGATGTCACGCTGGCTGGCCAGGTTACCGCCAAACTCTTTGCTTCAACGACGGGCAGCGACGCCGACTGGATTGTCAAGCTGATTGACGTTTATCCGGAGAAGTATCCCGACAAATGGCAGCTTTCCGGCTACGAACTGATGATTGCCGATGAAGTTTTCCGCGGCCGCTTCCGCAACTCCTTCGAAAAACCGGAACCAATTCAGCCCGGCGTAGTCACCCCGTTCAAAGTTGACTTGCACACCGCAAATCACGTCTTCAAGAAAGGTCATCGCATCATGGTCCAGGTGCAAAGCACCTGGTTTCCCATCATCGACCGCAACCCGCAGAAATTCGTTCCCAACATTTTCGAAGCGAAGGAATCCGATTATCAGAAAGCCACGCACCGCATCTACCGCTCAAGGCGCTTTCCCTCGAGCGTGGAGATTTCGGTGCTTCCTTCCGCGACTGCAAACTAAACTCGGACGCCTTAAGGTGGACTAAGGCTTGGAGGCGTTCGAAGTGTTGCGTTTTTCCGGCAAGGCGCTGAGGTGGGCTACGCACGCTGCCGCCGTGAAACGCACAATATCGTTTTTGTCGTCCATCGCGGGAACGATTCTGGAAATCAAAGACGCATCCTCGCGGAGGGCAATGGCGTCCAGAGCTGCGGCGCGCACCCTCCAATCTTTGTCCGCGGCGGCCCTAGCCAGCGCTTCTCCCGCATCCGGCTCGGGATCGTGCGCCAGTTTTTTGGCCGCCGCCGCACGTATCGGCGAAGCATCGTTTTTCGTCACCGTCTTGAAAATCTCATAGCCAATCCCGCCAAAAGGTATGAACCCGATTCCTTCTTCAAACCCCATCTGTGCCATCTTTTTCTTGTCTTTCAATATGTCCAGTTGCTCCTTGATAAGGCCTTTGCTCGCGCGTTTCTCTCCGGTCAGCACTTCGTAGTACGTGTCATAGCCAACGTCGTCGTGAAGCAGCAGCAGGGAATTCGCGGCCGCCAGCACCACGCTTGGCTCGGAATCCCCCAAGGCCTCTTCGAGATTGCCCTTCGCATTTTCTGCGCGCATCGCGCCCAACGCATGGGCTGCCGCCTGCCGCACATTCGGCTTCTCGTCCCTGAGTGCATTAACCGCCGCTTTCTCGGCTTCCGTATTCCCGGTCAGCAAGCCCATCACGCGCGCGGCTTTGGCGCGCTTGTCGGCATTTGTGTCTTTCAGACCCTCGCTGAGAATGCTCCAAGCTTTTTCTCTCGCAGATTCGAAGGACTGTGTGATGTGCGGCTCCGCCGACGGCTTAGTGGATTGGCGTTGCGCCACACTATGCGCGCCTAGTAGAATAAAGGCTCCCAGTATTCCTCTTCGAATCATCGTTCCTTCTCCCGCGGCGCTTGATAATTTACCGATGGTCTGTCTCTTTCTGCGCTGGTTTGACTCCGCCTAAAGCGAAGGGTTGTGCACAATAAATAAGGACGAAAAATGTCCAAGTGTCCGTAATCGAAAATATCCGATATTTCATATAAAGCGCATCTAAAAATTGGAAGCTTAACACCATGTAACATCCAGGTTTTGACTAGAACTTCTTGTTTTACCTCCAACGACTCTTTGCGTGGCCGCCTGGTGCAGGAACTTATGTGCGAAATCATTCGTAATTCTGGAAAACACTCTACAGGCTTTTGCGTCTATAGACTGTAAAGGGGTAAGGGTGACCGTCTATGCCATCGGAAGTGATCGCGATGCAAGTACCGGATAATCCTGTGATTCCCGGGCCAGGCTTGCTTACTTCAGGTCGTTATATCCATTTTGGGCCGTTCCGGATTGATCAGCAAAGGCAGGAAGTTACTCGGAATGGCATCCGGCTGAAGCTTCAGGGGAAGGTCTACCAGACGCTTCTCACGCTGCTGGAAAAGCCAGGCGAAGTCGTGACGCGAGAAGAACTGCGCATGCGCCTTTGGCCCGCGGACACGCACGTCAATTACGATGCTAACGTAAATACCACCGTTAACAAACTTCGAATTGCATTGGGGGATTCCTCGGACAAGCCCTTGTACGTGGAAACCATCCCGCGAAAGGGGTACTCCCTCCTTGTTCAACCGGAAATCTCCAACCGGGTTGGGAATTCTCATGTACAACAGAATTTCGCACATCGAGGAGAAGAAGCTTCTTCCCCCCGCACTGGGTTTTTCAAGTTCTCCAAATCCGATCTGTGGGTCGTCCTGGGCGCCATAGGTCTGATTCTAGCGGGGATGCTCCTCGGAGCCGGTATCATGCGCTTTTGGATGAGCCATCCCTCGCCGGTCTCGGGGCATTCTCTTGCAGTGGTACTTCTTCGTATTCTGGAGAAGGTGCTTCTCTAAGTCAGGTCAAGCTTCGACAAAATAACTTGTAGTTAAGTCTGCGGCGACTGCTCCAAATCTCCATCTTGCCTTTATCAGGAAGCCTGCCGCAGATGCGCCGTTGTGTTCTCGTGTACACTGCTTGCTTTCTTATGCTAACCGCTATTACGCGCGCCGTGAGCCCAGCCATCGTTCGTTGCGAGCTGTCTTTCATCGATCGCAAGCCCATCGATTTGGCGCGTGCACAGGAACAACATCAGGCGTACGAGGTGCTCCTTGCGAGGCTGGGCGCGCGCGTAATTTCTCTCCCGCCCCAGCCCGATCTTCCCGATTCCATGTTTGTCGAGGATCCCGCGATCGTGCTTGACGAGTTGGCAGTGATCTTGCCCATGGGCACGGCGATCCGCCGTGGTGAAGCCCCAACGCTCGCCCAAGAGCTTTCGAAATACCGTAAGCTTGCCCACGTCCAGCTACCGGGAACGCTCGAGGGCGGCGACGTTCTTCGCATCGGCCGCAAGCTCTTTGTGGGATTGACGAAGCGCAGCAACGCCGAGGGCATTCGGCAACTCATGGAGATCGTCAAGCCGCACGGCTATGAGGTTATCCCCGTTCCAGTGACTGGCTGCTTGCATCTGAAGTCAGCCGTCACCTGGATCGCGGACAACACGCTGCTTGCGAATCGCGCCTGGTTCGACACTGCGCCGTTCGCCGGCTTCGACTGGATTGATGTGGATCCTTCAGAACCTCACGCTGCTAACGCGCTCGCCCTCGGCAACACGGTCATCGTTCCGGCGTCGTTTCCCAAAACGCGCGGCCGGATCGGCTCCCTGGACCATCGCGTCACCACGCTCGATATTTCCGAACTCCAGAAAGCGGAATCCGGCCTCACGTGTTCCAGCCTGCTCTTTGAGAGCGCGGCTTCCTAGCGCATTATGCCGTTTTTTGAAGCAGGATCCGTGCTACGGGTGAAAATTGAACACCAGCGTTACGGTGGTCTCGCTGCTGGCGGGCGCATACTTCCAGTTTTTCAGGGCATCCTGAACCGCGCTTACCAGCAGCGGGTGTCCGCCAATGACTTTGACGTCCTTGATTTGGCCATCCGGCGCCACCAGGACTTGCACCTTTACGACTCCGGTCAGGCGAAACTGGCGTGCGGTTTCTGGATAGACCGGAGTCGGGTTGTTAAGCGCCTTTCGCATTTCCTGCGCATGCACGCCCGCTCCCGCGAAGCTCAATCCCATCGCCAGCAAAATCTGCGCTGCTCTCTTTTTCGTGTTCATCTCCATCTTCTTTGTCCCATTCCTGTCTTGAGATTTCTAGAGCTGGCGTCTACGGGGAGGCGACGCACGGACTCGTTTCCTTGTCTTGCAGTTCCAGCCTATCGAACCCTTTTTCTTCCTAAAAGAATGGCGAAGGGCAGGTGTGATTCCACGGAAACTGTTCGTGCGTACAAAGTACCAAGGGAAAATATTTTCCCTCATGCCGGGCAGCAGTGGGCGGGTTCCACCCCGTTTGACCTTGGGTTATCAGAGGCCTCCATCTGGCTCCAAAATGCCTTGCGGCGCGTCTATAACACCAAGGCCAGTCGATATTTTCAGCGTCTCAGGAAGGCAAACTATATGAAATCCGCGCCTGTTTTCAGGCTTGTCAGCATGCTTTGCTTAACTCTTGTGTGCGCGATTCGCGGGGGAGCCCAAGATACCTGGAATTGGCCGGAAAAGCCGAAGAACCTCCAAGTCTTGCCGAAGGATTGGCCGGGCACGCGGCTCCGGCCAGTAATGATCGGATTCACCAGAGCGTTGGGAGTCCGTTGTTCGTACTGTCACAAGGGCGAAGAGGGCAAGCCTCTGAGCACCTATGATTTTGCCTCGGATGAAAATCCCAACAAAAACCGCGCCCGGGAAATGTACCGGATGCTTGGCGACATCGAAGACCACTTAAAGAAGATTGAGCCCAGCGGCGACAAGCGGGTCAACATGTGGTGTCACACCTGCCACCACGGTCGGCCGCGGCCCATGACCCTCGATGAGGAGCTAGGCGAACAGTACCGGAAAAAAGGAATTCAGGCGGCTCTTGACGACTACGCCGATCTCAAGAAGAAATACTATGGCCGGGCTGCCTTTGACTTTGGCGAAGGGTCATTGAATGTCTTTGGTTACACACTGCTGGAAGGCAAAGATACCGCGGGAGCGATTCAGGTCTTCAAATTGAACGCGGAAACATTTCCCGACTCCTCAAACGTTTGGGACAGCTTGGCGGAAGGTTATCTGAAGGCGGGCGATATCAAGAAAGCGCAGGAGAATTACGAAAAGGCTCTTAGCGTTGATCCCTCAAACCCAAGCGCCAAGGAAGCTTTGAAGAAAATCAAAGACTCGCAGCAAAAGTGACTCTTGCCCGTTAGGGCCGCACTTGCAATTTCGTTCTCAAAACAGCCGGGGCTGACGCCGAGGGGCTTCCCGCCCAAAATACTCGTACGCGCGCGGAGTCGCCACGCGGCCGCGCGGCGTGCGGTCAATCATGCCGATCTGCATGAGGTAAGGCTCGTACATTTCTTCGATGGCGTCTTCTTCTTCCGCAAGAGCGGCAGAAAGCGTCCCGAGGCCGACCGGGCCGCCGCCATATTTGTCGAGCAGCGCCAGCATCAGGTTGCGGTCCACTTCGTCTAGGCCGTTTTCATCCACGCCGAGCATTTGCAGGGCTTCCTGCGCCACGGCGCGCGTGATGCGTCCCGCGGCTCGCACTTCGGCGAAGTCCCGCGAGCGGCGTAGCAGTCGGTTGGCGATGCGCGGCGTACCCCGGCACCGGCGCGCAATTTCTTCGGCGCCGCCCTCGTCCATTTCGATGTTCAAGATTTTCGCCGACCGGTGAATGATGATCAGCAAATCCTTCGGCTCGTAAAAATCGAGGCGATGCACGATGCCGAAGCGCGAACGCAGCGGCGCAGTGATTAACCCCGCGCGCGTTGTCGCGCCTACTAAAGTGAAGTGGCTCAGCGAAAAAGGATGAATGCGCGCTCCCGGCCCCTGGCCGATGATCAGGTCCACGCGAAAATCTTCCATCGCGGGATAGAGCACTTCCTCCACGGCGGGTTGCAGCCGGTGAATCTCGTCGAGGAAGAAAACTTCTTTCTTTTCGAGCGACGTCAAAATCGCCGTGAGATCGCCTTTCCGCTCCAGCAGCGGCCCGGCGCTCGTTTTAATGGGAACATTTAGCTCGTTGGCTATAATCTGCGCGAGGGTGGTCTTGCCCAGTCCCGGCGGGCCATAGAGCAACACATGGTCGAGCGCTTCATCGCGGCTGCGGGCGGCGTCAATCGCGATCTGGATATTTTCTTTGACGCGCTTCTGGCCGATGTATTCCTCGAGCCGCCGCGGCCGCACGCTGACGTCGAGGCGCGCATCTTCTTCATACGCCGCGCCCGAAACAATCCGCTGCGGCTGCCGTTGCTGCATCATGCGTTTTGCGCTTGTGTCCGCCATCTTGATGTAACCACCAAAGAAAGCCTGTCATCCTGAAGCGAACCGGTGGGGTTCGCTGAAGGATCTCAACGTATCAGTGGAAGCACGGATGAACAGTCATCCGCCCAATCCGACGCTGAGATCCTTCACCAATCCTCATCGGGTAGGCTCAGGATGGCAACAAAAGCTACGCCGTGCGCGCGGCGCGTCCTTTCGGGACGCTCAGCGATTGCAGCGCCGCCCGCAACAGTTTCTCAAAATTTCCCGTGCCGGCCTCGCGTTTCCCTTCCGCCGCAGCGTCTTCGGCTGCGCGCGCGTCGTATCCCAGGTTCACGAGCGCTGAAACCACGTCCGCTTCCACGCCCGCCGGGGAAGCCGCCGCAGGCTTCTCTGTTTCGACGGCCACCGCCTCGAGCTTATCTTTCAACTCCACCACGATGCGCTCCGCGGTTTTCCTCCCCACGCCCGGAATCTTCGTCAGTCGCACCAGGTCGCCGCCGCGAATCGCCGGAACCAGCTCTTCCACGCTTATGCCCGACAAGATTTTCAACGCCAGCGCCGGGCCTACGCCCGAAGCCGAAATCAGCAGCTCAAAAAAATGCTTTTCGCGCGCCGACACAAAGCCAAAGAGCGCAAGCGCATCTTCCCGCACATGCGTGTGAATCAGCAGGGTAACTTCGGTGTGCAGTTCGCCGAGTGCGGCGTACGTCGAAAGCGGCACCTGCACGAGATACCCGACGCCGCCCACGTCCACAAGCACCAGGTTCGGTCTTTTTTCCGCAAGCCGTCCGCGCAGCTGCCCAATCATCGTTGGTCAGTATTGCCGCCTTTTCTTCGCCTGTCAACGCGAACTAGGGAACAGTCAAAACTTCTACTTACAAGTGCCTGTCAATTCTCACGGTGCAAGCGGCAGGATGAGGTGAGATGTGGGATACACGCGCACGGTAGCTTTGACAAAATCGTCGGAGGAAGCGTTCATGATGTTGGGGACAAACTTCTGCGGGTTGCGATCATAGAGCGGGAACCACGTGCTTTGCACCTGGACTTTGATGCGATGGCCCTTGAGAAAAGTGTGATCCGCGGCGTGCAGGCTGAAGCGGTATTCCTCAACTTCATTGGTCGGAATAGCTTCGGGATGGTCAAAGCTTTTACGGTAGCGGCCGCGAAAGATTTCTCCGTTGACCATGAGCTGATAGCCGGACATATCAGGCCCAGTCGCTTTCGACGCGGAAGTTGAGGAAGAGGCTGAGGAAGTCGCTGACACCGCCTCGGGGTATTCATCGATCAGCTTCACCACCCAGTCCACGTCGGTGCCCGAAGTGGAGGCAAAGAGATCAGCAATCACATCCCCTGCGACGGTAACGTCATGATCGAGCGGCGCAGTCGTCCAGGTAGCGACGTCGGGACGGCCGGAAACGAAACGCTGATCCTCGACCATCCAGGCATACCACTTCGACCCTGCTGCGTAGGTGGCCTGAATCGGCCGATGGCGATACGGCACGGGATTGGCGGAATCGGAGACGTATTCACGATAATTCGCGGCGCTCTTTTTATCCCGCGCCTGGTTTTTCGGTTCCGCTGAAGAAAAAACAACCGAACCGTCCGCTGAGAGGTAGAGATTTTGTGTCTTGCTCTCCACAGGCGGCCAGTGCGTGTATTCGCGCCAGCGGTTGCTGCCGCTTTCAAACGAGGCGGTGTCTTTCAAACTGAATCCCTTCTCATCTTTGAGGAAGTGCGCGAAGAACGGCGCTTCATAGCGCGTGCGAAACTCGTCGGTAGTGGGCTCGCCGAAATAAATATCGCCAAGATGCCGTGTGGTACCGCCCCACTGGCCGTGATTCCAAGGACCGATGACCAGAAAGTTTTCGTGATGCGCGTCATGGGGCTCGAGCCTCGCATAAGCCTCCTGCGGGCCAAACATATCTTCTTGATCCCAGAAACCGCCGACGAAAAGAGTGGGCACCGTGGGCTGGTTGAGATGCCACTCCACGCCGCGCGCGCGCCAGAACTCATCGTAGGCGGGGTGCTGGAGAAAAGCGATGCCCGTGGGGAGTTTGTCCACGCCATCGCGCTTGGCAGCCGCCGCAAACGAGCCGGAGTGCAGAAAGAAATCGTACGCATCTTCATCGAGCTTGGAGAACGCGTTTTCTTTGGAGCTTTCCATTCCCAGCGCGTAGTCGTAGCCGTAAGTTTCCCGGAAAGCGCCATTGTGAAAGAAATCGTCGCCCATCCAGACGTCAATCATGGGGGCTTGCGGAGAGATCGCTTTTACCGCGGGGTGAGGATCAATGCCGGCGGCCATGGCGAGAAAGCCTGGGTAGGAAATGCCAAACACGCCCACGCGGCCGTTGTTGTTGGGAATGTTCTTGATGAGCCAATCCACGGTGTCATGGGTGTCCGTGCTTTCGTCCACGAGCTTGGGATCGTGATGATCGGCCATGGGACGGCTCATGACGAAAGTGCCTTCGGATTTGTACCGGCCGCGAATATCCTCGAAAACAAAAATGTAGCGGCTGGCAGCGAGTTCTGGCTCTCCGGGATTAATGGACTCCGGCGTATTCCCGTCCACTCCGTAGGGAGTGCGCTCCATGAGGAAAGGCAGCGGCGTGGTGTAATCCTTGGGGCGCAAGATGACGGCGTGAAGTTTGATGCCATCGCGCATGGGGATCATGACTTCCTGGCGCATGTACTCTGGCTTGTGGAACTGAAGAGGCTGATCGCTGATCTTGCTGGCGTGGTCGATCCTTTGCTCAACGATGCGATTGAAGCCGGCGATTTTCCCTTCCGGGGAGCGCAGGAACTTGAACTTCACGGGACCGTTTTGAGCAATAAAGGTGTCTTCGGATTCCGCGAGGAGTTCGCTTCTGGGGGTACGGGCGGATTCCATGAACACGCGGGAGCCCTCCAGCGAGATGGAGCGAATGAGATCCGGATCATCGTCATAAGCATACTGCCCGACGAAAGCGGCCAGCTTGTCAGCGGGGATCTGGAATTTGGGCGGCGGAGCGGTTTCTTGCGCGGTGACCGCGGAGCAAGCGCACAAAAAAACTACACAAACGAGACGGCTACTTGGAGGCGTCATGGCACCATCCTTCCGGCGCGAATAATCGTATGGGATTCCAAGGAAGAAAAGAAGGAGGAACGCAGTTACGACTTTACCGCGAAACTCACGGGACGCGGAACTCCTCAACCCTTCAGCAAAGGCCCTCTATTTCCTAAGCACACTTTGCACCAGGTCGCCAAGCTCTTCCGCGGTGAACTCATTTCCTTCCAGGTTGGCTGCCAGCTTTCCCTGCCGGTCAACAATCAGTGTATGGAGAGAATGGATGAACTCCCCTTCGTCCGGGTAAAACGCCACGCCAAATCGATCGCAGAATTTCTGAACCTCGGCCGGCGGTCCGGTCAGCAAGTGCCAGCCTTTCGGGTCAATGTTCCAGGTCCTTCCGTATTCCGCAAGGGCTTCGGGCTGGTCGTGAATCGGGTCCAATGTGATCGTCAACAAGATCAAATCGCGGCCCATTTCGCTGGCAAATCTTTTCTGCAACCTCGCGAAGTTATTCGTAAGCCGGAAGCAAAAATTAGGAAAGGGGCAGCGCGTGTAGACAAATGTGATGGCCACGACCTTCCCGCTGAATTCAGAGAGCGTCATGGGCGCCCGGTTTTGATCGATCAGCGAAAAGTCTGGAGCAGCTTGGCCGACCTTCAGGACACGGCCCGGCGCAAGGGATGGATTCATGGCCCCATCGAGCAAGCGCAATCGCCGCGCCGATAACGGGTCGGCTTCCAGGCTCTCAAAGTTTCGAATATGCACGGCTTCGGCGTAAGAATTCTCCTTCCACACCACGAGCGAAAACTCGATCATCGCGCCGCGCGCCAAGCCGTCGAGTTCCTTTGCTTCGCGCACCTCAATCGGCATGATCATCGCGTCCATGTATCCCGGGATGCTTTCGCAGGAAACGGTCATGATTCGATGCGGTTTATCGACTCCCAGGACCAGGCCTTTTGCCGCGTATTTTTGCTGCGCGAACGCAGGCAATGCTGCGAGCAACGCGCTAAGCAGCAACAGCAACTTACATCCTGCTCTATTTCCCCGAGCGATCCACCGAAGACCCCCGCTCATGGCCTCACCCCGGCAGATTCGCCACGCTGTTCGCCTGGCAAGCCGGCAACTGGCGACTTCGCCACCCGAAAAGCAACCGCACGTCGCTCCAGGCGTTTGACTTCCTTCCTATCTTCGCGGATTTCCCAAAACTGGTTCTTGCCCACGCCGGTGAAAGTTTGATGCGTGCCGCTCCCGGCCCAATCCACTTCGATCTTTTCGATCTGCGCGGATTTCCCCAAACCTATATGTTGCTCCAAAGGAGACGCTCCAAAAGACCCACCGCTTCCCACGGTGCGATAGATCCCGCGCGCCCCTTTCCCTTCGTTTTTCACCGTGACTTTAATCCTAGCTCCAATCGCGGCCCGGTTGCTCTTAACACCCACGAGCTTGAGATTAATCCAGTCGTTTCCGCTGGCCGTATTCGCGAACAGCCGCAACGTGTGCCGATCGCCCGGAGTCGCTCCTCCCGTCTCCGTCACAATGTCTTCGTACCCGCGGCGTTGCAGGTCCGCAAACGCCACACCGTGCCCCTTGTGCAGTTCGCCGGTTCCCGAAGAAGCCGTGACATCCGCAAAGGACCTCCCCTCGTTGTTTCTCAGAAGCACATGGGGAAGCACGGAAGAATAGGATGGATTCCCGTTGCCCAGGTAAATATCCAGAAACCCATCGTTGTCGATATCGCCGAAATTAGCTCCCATGGGCATGAACACTTTGTCGAGCCCCGTCTCCACGGTCACATCCTTAAACGTTCCGTTCCCCAGATTCTTGTAGAGCTTCAAGGTGCCTGCGTTGTGCGGAAGTCCCAAATACGTCCGCATCGATTCATCCACGGAAACGAAGTAGCTGGTTACGAAGAGGTCCGGCCAGCCGCAATTGTCGTAATCGAAGAACCACGCGACGAAGCTCGGCCCCAGCCCTGCAACGCCCGCCTGCGCCGCCACATCGGTGAACGTGTTGTCGTGATTGTTGTGATAAAGACGGTTTTCGCCCAGATAGTCGGTGGCGTAGAAATCCACGTAGCCATCGTTGTCATAATCCGCCGCAACCACGCTTTTAATCTGGCCGGGTTTCTTGTCGATGCCGGCGGACCGCGAAATATTCTCAAACGTCCCGTCGCCCTTGTTCAGAAAGAGCTGATTTCCGCCGCTTTCGTTTCCCACAAAAAGATCCAACAGGCCGTCATTGTTGATGTCCGCCCACACCGCCGTTTGCGAAGCGACGAGCGCATTGCCCAAACCGCTGGCGTCGGTGACGTCCGTAAAAGTGCCGTCGCAGTTGTTCTTCAGCAGCGACATCCTTTCCGGAAATTCCCACCCTCCGCGCAGAACCAGAAAATCCATGCAGCCATCATTGTTGTAATCCGCTTGAATGATGTTCAGGCCGCCCATTTGTTTGGCCAGTCCGGCCTCGCGGACGCGGTCGGTAAAGGTCCCGTCGCCGTTGTTGTGGAAGTAGCGAAGCGGCTGGCACATATCCATGCTGGACGTGAGAATGTCGAGCCGTCCATTGTTTTCGAAGTCGTCCACAATCACGCCACCCGCCATAGAGAACGTGTCGACGCCCGCCGACGCCGCCACATCCACAAAACGGGCGACGCGCTCCTCGGATTCGAATGCGGACAAGGGTATGCGGTATTTCTCCGGTACTCCATCCGGATATTCCCCCAGGCTCGCATAAGCGAGATTCATGAACCATCGGCTGTCGAGGGATTCCGGCCTGTATTCCAGGCCCTTCGAAAAATACCCGATCGCCTTCCACGCATCCGCGGTTTTTTGGTAGGCATTCCCCGGTCGCATCGGGAACAAACATTTTTCGCCAGGCGCGCTAAACGCCCCGTTCACCATGTCCGAGCGATGCAAGTGGGCGATGCCAAGGGTGAATTCCATTAAGGGGACTGCGCGAGGGACTTTTTCCGAAGCTATGCGGTATGCCTCTTGATACTGTTCGATGGCCTCATCCATTTTCCCTTGGTAGGAATAAAGCTCGCCTAGGGCCACGTGTTCTTGCATCACGTCTATAGGTTGTTGTTGATCGAGCGCCTCCCGGTTCGAGGGCGCAAAAAGTTTCTTCAGGCTTTCGGTCGCCGCAGCCAGCGATTGCGTGCGCATCTGGCAGCCGAGGACCGAATCCCGGTCCCACCCTTCCACCTTGGGAAATCGCAGCAAAGCGTCGTTCGCATCGCCGAAACCTGAAATCCCCGGTGATTTGATCACGCTTCCAAACGCGGACAGCGCTTGCAGCCGCGCTTTGGGAGCATTCTCGATTTCCGCCGCCTTGCTTTCTGGAAGGACTTTCAGGATGGCGTAGCCCAAAGGAATCCTCGTGATGGCGGAGATCTGTCCGGGTCCGACCTCCTTTACCGCATCACGCAATTCAGGCCTCAAGGAGGCCGGGTCCATGCGCCCCATGTAGCCACCGGAATCGGCCGTCGGATCAATGGACTTTTCCTTGGCCAGCGCGGCAAAATCGTATCCCGCCTTGAGCCGCTCCAGCACCCGGTTGGCTTGTTCCGGAGTATTTACAACAATCACCTGCAGCGCGAGTTGCTTGGGACTTGCATCAGCGCCGGGTTTCGCCGATTGACCGTACACGAACGCACATAGAAGACCCGATCCGCAGAGCGTTAGCATTGAAGGAAAACAAATGGTTTTGCGATTCCTTGGACCGACC
>Ga0209166_10002120_pt1 | contig 15467 bp, 15 predicted proteins | sample Coa_R1_3_FD_187151 | JGI IMG/M metagenome (GOLD analysis project Ga0209166, IMG submission 187151) | Surface soil microbial communities from Centralia Pennsylvania, which are recovering from an underground coalmine fire - Coalmine... | ecosystem: Environmental > Terrestrial > Soil >... | reverse complement strand
TTTCCAGTACTCGAAGCTGAGGACGAGAACGGCGGGAGCGCCGAGCTTGTCGTCATCGGGAAGGAACGTGCGGCCAAGCAGAGGCTTAATGCCAAAGAGATCGAAATAGTCGTGTGAGACGACACCCGTGCGGACGCGGTCCGGGTCGCCGTGGCCGAAGAGAGTAAAGGCCATGCCGTGGTATTCGACGAGGCCGGACAGAGTACGATTCTGGCTGCGGTAGTCGTTGATTTCCTGGACGGAGAAACCCAGGTCAACGACGCCGAGCTTTGGTTCTTGCTGTTTGACGAAGATGAGTTGCTGGCCATCCGGATAGGGAAGCCGACGAAGTAGAACGGCATGGACGACGCTGAAGATGGCGGTGTTTGCGCCGATGCCCAGCGCAAGGGTGAGGATGGCGATTAGCGTGAACCCAAGATTCTTGCGCATCATGCGGACGGCATAGCCCACATCGCTCGAGAGAATCTGCCAGTGCTCGCGCGGAGCCGTGGTGAAGATTCCTACGATGGTTTCCTTCCAGAGCTTCGCAGCATCGACGAGACCGCCGCGCTCTTCGATCTCGCGCTGCTGCTCCTGGAAGACTCCCTCCATTTCTCCTTGATAGTTAGTGCGGAAGTCGAAGGGCAACACGCGAACGAGAGTCCGGAACAATCTTTGCGAAAACGGCAGTTTTTCCATGGGAGCTCCTCACGCCAGTCTGGGCTTACGGAAGAGTCTTTTCGCGCGAGCCTGGCCGAGGGCTTCTTCCATGCGCTCGGCTTCGGCGACGGCGACTTCGCGCCCGAATTCGGTAAGCAGGTAGTACCGGCGTCGCTCATCGTCCAGAACGACCTCCGGCCGGCGGCTGGATTCGGCGATCAGCCCGGCGCTTTCCAGGCGCGATAGATTCCCGTAGAGCGTGCCGGCGCTGAGGCGGACTTTGTCGTCCGTGCGGCGGGCGACCTCCTTCAGAATGGCGTAGCCGTGCTTATCGCCGTCCGCGAGCGCCAGGAGGATATGAAACATGGCGGGCGTAAGCGGTAAGAAGGATTCGGTTCCCTTTTTTCTGGTCATTGCTCGGTACCTCGCTGTTATGGCGTGCGGCGGTGGAGTATATCGCTTCGAGGAAGACTATATCGATAGACGTTATATTCCGTCGCAGGTTCCCTGCCAAATGAAGAAAAGTCCAAATCCCCGTGCTTTCAGAGTTTGGCGCCGGCCCCGCCCTATTGTTGGTGCGGTGCACCTGTCCGCTTTTGGGATGAGGCTGTCCGCCAACGGGCACTTCAGAGCTGTTGCGACGATTCCCAAGGGCGCTATTCAGAGCGCAGTGCCGCTAGGGCGTCAAGGGCGGAGGCGACGTGATATCGCCATACGCTCACAATGACAAATCAGATTGCCTGGTGGTTTTCGGGTAAGTGGAGACTGATCCACGACGAGTCCAGTAATGAGAATCAATCGCCCACCGCAGCTCTGGCGTTGGAATTCGGTGAGTCCACCCATAATTCCCGCACAGGTGCTTTCCTCGCGCTTGCCCGTCGTGTAAATTCCTTTCTCTATGCGCATTCTCTTTACTTCCGTTCTTGGATTCCTTACTGCCAGCAATCTGGTGGCCGCGCGGCCCGATGGCATTCCGCGTGAACTGGCTCGCCAGCGGGCTGCTCAGATTTCTGATCTTCGCTATCAGCTTCGCTTCACTCTCACTCCCCACGCGTCTTCCGTTTCCGGCCATGAGGAGCTGCGTTTTCGCGCCAGTTTTTCCGGCTCAGTTTTGCTCGACTTCCGTGAGGGAACCGCGGCGAACCTCACGGTCAATGGCGTTGCTGTTCCCGCAAAAATAGAAAACGGCCACATCGAGTTGCCTGCCAATGTGGTTCATGCCAATGAGAATGTTGTCGCCATGGACTTCACTGCGCCCGTCGCCCCAGCCGGAAAAGCCATCACTCGCTTCGAAGACAAAGACGACAACACCGAATACCTCTACACCCTCTTTGTTCCTATGGATGCGGAGATGGCGTTTCCGTGTTTCGACCAGCCGGACTTGAAAGGCCGCTTCCATCTGGAACTCACAGCTCCACAAAACTGGACCGTCATTTCCAACACCGCCATTGAGTCCCGATCGCAAGCCGGGGCCGGACAACGCACGACCGTCTTTTCCGAAACCCGCCCCATCAGCACTTATCTTTTCGCGTTTGCCGCCGGCCCTTTTCGCAAAGTGCATGAAGCGTCCGGCTTGCCGGGTCTGTATGTCCGCCAGTCGAAATTCCAGAAAGCGCAAGAAGAAGCTCCTGAAGTGCAGCAAATCACCGCGCAAGGAATCGAGTACCTCTCCAATTTTTTTGCACAACCTTTCCCGTTCCCCAAATACGACATGGTCATGATTCCCGGATTCGCTTACGGCGGAATGGAGCACGCCGGAGCCACTTTTCTGCGCGAAGAGTCCGTTCTCTTTCGCGTTGCGCCCACCCACAGCGACCATCTCAATCGCGACATCCTCCTGCTCCACGAGTTGACCCACCAGTGGTTCGGCGATTTCACCACCATGCGCTGGTTCGACGATCTCTGGCTCAAAGAAGGTTTTGCGCAATATATGGCTTATCAAGCGCTGGCTTCTCTCAAGCCCGATGAAAATATCTGGAAGCGCTTCTATCAATCCATCAAGCCTGCGGCTTACGGAATTGACTCCACCAAGGGCACCACGCCGATCTATCAGGACATTGCCAATCTCAAGGACGCGAAATCCGCCTACGGCGCAATCGTGTATTCCAAAGCTCCAGGCGTCATCAAGCAGCTTGCTTTCGTCCTCGGTGAAGAACACTTCCGGGACGGCCTCCGCCTTTATCTGAAAGAGCATGCCTATGCCAACGCTGAGTGGAGCGACCTCGTCCACGCGTTCGAGAGCGTCTCTGGAAGATCTCTCCAAGACTGGGCGGCTCAGTGGATCCGCCGCCGCGGCATGCCCCAAGTGGACGTTGCTTGGTCTTGCGACGCGCAAGATCGCATTGACCGCTTCTCACTGACGCAGCGCGATGTCCTCGGCGAAGGCGGCGCTTGGCCCATCGCCATGGAAATCGGACTTCACTACAACGGCCGCGAACCGATTCCTCTTCGCGCGGAACTGAACACGGAAAAAGCTGACCTGCGCGACGCCTTCGGGAAGCCTTGTCCAAACTATGTCTTTCTCAACGATCAGGATTTCGCTTACGGCCGTTTCCTTCTGGATGAGCACAGCCGCAAAGCCGTCATCGAAAAATTGGCAGAAGTTTCGGACGTTTTCGAGCGAACTTTGCTTTGGGGCTCGCTGTGGGATTCCGTTCGCGAAGCCGATCTTGCACCCCGCGACTTCGTGGAACTCGCGCTCCGCCTCCTCCCCGCCGAGACCGACGAATCGCTGGCCCAAAGTCTTATAGGCCACGTCACCACCGCTCTCCACCGCTACGTAAATCCAAACGTGCGCGGCGAGATTGTTCCCGGAGCCGAAGCGCTCGCTTCAAATCAGATGCTCCATTCTCCGAGCCAGGATTTGCGCATCATCTGGTTCAGGGCGCTTCGCGCCGTCGCAGAAAGTCCCCAGGGCCGCGCGCAACTCAAAGACCTTCTTGCTGGAAAGCTCACCGTTCCCGGAGTGGAACTTCGTCCCCTGGATCGCTGGATCATCGTCACTGAGCTGATTGCTTTGCATGATTCAGATGCCGAAGCCCTTTTTGCCGCGGAACGGAAACGCGACAGCAGCGGCGACGGCCAGAAATATGCCTACATGGCCCAGGCGGCCCGCCCGGAGAGCGCCTCCAAGCAGCATTACTTCGATGACTATCTCCATGAATCGTCGCGTCCGGAAGATTGGATCGAGCAGAGTCTCGGGCCGTTCAACTACTGGAACCAGTACGAGTTGACGCTGCCGTACCTAAAGCCGGCTCTCGAAGCGCTTCCGCAGATCAAGCGCGAGCGCAAAATATTTTTCGCGCTGGGATGGCTCAATGCATTCATTGGCGGCCAGCAATCCGCCGCAGCCCAGGCGCAGGTCCACGAATTTCTAGAATCCGCAGCGCTTGACAAAGACTTGCAGCTCAAAATTTTAGAAGTTTCCGATGAACTGGACCGGACGGTGAAAATCCGCCAGCGCTATCCGTGATTCTGTCTCCGTACTGCTCCGCCTAACTCAAAAATGAACTGCGTTTCGTTTTCTCCGAAAAGATAGCCATTAAAGGATGGTTTCGATTTCGGCGTCGATCGAAACGTGAGTCGCGGGTATGCCGTTGATCTGAAATTTCTGTCCCTCACTCTCGGAGAAATGGAAGAAGCGGCTGATGTGGTAGTCCTCGTCGTAGGAGGAAAAAAGTCGTGCGATTTCTCCGTGGTCGAGCGGGAACGCGGAGAGCGCGACGGGCCGGCCAAATTCGCCGGCCTGGGAACGATAGTGGCGCACCAGTTCGCTCAACGACATGATGGGAGCGCGTCGCGCTTCAGCGTTCATGGAATTCTCCCGGGCAAGGTTGCAGCACCGGGCCAAGAAAGAATCTCAACATCCTGCGCCCGATGAGCCGCGGCCGATTAAGCCGTCGCGGACTTGACCTGCGACAGCGCCCCAGCGACCTCCGCCAGATCAGGGACCACGGGGATGTCGTAGTTCTTGAACCACGCCACTTTGCCCGCTTTGTTGACGATGGCGATCGCGCGGCCGGTGATTCCCTTGTCGGCCAAATAGATACCGTACTTTTCGCTCATAGCGCCACGCGGATGAAAATCTGCAAGCAGGGAATACTTGATGCCCATTTTGTCCGCGAACGCCTTGTGGGACCACACGCTGTCCACACTCACGCCGAGCACTTCCGCATCCAGTGTCTCGAACTTCTTCATGTCATTCACAAAGCAGACATGCTCGTTTGTGCAGGTGGGACTCCAATCGAGCGGATACCACACCAGCACGACATTCTTCTTGCCCGCAAAATCGGACAGCTTCACTTCTTTCTTTTCCTGGTTCAGCAATGTGAAATCCGGCGCAACTTGACCAACCGAAATGCTCATGATCTTTCCTCCCGTGTTCCGCAAATTGTCTCGACCATCTTACCGAATCCCGCTACAACTGGCCAACCGCCGCTTTTTCGTTCCAGGCGACCTGCTTCACGGGTCCAATCAGAAAAATCCAGGACGCGGCTCCGAGCAGGCACATTACCGCAGTAATGGCAAAAGGCCAGAAGAAATTTCCGGTGCGATCCAGCACGAAACCGGTGAGCGCGGGGGCGACGATACCCGCGAAGTTCCCTACGAAATTTTGCAGGCCGGTCCAGCGGCCTGCTGCCTGAGGTCCGGCCAGCGTTTGCGTAATGGCCCAGACGTTCGACGAACTCACACCTAGCGAGGAGGTGGTCAGGATTACGGCGGCCGTGGAGAAACTCGGGCCAGTCAAGACGCAGGCAATTGCGAAAATGGCCGCGCCCGCCATTCCGCCGCCGGTAAACATCTTGCGCACAAGAGTTGGAGAGGCTCCCCGGCCAATCCACCAATCCGAGAGGCGGCCGCAAATGGCCGCCGTTACGGCGCAGGAGAGATAAGACGCGCCGGCGATCACTGCCATGCGATCCATGGAGAAGTTTCGCCCGCGGACCAGATAGAAAGGCAACCAGGTGATGAAGAAATACTGCAGGTAGTTGAGGAAAAACAGACTTGCGAAGGTTCCCCAGACTGACGGTTCCATCAGAATTCGGAGAGTATCCGGCGCGCCGTCCCCAACCTTGCCCTGGGAGCTTTGTCCGCGAGGCATCCAGCGAAGCCAGGGCAAAAGCCATGCGAAGCTGGCAAGTCCGAGAATGACGAAAAACGGGCGCCAGCCAAAACGAGCCATCAGGATTCCGCCAAAGAACAAACCGAAAGCCGGCCCGGCATAGAAGCCGGCGATGATGACGGAATTGGCAAAACCGCGCTGCGATTCGGAGAAATGCCGAGCGAGGATGCGGGAATAGGAAGGGTAAGCCACGGATTCGCCCATGCCGAGCAGGAGGCGCAGCAGGAGCAAGAGGGCAAAGGTGTGGACAAATCCGGTCGCGGCAGTGGCGGCAGACCACAGGAAGAATCCCGCAGCGATGACCCAACTGACCTCGAAGCGATCCACGAGCCAGCCGGAAACGAGTTGGAAGGTCGCATAAGTCCAGAAGAAGGCGGAAAGCAAAATGCCGAGCTTGGTCCGCGAAAAGCCCAGCTCGTCCTGGAGTAGCGGTGCGGCGAGGGATAGGTTTGCGCGGTCCACGAAATTGAGAAACGCGGAGAGGGCCAGAAGGATTAAGACAGGCAGCATGGCGGGCGGGATTTTGGCTCGAGCCACCGTTTCGGACGACGTTGAGGGCGAGGTTGCGGGCGACGTCATTGGAGTTGGCCGTCATTCTAGCAGGGTGTTCTCTTAACACCGAGGTCACAGAGGACACAGAGAAGAATGGCGCGGCAGGTAGCCCCTCCCCCCAGTTTTTTTGTAACTGCGCATTCTAAAGCACTTACGAAGACGCGTTTTTGTAACTGCGCATTCTAAAGGAGATAGCGACCGAAATGGTGTAACTGCGCATTTTGAAGGACTTAGCTCCCAGATTCCGCAGGAGTGGTTCCGATGTTGGTGGATTGCGAATCCGCATCGGCTGCCGGGGCAAGTTCGGGTTCGGGCGGAGGAGGTGAAAGGCGGACGGCGCGGTCGAGCATGTTGGTCCATTGCTCGAATCTGTAGCGGAAAGCAAACTCCTGTTTTACGTCGGGAAGAGACATGAGCAGGAGCTGGCCGAGGTACGCGAGCGTGTGGGCGGTGCGCATTGGGATGCGGTTTTGAGAAGCGGCAGTAAAGACTTTGCCGAGAGCGTAGTTAATGTCGGTGGCGGTCAGGAAGTTGCCGGTAATCGTGGCGGCGAGTTCGTCGCCGATTTTCCGCGATTCCATGAGTTGCTGCTCCTCGCGGGAATGGAAGACGCAGAGGGAAGCGTGAGTGGCGGAGCGCGGGAGGCGACAGCGGCGCCCGTCCGAAGTTTCAAACGCGCAGCGGTCGGGTTCGGGAGGTTTGCGAGAAGAAGTTTTCTTGGAAGGATCTTTCACTGGCATTTTCATCGGGGCTCCGAGGAGGAATAAGTTTTTCAGTTCTCCGCTGCAGTTCTCAGCCAAAATCGAAGAGCCGGACGTGGCAAGCGGTTCTCCGTTGAAACCGAGGAAGAAGCAAGCGCGCGTTTCAACGATTGCTGAAGACAGAGTAGCAGATAGTAAACAACGTGTCAAGGATAACTAGGTAGTGATTCGAATGATGGTTCGATTTGTAACATGAGGGCAGGAAGTCGCGCCGGGTCAGTGAGTTGTGGGAGTGATCGATTCGAAAGAGCTGTGGAAAACTGTGGAAGCTCCGGCATGATAGAATCATTGTAGAGACCGATGAAAGAAGGGGGTTGGTGGAGACAGCATGGCGAACGTGCTGATACACAAAGCCAATGAGCTTAAGCCGCAGACTCGTGCCGCCGTTGAGGCGGAATTGGGCCGCTTGCTGAAAGATGATGAGGCTGTAAGCATCATGGCGTTTTCCATGCATGAAGCGCCATCAGGAGATGCCCGCCGGAAGGCCGCACAGAAGCTGCAGTCTCACCTTCAGAGAACCGACAAGAGCGGGAAAACGAGTGAAAAGCAAACCGAGGCAGCGCTGCAAGAGGCACTTAAGCACGCGCGGCCCGGCTATCGCGAACGCGAGTGAGAGTTGTTCTCGACACCAACATCCTAGCTAGGGCCCACCAAAGGGCCCAAGGTCCCGCACGCAGAGTTCTGTTGCACTTGATATCCGGCCCAGACGTTCTGGTTCTTTCTCCACACATCTTAGTCGAATTGGAACGCGTTTTGAGCTACCCGCGCCTGCTTAGACGATCCGGACTCAATTCCGGGGACATCGCGGAGTACCTGGAATCGCTGGCTGAGCTTTCCAGTCTAGTTAGTCCGGCAGCCGTGCCCGGAAATATGCTGCGTGACCCTTCGGATGGCCCAATTCTGGGCACCGCACTAGCAGGAAAGGCGGACGTCCTGTGCACGCGGGATGCCGACTTATTTGACGAGGCTGTGCGGCAGTTCTGTGATAATCAGAACATCCGTTTGCTTACGGACTTGGAGTTTATCGACACATTCGGAATTTAGGACAAAAACAGACCGGGGTAACAGCGATTGTTCAAATGCCCTGTCCTTTTTGGGAACGGGGAATGCGATCTGAATTGACATTTGGGTGGGCAGACTTTCTAATCGAAGCTTTTGAAACTCTTGGGGTAATCGATCCCGTCTGCTCGTGACTCGCTCTGAACCTAGCGATACAAACCGTGCGCCTTCGGCGCGCTTCGCCTTTCTGGTAGCGGCGGGAATTTTCCTGAGCCGTATCTTCGGACTGGTGCGCGACCGCGTTTTCGCGCACTACTTCGGCAATTCCGATGCTGCGGATGCCTTCCGTGCCGCGTTTCGCATTCCGAATTTTTTGCAAAATCTATTTGGTGAAGGCGTCCTCTCCGCTTCTTTCATCCCGGTGTACGCAAACCTGCTGGCAAAGAAAGACGATGCAGAAGCACGGCGCACTGCCGGAGCAGTAGCGGCACTGCTGGGACTGACCATTTCGTTTTTCGTCCTCGTCGGGGTGCTGGCGACTCCTTATCTCATTGAGGTCATCGCACCGGGTTTTTCCGGGGAAAAGCGTGAGTTGACCGTTCAGATCGTGAGGATTCTTTTTCCCGGCGCGGGCTTATTGGTCTTCTCCGCGTGGTGCCTGGGCATTCTCAACAGCCATCGGCGGTTTTTTCTTCCCTATGTCGCGCCGGTAATCTGGAACGCGGCGATGATCACGACGTTGTGGGGATTCGGCCGTAACCACATGCAGAACCAGTTGGCGGTCATTCTAGCCTGGGGATCGGTGGTGGGCAGCGCGTTACAGGTAGGCTTGCAATTGCCCGCCGTGCTGCGTCTTCTGCAAGGACTGCATCTTTCGCTGGCTGATCCTCGAGGAAACGTGGCCATCGTGGTGCGAAATTTCATTCCTGTATTTGTCGGGCGCGGCGTCCTGCAGATCAGCGCGTACGTAGACGCGCTTCTCGCCAGCCTTCTCCCCACCGGCGCCGTGGCCGCGCTTTCCTACGCGCAGACGTTGTACACGCTCCCGGTGAGTTTATTCGGGATGTCCATCTCAGCAGCAGAATTGCCGGTCATGTCAGGCACGCTTGGTGAAGAAAGTGTAGTCGCGGAAACGCTTCGGGTGCGGCTCAATTCCGGGTTGCGGCGGATTGCATTCTTTGTGGTGCCTTCGGTGGCGGCGTTTCTTGTGCTGGGCGAAGTCATTGTGGGAGCCATCTACCAGTCGGGACGATTCCAGCACGGTGACACGATGTACGTTTGGGGCATTCTTGCGGGCGCGAGCGTGGGCCTGGTTGCGTCGACTTTTGGCCGGTTGTACTCGTCAACGTACTACGCATTGCGCGACACACGCACGCCGCTTCGGTATGCTGTGGTGCGAGTGGTGCTGACGACAATTCTCGGATACCTTTTCGCAGTTCCGTTGCCGCCGGCGCTGGGCATCGAAAGCCGCTGGGGAGTGGCGGGACTGACCATTTCCGCAGGGATCGCCTCCTGGCTGGAATTTGTGCTGCTTCGACGTACGCTGAACCGGAGAATCGGACAGACCGGTGCGCGGCCAGCCTACCTCATCAGTCTGTGGGCAGCCGCTTTGCTTGCAGCCGCAGCAGGGCTAGGAATTCAACACTTCCTGCCGGTTCAATCGCCAATCCTTCGCGCCGTCTTGGTGCTTGGACCGTATGGAGTGCTTTATTTCGTCTTGACCACTGCTTTTGGATTGACGGAAGCGCGCGACGGTCTTCAGCGAGCTTTACGCTTCCTTCGCCGCTGAACTTCTAGCCGTTCCACTTGGCCGAAACGCGCGCAGCCCTTCGACGGAGTTCAAGGCGAAAGACGCAGGTTCAAAAAACCGAACCCGGGGCACGTCTGTCCCCGGATCTGGAATGGGCCGGGAACGGTCAGCAAACTGTTGATAGGGACCTCCTCGTGGTTTGAGCGGTTGACTCTACCGGCTGGTAAAGATAGGCTCGCGGGCAAAACCGGGGCGAGCCTGCGATTCCGTGGGCGACCTGCATTCCTTGAAAAGCCAGGAGGGCGCGAATGGTTGCTATTCACACGCTGTGGTTGCCGATTCTGCTGTCGGCGGTGTTTGTGTTCGTGGCCAGCTCGATTATGCACATGGTGCTGCCGTTTCACCGCAGCGATTACAAGAAACTGCCCGACGAAGACAAAGTAGTGGCAGCGTTGCGTTTGTCGGGAGTAGGACGGGGCGTTCACATGTTCCCATTTTGCTCGCATAAGGAAATGAACTCGCCGGAGATGAAGGAAAAGTTTAAGCAGGGGCCTGTTGGGATGGTCACGGTGTTTCCCGCTGGGATCAACATGGGGAAATCCCTGGCGCAGTGGTTTGTGTACTGTTTGGTTGTCGGTGTTTTTACAGCGTATCTGACCGGACGCGTGTTGGTGCCAGGGACGGCGTACTTAGCGGTGTTTCGCGTAGCAGGCACGGTGGCATTCATGGCGTACGCCGTGGGCCAACTGGTGAACGGCATCTGGGGAGGCCACCCGTGGAGCAACGTGATCAAACATTTCTTCGACGGGCTGGTCTATTCCTTGTTGCTTGCGGGGACGTTTGGGTGGTTGTGGCCGCGGTAGAGCAAGTTGTAAGTCATAGTTATTAGTTGTAAGTTCTTAGGAAGAAAAGCAAGAAACGCTTCGTGCGGTCGGCGCCGTGAGAACTGGGCTGGCTACAGCGTTTTTCTCAGTTTGTTTTCCCAGAGCGGTCATTCCTTTTTATCTGCGGTTTCAGGTTGTGAGAGAGCCGCCGGAGCGTTGCCGGACGCTACAGGTTGTTGAGAAAAAGAGCGGACGAGGAGAACGAGTTGCCAGCGCTGGTCATTGGTTAGGCGGCGTTTGAACGAAGGCATGGGCCGGCGGCCTTCGGTAATCTGATAAAAAACCTCACCGTCGGGCGTGTTTGCTAGAAGCTTCGGGTCGGTCAGATCGGCGGGAAGAGGGTAGTGTGACCTTGCTTCCGGGCCGTCCCCTTTGCCGCGGTCGCCGTGACATTGTGCGCATTCGTCCGCGTAGATTTGCCGCGCGACATGCAAATTGGATTCGGAAGGGGTCAAGGGATTCTTGAGGCTCTTGTATTCCGGAGGGACGATCCACGGCTTGTTTTCCTGGGTTATCCAGTGAATGAGCAGGATGCAAATCAGAAGCAGGAGCGCGGCAAAGAGGACCTTACGGAGCCAAAGAGAGCGCGGCGGGTTGGCGGGCATGGCAACAGAAAAAATTCTCGCACAACCACGTCGGAGACGGAAGAGAACGTTATGCCAAGCACCTTAAATGGGATTTCAACACAGAGGGGACGGAGAGCGCAGAGAAGGTACGAAGCCTGAAACGTTGACCAAGACGGATACTTTGGTAACAGAGTGGCAGTTGAGATCCTTCGGGCATCCTTATCGGATGCCCTCAGGATGACAGCTTCGGTATACGGTGCCGAAGATTGCCGCGAAAATCGTGGCTAGGCGGAGCGCAAAATGAGCCAGAGGAGTTCGGCGTTGAAGAAAAGGATGGCCGCCGCGACGATCCACGCGAGGACGGTAGTGAGACGCGAGTTGGCGAACTCGCCCATTTTTGAGCGGTCACTCGTAAATTGGATGAGGGGTATCACTGCGAAGGGCAACTGAAAACTCAGAACGACCTGGCTGAGAATCAGCAGGGAAGTGACTTTGTTTTCGCCGGCAAAGCCGATGACCAAGGCAGCGGGAATGATGGCAATCGCGCGGGTGATGAGTCGGCGGAGCCAGGGCTTCAAGCGAAGATTCAGAAAACCTTCCATGACAATTTGACCTGCGAGCGTGCCGGTGAGAGTGGAGTTCTGGCCGGAGGCGAGCAGGGCGAACGCAAAGAGCGTGCTGGCGAGGCTGGCTCCCAGGACAGGGCTGAGGAGTTTGTAGGCGTCAGCGATTTCGGCGACGTTGTTCAGGCCGCGTGTGTGGAAAGCGGCGGCACCGAGAACCAGAATCGCGACGTTGATGAAAAGAGCGAAGCCGAGGGCGACGGTGGAATCAAAAACCGCGTAGCGAATGGCTTCGCGGCGATTGCTCGCGGAAACGCCGAAGTCGCGTGTCTGCACGATGCTGGAATGAAGGTAGAGATTGTGCGGCATGACCGTGGCGCCGAGGATGCCGATGGCGATGTAAAGCATTTCGCGGTTGCGCAGGATTTCCGCGCGGGGAAGGAAGCCGATGGCGGCTTCGCGCCAGGGCGGGTGGGCAAAAAAGATTTCGTAGGCAAAGCACGCGGCGATGGTGCCAATCAGCGTGACGACGAAGGCTTCCACCAGACGGAAGCCGCGGCCTTGCAGGGCGAGAACGAGCAGAACGTCGAGAGCGGTAATAAGAACGCCGGCAAGAAGAGGCAGGCCGAAGAGCAGCTTCAGAGCCACGGCAGAGCCAAGGACTTCCGCGAGGTCGCATGCGGCGATGGCAATTTCGCAGACTACCCACAGAAAAAGGGAAGTGCGGCGCGAGTATTGCTCGCTGCAGGCCTGGGCGAGATCGCGGCCGGTGGCAATGCCAAGCTTTGCGGACAAGGCTTGGAGAAACATCGCCATAAGATTGCTGATCAGAATGACGCTGAGAAGCGTGTAGCCGAATTTTGAGCCGCCGCCCAGGTCGGTGGCCCAGTTGCCGGGGTCCATGTAGCCGACGGCGACCAGGTAGCCGGGGCCTGCAAAGGCGAGAATCTTGCGCAGCCAGGATGCGCCGGAAGAGATGGGAATGCTGCGATGAACTTCGGGCAGGGAGGGCCGAGCCATGCGGGCACGCAGGTCCGCCGTGGTGGGGAGGAGGGGCGTGCGGGATTCCGTTGGGAGGGGCGGGTCAGAATCGAGTTGTGGCGTCGTAACGGGTTCCATGGCCGAAGTTAACTATGCTGAACAACATTCCTAAACTACACTTAATATAGTCGACTGTCAATAGGACCGTGCTGGTTTTCTGGGCATAGAAGAAAACAGGAGCAAGACGCAAGGAGCCAAGCAGCGATGAGGGGCTTGTGATAACTTGAGAAAGCATTCCGGGAGCGAAATGAGATGGACCAACAGCAGCCAGCGCAAGGACAAGTGCAAATCAAGGCGGACGAGAAAGAGTTGCAAGGGCAGTACAGCAACCTGGTGATGATTCACCATAATCTGGAAGAGTTCACGCTGAATTTCATTTACGTTTTCCCCAATGGGACGCAGGGGAAGCTCCTGAGCAGCTCGATTGTCAGCCCAGGACACGCCAAGAGGATCTGGCGGGCGCTCGGGGAGAACCTAAGCCGGTATGAAGCGCAATTCGGCGCAATTAAGGAGGCTCCTGAGGGCGGGCCGATGCCGAATGTCGGGTTTGTCCAATAGAGATGAGCTGAGGAAGCAAAGGAAGTAAGGGAGGCAGGGAGCTGAAGAATCCGTCATCGAGGCACTGAGAATTTGGCGCGAACAAAGAAAGGTGGCGCATGTTGTTTGTAGACAGCGCCGTGCTAAACTAAGTTTCTACGCTGAAGACGGGCCTGTAGCTCATGAGTCTGTTGTTGATTCTGCGTTGCTTAGGCCCAATTTCAGGCCCTTCAAACCCGCCTTCTTGTACACAAGTTGTACACAAATTGAGGTTTTCAATATCCCGGCGCGAGAGGAAAGCAGGGAACTAGTCTCGACGCGAGGCGATAGAAGGATTCTTTCTCCTGAAGTCTCACTCTTACCAATATCGAAACTCGTACCGAATTCAGTCTCTGCCGTAAAGATCTTTGTTGCCTATTATGCTCGTTTAGGCATACTATGGAAAAGACTGCATTTGCTGGTATCAAGCCGGTCATCTGGATCCGAAGCACGAGAGCAGACCTCTCTCGTTTTCCCGAGGAGGTCAAGGACGCGATTGGCTATGCACTCTACCTGGCGCAACGCGGCGATAAGCACCCCGACGCCAAACCGCTTCGCGGCTTCGGAGACGCTGGAATTTTGGAGATTGTGGAGAACCACGCCGGGGACGCATATCGAGCCGTCTACACCGTGCGGCTGACCGGCCGGATATACGCTTTGCATGTATTTCAAAAGAAGTCGAAGAGCGGGATCAAAACGCCCAAATCGGAGATTGATCTAATCAAGACCCGCCTAAGACGGGCGGAGGAAGAGCACGCCAGATGGTTGGAAGGTCAAAAAGGAACAAGCGGACGATGACCAAAGGAATCGCCGTCGAGGAAAGCTCCGGCAATGTATTTGCTGATATCGGCCTTCCGAATCCAGAAGAACGATTGGCAAAGGCCCATCTTGCTTTTCGGATAGGCACCGCGATCCGCGGTCAGCGACTCACCCAAGCCCGCGCAGCCCGCATTCTCAAGATAGATCAGCCTAAAGTCTCCCGCTTGCTACGGGGCCAGCTTTCCGGTTTTTCCACTGAACGGCTCATGCAATTCTTGACGTTGCTTGGCCGCGATATTGACATCGTTGTGAAACCCACATCCAGATCAAGCAAGCACGGCCAGCTCCGCGTCATTGCCACCGCCTAAGCGTCGCCTCCACACTGAAACAACCCACTCTCTGCCAAAACAGGCACACTATGGGCACAAAGCTTGCGACCTCATCTGGGAATACCCTAGAAGAAGTCTCCGCCTAACCCTTACCTCCAACTGGCTCCTTTTTAAGACCCAATTCCGGCGTTTTCTCCCAAGTTCCCAGATCGCGAACACGAAGGGCCGCAGCAGAGCTTCGAGCCAAACCTAATACCCGCGGCGCCGCTCCGAAAAAACTGGTCACACTCTGCGCACAAGATGTCGGGCCAAGAAAAATGCAATCGTCGAGTTTGCTTTGAGATAGCGGGATTTCGTCCAGGATGTAGCTTGGACTTTCAGTCCCCTCTTCATTGGGGAAGTCTCTGGAACAGCCATGAGAGCCAGCTACACCGTGCAGTGCAAATGCTTTCAGTCCCCTCTTCATTGGGGAAGTCTCTGGAACAACAATCCCGCCGATCCGGGCGGGGAAACGAATTTCCTTTCAGTCCCCTCTTCATTGGGGAAGTCTCTGGAACCCGGCGGGCCTTGGCCTTCCGCGTTTGAAATAAATCTTTCAGTCCCCTCTTCATTGGGGAAGTCTCTGGAACGCATCAACATTGGCTCTCCCGCCCTCCCCTAGTGAACTTTCAGTCCCCTCTTCATTGGGGAAGTCTCTGGAACGCATCAACATTGGCTCTCCCGCCCTCCCCTAGTGAACTTTCAGTCCCCTCTTCATTGGGGAAGTCTCTGGAACTGATTAAGCCTTTCCGCTCCATCTCGACGAGCACGGCTTTCAGTCCCCTCTTCATTGGGGAAGTCTCTGGAACAGAACCCGAATATCTGGAACGAGCGCAACAAGGTCCTTTCAGTCCCCTCTTCATTGGGGAAGTCTCTGGAACCTCCTT
>Ga0209166_10002119_pt1 | contig 15471 bp, 12 predicted proteins | sample Coa_R1_3_FD_187151 | JGI IMG/M metagenome (GOLD analysis project Ga0209166, IMG submission 187151) | Surface soil microbial communities from Centralia Pennsylvania, which are recovering from an underground coalmine fire - Coalmine... | ecosystem: Environmental > Terrestrial > Soil >... | reverse complement strand
GCGGGTGGCGGGTCTAGCCCCAGTTGCTGCCGCGCATGGCGGGTGCTCCTTCCGTGGGTCTGGGTGGGCGGTGGCGGGTGGCGGGTCTAGCCCCAGTTGCTGCCGCGCATGGCGGGTGCTCCTTCCTCGTCGGTTGCATGGTCTCGCCGATCGGATATTTGTATACATGGCATATGTCACAAGGTCACTGTGATGCCCGGCTTATACCGAGTTAGTCCGCTGCGGAACCAGGACGGGGGGTACCGGAGCTTGGTTGCGTTGGGTAACCTTGATCTCGGGATTTCGTGAGCATTCCTAATTCTCGGTATCAGTGAGTAATGAGGGCTTGACATCCGGCACATGCCTTCTGTGACAATACGGGGCATCGCTGTCTCGTAAGCCGTGGGAGAGGCTTGGACCGTGCCGGGACGCAAGCCAGGGAGGAATTGATGGGCTCCGAACGCTGCAAACGTGTGCGAGAGCATGCGCGCGCAGTGTCGGGGTGGCCCGTCTGGCAGCTTCGGCCCTGGCTGGTGGCCTTCATCGGTCTCGTGATCGCGGTCTACGTGGCCGCGATCGGCGTGGCTACGGCCCTCGCGCCGTGGCCGGAACCCTGGCACAACCTGTGGCTGTTCGGTGCTCTGCTGCTCTGCAGCGCCCTGACCGTGGAGCTCACCAGGCGAACCGGGGAAAACGCTGGGCTGATCAAGGACGTCTACGGAGTCTGGGAACTGCCGCTCGCCATCCTCCTGCCGCCGCTCTTTACGCTGGTGGCACCGATCTTCCGGTTCACCCTCACCCAGTTGCGGATCCGGCCGGTCCCGCTGCACCGGCGCGTGTTCAGCGCGGCGGTGATGGGCCTGTCGAACGCCAGTGCGTCGCTGGCGTTCCATGCGATCACCGGCCAGCGAATAGGGATGGGGCCAGGCATGGGCTCCCCGGCCACCGTGTGGCTCGTGGCCGTGGCCGCGGGCGCGGTGGCGCTGTGGATCGTCAACACCAGCCTGCTGTTCCCGGCCATCAAGGGCGCTGACCCGACCGTCAGTATGCGAGAGCTCTACCTGGCGCGCGAGCGTGTTCAAAACGACGTCGCCGAAACCTGTGTAGGCGTCCTGGTTACCCTGGGCATCGCGGTCACCCCACTGACGATCCTCTTCGCCTTCCCGTTCGTGACGCTGCTGCAGCGCTCGTTCCGTCACGTCCACCTCGTCAACGCCTCGCGCGTGGATACCAAGACCGGCCTGCTCAACGCGGGTACCTGGGAGCGTGAGGCGGCCACAGAGGTTGCGCGTGCGGTACGTACTCACACCTCCCTAGCCGTCGCTCTCATCGATATCGATCACTTCAAGGCGGTCAACGACTCCTTCGGGCACCTGGCCGGGGACCGTGGTCTCCGCGCCGTCGCGCGGGCCCTGCCGATCCACCTTCGGGAGTACGACCTGGTCGGGCGGTTTGGCGGCGAGGAGTTCGCGCTGTTGCTGCCCCAGGCGAAGGCGCTGGACGCGTACCGCATCGCAGAACGTATCCGGGACCACATTGGGAGTATGCCCATTACTGTCAGCGACGACTCCGATGCCGAGCCGATCAGGCTCAGCGTCTCGATTGGTGTCGCCGCGTTCGGTGCTCGGTGGGACAGCAGCAGCGGTGCCCAGCTTACCGAGCTTCTGGCCGCCGCGGATGGAGCTTTGTATCGGGCCAAGCGCAATGGGCGGAATCAGGTCTGCGTGGTCACCGAGAACGCCAGGCTCGGCGCGGACGGGCGCGAGGCCGCGGCCCCGGCGGCCGACGGCGCTCCCGAGACACCCAGGGTCATCCCGGCCTCCTAGCACCGCCCCCGTCGCGGCTAGCACCCCCGGTACCGCCCGGTTCGGGCCGGACCCCCGTGGCGTTCAGGATGAGGGCGACGGGCTGGGGGACGGCAGCACCGCGAGTATCTGCATCCCGTGCTTCCGGCAGGCCGAGGCGCGGCCGGTCGCCAGCACCTGTGGGGTGTCGTAGCCCTGGCAGACCCAGCCGTGGATGGTGACCGGCGCGCCGCCGCCGTTGCCGCGAACCATGCCTGACGCGATCGCGTGCGAGTAGGCCCGCTCCACCGTCATGGCTTCGTGGCAGGCGACCTGGCCCGCGACCTCGACATCGACCGGGACCCCCGCCGCCGTGCGGACCGTCCCGCAGCGGGTGGCGGGACTGGGACCGCCGGCCGCCGTGGTGGCCTGCTTCCCGGGGCTGGCCCCGCAGCTCGCCACCGCACTGGCCGCGAGCGCGGCCAGGATGCTCGCGGTGACGGCACGCGAGTGACCGCGCATGAGGGCCTCCTTCCCGGCGCAATCATCATGCCCTGTCCGGAGGGTCCTGGCATCACGATGCCCCGGCGCGCCCGGGCCGGCCGCGGGGTACGTGGCCAGTCGTGTTGCATATTTAGCGGATTCCATGCATAATTTCTCAGAGAGGTGTCGGGGCCGTGCCCGGATAGCGATCATGTTGGGAGGACTCATGGGTGTCCGGGTGGCGGTGGCGGGCGCCAGCGGCTATGCGGGCGGGGAACTCCTGCGCATCATCGGCGGTCACCCCGATCTGGAACCCGGGCCGCTCGCCGCGGCGACGAGCGCGGGATCACCGGTCACCGACGCCCACCCGCACCTGGCGGAATTGGACGGGCACACCTTCGAGCCGCTCGACCCGGCCCGGCTGTCCGCGGCGGACCTGGTGTTCCTCGCGCTCCCGCACGCGGAGTCGGCCGCCGTCGCCGCTGCCCTGCCTGCCCGGGTCCCCGTGGTGGACCTCAGCGCCAGTTTCCGCCTCGCGGACCCGGGAGCCTGGTCGGCGTACTACCGGACGCCGCACGCCGGCCAGTGGTGTTACGGGCTGCCAGAACTGCCCGGCGCGCGGCAGGCGATCGCCGCAGCGCGGCGGGTGGCCGCGCCCGGCTGTTACGCCACGGCCGCCATCCTGGCGCTCGCGCCCCTGCTCGCCGCCGGGCTTGCCGACCCGCGGGACATCGTCATCGTGGCCGCTTCGGGCACCTCGGGGGCCGGGCGCGCCCCGTCAGCGGCGCTGCTGGCCACCGAGGTGATCGGTGCGATGTCGGCCTATCAGGTGGGCGGCACGCACCGGCACACGCCGGAGATCGAGCAGGCGCTGCGGACGGCAGTGCTGTCCCGGGGAAGCTGCCCCCCGGAACCCCCCGGTGGCCCAAGGCCCCATCACTCCGTCATGGCGCCTTGGCCGGGCGGCGCGGATGTGGTGGTGTCGTTCACCCCGATGCTGGCCCCGATGCCCCGGGGCATCCTCGCCACCTGCACCGCGCGGCTGTCCGAGCCGGGCACCAGCACCGGCGCGCTGCGCGGCGCGCTCGCGGCGGCCTACGACGGCGAACCGTTCGTCCGCCTGCTACCCGAGGGACGCTGGCCCACCACCGCGGCGACGAACGGCTCCAACATGGCCCACCTGCAGGCCGCCGCCGACCCGCACGCCGGGCGGGCCGTGGTCGTCGCCGCCCTGGACAACCTCGCCAAGGGCGCCGCGGGCCAGGCGGTCCAGGCGGCCAACCTCATGCTCGGCCTGCCGGAGACCGCCGGCCTGTCGGTACAGGGAGTCGCGCCATGACACGTCACATTGCTGTCACGCCGCAGGCACCGGGCCGAACGCCACTACGTCGCGGCGGCCCGGCACCGAGACTGCGCTGCCTTGGGCCCTCCGGGCCCGGTGGGCCTCCCGCCCTGCCGACCTGCGTGCCTCCGGCGCGACCAGGCGAAGCGCCCGCGAGGGGGGCCATGAAAGAGGTTGCTCCATGAGCGTTACGGCACCGCAGGGGTTCCGGGCGGCCGGTGTGGCGGCCGGGCTGAAGGCATCCGGTGGCCGCGATGTCGCCGTGGTGATCAACGACGGGCCGTCCCGCGCAGCCGCCGGGGTGTTCACCGCTAACCGGGTGAAGGCGGCGCCGGTGCTGTGGACGCAGCAGGTCGTCAACGGCGGCCGGGTGCGGGCGGTGCTGCTCAACTCCGGCGGCGCGAACGCGTGCACCGGACCGCTGGGCTTCGCCGACACGCATGTGTCAGCAGAACGCCTCGCGGCGGCCCTGTCTGATTCCGCAGGCGAGATCGCCGTCTGCTCGACCGGCCTGATCGGCGAGCGGCTGCCCATGGACCCACTGCTCGGCGGCGTGGACGCGGCCCTCGCCGAGGCGTCCCGGGCGGGTGGCCTGGCCGCCGCGGACGCCATCAGGACCACCGACACCGTGGCCAAGATCGCCTTCAACCGGTCCGGCGGGTACACGATCGGCGGCATGGCCAAGGGCGCGGGCATGCTCGCGCCGGCCCTGGCCACCATGCTGTGCGTGCTCACCACGGACGCCGACCTGGGCGCTGCCGACCTGGACGCCGCGCTCCGCGCCGCGACCCGGGTCACCTTCGATCGGCTGGACACCGACGGCTGCATGTCCACCAACGACACGGTCCTGCTGCTGGCCAGCGGGGCCTCCGGGGAGCACCCGGACCTCCCCGAATTCACCCGGGCGCTCACCGGCGTCTGCGCCGACCTGGCCCGGCAGTTGCAGTCCGACGCCGAAGGGGCGGGCAAGCTGATCGCGATCGAGGTGGTCGGAGCGGCCGACGAGGAGGATGCGGTCACGGCCGGCCGTGCCGTGGCCCGCTCGGCCCTGCTCAAGTGCGCCATCGCCGGTGAGGATCCGAACTGGGGCCGGGTGCTGTCCGCCGTGGGCACCACGGATGCCGAGTTCGACCCGGACCGGCTCAACGTGGCGATCAACGGCGTCTGGGTGTGCCGCAACGGCTGTGCCGCCGACGACCGGTCCAAGGTGGACCTGAGCCCCAGGGACGTGACGATCACGGTGGATCTGTCCGCCGGCCCCGCCGCCGCCACGATCCGCACCACCGACCTGACCACCGAGTACGTGCACGAGAACTCGGCCTACTCGACATGACCGAGACCATGAACCCAATGCCCGGCGGATCGCCACTCCAGGCCAGCGGGGGTTCCAGCACGGCCAAGGCGGCGGTCCTCATCGAGGCGCTGCCGTGGCTGGACCGGTTCCACGGCAAAACCGTGGTGATCAAGTACGGCGGCCATGCGATGACCGACGACGCGCTTCGCGCCGCGTTCGCCCAGGACGTGGTTTTCCTCCGGTACGCGGGGCTGCGCCCCGTTGTCGTGCACGGCGGCGGCCCGCAGATCTCCGCCCATTTGGCCCGGCTCGGCGTGCCCAGCACGTTCACCGCGGGGCTGCGGGTCACCACGCCGGAAACGATGGACGTGGTCCGCATGGTGCTCACCGGCCAGGTCAACCGGGACGTGGTGGGGCTGATCAACCAGCACGGGCCGTTCGCCGTGGGCATGTCGGGGGAGGACGCGAACATGTTCACCGCGCGGCGGCGGCACGCCGTGGTGGACGGCACGCCAGTGGACATCGGGCTGGTCGGCGAGATCGAATCCGTGGACCCCGCTGCGGTGCGCGCACTGATCGCGGACGGCAGGATCCCGGTGGTGTCCAGCGTCGCCCGGGGCACCGGCGGCGAGGTGTACAACGTCAACGCCGACACCGCCGCCGCCGCGCTGGCCGTGGCGCTGGGCGCGGCCAAGCTCGTGGTCCTCACCGACGTGGAAGGCCTGTACGCCGACTGGCCGGCGGATGGGGACGGCGCGGGCCAGCCACGGGACGTGATCAGTCTGCTGACCGCGACCGGCCTGGAACGGCTGCTGCCCGGCCTGACCAGCGGCATGATCCCCAAGATGGAGGCATGCCTGCGGGCGGTGCGCGGCGGCGTGCCGCAGGCGCACGTGCTCGACGGCAGGCTGCCACACGCGGTGCTGCTTGAGATCTTCACCGACTCCGGCATCGGCACCATGGTCGTCCCGGACGGAGCAAGTCCATGATCGTGGTCGTTCACCGGGGTCAATGCACGGGTAATCGCCCACGATCAAGGAAGCGAGGTGCGGGGTGAGCGTGACAGAGCGGCTGCAGGCGCGGTTCGAGGCCGCGCTCATGCCCAACTACGGCGTCCCCCCGGTCGCGCTGGTGCGCGGCGAAGGCTGCCAGGTCTGGGATGCCGACGGCAACCAGTACACCGACCTCATCGCCGGCATCGCGGTCAGCGCGCTGGGCCACGCCCACCCCGCGCTCACCGAGGCGGTGACCCGGCAGGTGGGCGCGATCGCGCACACCTCCAACCTGTTCCTGCACGAGACCGAGGTCACCCTGGCCGAACGGCTGCTGCGGCTGCTCGGCCAGGACGGCAGGGTGTTCTTCGCCAACTCCGGCACGGAGGCCAACGAGGCGGCGCTCAAGCTGGTCCGCCGCCATCATGGCCCGTCCCGGCCGGTGATCGTCGCCGCGGACAACGGCTTCCACGGCCGGACCATGGGATCCCTTGCGGTGACGGGCAAGGCCGCGCTGCGCCAGCCGTTTGGCCCGTTCGGTTTTGATGTGAGGTTCGTGCCCTACGGCGACCTGGCCGCGCTCACCTCAGCCGTCACCCCCGAGTGTGCCGCCGTCATGCTCGAGCCGTGCCAGGGCGAGGCGGGCGTGGTGCCGCCGCCCGCCGGATACCTGCGCGGCGCGCGGGAGGCGTGCGATGCGGCCGGTGCGCTGCTGGTGCTCGACGAGATCCAGAGCGGAATCGGGCGCACCGGCGCCTGGTTCGCCTGCCAGGCCGCGGGCGTCGTGCCCGACGTGCTCACGCTCGCGAAGGGTCTCGGCGGCGGGCTGCCGATCGGCGCGTGCATCGGCATTGGCGCGGCGGGCACGGCGTTGCGCAAGGGGGATCACGGCAGCACGTTCGGCGGGAACCCGGTGGCGTGTGCGGCGGCACTGGCCGTGCTGGACACCATCGAGAGCGAGGGGCTGCTGGCCCGTGCCTCAGCGGTCGGGCACCGGCTGGCGGACGGCATCGCCGGGACCAGCCATCCGCTGCTCGGCGGAGTCCGGGGCCAGGGGCTGTGGCTCGCCGCGGTGCTCACCCGGCCCGCCGCCGGCGCGGTAGAGGTAGCTTGCCGCGACGCGGGCTTCCTGGTCAACGCCGTGCAGCCGGATGCCATCCGGCTCGCCCCGCCGCTCATTCTCGGCGACGGCGAGGCGGCCGCGTTCCTCGCGGCGTTCCCCGGCGCCCTGGACTGGGCGGCGGCCGCCGAGCAGATCCCGGCCCCGGCGAGCGGGCCGGCCCCGGCGGGGCAGGTTCCGGCGGGGCAGGTTCCGGCGGGGCAGGTTCCGGCGGGCGGGCAGGTCCCGGTGACGGAGCGGGCCCGGTGACCGCGGTCAGCCCGGCGACCAAGGCCGCCCGCCAGGAGCAGATCGCCGGGATCCTGGCCCAGGTGCAGGTCCGCTCGCAGGAGGAACTCGCCGCGCTGCTGGCCGACCGCGGTGTCCGTGTGGCCCAGGCCACGCTGTCGCGCGACCTGGAGGAAATGGGCGCGGTCCGGCTCCGGGGTCCCGGCGGTGTGCTGGTCTACGCGCTGCCGACCGGGCCCGGCGGCCCCGGCTCCCGGCCCGGCGGCGTCGGCACCGCGGAGACCGAGGCGGCGTTCACCGGGACCCTGCCCCGGGTCGCTGCCGAACTGCTGGTCAGTGCCGAGGCCAGCGCGAATCTGGTCGTGCTGCGCACCCCGGCCGGCGGCGCGCAGTTGCTCGCCTCCGCGCTCGACCACGCCGGGTGGCCCGCCATCCTCGGCACGGTGGCGGGGGACGACACCGTCCTGGTGATCACAAGGGATCCGGCCGGCGGGGCCGCGGTGGCCGCGGCGCTGCTGCGGCAGGCGGAACGGAAGGCCGAAGAGCGACGAGCCTAGGCCGGGCGGGGGCCCGGCCGACCGAGGGGCACGCCGTCCGCGAGGGCACGCCGTCCGCGAGGGCGGTCAGCGGGGATCGGGGGGGCGCCCCGGGCTAGCACGGACACCGATACGACACCGACAAGGAATGTGACAATGACTAAGCGCGTGGTACTTGCCTATTCGGGCGGCCTGGACACCTCGGTCGCCATCGGCTGGATCGCCGCCGAGACCGGGGCCGAGGTCATCGCGGTCGCGATGGACGTGGGCCAGGGCGGCGAGGACATGGCCGCCATCCGCGAGCGGGCGCTGGCCTGCGGCGCCGCCGATGCCGAGGTGGTGGACGCGCGGGAGGAGTTCGCCACCGGCTACTGCCTGCCCGCGGTCAAGGCGAACGCCCTCTATATGAACCGCTACCCGCTGGTCTCCGCGCTGTCCCGGCCGCTGATCGTCAAGCACCTGGCCCGGGTGGCCCGTGAGCGGGGCGCCGACATGGTCGCCCACGGCTGTACCGGCAAGGGCAACGACCAGGTCAGGTTCGAGGTGGGCCTGGCCAGCCTGGCGCCGGAGGTCAAGGTGCTCGCGCCGGTCCGGGACTCCGGCATGACCAGGGACAAGGCGATCGCGTTCGCGGAGGAGAAGGGGCTGCCGATCGACGTGACGCACCGGTCCCCGTACTCGATCGACCAGAACCTGTGGGGCCGCAGCTGCGAGACGGGGCACCTGGAGGATATCTGGGAGGCCCCGCACGACGATGTCTGGTGCTACACCCAGGACCCGGCCGGGCCGCGGGAGCCCGACGAGCTGGTGCTCAGCTTCACCGACGGCGTCCCGGTCGCGATCGATGGCCGGCCGCTGGCGCCGCTGGCCCTGATCACCGAGCTGAACACCCGCGCCGGGGCGCAGGGTGTCGGCCGGGTGGACATGGTCGAGGACCGGCTGGTCGGGATCAAGAGCCGGGAGATCTACGAGGCACCGGGAGCCATCGCCCTGCTCGCGGCGCACTCCGAGCTAGAGAGCGTGTGCATGGAGCTGGACCTGGCCAGGTTCAAGCGGGCGGCGGAGCAGCGCTGGACCGAGCTTGTCTACGACGGGCTCTGGTACTCCCCGCTCAAGTCGGCGCTCGACGCGTTCATGAACCAGGCGTCCCGGCACGTGACCGGCGACGTGCGGGTGCGGCTGCACGCCGGGCAGGCGGTGGTGACCGGCCGGCGCAGCCCGGTCTCGCTGTACGACTTCGGGCTGGCCACCTACGACACGGGCGACACCTTCGACCAGAAGCTGGCCAAGGGGTTCGTGGAGCTGTGGGGCCTGCCCAGCAAGACCGCCGCGCTCCGGGAGCAGCGCGCGGCCGGCTGAGCGGAACGTGGTCGGCACGGCCAAGGCCCCCGCAACGGAGTCGCGGGGCCGCAGGCCAGCGGGGTCCCGGGGGGCCGTCCGCCTGGGCAGCACTGCCGCACCCGGCCCGCGGGGCCGCGCCCGGAGTGGGTGCGGCCCCGCCGCCGTTCGGTCCTGGTGCGTCCCGATTCCGGCCGCCGGGGTGTGGGCAGGCGCGGGCGTGGAGCATGATGGAACGTCCTTTGCCGGCCGGTGGCCTGCCCGGCGCGGGAACGCACTTTCAGGTATGGCGTGGAGGGAACACGGGTGTCGGATCAGGAGCGCATCCCGACGCGGCTGTGGGGCGGGCGGTTCGAGTCCGGGCCGGCGGATGCGCTGGCGCGGCTGTCGGTCAGCGTCCAGTTCGACTGGCGGCTGGCGCCCTACGACCTGCTCGCCTCCCGGGCGCACGCGCGTGTGCTGCACCGTGCCGGGCTGCTGTCCGACGACGAGCTGGCCCGGCTGCTCGCCGCCCTGGACGGGCTGACCACGGCTTGCCGGGACGGCAGCTTCCGGCCGTCGGCAGCAGACGAGGATGTGCACACCGCCCTGGAACGCGGGCTGCTGGAACGGGTCGGTGCGCTCGGCGGCAAGCTGCGGGCCGGCCGCAGCCGCAACGACCAGGTCGCCACCGACCTGCGCATGTACCTGCGTGACCACGCCAGGCTCATCGTGCTGCGGGTAGCCGAGCTGGAAACGGCGCTGCTCGGGCAGGCGGAGCAGCATCTGGCCGCGCCCGCGCCCGGGATGACCCACCTGCAGCACGCCCAGCCGGTGGTGCTCGGCCACCAGTTGCTGGCGCACGCGCAGGCGCTGGCCCGTGACGTCTCCCGGCTGCGGGACTGGGACGTCCGCACGGCGGTCAGCCCGCTCGGCTCGGGCGCACTGGCCGGGTCCTCGCTGCCCCTCGACCCGCAGGCGGTCGCCGAGGAACTCGGCTTCGACCGCGCCGCGGAGAACTCCATGGACGCGGTGAGCGACCGGGATTTCGCGGCGGAGTTCTGCTTCGTGGCGGCCCTGCTCGGGGTGCACCTGTCCCGGCTGGGGGAGGAGATCGTGCTGTGGTCCTCGCAGGAGTTCGGCTGGGCCGAGATCGACGATGCCTACGCCACCGGGTCCTCGATCATGCCGCAGAAGAAGAACCCGGACGTGGCCGAGCTGGCCCGCGGCAAGGCGGGCCGCCTGATCGGCGGCCTGACCGGCCTGATGACCACGCTCAAGGGTCTGCCGCTGACCTACAACCGCGACCTGCAGGAGGACAAGGAGCCTGTCTTCGACGCGGTCGACACGCTGCTGCTGGTGCTGCCGGCGATGGCCGGTCTGGTCAGCACGCTCAGATTCAATGCAAAACGCCTGGCGGGGGGCGCGAGTACCGGCTTCGCGCTGGCCACCGACCTGGCTGAACTGCTCGTGCGGCGCGGGGTGCCGTTCCGCGAGGCACACGAGGTGGTCGGGCACCTGGTGGTGTGGTGCCAGGTGAACGACTGCGACCTGCCCGAGGTGAGCGACGAGAACCTGGCGAAGATCTCGCCGCACCTGACGCCGGACGTGCGCGAGGTGCTGTCGGTGACCGGCGCGCTGGCGGCGCGGAAGGCGCCCGGCGGGACCGCGCCGGAGCGGGTCGCCGAGCAACTGGCCGCGCTGCGGGCGGTCGTGGACGAGCACGCCGCCTGGGCGGGTTCCTGAGCTCGGTCCAGACGTCACACTGACCCCGGCACCGCCACGTGCCCGGGTCAGTGTGGGCGACTGGTTAGGTGTGCAGCGTCGCGGCGTAGAGGGTCTGGTGGAAGGCAGCGGTGGGGCTTGGTGGCTTGGACGAGACGCACCAGGCTCCCGCCGTCCTGGCCGGGGTGGCCGATAGGCCGGTGTAGTCACCGGGGAACTTGCCCCCGGCGACCGCCGCGTACTTCAGGTTCGACGGGGGCCCCAGTGCTATCGGCGGGGCGAACGTGGCCCCGCCGTTGTCTGACCAGGTCAGCTCCTGCTGGATGAAGTTGGGCTTGTTCAGGTCGCGCCGGCCGTAGCTGACGAAGACCCGGCCGGCCGCCACCGCGACCGCCGCGTTGATGTACTGGATATCCGGGTTGTGCCCGGGGGTCACCTGGACCGGGCTGGTCCAGTGCTGCCCGTCCGCGGACCTGGATACCAAGACCGCGTCTTGCGTGCCGGGCCCGTTGGCGTTCCAGACCTGGAACATCCGCCCGGTCACGTGGTCGCCTGACATCATCGGCAGGCAGCACCGGATGCCGGCGGGGCCGCCGCCGATGTTGGTAGCCACCACCGCCGGCTTGGTCCAGGTCGCACCACCGTCGAAGGAGGTTCGCGCCACTATCGAGACCCCGCTGCCCGCGGCGGTGCCGGTGCCGGCCGGCAGGATGAACCCCTGCCGCGTGCCGTTGCCGAGCGCGTGGCCGGCGAACAGGTACGTATCGGTGATCGCCCCGCCCGGCTGGACGAACGGCTGGGAGTTCTGGGCGAAGTCCTTCGGGTCCACCACGTGCGTGCCGCTCCAGGTCTTCCCCTCGTTGTCGGACCAGCGGACGACCTGAGGCGAGGTGCCGTTGGCCAGGAACTCGGTCCAGAACTGGTAGATCCGGCCGTAGAACGGGCTGTTCGGCTGGGTGTCGGTGACCAGCCAGTTCTTGTCGTCGGAGACGGCACAGGTGTTGCTGTGCTGAGCCAGGACCGGCAGGCCAAAGGTGGCACCGCCGTCGGTGGACCGGGACACGGCAACGGCGGTCGGGCAGGTGACGTCGAAGACCAGCGACGAGACGTACACGCTGCCGTCTGCGCCGAACGCCACGACCGGGTCCGAAGCGCGGTCGTAGGTGCCGCCGACCGCCCTGGTCAGCCCCGGCAGGCGGGACTGGTGCCAGTGCGCGCCGCCGTCGTGCGTCCAGGCGTAGAAGATGTCCACCGCCCCGCCGGTGGCGAACCGGCAGTCGTGCGCGACCGCCACCTCGATCTTGGTATTGAACGGAGAGACGGCGATGTCCGGCTCGACCAGCGTGTCCGGCTCACAGTTGCCGTGCGACTGCACGTCCTGCCGGCCGATCTGGCCCATGTGCAAGACGGACGGCGGTCCGGACGTGGCCGCCAGCGCGGGTGCGGCGATGCCGAGGCCTGCCAGCGCTAAGGTCGCGCCGAAGACGGTAACTGCGCGGAGCGGGTTTTGCACGGTGCCTCCCAGTTGTCCCTGTCCAGCAGGCCGCGGGGCCGCGCGGGACGATTGACATGGTTCAGCCCCTCTCCGCCCACAAGGGACAAAGGCCAGTGGGCACGCTAGACCGGCACCGGGACCGGGTCAACGGGGAGTGGCGGAGTGTGCATGTTTTTGTTGCCGGGCGCTGACCGCGCCGTGCCCTATAGTGCGGTGGCTGATGCCGGTACCAGAGGCAGCGTGCGAGGGGAGGCCACCGTGACACTGCCGCGGGAGATGTTCGCCCGCAGCGCGGCCGAGGTGGCGCCCGCCCTGCTGGGCTGTGTGCTTGAGCACGACACCCCCGAGGGCCTGGTCGCCGTGCTGCTGACCGAGGTGGAGGCGTACCACGGGCAGGCCGACCCGGCCTCGCACGCCTACCGGGGCCGGACGGCGCGCAACGCGGTGATGTTCGGCCCGCCCGGGCACGCGTACGTGTACTTCACCTACGGCATGCACTTCTGCGTGAACCTGGTGTGCCTGCCGGAGGGGACCGCGTCCGCGGTGCTGCTGCGGGCCGGCCGGGTCGTCGAGGGGGATGGGCTGGCCAGGACGCGCCGGCCTGCCCCGGGCCCGGGAGGGCGCGACCTGGCGCGCGGGCCGGCCAGGCTCTGCCAGGCGCTGGGCATCGACCGGAGACAGAACGGTGCCGACATCTGCGACCCGGCCTCGCCGCTGCGGGTGCGATGGCCCGGCCCGGCAGACGCTGGGCCTTCGGGGGGGTGGGCCGGGGCTGACGGGTCTTGCGGCCGGGCCGAGGCTGTCGACGGGGCCGGAGCCGGCGGTGGTGGACTGGTTGCCGGGCACGGGCCAGCGGAGCTCGCCGGCGCGGCGATCAGCCGTGGGCCCCGGGTCGGGGTCAGCGCCGCCGGCGACCGCCCGTGGCGGTTCTGGATCACCGGCGACCCGACCGTTTCGGCCTACCGGCCGTACGCGCCCCGCCGGGCCCGGCACAAACCAGTTTCCGCGCACGCGGCAAGCGATGGGACGATACCGCTGTGACCGACATCCTCGACGAGCTCGCCTGGCGTGGCCTGCTCGCGCACACCACCGACCTCGACGAGTTGCGCGCGGCGTTTACCGCGGGCCCGGTCACCCTCTACGGGGGGTTCGACCCGACCGCGCCCGGCCTGCACATCGGCAACCTGGTGCTGCTGCTCACCATGCGCCGGGTGCAGAACGCCGGGCACCGCCCGATCGGCCTGGTCGGCGGGGCCACCGGCCTGATCGGCGACCCCAGCGGGAAGTCCGCGGAGCGGGTGCTCAACCCGCGCGACACGGTCGCGGCGTGGGTGGAGCGCATCCGCGGTGAGGTGGAGCGGTTCCTGGACTTCAGCCCCGGGCCTACCGGGGCGCGGGTCGTCAGCAATCTGGACTGGACCGCGGGCCTGTCCGCGCTGGACTTCCTGCGGGACATCGGCAAGCACTTTCCGGTCAACCGGATGCTGGCGCGCGAGGCGGTGAAGGCGCGGCTGGAAGCAGGCGGGATCAGCTACACCGAGTTCAGCTACCAGATCCTCCAGGCCAACGACTTCCTGGAGCTGTACCGCAGGCACGGGTGCACGCTGCAGATCGGCGGCAGCGACCAGTGGGGCAACCTGGTGGCCGGAGTGGACCTGATCAAACGGGTCGAGGGAACCTCCGCACATGCCCTGGCGACGCCCCTGATCACCAAGCCGGACGGGACCAAGTACGGCAAGACCGAGGACGACGCGGTCTGGCTCAGCGCGGACCTGATGCCGCCGTACCGGTTCTACCAGTTCTGGATCAACCGGTCCGACGCGGAAGTCCCCGGCCTGCTCAGGGTCTTCACCTTCCGGCCCGCCGGGGAGATCGAGGACCTGCAGCGGCAGACCCGCGAGTCCCCCGCGGCCAGAGCCGCCCAGCGGGTGCTGGCCGAGGACGTGACCACCCTGGTGCACGGTGCAGCCGAGTGCGCCAGCGTGATCGCCGCCAGCCGGGCCATGTTCGGCCAGGGTGACCTGGAGGCGCTGCCCGAGCGGACGCTCGCCGACGCGCTGGACGAGGTCGGCCTGGTGACCGTGCATACGCCCCGGGACAGCTTGCCTTCGGTAGCCGACCTGCTGGCCGCCACGGGCATCGCGGCGAGCAAGTCGGCGGCGCGGCGGATCATCGCCGAGGGTGGCGCGTACCTGAACAACCGCAGGGTGTCCGGTGAGGATGCCGTGCCGGACCCGGCCGACCTGCTGTACGGGCGGTACCTGGTGCTCCGGCGCGGCCGCCGCACGGTCGGCGGCATAGAAGTGGTGAGCTGAGCCCGGCACAATTCTTTGTGGGTTATCCCACAGAGGTGGTGTGCAGGCGCTCGCGGTGGCGCGTTAGCGGAGCGGGCGCGGGGCACTGGGCCGGGCGGGGAGCCGAGAACTCCGGAGCGCGGGGCCACGGGGTGCCGGTGACGGGGGTGGACGGCGGGGACTGGTGTGGAGGGCGGGGACTGGAGTGGCCGATGACGGTTCTGGTTCGGGGCCCTGACCTGGGTCGGGACGAAAAGCAGGCCCTCGATTTGACGTGGATGGCTTGAATGCCTAATGTTTCGTGCTGTCGCCGAGCACGAACGGGAACGCCGGAAGGCGCCGGGTGCCGGGGGCCAGCCAGGAAAACTCCCTGCGGTGCGCTGTCGGTCCATCAGGACGGTCCGCAGCAGGGTAGGCTGGGAAGTACAAGAGGTTGAGAGGTCGTCAACGTCAGGCGAAGCCGCTTGACGGCCCTTGAACTCGCCGGTAAGCTAAGAGGGTTGCCCCCGATCCAGGCGAAAGCCTTGTGACGGTGCGCGTCCGCTCCTTGAGAACTCAACAGCGTGCTAAAAGCCAGTGCATATGCACAAAACCCCGTCAGTGGGTGCCGGACCGGTAACGGCCCGGAGCTCACGAACGGATTGCCAAGATCGTCTCAGTGGCTGGTTTCCCAGCCAGTTGAGGCACTCTTTTGTGTCTGCACTCTGCCGGCGCTCAATGGCCTGTGAACGGTCCAGCGGGCCCGGCGGTTGCACATAGACATCAACGGAGAGTTTGATCCTGGCTCAGGACGAACGCTGGCGGCGTGCTTAACACATGCAAGTCGAGCGGAAAGGCCCTTCGGGGTACTCGAGCGGCGAACGGGTGAGTAACACGTGAGCA
>Ga0209166_10002118_pt1 | contig 15489 bp, 18 predicted proteins | sample Coa_R1_3_FD_187151 | JGI IMG/M metagenome (GOLD analysis project Ga0209166, IMG submission 187151) | Surface soil microbial communities from Centralia Pennsylvania, which are recovering from an underground coalmine fire - Coalmine... | ecosystem: Environmental > Terrestrial > Soil >... | reverse complement strand
CGTCCAGCAGGAGGCCGGTGCCGTGCTCGCGCGCGCCGGCGTCGTCGTAGCCGTCGAGGAAGGCCCCCTGCTCGGTGACCTTCAGGGTCGTGCTCGCGCCCCTGGCTTCCAGCTGCATCGTCGCCAGCGACACCGAGATCTTCCGGTCGTCCATGTGCATCTCGTAGACGTAGACCAGCCGCTCGTTCGGGATGACGTCGAGGTAGGTGGCGTCGAAGGTGGAGACCAGCCCGCCCTCCCAACGGCCCTTCGCCCGCTCGCGGCCGCCGGGGCGGACGTCCATACGGTGCTCGAGCCGTTCCAGAGGCGGGCCGGCGAACCATTTCTGCTTGGCGCCCTTGTCGGTGAGGGCCCGCCAGACGCGGTGAACCGGGGCGTCGTAGGTGCGCTCGAGGTGGAAGGTCGCGTGGACCACCGAGCGGGCCGGCGCGTCGCCGCCGCCTTGAAGGGTCACGACCAGTTGGTCCAGCTTGTCGAGGGTGGTGCGCCAGCCCTCCTGCGCCCCGGCCACCATGGGTGCGGCCATGGCCGGATCGTAGAAGGTGTAGGTCTGGGTGACGTCCACGCGCGTTCCGCCGAGGGCCGCGGTGAAGTCGACCTCGGTGTAGGCGCGGAACAGCGGCCGGCCGTCGCCGTCGTCCGCATGCATGTCGACGACCAGCCGGCTGACGGGCTTGAATTCGGCGAAGACGCCGCGGGACCAGTGCTCTTCACCGGTGGGCGAACGCATGCAGACTTCGAAGGCGCCGCCCGGGCGCGCGTCGACCCGGGCGTCCGGGACCGAGTAGGTCGCCGGGCTGAACCAGCGCTTGACGTGCTCGGCTGTGGTCCAGGCCTTGAACACCGTCTCCGGCCGGGCGTGGAACACGCGCGATATCTTCAGCGGCGGCGGTTGCGCCACCACCGCGTCTCTATTCGTCTCAGTCACCTGAGCCATCTTCGTCTCCTTCGCTCTCCAGGGTTTTCAGGTACTCGCCGAGGCGGTCGAGGCGGTGGTCCCACTCGATCCGCCGTTCGTTGATCCAGCGCTCGGCCTGGCTGAGGGCGCTCGTGTCGAGGGTGCAGGTGCGCACCCGGCCGAGCTTCTCCGACCGCACCAGGCCCGCCGCCTCCAGAACGGAGAGGTGCTGCATGGCCGCCGGCAGCGACATCGGCAGAGGCCGGGCGAGGTCGCTCACCGGCGCCGGCCCGCGGCTCAGCCGCTCCACCATCATCCGCCGCGCGGGGTCGGCCAGGGCGTGGAAAAGGCGGTCGAGCTCGGCCGATTGGTTAAGCATACCCTTAAGTATCATGACGCGAACAGTTAGGCAATGGATTTAGTGTTGGCCCGCACGAGCGGCTTCCACCTCGGCGCCGCTTGCTCTAGCATCGGCTCCGCCGGGCGCCCGGTCGGTCCGGGAGCAAAGGCTTGGAAGACATCGCCACACCCGCAGGCGCCATAGCCGGCGCCGTTCGTCTGCCGACCGCCGCCGAGGTCGACCTCGCCCGCGCCAACATCGCCGGCGTCACCCGCCGCACGCCCCTCTGGCGGCTGGACGCCGAGGTCCCGGGGACCCGCATCTACCTCAAGCTCGAGAACCTGCAGCCGCTGGGCTCGTTCAAGATCCGCGCCGCGGTCAACGCCATCAGGACGGTCGGCGCGGAAGCCGTGCGCGCGGGCGTGGTCTCGGCGAGCGCCGGCAACTTCGGCCAGGGCCTCGCCTGGGCGGCGCGGGAGATGGGCGCGGCGACGACGATCGTCGTTCCCGACGGCTCGGCCCTGACCAAGGCGGCGGCGCTCGAGGGGCTGGGCGCCAAGGTGATCCGCGTCCCCTTCGACGACTGGTGGCAGGTCTTGACCACCCGGCGGTTCGAAGGCGCCAGGGGGGTGTTCTTCCATCCCGTGGCCGAATCGGCCGTGGTGGCCGGCAACGCCACCATCGGCGCGGAGTTGGCGGAAGACCTGGCGAACATCGACACGGTGATTGTCCCGTTCGGCGGCGGCGGGCTTGTGAGCGGCATCGGCTCGGTGATGCGGCGGCTGCGGCCGAAGACGCAGATGGTGGTGGTGGAATCCCAGGCCTCGCAGCCGGCCGCCGCAGCCCTGGCGGCGGGCCGGCCGACCCGGGTCCGGCACGACCAGAGCTTCGTCGACGGCATGGGCAGCAGCATCGTGCTCGACGAGATGTGGCCACTGGTCCGGCAAAGCGTGGACGCGGCGCTGTGCGTCTCCTTCGCCGAGATCGCCGGCGCGATCCGCCTGCTGGCTGCGAAACACCACGTGATCGCCGAGGGCGCGGGCGCCGCCGCCGTGGCCGCCGCGCTTTCCGGCCGGGCCGGCCAGGGCGACATCGTCTGCATCGTCTCAGGCGGCAACATCGACGCCTCGAAACTGGGACCGATCCTGAAGGGCGAGGATCCGTTCCAGTCATGATCGCCGCGGAGGAGCTCGATCGGATAATCTTCGGCTGCGGCAACTTCGGTGGCCTCGGCTCTTCGCCGGCGCTCCGCGACAAGGGAGACGATGCGTCGCAGTCCCTGGCGATCCTGGACGAGGCGCGGGCGCTCGGCGTCACACGGTTCGACACCGCCAACACCTATGGCGGCGGGGCGAGCGAGGCGGTGCTCGGCGAATGGCTGGCCCGGCAGGATTCGACATACCGTGCGCGGATCGAAGTCGCCAGCAAGGTCGGCAACCCCGTCGGATGCCCGCCGGGCGATCGGCCGCTCAGCCGCGGCCAGATGGCCCTGCACCTCGAGGAGTCGCTGCGCCGCCTACGGATGGAGCGCATCGACCTCTACTACCTGCATGAGTTCGACCCCTCGACGCCGCTGCAGGAGACACTGGAGGCGCTGGACCGGGCCCTGGCGGCCGGCAAGATCGCCGCCTTCGGTGTCTCCAACGCCACCGCTAGTGATCTCAGGGCCGTCCTGGCGCTGGCGGATGGGGCGCTGCGACGCGCCTTCACGCACGTCCAGAACGAGTTCAGCCTCCTCGCCACGGACGATCAGGCCGAAGTGATCCCCCTGGTCCGGGCCGAGGGCCTGCGCTACTCCGCCTTCAGCCCCCTCTCCGGCGGTCTCCTGACGGGAAAGTACGCCTACGGACGAGCAGCAGGCCCCGGCACACGCCTCGGCGCCGCACCCGACCTTTACGACCACCGGCTGACACCGGAGACGTTCGCGGCCATCGCCCGGCTGGAGACGCGCGCGGCCGACCGGGGCTGGACCTTGCCCGGGGCGGCGCTGCGCTTCGTGCTCGACACGCCGGGCGTCGATTCCCTGATCATCGCCCCGCGGTCGGCCACGCAGTTCGCCGGCTACGGCATTGCGCGCGGGTAGCCGGTCGGGATTGCGCCCGCGTCCCGCCCGGCTAGATTGAGCCTGCGGGGTGGGGCGTTGGCGGCGAAGGAGGACCTCATGGCCGACATTGCGGAGCGCCCGACGACCGGCATCACCCCGTTCCTGGCGATCGGCGACGGCCGCGGCGAGGAGGCGCTCGCGTTCTATGAGCGGGCTTTCGGCGCCCAGGTCATCGAGCGCAATCTCGCCCAGGACGGCAAGCGGCTGATGCAGGCCAGCGCCAGGATCAACGGGGGCTGGATCATGCTCTCCGACGACTTCCCGGAGATGGGCTTTACCGCCCCCGCGCCGGGCGCCGTGACGATGCACCTGCAGGTCGACAACGCCGACACCTGGTGGAAGCGCGCCCTGGAGGCCGGCGCCACGGTCGCCATGGAGATCGGCGACCAGTTCTGGGGCGACCGATACGGCCAGGTGAAGGACCCGTTCGGCCACAGCTGGTCCATCGGATCGCCGATCAAGGCGAAGGGCTGATTCCCACGGCGGGAAGCGCTCGCGTCAGACGTGGGCGCCGAACCGGCTGGCTAACTCGCGGCGCCCGAGCGAGGTGACGCTGAGGGCCCGGCTGTCGAGGTCCTGCTCCAGCCACCGCCGGCGCAGGGCGAGACTCAGCAGGGCCGCGCCGAGCGCCCCGCCCAGGTGCGGCCGCCGCTCGCTCCAGTCGAGGCAGGCGCAGGCGAAGCGGCGGCGCTGGGCGTGCGCCGCGGCGACGTCGACGCCCAGCGCCTCGAGCGCCGCGGCCCCCGAGGGGGTGACGTCGTAGCGTCCGGGAGGATCGCCGGGGACCGGCGCCAGCCACTGCAGCGCCTGCAGCCGGTCGTGGAGAGCGACGCCCACGGCCCCGGCCATGTGATCGTAGCAGGTCCTCGCGGCCCTCAGGCGTCGCGGGGTGTTCGGCCTGAAGGCGGCCTCGGCGCCCGCCAGCACGTTGAGGCCCTCCAGCACCGCCGCGACGTCGGGGCCGGCGAGGCGATAGTAGCGATGTTTGCCCTGGGCGACGACGCCGACCAGCCCCGCCGCCCTAAGGCGGCCGAGGTGGGCGCTGGCGGTCGGCGCGCCGACATCGGCGATGACGGCCAGCTCGGTGCTGGTCCGTGCGTGCCCATCCATCAGGCCATACAGCATCCGGGCGCGCGCCGGCTCGCCGATCGCCGCGGCGATGGCGGCGACGCTCACATCCCCGTGCGCCTCATCATCCATGATGTGTCGTACAGCGAAGTGTGCAGTGCGGACAAGCGCTATCTCTCGCAGCGACGCCGCCAGGAGCCGCCCGATGACCATCACCTGCTTCATCCGCTATCAGATCGATCCGTTCCAGAAGGAGGCGTTCCGGGCCTACGCCGAGGCCTGGGGACGGATCATTCCCCGCTGCGGCGGCCGCCTGATCGGCTACTTCCTCCCGTGGGAAGGCACCAACGACATCGCCTGGGGATTGATAGCCTTCGACAGCCTGGCGGCCTACGAGGCGTACCGGGCGCGGTTGAAGTCCGATCGGGAAGGCGGCGCCAATTTCGCCATGGGGCAGGCGAAGGGCCTCATCCTGCGCGAAGAGCGCACGTTCCTCGAGGTCGTCGAGGGCACGTTCGGCGTGCCTGCGGTCCCCGGCGTTCGCTGATCCCAGAAAAAACGCCGCCGACCCGGGGCCGGCGGCGCCATCCAAGGATCGCCAGCGTGATCAGGCGACGGCAGTCGCAGTCCGCTTGCGTGAGCGCAGCGTCGTGCCGAGGCCGGCGACGCCCGTGAGCATCAGAGCCCAGCTGGCCGGTTCCGGGATCGCCGAGGCGATCGAGACGTCGCCGATCACCGGGCCATAGGGGCTGTTGGCGGCGTCCGCGCTCGCGAAGGTGAGGGTGACCGGCCCGGCGGTGGCGACCGTGAACGGCAGCGTCTCCAGCTGATAGTTCATCATGCCGTGGGAATTCGCACCCGTCGTATAGGTGAACGCCCCGCTCCCGGCGCCGACGCTCACGTCGACCGTCTTGGCGGAGGCGCCGCCGTCCGGGTTGCCGGAGAGGTCGAAAGTGAGGTCGTAGGTTCCCTTGGCCAGGGTCAGGGTTTGGCTGATCGTACCCGGGTTGTTCCCGTCGAGGTCCACGCTGCCGCCCCCGGCCGTGGGAGCCTGCCAGTAACCGCCGATCAGATCGACGCTCCCGGCGCCGATGTCCTGGGCGGGCGTTCCGACCTGCCAGGGCCCAAAGGAGGAGCCGGCCGAATAGGTGGTGAAGCCGGCGCCGCCGGAGGGCGCGTTGAAATTCCCGTCAGCCACCAGGTTGGCGGCCTCGGCGGCGCCTGCGAACAGCAAGCCCGCCAACGCAACTCCACTCAGAAGAACTCTTGTCGTCATCGGTCGTCTCCAAAACACGATTGGCCGCACTCATGGCGAACGGGAGGCGCACCCACCAAGGGGGCCCCGATGCGCTCCAACGCGGCGCCCGGCCAATCGTTCCTGGCGGTAATGACGACAGATCTGGGCGAGCTTTGCCTCAACTCGGGCCCGCGTAGCCCATGCCGCTCGCCTAGCTGTCGAGGGGGACGGGGACGGCCTGGAGAAGCAGGGCCTCTTCGCGTCTGGCCGAGAACCGCAGCCACAGGACGATCGCCGCCGCCGTGAAGAACATCACCGGCAGAAGCCTGAGGCCGGTGGCGTAGCCGCCGGTGTGGTCGTGCAGCAGGCCCCAGCCATAGGGGGCGAGGAACGAGCCGATCATGCCGATGCCGTTGATCGCCGCCACCCCGCCGGCCGCCGAACGCCCGCTCAGCCGGTCGCTGGGGACCAGCCAGAACACGGCGGCCGAGCCGGCGGCGGCGGTCGCGGCGACGATATAGGCCAGGGCGAAGGCCACCGGCGATGAGGCCAGGCTCATCGCCCCGTAGGCCGCGCCGACGACCGCCAACGGGACGGCCAGGTGCAGGTGGCGCTCGCGCCGACGATCGGAGCTGTGGCTGTTGAGCAGCATGGCCGCGCCCCCCAGAAGGCCGCCGGCGGCCACCAGATAACCCACCGCGGCGATGGAAAGGTGGGTCGCCTGGACGAAGATGGTCGGGGCGGACAGGTTGAAGGCGTAGTTGCTGCCCAGATACAGGGCATTGACGAGGCCCATCCCGATCACCAACGGGCTCAGCAGCGTCGGGCCGAGGCCCGGATCCGGTTCCCGCGCCAGGGCCGCTCGGTCGGCGGCGAGGCCGGAGGCGATCCACGCCTTCTCGGCGGCGGATAGCCAGGCCGCCGTCGCCGGCGCGTCCGGCAGCCAGCGCAGGACCACCAGGCTGAGGATGACGGCGGGCAGGCCCTCGACCAGGAACAGCCACTGCCAGCCGGCGAGGCCGAGGCGCCCGTGCAGGCCGAGCAAGACCCCGGCGATCGAGCCCATGACCACGTTGCTGAGCGGAAAGGCGACATAGAAGCCGCTGATCGCCCGGCCACGCCAGGCGGCGGGGTACCAGTGCATCAGGTAGAAGACCGCGCCGGGGAAGAACCCCGCCTCCGCCGCCCCCAGCAGGAAGCGCATGACGTAGAACTGCAGGGGCGTGCGCACGAACATCATGCCCACCGCCAGGGCGCCCCAGGTGATCATGATCCGCGCGATCCAGCGGCGGGCGCCGACCTTGGCCAGGATCAGGTTGGAGGGAATCTCCATCAGGGCGTAGGCGAGGAAGAACAGGCCCCCGCCGAGGCCGTAGATGGTGGCGCTGAAGTGGAGGTCGGCGTTCATCCGCAAGGCGGCGAAGCTGATGTTGACCCGGTCCATGTAGGAGACGCCGTAGCCGAGCCCCAGCAGCGGCAGCAGCCGCCAGGACACCTTGGTCAGGGCGGATCGGCCGACGTCGGCCGCGTTCTGGACATTCTCCGCAAGGCTCATGACACCCTCGACCCCGACCGCGACCCTACTCTGACATACGCTGTGGCCGCGCCAAGACCACGGCCCCCGCCTCGGAGCCATCGGCCGCCCGCTCCGCGGCGGCCTTGAGGCGGTCGAGGGAGTCGACGGGGCCGGTCTGCGTTTCCCGGCCGAGTAGGCGCCGGCCCATCCATCCACGCCAGCCGGGCGCGAAGCCGAAGTCGCAGCCGTAGCTGACGCGGCAGCGGCGGTCGGACAGCGGCGTCACGGTGAGGTCCTCGCGCACGGTGACGCCGAAGGGCAGGCGGACATCGAGGCCCAGACGATGTCGTTCGGCGTCGATGTCGGTGAACTCGAAGCGCAGCTTCAGGCGCAACAGGCGTGGCCCCGATTCGGCGAACACGCGCTGGCCGACCCGGGCGGGGCCCGGCGGATCGACGCGCTCGAGCCGAACGTCGAAGAAAGCGCCCCAGCCGGCGGGGTTGGTGAGCAGCCCCCAGACGACCTCCGCCGGCGCCTCCACGACATCGGTGGGGCAGACCGCGGTCATGCAGCCCGGCCGAGCCGCTCGTTCCACTTCGGGACGTTCACGCCCATCACCAGCAGCCACAGGCAGAACGACGCTTCGCCGATCAAGGCCAATAGCTGCACGGGGAGCGAAATCATACTCGCGAGCGCGGGCGCAAAGAATACCGATAACGTCCCGATCAAATAGCTCAGACCAGCAAGCTGGAGAAGCAGGCCTATGAGCCTGGGAAAATAGCCAGACCGGAAGATCAGGTAGCCCGTCACAAGGCAATCCGCGCCAAAGAATAGCAGCGCGATGTCAAAGCACGTATCGTGCGCGCTAAGTATCATACCGGTGAGCGCGAACAGCTGTTGCGATTGAAATACGTGTCCGTAGCCAGCGTTTTCCAACATGGGGAGAACCAAGAGGAGAAACAGCTTGCTTACTGATTCGACAGAGAGAGATACGATTTCAAGGAGCACGAAGAGCAGGGCCAATTCGCGCCCCGCAGGCTTCAGCAAATGATAGATGATCCACAATTGCGGAACGGCGATCAGCGGGACGATCAGATCGCCGGCGACGCTGAAGCGCCATAGCGTGGAAGACGCCATGATGTTGTGCGCGGTGGCCGCGGGATCGCCGGACACGACGAGCGTGTTCATGACGTATCCTTCGGAGAAGCCGCCGAACAGTATGATCAATAGATAGATCGCGCCCGCCAGCCTCGCGTAAAATCGAGGCGACGACTCGATCGTCAGACTCTGCATGGATCGCTCCGGGACCGATCCCTAGCGATCCAGTTTCAGGACCTTGCGGGCGTTGTCACGCAGGAACTTCGGCCAGACTTCGTCCTTGAAGGCAACGCTTTTCATGTCGCCCATGATCCGCTCCAGCGACAGGCCCATGGGAAAGTAGCCGGCGTAGATGATCTTGTCGGCCCCGCGGGTGTTGGCGTAGCGGATGATGGCCTCGGGGTAGTGCTTGGGGGCGAAGGCCGAGGTCGAGTAGTAGAGGTTCGGCCATTTCAGCATCAGCTTGACGGCCAGGTCCTCCCACGGCTCGCAGCCGTGGCGGGTGACGAACACCAGCTCGGGGAAGTCGTACATCACCTGGTCGATCAGGCGGACCTCCTGCGGCCACATGGGAAAGCGCGGGCCGGGCACGCCGGCGCAGGCGAAGATCGGCACGTCCAGCTCCACGCACTTGGCGTAGATCGGATACATCTTGGCGTCGGCGATCCCCACCTGCGGGTTGTAGCCGGCGTTGAAGGCGCCGAAGGAGCGGACGCCGAATTCCTCGTACTGGCGGACCATGTCGCGGATGCCGGCCATCCCCTTGTTGGGATCGACGGAGCCCTGGGCGGCGAAGCGGTCGGGATGGGCCTTCAGAGCCTGGCGGCTGACCTCCCCGCCCACGCCGATCAGCCCCACCTCGACGCCGAAGCGGTCCATCTCGTGGAGGGTGACGGAGATCGGATCGCCCGAGCCGTAGAGCTCCTTCGGCACGTGCTTGAACATGTATTCGACCGGGAAGTCGAAGTCCGCCGAGCCGTCCTTCAGCTGTTCGCGGATGAAGTCGTACATCTTGAAGTCGTCTGCGGGGAAACCGATCATGGTGTCGACGATGCCGATCCCGGCGGGCATGGTCATGCGTCAGGCCCCGGCGAGGGCGGTCTGGAACAGGTAGCAGGCGGAATCCCGCGGTATCGCCTCGCGCGGCAGCGGCGTATTCACCTGCGCCGGCGTCGGTCCATACCTGGCCGCCAGCGGACGCAGCTTCTCCAGGTCGAAATCGTAGAGGGCCGCGGCGTTCTCGCCGAACAGCTTGCGCCGGCGGGCGTCGGGCACATCGGCGAAGGTGAGGCGCAGGGACTCCAGGTTGTAGGGAAAGGTGCCCTCGTAGTGGGGATAGTCGTTGCCCCACAACACCCGGTCCTCGCCGATCTCGTCGATGCCGTCGAGCTCGGCCTTGCTGGGGAAGCTGGCCCCGTACCAGCAGTTGCGGGCGGCGTAGGCGCTGGGCGGCTCCTTGAGCACCCACTCCATGCCCTCGTAGTTCATCTCGCCGATCGCGCCGTGGACGAAACCCATATGGATGCGGTCGAGCTGCTTCAGCATCGGGGCGACCCAGCTGCAGCCGGACTCGGTGAGGATGTACCTGAGCCTCGGGAACTTCTCGAAGGCGCCGCTCATCAGCAGATGGCGGAAGCCGGCCTGGCAGTAGAAGGTCACCTCGCTGATCCACAGCGCTTCCGGGACCGGGCCCTGGCCGTAGTCGGGGGAGCCCTGGCCGGAGTGTTGGTTGATCACCAGGCCGTGGTCCTGGATCGCCGCATAGACCCGGTCCCAGGCCGGGTCGTAGAGCGGTTTCAGCCAGGTGCAGTCCGGAGGGATGAGCGGCAACAGCACGCCGCCGCGCAGGCCCGCCTCGGCGATGAACGCGATGTCCTTGATGGCCTCGTCGAGGTCGTTGGGGAGGATGAGGCCGATGCCGGCGCGCCGCACCGGATCGGCGTCGCAGAAGTCCTTCAGCCAGCGGTTGTGGGCGCGGATGCCGGCGAGCGCGCGCTCGTAGTGTTCCGGCCGGGGCGGATGGGCGGTGACGATGCTCTTGGCGTAGAACGGCGGCACGGTGTTGGGGAACACCACCTCGCCCACCACCCCCTGGCTGTTCTGGTCCAGCGCGCGGACCTCGAGATCCCAGTTGCGCAGCTTCTTGCGGCCGTAGTGCTCCAGGGCAGGGTTCTTGTAGCCGCCGCGCCACTCGTCGAAGGCGTCGCGCCAGGCCGGATCGAGGTATTCGCGATATTGCGCGTGGCTGCCACCGGCGTGGGTGTCGGCGGTGATCAGGATGTATGGCTCTTCCGGCATCTGGCCCTCCTTGGGCGGCCCTCCCTGGGCGGGGTTTCGAAGGAGGTTAGGGTCAATTCCTCCAGGCGTCATCCGCTCCCTTGCGCGGATGCGGCAAAGCCTGTCCACTCGGCGCAGAATCGAAACCTGGGAGGAGTCGGACATGAGGGTATTGTGGCTGGGCTTGGCGGGCTCGCTGGCGCTCGGCGGCGCGGCGGCGGCCGCGACGACGCGGGCGGAACTGACGGCGCCGATCACGGCGTTCAACGACGCCTTCGCCAAGGGCGACGTCAAGGCGGCGGCCGCGACCTACGCCCCCGACGTCTCGATCACCGACGAGGTTCCGCCGTACAGCTGGCGGGGGCCGGCGGCGTTCACCACCTGGGCGCAGGACCTGACGGCCAACGACAAGAAACTCGGCATCACGGCTGAGAAGCTGGCCCTGGGCGATGTGGTGCGGAGCGAGACCGACGGGCGCCACGCCTATGTGGTCATGGCCGCGGTCTACAGCTTCAACAACGCCAAGGGCGCGCCGATGCACGAGAACGCGCGGATGACCTTCGCCCTGCGCAAGGGCGCGGACGGCTGGAAGATCGCCGGCTGGACCTTCACGAGCGCCCGGGCGTCAGCCGACAAGGCGCCGGCGGCCCCTAAGGCGACCGCCGCCAAGCCCTGAAGAGGGACTACATCACCCAGGCCCCGCCGGCGTTGGTGCGGTAGCCGAGGGCGCGGTAGGTGGCGTCGACCAGGCTCTGGCCGCGGGGGTTGAGGAGGATGCCGGGGCCCATGCGGTTCATGGAGTAGCCGAAGCTCATCTTGCACTCCGGGTCGGCGAAACCGATCGAGCCGCCCGCGCCCACGTGGCCGAAGGCCGCCTCCGAGAGGATGGCCGAGCATGACTCGCTGTTCTCCAGCGCGCGGTTGTCCATGGACTTCATGAATCCCAGCGAAAAGCGGGTAGGGATCGCCAGCGTGGCGTCCTCGTGGGTGGCCACGGAGACCTGGCCCATGCGGACGAGGGCGTCGGGTCCCACGAGCCGGACGCCGTTCAGCGCGCCGCCGTTCGCGAGCGGCGCATAGAGCCCGGCCAGGCCGCGGCCGTTGGAGATCCCCGTGGCGGAGCCGATCTCGGCGGCGTGCGCTTCCCGGCTGTTGGCGTTGAAACCGCCCATATTGGTCATGAAGAGGGCGGTCGGGCCCTGGGGATCGGCGGCCATGGCCTTGGCGATGCGGGAGTTGCGGGCCTGGTCGTCCACGGGCGCGGCGATCATCGGGGCGACGCGGGGCTCATGCGCCTCGGGGAGGCCCATCCAGAAGTCGACGCCGAGGGGGTCGGTCACCTCCTCGCGCAGGAAGACGCCCATCCGTTTGCCGGTCGAGCGCCGGACCATCTCGCCGACGGTCCAGGCGCTGGTGACGCCGTGGTAGCCGTTGCGGGTTCCGGGCTTCCAGAACGGCGGCTCCCTCTCCAGCGCGCGGACCATGTAGTCGTAGTCGTAGAAGGCCCCCTCTTTCAGCTTCTCGCGCACCGAGGGCAGGCCCACCGAGTGGTCGAGCATCATCGAGACCAGGGCGCCTTCCTTCCCCGCCTGGCCGAACTCCGGCCAGTAGCGCGTGACCGGGGTGTCGAAGTCGAGCAGGGCGCGGTCGGCGGCCATGTGGGCGCACAGGGCGGACGCGCCCTTGGTGCAGGAGAAGACGACCGAGATGGTGTCCTTCTCCCAGGGAACGCCGCCGTCGCTCTTGCGGCCGCCCCACAGGTCCACGACCGTCCGGCCCTCGAGCGTGACCGCGAGGCTGGCGCCGACCTCGTCGCGCGCGGTGAAGTTCTCGACGAAAGCGTCGAGCACGCCCCTGAAGCGCCCGTCGCACTCCCCCTCGACGGCGCCGCGCGGCGTGCTGAGAGACACCCGGTCCATGATCGCTTCCCTCCGTGCGGCCGGTCCGGCCCTCCTGGAGCACTATCGCCCGGACGCGGGCGCGCCGTCACCCTGCTTTCGCGGGGCGCGGGCCCCGCCGAGGGTGAGCAGCGCCAGCTCCAGGACGGACTTGGCCAGCCAGGCGAGCAGCAGCCCGCCGCCGCCGAAGGCGCGGGCCACCACGAAGAACAGCGGGATCGCCACCGCCGCGCCGGCGGTCACGGCCAGGGCCGCGCGCCGGGACCGGCCGGCGCCCTGGAGCTCGGCGAGGCGCAGCTGACTGAGGCTGTTCACCACCACCGCCGCGGCGAAAGCCAGCGTGGCCGGCCCGAAGAAAGCCCCCGTCACCTGGCGCAGCAGCGACGGCGCCAGGACGACGACGCCGGCCGTCGCCGTCAGATAGGCCGCCCCGGCCAGGCCGAGCATCCCCCGGGCCAGCCGGGCGAAACCGTCGTCGGAGCCGCCGGCGGCCGCCCGGCGCGCGAACACGATCGGCGAGAGGAGGTAGGGGACCAGCCAGAACCGGCTGAACAGTTCGTAGGTCAGATAGTAGCCGCCGTAGGCCGCGGGGGCGAGGTAGCGCAAGCCGAACAGGCGGTCCGCCCCGCCGCTGGCGGCGGCGATCGCCGACACCGCGGCCAGGTCGATCCAGCGGCGGTCGCCGAGAAGACGCCCGACCTGCCTCGGCAGAGCCGCGCCGCCGATGCGCTCGTGGATACCCGACCTGTCTTCCCGGCTCCCGGCCAGCGCGAGGCTCGCGATACGCGCCAGACAGGAAACCCCGACCGCCCCGGAGAGCGGGACGCCGGCCGCGACCAAGGCCCCGGCCAGGACGAAACCGCCGGCGAGGCCTCCCTGCTTCACCGCCAGGGCCAGGGCGTAGCGGCCGCGAAGATCGAGGCGGGCGCGCAGATCGGTGGCGCAGAAGCCGGCGACCGTCAGCACGGGGGTCCACGCCAGGACGGCAGCCGGAACCGCCGGGTCGGCGAACCGCCAGAGGAGGGCCAGGACCGGTGACGCCGCGAGGGCCTTGATCGTTCCGGCGGCGAGATAGGCGGCGGGACTCGCCCCCTCGACGCCCGCCTCGCCGAGGGCGGCGGCCTTGACCGTGCCCGGCTCGAGCCCCGCGGCCATAGAGGCGATCAGGATGAAGCCGAGGAAGCGGCTCAGGGTCTGCGACGGTACGAGCGTCCGAAGGACGATCACCGTCAGCAGCACCGCGACCGCGGCGGCCAGATAGACGCCGGTCAGCACCGCGGCGCGGGCGCTCAGGTGGACCGCCGCGGAGGCGCGTTTGAGCGGCAGTGACGTCATCGGCCCGGCATTTCCGCCTTGCGTCATTCCATTCCAGGACCGAAGTGTAGGGCCTGAATTGGCTTTCGGAACGACATCGTTCGATGAAGACGCTGCTGATCGCCGTCCTGCTGGTGACAATGGGAGCGGCCGGGCCGCTCCGGGCCGCCGAAGCCGCGGGCGATCGCGACGTCTGCCCCGACCGCGGCCCGCGCGAGGAGGCCCGGGCCTACGGCCTGCGCGCCCACGACTATTGCGAGGCGCGCTGGACCAGGCTTCTGGCCGCGCGCCAGACGGGCGGCCAGACGCATGACGAGTTCGTCGACGGCTGCCTGCGCCGCTGCGTCACCGAGCGCAAGGCGACGTCCGCCGCGCCGTTCGGCTGGTTCTTGGGAGGCAGCCTCGTGTTGGGGGCGCTCCTCGGCGGGGCGGCCGCTGGAGGCGGCGGCGGCGGCGTGAACACGCCGCCCGCCAGTCCCTAGAGAGGAGCGACCGGGCGGTCAGGCCTCGGGTTCGGCCGGCTCGTCCTTGCCCATGTTGCCGGAGGTCCGTTCGGCGATCCGCGCCGACTTGCCGCGGCGGTCGCGCAGATAATAGAGCTTGGCCCGGCGCACCGCGCCGCGGCGCTTGACCTCGATGGATTCGATCATCGGCGAAAGCACCGGGAAGACGCGCTCGACCCCTTCGCCGAAGCTGATCTTGCGGACGGTGAAGTTCTCCTGAAGGCCGCCGCCCGAACGGGCGATGCACACGCCTTCATAGGCCTGGATGCGCTCGCGTTCGCCTTCCTTGATGCGCACGTTCACGCGCAAGGTGTCGCCGGCCTGGAAATAGGGGATCTTCTTGCCGGCGAGGAGGCGGTCCGCCTCCTGCTTCTCGAGCTCTTCAATCACGTTCATCGTCTCATTCCTTCACGTTACTGGGCTTCATCGCCCTTTACCTGTTGATTGGCGAGATGCGCCGACCACAAATCCGGCCGCCGCTCCCGCGTGGTCTGCTCCCTCTGGCTCCGCCGCCAGCGGGCCACCTCGGCGTGGTGGCCCGACAGCAGAACCTCGGGAATATCGCGCCCCTCGAACGTCCGCGGCCTCGTGAACTGCGGGTGCTCGAGAAGGCCGTCCTCGAAACTCTCCTCACTCAGACTGGCCGCCTCTCCCAGCACGCCGGGCAGAAGCCGCACGCACGCCTCGATCACCATCAGGGCCGCCGCCTCGCCGCCGGCGAGCACCGCATCCCCTACCGAGACCTCCTCGAACCGGCGGGCGTCGATTACCCGCTGGTCCACCCCCTCGAACCGGCCGCACAGCACGACCAGCCCCGGCCCGCGCGACCAGGCCTTCACTCGCGCCTGGGTCAGGGGCCGACCCCGGGCGCTCATATACAGAAACGGCCGGCCGCTCGCCTCCACGCTGTCCAGCGCCGAAGCGATGACGTCCGCCCGCATGACCTGCCCGGGACCGCCCCCGGCGGGGGTGTCGTCCAGGAAGCCGCGCTTATCCTTGGAAAAGGCGCGAATGTCCACCGTTTCCAACGACCACAGGTTCTGCTCGCGCCAGGCGGTCCCGATCAGGGAGACGCCCAGGGGGCCGGGAAAGGCCTCCGGGAACATGGTCAGCGCGGTGGCGACGAAAGTCATGGTGTTCCAGCATAGGCAAGCCGGCCGGCCAGAGCGAGGCGTTGCATTCGGTTGCGATTCACTGCGAGGCTCAGCCGGCGCGGCGCCCGTGGGGCGGGCGGCG
>Ga0209166_10002117_pt1 | contig 15495 bp, 10 predicted proteins | sample Coa_R1_3_FD_187151 | JGI IMG/M metagenome (GOLD analysis project Ga0209166, IMG submission 187151) | Surface soil microbial communities from Centralia Pennsylvania, which are recovering from an underground coalmine fire - Coalmine... | ecosystem: Environmental > Terrestrial > Soil >... | reverse complement strand
GACTTTTCGCTTCGATACATTTGGCGACGAATCTTTCTGGGGCGGCACGCTCATGCTTCACAAAGCGATCGAAGGGGCGAAACTTGGCGGCGTTGGACCCGGCGTCAGCCCCAAAACCGCTTTGGCCGTGGGCCTTAAGGTGGACGTTGACGCCCTCCCTCCGAATCTCGTTGCCGCTCTCAACCATGGCCAAGTGAACCTCGATGATCCGGCGACCACCCTGGCGCTACTTAAACTAAACGCCGTCGTCGGCGTCACCGGCTTTTTCAATTCTTCAGGGACGCTGCGGTCCGTTGGCATTCAATGCGCCCTCTGTCATTCCACGGTGGACAATTCCATGCCCCAGTTGTGCGCGGGTACCATTCAGCCGAACCCCGGCACAGGCTGCATCGGTCATCGCATGGATGGCTGGTCGAATCGCGACTTGAATGTCGGTGCAATCATTTCTCTGGCGCCGGATCTCAGCGTTCTTGCAAACCTCTTAAATACAGACCAAGCAACCGTCAGAAGCGTCTTGGGCACTTGGGGTCCCGGAAAATTTGACGCTGAACTTGTTCTTGACGGAAAGGCTTTCAATCCCCAGCAAATGACAGATGGCGTCGTGACCGCCACAAACGTGCCCGGAGCCACTTTGATTCCTCCTGCTTTCGGACTGGGCGGGGTTAATCTCCACACTTGGACCGGCTGGGGTTCGATTCCTCACTGGAACGCCTTCGTCGCGAATCTCGAAATGCATGGAAAGGGTAGATTCTGGGATCCCCGACTGAACAACGCCGCGCAATTCCCGATTGCCGCGGCCAACGGTTTTGGGGATCTCCCTCACATTGATCCGGACAGCGACCTCATCACCTCCAAACTTCAGCCCCTTCAGTTCTACCAGCTAGCCATCCCTTCTCCACAACCTCCTGCCGGCAGCTTCGATCCCGCGGCGGCGGCCCGCGGCGATGCTCTCTTCAGTGGCAAAGCCCAATGCAACAACTGCCACGTGGAGCCGCTCTGGACCGATTCCGGCTGGAACTTGCATACCGCCTCAGAAGTCTGTATTGACGATTTTCAGGCTAACCGCGCACCCGATCAGCACTACCGGACCGCTCCGATTGGCGACCTCTTCACACACTTCAAAGGGGGCTTTTATCACGACGGCCGTTTCGCCACGTTGAACGACGTCGTCAATCACTACAACACTTGTATGACGCTGGGCCTAACCGGCTCTGAAAAGAGCGACCTGATTCAGTATTTGCTGAGCCTTACGTTTGGACCGAAGATTTCTTCGTCTCATTCAAGCAAAACGTCTTCCGGCTCCAATCAGTAATAGCCGACGGGCTTGGCTATGGCTGTGCTCAGGCCCGCTGAAAGTCCAAAGGAACCCGACCCACACGGCTTGCCGTGTGATTCGCAAGGTCACTTACAAAAGGAGATGATATGTTTCGTTCAAAAACACTTCTCGGCCAAGAACTCTCTCATTTTCTCTGCCTGTCGCTCGCTGCCGCGGCCTGGCTGGCCATTACGCCAGTCACGGTCTCAGCCCAGCTAGCCTCCAACCAAACCAACGGCTTTGGCAACGGCCAGCTGGTCACCTTCACTTATCTTCAGAACTTTGATTGTGTGGAAGAGCCAAGCATGGACCTTGATTTCAACGGCGTAAGAGCGCAGTCCGATCCCAATGAATTGCAGACTCCAATCTGCCAGGCGGTCACCGAACCTTCCGCCGATCCTACCGGTGGAAGCATCAAGCACACCGCGCACCTTTACGTGTTCGTTCCTATGTTCTCCGTGAACAACGACCAGAACCCCGCAGACGCCATGCCTTGCCCGAACGGCGGCAGGCCCGGCGAACTTTGCGGCACGGCGCTGGGCAATGCGCTGATCAAGGCGTTTGGCTTCCTGCCCGAAGCATGGAAGGCACACCCTTTGGTCTCCACGCAGTGCCCCGATCCCAACAACCCGGTCCCCGGCACTTGCACGATGCACGCTTCTTCGGTGGATTTGTCGGTTACGCTCGCAGCCCTGGGAAAGGCACCAAATCCTCCCACCGGCAATGTCTTTGTGCCCACGCCGAATCACAGCCACGTCATTGACAATTCCCGTGTCAATGCGCTGCCCATCTGGTGGGAAGTTCGCCCAGTGCTCATCATGAATCAGAGCGATTGGCCCTCCGCCGACGGCAGCACTGGCATCACCTCTTCTCATGCAATGGACGATGCTGAAACCGCCGGCAGAGCCATCGAAGTCGGCTCCAACTTCTTCCTCTTCTTCAGCTCGGAGATGAGCTCCAGCGCAATGGCTTCTCACAACATGAACGCCGTGCCCGCTGCCTCCACGCAAGCATCTCAGCCAACCGTTAGCAGCACGAGCGCCGCGAATCGAGCCCGCTTGCGCAAATAGGTGCTGCAACCCGCTGTTGCAATGAGCCGCGAAACTCCCCTCGCGTGCTAGGATCACACAAAAAAAGCTGAAGCCGGAAGCGACTTACTTGCTTCCGGCTTCAACTGATACGATAAAACTAGCAAGCTGATTTTTACGCAATCAAGCCGCCACGTTCGGTTTTTCTGCTCACCAAGTAAGCAGCGCGTAACCTCCCTGGCCTGCTTGTGCGGGTGGGAAGAAGGCTCCCGCTCCGCCGCCGCCGAACACTCCGTTCGGTTGGAAGGCAAAGCCGGGAACTTGATAACCAACTGCACCGAGGTCGTTCGGTGAGAAGCCATTCGGTGCGGAAGGCCCGCTGTGGCTAATTGCAGCATTTGGATCAGCCGCTCCGCCAGCCGCACCTGGAACTGGCGTGCCACAGGTTATCCCACTTGGGGGATAAGGCTGACCCGCACTCCCGCCGTAAGCCACCGCGAGCACGTTGTTGTTCGCATCCAGGACTTCCGTGTCTCCCCCGTTTCCGCCAGGAGGAACGGCCGAGGTCCCAGCGCGGCCTTTCGCGCCCACAGTGATCGTCAAGACTTGTCCTTCCTGGACAGTCAGAATGGTGCTCGTATAGGCTCCGCCACCTCCGCCGCCACCTCCGTTACACGGGACCATCGCCCCGCCTCCGCCCGCGCCATACAGTTCAACACTCAGTTTGTTGACGCCGGTTGGTACGACGAAAGTCCCAGTGGCCAAAAATTCCTGTCTGCCATTAAGCCCGGGCCCTGGAGGTCCACTGGGACCTTGGGGACCAGTCTGCCCTGTGGCTCCAGTTGGCCCCATTGGACCGGCGGGTCCGGCAGCACCAGTCGCTCCCGTTGCGCCCACATTCCCAGTCAGTCCTTGGAGACCCTGTGGACCTTGCGGTCCCATGGGGCCTATTGGGCCAACTGGTCCTGCAGGACCCATCGCACCCGTAGCGCCGGTTGCTCCGGTATCACCCTTCGGGCCTTGAGGACCCATCGGTCCAACTGAACCTGTAGCACCAGCAGCGCCGGTTGCACCAGTGTCGCCTTTTGGCCCCTGCAGACCGGCAGGTCCTTGTGGACCAGCAGGTCCCGTTGCTCCCGCAGGCCCTTGCGGTCCCATTGGTCCGGCTGGCCCTGGAGGGCCCATCGGACCGACACTCACTATGGGAAGCAAGGTCACGCTGAGATCATTGTTGCCTGCAGCTACCTGTACATCGCGCAGGTCGGCGTTCCATCCGGGGTTCGGAATCGAGACTTTTACTTTGTGCCAACCCACAGACACTTCCGTGCTCATGGGCGTAACTTGGCCCATGTCCTTTCCGTCGACGGACACATTCGCGCCCGACGGAAACGAAGATATTCTTAGTTTTCCATGCTTATCTTGTGCTAGCGCCCTGCCGGGCAAGAGAAGTAGAGATCCGGCAAACACAAATACCCACAACATCCGACGATGCTGGGCCATCGAGTCCTCCTTGAGTGCATTCCCACGCTCAACTATTCGCGCCTACTAATCTGCCGCGCGTTCTGGCAGGCTTCGAGGGGACATGGCTACAATCATCGCAACTGCCATTCCAAGCCTGAGGGACCACTAAGCCTTTTGTTTTCAAGTGGAAGGAAGAAAAGTTCCGCAACCAAAGTCGTCCTGCAACGTATCGAAAGGTTACCGTTCCGGCACAAACCGCCGTCGGGCTTTTTATTATCTTCGTTTTTTGTTTGCCTTCGTAAAACATGGGAAATTAACCACGGCGCGACGGCTCCTACGAAAACAACCGCGCCCGTCCACCACTCAGTTGAAGTAGAATGCGACGCAGTTTTTTGTTCGATCACAAGTTCGCTGGCAGCTCAACAAGCTCCATGCCCGACGCTACAGAAAAGGAACATCTCTGGCAATCGCCCGCAGTGATCTTTCTTGTCGCTTTGACGTTGCGGCTCGTGGCCGTGCGCCTTTTTTACAACAGCACCTGGAACGAATATGCGGATCACTTGTACTTCGGTTTCGAAACCGGCAGAATCGCGCGCTCCATTGCCGAAGGACACGGTTTCGGCAATCCTCTTTCCGTCCCAACCGGTCCCACGGCTTGGCTGACTCCCATCTACCCCTACCTCGTCGCTGGCGCCTTCAAACTTTTCGGCGTTTATAGCAAAGCCTCGGCCCTGGTCATGCTGAGTTTGAACTCCTTGTTCTCCGCGTTGATTTGTTTCCCGCTGTTCCACGCTGCAAAGCGCAGCTTTGGCCGAAGCGTGGCCGCCACCGCCTGCTGGATTTGGACGCTCTTTCCCTACTTCATCTATATTCCAGCAGGTTTTGTTTGGGACACTTGTCTGGGTGGGCTGCTTGTCGCAACACTCTTCCTCTCTGCCCTTAAGCTCAAGGATCAGCCGGGCTCAGGGAAGAGTTGGTTTGGGTTTGGCGTCTTCGGCGGCCTATGCACCCTTACGAACGCTTCGACGCTCACGCTTTGCCCCATTCTCGCCGCTTGGGCCATTTATCCCCTCTGGAAAGCGCCGAAAGTACCGCGAGAATCACAAACACCGCATTCGCCGCGAATTTCGCACGGGCGTCCTCTCTGGCTCTCTCCCGCCATCCTGGTAACCGCCGGGCTCATGCTCACGCTTCTCCCCTGGCAAATCCGGAACTATCGCACCTTCCACACTTCGGTTCCATTGCGCAGCCCTTTTTGGGCCGCATTCTGGGTCGGCAACGACGGCGACACCTCCAGTTGGATGGACCTCAACGTACATCCCTCAACCAGCGCCGAAGAACAAGCCGCCTTCGCCCGACTCGGCGAAATCTCCTACATGCAGGAAAAGCGCCGCCAATCTCTCGCCTTCCTCGCTCAACACCCGGGCTTGTACGTCGTGCTGTGTTTTCGCAGATTTATCTATGTCTGGACTGGCTTCTGGAATTTCGACGCCTCTAACGTGCAGGACGAATTTCACGGTTTCGCGAACGTCTATCTGACTCTATCGCTTTCCGCGACAATGCTTCTTGGCCTCTGGCGCGCCTGGCGCAACTCGATTGCTCTTGGCGATGGAGCCACCTCAGGTTCAAGCTCTCGCCAAGCCGTACTTCCCTATGCCCTGGTGCTGTTCTTCTACCCGCTGGTCTTCTATCTCTCGTCTCCCACGATTCGCTACCGCCACGTGATCGATCCCGAAGTCGTCGTCCTCTCCGCCCTCGGCCTGCGCTCCCTCTTGCGCTCCTCAAGTTTGAAGAAATCCTCCAACATCCCGAGCGCATCGCCCAGCACTTAGCCCGGGGTTTGTGAAACATCTTGACAAGACAAGTCCTCATGAATATAAACTCACCCCAGTTGTCTAGACAACTGGGGTGTGAAGTGGATTCTCTCAACCTCGATCGCCATAGCGTCGTTCCCCTCTACTTCCAGATTCAGCAGCATCTTCTTCAGGACATTCGTTCTGGCAAGCTCCCGGCTGGGAAGCCCCTTCCCTCCGAAGAGGCTATCTCCAAGCGTCTCAGGGTCAGCCGCATGACCGCCCGCCAGGCCCTCAAATCCCTTTGCAGTTTAGGGGTCGCGTACAGCCAGCGCGGCAAAGGCACATTTGTGTCGGAGATCAAGCTCGAGAAAAACTTCCGTCAAGTCCAGTCTTTCACCCAGGAAATGGAGGCGCACGGCTCGCGTCCACATTCCAAACTGATCTCTTCCGAAGTCGTCGCGGTTCCGGCTGGTGAGGAGGCAGCCGAAGCGCTGCATCTTGCCCCCGAAGAAGAGGTCATCCGGATCCGCCGCGTGCGTGTCGCGGACGCCGTGCCTATGGGCGTGGAAACCACATGCCTGCCGCGAGCGCTATGCCCGGATCTGCTCGATAAGTTTGATCCACGCCTGTCGCTTTACCGGACGCTTGCGCAAGTCTACGCAATCCATATCGTGCAAGCGGACGAAGTCGTCGAAGCCGGCTTGGCCGATTCCGAAGAAGCTCGGCTTCTGCGAATTCCCAAGAGAAGTCCAGTTTTTCTTTTCACTCGCACGGCTTACATCAAGGGCGGGAAAGCGGTCGAATACGTTAAGTCCACGTTTCGCGGTGACCGCTACAAGATCACCAATCGTCTTGGTCAATTCAGTAATGACAATCCTTCGGAGGGTGAAGCATGAACACAAGGGCGAGTGCAATTGGAGTATTCCGTAGGCCAACGAGCAGCTCTAACAGGGGGTCGATCATGTTTGTGGAACAAAAGAAGTCTTTCATGACGGGCATGGTAAACAAATTCTTGGGGACACTGTTGCTCGTGCTCTGTCTGAGTTGCGCAACCTTTAGCCAAAACGTGACCGGCACCATCGCCGGAACCGTGGCTGATTCCAAAGGTGGTGCCATCGCGAATGCCACCGTGACAATTACAAATGCGGACCAGAACATCGTGGTCCGCACGATTACAACCGACCAGCTAGGGCAGTATGCTGCCCCGCTTCTCCCAGTAGGACGCTACAGTGTCACCGTGGAAGCCCCCAGCTTCAAAAAGGCCGTCCACTCCGGCCTCGTTTTGAACGTGGGTGACAGACTGGGGGTCAACCTCGCACTGGAAGTGGGCTCCATCAGTGAAAGTATCACCGTGGAAGCAAACGCTCTCCAGGTGGACACCCAGAGTGCTACCGCGACAGGCGTAATTTCAGGCCTGCAGCTTCGTGAACTCTCTCTCAATAGCCGCAACTACGCCCAACTCGTTCTCTTGGTGCCAGGCGCATCCGATTCTGGCAACGCCGATCAGATTTTCCCCGGCGCGACCGCTCCCATCGGCACGAATGTGATGTCTTTTCAAATCAACGGCAACCGCCGCGAAGAGAACAATTGGCAGGTTGATGGAGCGGACAACGTGGACCGCGGTTCCAATCTCACCTTGCTTTCTTTCCCCAGCATTGATGCTATTAGCGAATTCCGCGTCGTTCGCGGAGTTTACGACGCCGAGTCCGGCCGTTCCGCGGGAGCCCAGGTCAACGTCATTACCCGCTCCGGCACCCGCGACCTTCATGGCGGCCTTTATGAGTTCTTCCGCAACGACGACCTCAATGCCAACACATTCTTCAACAATGAATTGAAGCACCCTCGGCCACCGCTGCGCTACAACGACTTTGGCGGTACCGTAGGCGGCCCCGTCTGGATCCCTAAAATCTACGAACAGCGAAATAAGACCTTCTTCTTTGTTTCTGAGGAAGCACGACGCATTGTTACTTATGCCAATCCTCCAACGGCCACTGCCCCTTACTCAGGAATGCTCACCGGCCAGTTTAACCATGTGGTGTGCATCCAGTGGGCAAACAGCAATGGCACTCCTGGAAACTGCCAGGCTTTTGGAACAACTATCCCCTCTACATCCATAGATCCCGTCGCGGCGGCTTACGTAAAAGACATTTTCTCTAAATTCCCGGCACCCAACTTCGTTAGTGCTGGCAACCCCTTTGGTTTTATCTCCACGCTGGGGAATATCTTTAATTTCCGCGAGGACATGGTGAAGATTGACCATGTCTTCAGTCCCAAGCTGACCGTGAACGGCAAGTTTCTTCACGACACGAATCCAACGCTTGAGCAGGGAGGCCTCTTCACCAACACCTCCATCCCTGGAATTTCCACGACTTCCACTCGCTCGCCGGGACACCAATACAATATCGCCGCTACTTTAACACTTAATCCCAAACTCCTGATTGACGGGGGTTATCGTTACTCTTATGGCGCCATCCTCAGCGATGTGATCGGTGCCGAGAATTTCTCACAATCGCCCGACGTAAAGACCGCACTGGGAAGCACCCTGCCTTTCGCAAATGTGCTTGGCAGGGTGCCGACCCTCTCCTTTGTCGGCGGTGCCTTCACGAATACTTCGGGCAACTCCATCGGTGATTTTGGACCTTATCGAGACTATAACGTCAATCACACTACCTACGGTAACGTGACTAGAGTCTTAGGCCCCCACACTCTGAAATTCGGCGCTATCTACTATCACTATAACAAGCATGAAAACCAGCTTTCAGGCAGCAATAATGCTTCATTTCTTTCGACACCACGAACGCGCCCGTCGATGGTGTTAATTGTGCGGGATCACCGGTTACAGGCGGCACCTGCCCCTTTTCCTTTGAGCAATCCTTTGCGAACTTCCTGCTAGGGCAGAACTCAAACTTCTCCCAAGCTTCGCTGGACGTTACTGCAAACATCTTCGACAATCAGTTCGAGTACTATGGTCAGGACACTTGGCGTGTTCGCCGCAATCTCACCGTTACATACGGTCTCCGCCACTCCTTCTTCCGCCAGCCTACAGATGCTAGCGGCGCAAACGGCACCAGCCGGCTCGTCAATTTCGATCCGGCCCTTTGGAACCCCGCCGAAGCGCCGTGTATCACTTCAGCCGGCGCCATGGACGTCAGCCGCGTTAATGGTGTTCCAACGAGTAGTGCATGCAATCCGAATTACAATCCGTTGAATGGGCTCATCTTTGCTAATCCACCTACCTTTAATGGATTCGTTGGTATGAAATCACCGTTTGGCTCCAAGGTCGGGAAGGAGTTCAATCGTGCCATCGCTCCGCGCATAGGCATTGCTTGGGACCCCTTCGGCAACGGGCTCACTTCAGTTCGCGCGGGGTACGGCATGTTTTATGACAACGGTCTTGAGTTTGGTAATCCGGAGTTGAACGTTGGCCTGAGCCAGGGCTTTCTCACCAACCTCAGCATTAACAGCAGTAGTTTTGCTGATCCAACAGGCGCCACAACAACGGTGCCCACAACAACTCCTTTCACCATCCAGTCCCGCATGCCCATTGATTACAAGTCTCCCTATTCCCAGCAGTGGAGTTTGGACGTTCAGCGGCAATTTGGCGGAACCTGGTTGGCCGACATTGGATACTACGGCAGCAATGGTATCCATCTGCCTGGCTTTGAAGATCTTAACCAGGCTCCTGTGGCGTCCTATCTGAATTGCACGGCCGCAACGCCGTGCTTTGCGGGGCCATCATCCCCCAACCCTGTGGCCATCGCTGCCCCAGTCAATAACACCACGAAATCCAATGAGCTCAACGTGCTACGCCCTTACACGGGATACGGACCGGGATTGTTCTTCGTCGATCTTTTCACTTCCAACTACCACTCTTTGCAAACCCAATTGCAGAAGCGCTTATCGGGAAACTCCCTCGTTAACATTTCCTATACCTGGTCGCATGGGCTGACCACCGATCCGGCTGACCGTAGCACGGGGGGCTCGGCGCTGCCTCAAGTGACCGGCGACTTTCGTGGCAACTACGGTCCCACGGTTGCTGACCGACGACACGTTTTGACCGCGAACTTTGTCTACGATCTTCCTTTCTACCGCAGCCAGCAAGGACTGATAGGCCACCTTGCAGGTGGCTGGGAATTCGCGGGCGTCCAGACTTTTCAGACAGGACTTCCTCTGACCGCCGTTTTGGGCAACGGAGCCTGCGGAGCGAGCAACCCCAATTGCAATGATCCTACGGGTTCAGGATGCCTCCTTGGGGCGTCGCCTCTCGGCTGCCGTCCGAACCAGGTGGGCGACCCGAATGCAAACGCTCCACATACGTTCGCCAGTTGGTTCAATGCGGCCGCCTTCGTGAATCCGTCCGCGACGCAGATCAGCGAAACCACCGAGCGCCCCGGGGCAATCCGTGGCCCAGGTTTCTGGCGCACCGATCTCTCATTGTTGAAGAACATCAAATTCACAGAACGCCTTGCGGGGCAGTTTCGCTTTGAGACGTTCAACACCTTTAACCACACCAACCCCATTTGCTGTGCGTCCACAAATCTGATCTCGACGCTCTATAACACGGTGAGTTCAACCCGCGATCCGCGCATTCTGCAACTGGCCATGAAACTTAACTTCTAATCCGCGCCAACTGCTTTCGGGCGGCCCTCATTCCCAAAAAACAAGGAGGCTCTGATTCGCGGAGCCTCCTGTTTTATCGGGGACTTTAGTCCCCGCTCTCAATGTGCTGCGGCGAGGGCTTGAGTCTTTCTCGATTCGTTCCACAGCGCTATGTACGGTAGCAGGTCGCGCATCATTTTTTCGAATTGCGCCAAGTCGAGCGATTGCGCGCCGTCGCTGATGGCCTTTTCCGGTGCCGGATGCACTTCCACGATTAACCCGTCCGCGCCAATGGCCACGCCCGCGCGCGAAACCGCCGGCACCAGGCTGCGCTTCCCGGTTGCGTGGCTCGGATCCAAAATCACGGGCAAATGCGTCAGCTCATTCAGCGCCGGAATGGCCGCGATGTCGCAGGTGTTGCGTGTGACCGTCTCGAACGTGCGGATTCCCCGCTCGCATAAAATCACGTCCGGATTTCCGTGCGCCGTGATGTATTCCGCCGACATCAATAATTCTTTCACCGTGCTGCTCAACCCCCGCTTCAGCAAGACGGGACGCCCACATTTTCCCAGCTCTTTCAGCAGCATGAAGTTCTGCATGTTGCGCGCGCCTACTTGCATCACGTCGGCATACTTCGCCACCAGATTCACGTCGCGGTCCGTCATCACCTCGGTAATGATCGCAAGGCCCGTCGCGTCTTTCGCTTTTCGCAACAGCTTCAATCCCTCTTCTTCCATGCCCTGAAAATCGTAGGGCGAAGTCCGCGGCTTGAACGCGCCGCCGCGCAGCATTTTCGCACCTGCTCTCGCTACACCCTCCGCCGCCTGCATGATTTGTCTTTCCGACTCCACTGAGCACGGCCCCGCCATCACCACAAATTCGTCGCCGCCAATCGTGACGCCGTTCACCTTGATTTGCGTCTTTTCTTTCCGAAATTCCTTGCTAACGAACTTGTACGGCGCGGAAATGCGTACCACGTTGTCCACCTGCGGCATCGCTTCAATAGACTCCATGCAGGCCGTCACGTCACCCACGCCCACCACGCCGATGACCACGCGCTCTTCCCCTTCTATGGAGTGCACTTTGTAACCGAAGTGCTCCACCTGCTTTGTAACTTCGTCAATTTCTTCCCGCGTCGCATGCAGTTTCATCGAAATAATCATTTCTCTGGCCTCTCGGAAAAGTTTCTCGCCCCGACTTTTTCACGAATCTTCTTACCGAAAATAAAAAAACCACTCGGCTGGCGAGTGGGCTGAAACCTTTTTTCGCTGATTTCGCTTACAGAGACGCCCCCCGCCACCCGGATGGATGCCACGTAAATCGATACCAGTAATACGAGTTGGCGAGTTGCGCGTTCATCGAGGCCACAGTGTATGCCGTCTTTTTCCCGGTTTCAACTATTTCTTTTCTCGCACCTCTTTGAGTTATGGCCTTCAAGAATGGGTCTTCCACATTTTCCCTTTTCTATTTTCTGTTTTCTATCTTCAGAAAAACAGGAGTGCGATTTTGTAGCGCGCGAATCCTGCGGCGTCGGGCGTTCGGCACGCGCCTACCGCCACGTTGCGGTACGGTTCGCCGCGAATCTTCTTTTCCAAGTCCGGCGGAATTTCGCCGAGATTCCCCGTCTCGAACCGAATCAATGCTCCTGAGTGCCCCAGGGATCCCACGTTTCCGTCGCAGGATTTGCGCGCGTCGTCCGGCACTCCAGTGACGTGCAAACCCTTCGCGGTCAGCAGCGACGCCACTTGTTTCTCCTGCTGCTCCAAGCTTTCATTGGCAAATGCCTGCGAGAAATCCTGTACGGCAAAAAGTCCGGCCGTGCCGCGCACTACCGCGATTCCCACCGAAGTGACGCGCGGGCTCAAGATGTTGGCGCGGTGGCCGGAAGAGTGCATCCATCCGTTATGGATGGTCGCCGAGTCCTTGCCGAGGGCGATGTTCTCCGCGATAAACGTGAAGCGCGCGCCGGCGCCGGTGATGCGTTCTTCCAATCCCGGCTCGCCGGGAAGCTGATGCTCGAGGATGTTGAGGTCGAGCATCAGCAGCGCATGCTTGCGCGCGGCCTTGAAGAGCGCGTCGTCCCATTTCAGCTCGGGAAGATGATTTGCGGCGCGTTCGTGGTTGAGCAGATCGAACAGTTCGCGCTCGGACTCGTTGCGCGGCGGAATTTGCGCGCTGGCCGAGGTAGCAAGAAACACAAATGCTGCTGTGGCCAGGAGCGGGAGAAGACTTTTCATTTCGTGAAAAGGAATCAACCGCGAACGCGAACTGCGCTGAAGCTCAGCACCACGTGGCCGCCCGCGGTTGGCCGGCCGAAGCTCAGCATCGGGCTGAAGCGCGAGAAGAGTAGCATCTGATCCAACTGGCGGCGCAGTTCCAGGCTACTGGGGCCGGAAAGGATCTGATAATCGGTCATGTGACCCTGGGCATCTACGGTAACGTCCACTAAAAGACCATGAGGCAGGGAGAGTTCGACGTCGTTTTTTTCGGGCGCCCACGATTGCGGATAATCCGAAAGCGAAACCAGTTCCGCAGGCTTGATCATATTGATAGGCACATCGTTTTCGACAGCGCGCACAGTGATGCCCGGAACAATCATCTGCAGGGCGACAACAAAAATCAGGATTGCCGCGAAAAAGCCGCCGGTCGCGGGAAGGGTCAACGGGCGAAACGCGTTTTCGAGAACGATTCCCGCATGATCCCGGAAATTGCGCCAACGGGTGACCCAATCCTTCGATTGCTGCGCCTGCGCTGCAGCCACCTTAATGCGGATGGCGAGATCCGCGGGCGGAACGCTTTTCGGCACGCGCGACAACAGCACAGACAGCTTGCGGAAGCGCTGCAACTCTTCGCGGCAGCCGCTGCAAAGCTCGAGGTGCTCGCTGATGGCAGCGCGCTTGCTTACGCGCTCTTCGCCAATCAACGCATCATCCAAATAACCAGCCAGATTTTTTTGTACCGTGGCGCACTTCATGAGAGCCCCTCTCCCGCGTAGGCTTCCCGCGGGGACTTGCCTTGTGAAGCAACCGACACATGCCGTGCAGCCGAAGAGGCATCGCCGAAGGGCGACGGCTGCGGCGTCACCACCGTTCCATGAACAGATGTCTGCGCATGTGCCTGCACGTGAGCCGGCGGAATTTCCAGCCCGCCCGTCTTTTCGGGCTTTCGTTCCGTTTTGTGTTCCAGCAACATGGGTTCGAGAATATCCTTGAGGGCGCGGCGGCCGCGCAGAATGCGCGACTTCACCGTGCCGACGCTGCACTCCAAAACTTCGGCGACTTCTTCGTAACTCAGTCCCTCGAGATCGCGCAAAATTACCGCGCTGCGAAACGCATCAGGAACCTGCTGCAGCGCGCCCTGCACCGCGTCTTGAATTTCGTGCGACGCGAGCTGCTCGAAGGGCGTGCCGCCGTTGTCCGGAATCTCGAAACGGGCCTGGCCTTCTTCCGGCTCCGCATCAATCGAAACGTTTTTCTGCAGATGGCGTTTGAACCAGCGCTTCTGGTTCAGCGCTTCGCGAATGGCGATGCGATAGAGCCAAGTCTTCAAAGAACTGCCTTGGCGGAACTGGCGGATGCCGCGAAAAGCCTTCAAAAAAACTTCTTGCGTACCATCGGCCGCGTCCGAGGTATCACCGAGCATGCCGAGGATGAGGTTGTACACCGGCGCGTGATAGTGGGTGACGAGCCAGTCGAATGCCGTCTCCGAGCCCGCCTGCAGCTCGTGGACGAGTTCGGCTTCACCGCCGCCCCAACTTAGGGCACTGGCCCAATCGGACACTGCCGGCCTTTCCGACCCGAGTGAATCTTTGACCGGTCACAAGACCGGCCACTACAGAATCCCTTCGGATCTCCCTACATCCCTACCCTAGGATCGACCGCCTGCTGGTCCCTGCGTCGAGCTTGCAGGGCCCGATTGTCCGCTCCCCATCTTAGACACCGGAGGATGCGGCTTTGTTTCCCAGCGTTTAGCCCCGCTAAGGGGCCACAAACACGTCGGCTCGTACGATGCCAATTCTGGCACTGCGCGGGAGCGCGCGCAATAGGACGAAAGGCGTGACTCTTGATTCGTGGAGAAGGTTGTGAACGGACCTGGGGACCCACCCCCGGGCAACGATGCAAAACCATGAAAAGTAAAGGGTTGCGGGAGGAGCATCCTGGAAGTTGTTGAAAACAAAGGGGCGGATTTGCAGTGAGGAATGCAAGGCAAACGCAGGGACCCACCCACCCCCGGCATTTTGTATCGTTATCAAAAGAAATGAGTTACACAATTTGATGGTTGGAAGTGATTGAAAACAAAGGGCAGGCCAACTGTTTGATGGACGGGCGGAGGAGGAGCAGAAAGCTAGCGATGAAGTGGAAAGGGCGGGGCGGCGGGCGCGCATAGGTTGCCTGGCACAGACGGCTTGTGCCCAGATTGAAAAACCCTTATAGCATATTTCTGTTTACTTGTCAAGTACGTTTCTACATTAATGCCAGTCCTTTGTTTGACTGGGGGTAGTCGTGCGAGGGAAAAGCAAGACACCCACTCGTGCTTCGCATGAATGGGGCACCCCTCGGAGTTTCTTGCAGGCATCAACCCGATATTCTCGCTGTTGTTATACTTCACCGAATAACCCTGCATGAATTTGAGGTCTATAGGTCCCTTCGGTCCTTTGCGGAGCCATTTCGTGTTTGCTCTGAAAGTAAGTAATCTTTTTGCGGGCGAGGGGAAAGGCAACTCCGCACATGGTGGGCCTCCGTTGACGCAGTAGCTTAGTCGTAAGGAACCGAGGTGCGGAAGGCAAGAGAAAAAGCACGGGTCCTAAAGACCCGCCACTACAACGGCGAGGAAGGGCACCACATGTCGTGCCCCTACAAAAAAAGCATGGCGACGTAAAGTTCGCCCCGACAAGACACAATCCATGCTTTGCAATACAAAGTACTTGACAGCACAAATAGATGGAGCTAGATTGGAGGCGCGGCGGAGAAACCCCTGGTGGCCTGCCCTGCTTGCAGCAGGCAAGCTGCGGCAAACAGGCTCGGGGTAGAAGCGGAGTGTTCATCCAACATGTTCAAGCGCATTGCAGCTATTGGCTTCATCTTTGTGTGTTCAGCGATTGCGTGGGCGATTCTTGGCACCTCGATTTTCGTCAGAACGAGCGACGCGCAGTCGGGATTGTCCGGACGCGTGGCTTCGACGTGGGGAGCGCCGCAGGAGCAGGCGCCTCCGGCGATCACGCGGGAATGGCAGGAAGTCAAGACGATTGAAGACGAGTACGACGGGAAGAAGAGGACGCGAAAAGAGAGTTATCAGC
>Ga0209166_10002116_pt1 | contig 15495 bp, 15 predicted proteins | sample Coa_R1_3_FD_187151 | JGI IMG/M metagenome (GOLD analysis project Ga0209166, IMG submission 187151) | Surface soil microbial communities from Centralia Pennsylvania, which are recovering from an underground coalmine fire - Coalmine... | ecosystem: Environmental > Terrestrial > Soil >... | reverse complement strand
AGTGGGTACCGCGAACTTCTGGGACCCATGCGCCACCGAGAAGATCGTGGACGGCGTGCGCCGCTGGTGCCTGGAGCACCGCGTGGCCAGGATCACCGATCTGATTGGCACGCTGGAAATCTAAAATCTTTGCAACACAGAGGAACGGAGGAAACAGAGGGAAACTGAAACAAACATTTTTTCAAATCCTCTGTTTCCTCCTTTCCTCTTGTTGAGATGTTTTCGTCCGTCGGCTCAGGCAGAGTGCTGAGTACTCATTGCTGAATGCTCCTTACGGATGATCGCTCTTGAGGAATTGCTGTGCGCCTTCAGGCAGGCGTTCGCGAATCTGCTGGGGCAGACGATCATGCAGCTTGCGGGCGTGAATGCGGGCCACGTCGGCTACGACTACCGGAGCCGGCGTAGCGACGGCAACGATCAGCCAGACCACGCTAAAGAACAGAAAACCGGCCAAAGCAATCAGCTCCAGCACCAGAGCATGGCGGGGCGAGTAATGGCGCACGGCGCCAAAGGCCACCAGAAACATAACGGCGGAGACGCTGGCCACGATCATCAGGCCCAGATCAATGGCGCGATGCAGGAACTGGCGGCCACGGCAATGGGCGCACTCGGTAAAGTGCTGCTCATAGTCACCGCGCATCTCCGGCGCGAGGCCGGAAATGTCGTAACGCCAGCCGGCGAGAATATCTCCTACTACTTTGTCAGTACACATCATGCGGATCGACGGGAGGCCTTGCGCAGGCCTGCCACGGTTCATCTTCTCACCCCAGGCAGAAGGGCTGCAATGGCTGGTCCTGGTGAGCCAGAGTCACGGCGCAGGATGCAAACAGATTGCCCTGCAGATTGAGGGCGTCTTTCGCGGCCCGCAGTGCTATTTCCGGGTGATTATTGTGCTCGGAAAGATGGGCCAAAACCAGGAACGCTGCTTTGCCGTCAAAATCTTTTTCAAAAAATTCCGCCAGCGCGGCATTCGAGAGATGGCCCACGCGGCTCATGACCCGCTGCTTGACCGTCCAGGGATACGGCCCGTTGCGCAGCATCTCCAGATCGTGGTTCGATTCGATCATCAACCCGTCACAGCCGCGCAAATGGTCCTTGACGCTCAATGGCAGGTAACCAAGATCGGTGACAAGACCAACCTTCACCCCATCGGCGCGGAAGGTAAAGCCCACGGGGTCGGCGGCGTCGTGCGGAATGGTGAATGGAGTTACTGTAATGTCGCCCACGGTGAAGCTGTGTCCCGACTGGAATTGCTCATGACGGCCCAGCTTTGCCGGTCCGCCGTCTTTGTCTTTGGTGGAGCGCCGCCAGCTCTGATACGTGGCTTCCGTCATATAAACCGGGATTTGCAGTTTGCGTGCCAGCACCTGCAGTCCGGCAATGTGGTCGGCATGCTCGTGCGAGATCACAATCGCCCTGAGCTGATGCGGGTCCTCCCCCGCTTGCTTCATGCGTTTCAGGGTTTCCCGGCAGGAAAGGCCGGCATCCACCAGAATGCTGGCCCGTGCACTGGACAGCACGGTGCAGTTACCGTGGCTTCCACTGGCCAAAACTGTCATTCGCACCGGCATTAAGATGCAGAATAGCGGAGTTTATGTTTTGTGCGGTAGTAGCAAAGTAGTTAATGGGCGGAAAGCAAGCACTTACCGCGGATTTGCGCGGATCAACGCGGATTGAAATTAAAAACAGCAATAAACAGCCAAAGGCCAGGTATCCGTGCCCCAGCTCGCTTAATGCCACTGCTGATGGAAGGTATGCGGATCGCCATCGCCGATGCGCTCGCCCGAGAGTGGAACTCCCAGGCCCTCACCTTCCATCTTCAGGCTCGCTGCGCGGTCATTTTCGAGGACAAAGGTAATGCGCGCCTGTGGTGACGAGCGCATGGCGAAGCTGCCATCCTCCTGTTTGAGCAGACGTTCCGGCGCTTCGCCCAGCGGCTCGATCATCAATCGGCCGTTTTCATCAAATACCCGATACGTCCTCCGATACTGGGCAAAAGAATCATGCAGATTGGAGGAGAGCCGGTCGAGTTTGAGCACAAAGGTCCCGGCAAGCTGTTTGCGTTCTGCCTGGGAAACCGGCTTGTCAGCCAGTGTCCTTGGTTCAGCAGGATGCGATGGCGGCAACGGCGGCAAGCCGAGCACGGCCCGGGACAACGCACGGGTAAGCGCGTAGGCATTTTGCCCTTCCGTGTTGGTGAGCACGATGACCGTCAGCTGATCTTCCGGAAAGTCATACAAACTGCCGCTGTAGCCAAGCAGCGAACCATGCTGGCCAATGCGCCGGTGCTCTTCCTCATGATTGAGGATCATGGCGAAACCGTACTGCGCTTTGGGATCCTGCGGACTCATTTGCGTGGCTGCGCCTTCGGCCGTGGACATCAACTTAAAGCTCTCTGGCCGAATCAGCTTCTTTTCCTGAATGGCCCGCCACAGCCGGTAGAGATCGCTCACGGTGCTGCAAAAACGCAGGTCGGCGTTGTAGGCCATGTCATTTTCGTTTGCCGGAACATAGCTATCGCCTCTTTTGCGATACGAGTGGGCCAGACCGTGCACCAGGCTAAAGTCGTCGCAATAACTGGTGGACTTGACTCCCGCGGGCAGAAAGATGTTCTGCTGCACGTAATCGGCAAAGCTCTGCCCGGTAACGCGCTCCACAATCGTGACCAGGAGCTGAAAGCCGGAGATGGACCAGTCCCATTTGGCGCCTGGCTCATTGACCCACTTGCGGCCGGCATAGAGCGCCATCACTTCGTCCAAAGCTTTCGGCTCGCGGCTGGTCGCTTCAATAGGATCACCAAGATAGTGGTAATCGACAATTCCCGAGGTGTGATTGAGCAGCTGGCGGATGGTCACATGCCGGCCCTGCATGGGGAACTCAGGAATGTATTTGGCGATATCGTCATCGAGCGCCAGTTTGCCCCGCTCCATCTGCTGCAGCACGGCAATGCCGGTAAAGGGCAGCATGGGGCCAACCACGTGATACACCGTCTCATCTTTGGCTGGCGCTTCCAGTCCCAGGTCGGCAAAGCCGTATCCTTTGTGCAGCAGAATACGGTCGCCGCGCGCCACCAAAACGGACGCCCCGGCAATGCGCTCCTGAGCGATGAATTGCTTCGCGACTTCATCCAGATCAGGCGACGGGCCGGCAACGGCGAAGGCACTTCCGCTTAGACCGAGAATGGAAACGACGAAAGAAATGAGAGCGAGATTTCGCATGGCGAGGAATTATATATCTGCTTTGCCCTGGCGAAGCTGATACCATACACAGTTTTGCAGCAGGGGATAACCCGCACACGAAAGGAACTGCCCGCGGATGGCCTCGTTCAATCGTCTCTCTCGGTCGCTTTTGATTTGCATTTTGGCGGTGCTGGCCAGTGGAGTTGCAAAGGCCCAGAGCCAGTTCGAAGTCACCGAAACCACTATCGCGCAAACTCACGCCGCACTTCGCGCCGGCAAGGTAACGTGCCGCCAGTTGGTGGAAGCCTACCTCAAACGCATTCGCGCTTATGACCAGTCCACCGGGCTGAACTCCATTGTGGTTATCAATCCCAGCGCCCTGGCTGATGCCGACCGGCTTGATCGCGAATTCAAGCGAACGGGGAAGCTGCGGCCGCTGCACGGAATCGCCATGATCGTGAAAGACAATTACGACACGAATGATCTGCAGACCACCGGCGGCTCTCTGGCCCTGAAAGGCTTTGTGCCTTCCACCGATGCCTGGATGGTGAAGAAGATTCGCGAGGCGGGCGGCATTGTTTTGGCCAAGTCGAATATGGCGGAGTGGGCTTTCAGTCCTTACGTAACCGTAAGCTCGATTGCGGGTATCACCCGCAATCCCTACGATCTGGAGCGGGTTCCCGCCGGCTCCAGCGGAGGCACCGCTGCGGCAGTCGCGGCCAGTCTGGGCGAGGCGGGCCTGGGCACGGACACCGGCAACTCCATTCGCGGCCCTTCTTCGCACAATGCGCTGGTGGGCATCCGCCCGACTATGGGCTTGACCAGCCGCGACGGCATCATCCCGTTATATTTTGGCAATGACATAGGCGGCCCCATGGCGCGCAGCGTGGAAGATGCCGTCCGGGTCCTCGAAGCCGTTGCGGGATACGATCCTGCCGATCCGATTACCCAACAGTCAGAAGGCAAGATCCCCAAAAGCTATACCCAGTTTCTCGATAAAAACGGCCTGCGCGGAGCCAGGATTGGCGTTTTCCGCAGCTATATTGACGCCCCCACAACCGATCCGCAGATCAAAGCTTTGACCGAGGCAGCTATCCAGGATTTAAAGGCCCAGGGCGCGGAGATCGTCGATCCTTTTGTGGTGCCTGATTTTGAGAAGCTCACGGAGAATATATGGTGTGGCGACTTTCAGGATGATGTGAATCACTACCTCGCGGCCCATGCGCAAAATGCCCGCTACAAAAATCTGGCGGAAATCGTACAGTCCGGCTTATACCTGCCGTATATCGAGAAGCGCCTGAAGTCCGCAACAGAGCCAACAAATCCGGCGAGCGGACCGAACCCGCCCTGCCTCGATCTTTACCACAATGAGAAGAAGATCGCCTTCCGCAACGCCGTGCTAGCGGCGATGGACAATGCCCACATTGACGCGATTATTTATCCCACGTGGAGCAATGCTCCGCGCAAGGTGGGAGACATGCAAAGCCCCGCGGGCGACAACAGCCAGATTCTGTCACCGCAAACCGGCTTTCCGGCCATTACCGTTCCCATGGGATTTACTCACGACACACTGCCTGCCGGGCTCACTTTTCTGGGCAGGCTTTTCGCCGAGCCGGTACTGATCCGCTATGCCTACGCTTATGAACAGGCCACCAGACATCGCCATCCGCCAGAGAAGTTTCCGCCGCTGCATGACCGTAACACCATTGCCACTCAAGGGAGAGACCTGCCGTGAAGAAAGTTTTACTTGCCGCGCTTTTCGCAGCGCAGATGATGTTTGCCCAGAACACTCCAGCCGCCAAACCCGAAGCCGAGCGTCATGAGTTTGTGATCGCGAATTTCAAAACCGAAAGCGGCGTAACCCTGCCGCAGGCGCGAGTGGTTTACGGCACCTATGGCCATTTGAACGCCGATAAAAGCAACGTGGTGCTGTTGCCCTCGCACTACATGGCCAACTTTCACGGCTATGAATGGCTGATCGGCCCGGACAAGGCGCTTGATCCCGCCAAATATTTTCTGGTGGCCACGGAGCTGTTCGGCAACGGGCGCTCTTCCTCGCCCAGCAACACTCCTGAGCCTTTCCACGGCCCGCGCTTTCCGGTAACAACCATCCGCGACAATGTGGAGGCGGTGCGCCGTCTGCTGACCGAGGAGTTGAAGGTCACGCACGTGCGCGCCATTATCGGCTTCTCCATGGGAGCGGAGCAGGCTTTCCAGTGGGCGGTGAGCTATCCCGACTTTGCCGACCGCATCGTGGCTACCTCCGGCACGGCGAAATGCCATCCGCACGGAGTGGTGCGCCTGGAAGGGCAAATCGCTGCTATCACCGCCGATTCCGCCTTCAAGGATGGCGACTATACTACGCCGCCGACGAAAGGTCTGGAAGCATTCGCCGTCGTATGGACGGGCTGGCTTTTCTCCCAGGAGTGGTGGCGCAAAGAATTGTGGCGGGAGCGCTCCCCGGACTCCACGACCTTCGAGCAGGTGCTGAACCAGTACCGCACCCACTTCATCCCTGGCGCCGACGCCAACGATCTCATCCTGCAGGCGCGGACCTGGCAGCGGCACGATGTGAGCAAGACACCGGGATTTAACGGTGACCTCGCGAAGGCCCTCCATTCCATAAAAATTCCCGTGCTCTACATGCCGTCAGAAACCGATCTGTATTTCCCCGTGGGCGATGCCCGCTATGAATCGGGCTTCATGCAGCATGTCACGCTGATGCCGATTCCCTCGCTTTGGGGGCACACGGCCGGGGCAGCCAGCAATCCAGCCGATGCAAAGTTTCTGAATGAAAATATCGGACGTTTTATGGCGCAGCAGTAAACAGTTCACTCTTACTTCTTGCCAAAGACCTCGCGCAGCAGCGCCGTAGTTTGGGCGGCGGGGTCTTTGCGGATTTTCTTTTCTTCCTCACCCATCATGTAGAAGAGGCCGTCCAGGGCTTTGCCCACCACGTAGTTGTCCAGATTGAAACTGCCGCCGGCGTTCACGCGTTGGGCCACGGGACTCTGCATGAGTTCGTCATACTGACGCACCACGCCCACGTTCTCCATGGATTGATGGACAATCGGCTGGAAGGCCGTGGTCAGCTGCTCCGTGCTGGTTCGCTTGAAAAAGTCAGTTGCGGCAGTGTCACTGCCGGAGAGAATCTGGCGGGCGTCGGTGAAGGTCATCTTCGTGAGCGAGTTGAGGAAGATTTGTTTGGCGGAGGGCGCGGCCTGCTCGGCGGCGCGATTCATGCCCAGCTCCAGTTCGTCCACCTGCGCGCCCATGCCGAGGAGCCTCATGCCCCGGCCCGCGGCCTGGAGTTTAGGCGGTAACAGAATTTTTATGGCGGCATTTTTAAAGTAGCCATCCGGTCGCCCGGTGGAAGCCACGGCCTTGCCCGTGCTCACCTGCAAAGCTTCTTTCAGGCCAGCGGTGATCTTGTCATTACTGAGAGAACTGGAGCGCACCCGGCCCAGAATCTGGCCGAGAGGTGAATCCTGCTGCGCGAGGCAGCACAGAAGAGAGGTATTGAGCAGTACGAGAAGAAAAATTCGTTTCATGAATCGGCTCCAGTCTTCAGGAGAAGAGCCCCAGTCATAGCACAGGGGGAAAGCCAGGTGCAACTCGCTTACATGCCTGCCAGCTTGCGGTCTAGTTCCAGCTTTTCCTGCTTCAGTCGGAGCAGAGCCACATCGTCCTTGCGGCGCTCGGCCTCGATGATTCCATGGATGATCTCCCGCTCGCGCTGCGCTAATTGTGTCCGATGCCGCAGCGCCTCCAGCGCACCCTGCACCAGATCCGGTGTTAATGCCTCGTCTTCGCGCATCACAATCGTGGCCAAAAGCTGGCGATCTCCGTCGCTGAGCGGCAACTGAGTGGGATCATCCGGTGGCTCGGAACACTCGAGCAGCGTCTGCAGAAGCGTCTCTGTCTCCAGGCCCTCGTGCAGCCGCTCGCCGGACAAAGCTTCCACCACCGTGCGCCGCATCTCGGCTTCTTCTCGCACGCCGGACGACACGGCCCGCACCAGCACTTTTTCTGATGGTGTAATCTGCGCCGCGCCCGTGGCTCGCACCGTGGTTGCCGACCTTCGCGTGGCCACTGATTTAAATTCCTGGCGCAGCACCGCCGAATCAATCCCCAGCTTTTGGGCGATGTCACTGGCCAGGCTGTCCCGCACAATCCGGCTGGGCACGCGCTGAATATGCGGCAGCAGAAAATTCAGCGCCTTCTGCTTGCCCTCCGGTGTGCGGATGGCAAACATCTTCAGCACGCGGTCGACCAGGTAATCGAAATACTTTGCCGATCCGCGAAGCGCCTCGGCATAGGCCTTTACGCCGTTGCGGCGAATGAACAGGTCAGGATCATACCCGCCATCGAGGCGCAGGATTCTTATGTTGAACTCCTCGGCCACCAGCATTTCGAGCGAGCGGTCGGTGGCCGCGGCGCCGGCGGTGTCGGGATCGAAGTTCACGACAATGTCTTTGCCAAAGCGCGCCAGCAGCCGCACCTGGGTCTCGGAAAACGCCGTGCCCGAGCTGGCAATCACGTTGTGGAAGCCCGCGGAATAGACGGCAATGCAGTCCATCTGCCCTTCCACAATAATGCTGTAAGTCAGCTTGCGAATGGCCTCTTTGGCTTTGTCGAGGTTGTAGAGCACGCGCGACTTGGAATAGATCGGCGTCTCCGGCGAGTTCAGATACTTCGGCCCAGCCTTCTCGTCTTTGGCCAGCGTCCTCCCGGTAAAGGCAATGATGCGGCCATTTTCATTGGCAATGGGGAAGGTGATCCGGTTGCGGAACTTCGAATAAATCCCGCCCGCCTCGGCACCCTCTTTCCAGGAAAACAAGCCGGACGCCCGCAGCAGTTCCTCGCTGTAATCGGACTTCAGCCGGTCGCGCAGCAAAAACCCCGAATCCGGCGCATAACCCAGGCGAAACTCGCGGATGGTTTCTTCTTTCAGTCCACGCGTTGCCAGATACTCGCGCGCATGGGCGGCTTCCGAACGGCGCAGCTGGTCTTCAAAGAAGGCGCAGGCTTTCTCATGCATCTCCATGAGCTGGCCGCGCTGCCGCGCTTCTTTCGCTTCCTCCGGCGAGCTGTATTCCGCTCGGGGCGCCGCAATGCCCAGCTTTTGCGCCACCAGGCGGACGGCTTCGGGAAAGGTGATGTTCTCGATCTTTTGCACAAAGCTGAAGACATCGCCTGAAACCCCGCAGCCAAAGCAGTGAAAAAACTGCCGCGAGGCATGGACGGAAAAAGAGGGTGACTTCTCCTGATGAAACGGACACAGCCCGGAAAAATTCTGCGCCCCGGATTTTTTGAGCTTCACATACTCGCCCACAATGCGGACAATATCCGCCTGCTGCTTTACCGTGTATGCAAAATCTCCAGGATTGGCCATGAGAAAGAACTATTGTCGGTTGTTATCCAGAGTTGCCGTCTTGCAACAGCTATTCCGGCGACTTGCTGTCTCCCGGATGCGCGTTTGACGTCTGGGCCGTTGCCCTGTGGTCGAGGTCAATGAGCTGCGAACCCGGCGGCTGCGCCAGGCTGAACTGCTCATCGCGGAAAGGCTCATTGAGGGTCACCTTCAGCATGTTCAGCGTAATGGCGTATTCCTCCACCGGACGGTCAATATCGAGGCGGGCAGGGAATCGCATTCCATTGAAATTATTGAAATTGGAGTAGCGGGCGTCGGTGACGAGGTGCCCCAGCCGATCGTAAATAAGTTGCCGCTCCGGTTCCAGCCGTTCGCGGTTGAACACGATTTTGCGGGCCAGGTAAAAGCCGCGATCGTCCTTACTGAGGACAATCACCACATACGTGGGCTGCTCGGCGTCTTTGTGGGTCTTCTGGTCTTTTACGATCTCTACGCCGTCTTCGAGAACGGCAACGTCGTTGACCGGATCGATTTCCTTAAGCAGCAGCGCGTCCAGAATGTGCTGCGGGCGGATGTTCTCGAGCGGATTCGGAGACGGTTTGGAAATCTGGTTCGAGCCCACCAAAAATTTGTTCTTCGGCGGTATCGAGAGCCGGAAGCTCCGGCCATCGCTGACCATATCGAACGCCGTATTGCGCACCACCGGCACTTTGCCGATCATGCGCAGCATGTCGGGCTTGCGCACCAGCAGATACCCGGCAACTTCAGGATTATCGGTGATCTTGCCCTTTTTCTGGCCGCCTACCGAGCTGTCGATATCCACCTGGGCATTCAGGGTCTGGAAGCGATGGGCATTATTGTTGATGCTCTCAATGAGTTGCGGTAAAGTGGCCTCCTGCAGCGAGGCAGAGCTGATTCTGGTCTGGACCTCACGCGTCCGAAAAAGACAGCCGCTGAGCGGCATCATCGCCAGGAGTACAACCGCCGCTCGCATTCGCAAAGATATTTGCATGTTGATAAAGGTTTGGATTCTCTCTTTCACTACAAGTATATCCAGGCAAAACCGGCAAAATAGCAGTCGGCAAAAAGAAGGGACGCGCTTTGCCACATTTCGCCGCGCTTTGCCGCGCGCGATTATTAAGCTTTAATGCCCCTGCCCCACGGCGCGGCGATATGCCGCCACGTTCGCTCCATGTTCCGCCAGCGTGCGGGCAAAGCGGTGGTGCCCCTGATTGTCACTGACAAAATAAAGATACTCGGTGCTCGCCGGATGCAGCGCCGCCAGCAGTGACTGTTTGCCCGGATTGCAAATCGGCCCCGGCGGAAGCCCGGCATTCCTGTAAGTGTTGTAAGGCGAGTTGAACTGCAGGTCCGACTGATAGATCGTGCCCCGCCAGCGATTGTTGAGCATCGCGGCATAGATCACCGCCGGGTCCGTCGCCAGCGGAATCCGCCGGTTCAGCCGGTTCCGGAACACGCCCGCCACCACCGGACGTTCATCATTCACGCCCGTCTCCTTTTCCACCAGGCTGGCCATGGTTACCACGTCATGCATGCCCTGGTTCAGCGGCAGTTCCGCAGCGGTCTGGCGGAATCGCCGCACCATGGTCGCGGCCATGTCCTTCAGTGACTGTGTACGGGTGAAATGGTAGGTGTCGGGAAAAAGATATCCTTCGAGCGTGGGCGCCGCCGGATCAAGATCGCGCACCAAGGCTGTCTCCGTGCGGGCAATCTTCAGGAAGTCGTCGCGCCGCCCCAGTCCGGACTGCTCCATGGCCGCCGCGATATCGAACATGCTGAAGCCCTCGGGAATCACCACGGTATGGAAATAGATATCGCCGCGCGCGATCCGGTCATACACCTCGCGCAGCCCGGCAGGATGGTCAAATGAATACTCGCCCGCCTTCAGCGACCGCCCATGCGCATAGTGCCAGAGTAAAAATGCCGTCTGACTGCGGATAACGCCCGCACTGGCCAAATCGGCGGCAATGCGGCGCGCCGGCGATCCCGGCTTAAGCTGCACCAGTTCCTGCGTCTCCGGCCCCACCGGCAAAAACAAACCATAAGCCAGCAGCCCGGCAATCGCCAGCACCAGCAATACAAAAACTCGAAAGAAAAAACGGCGCATACAAAGTTAGATTCCCATACTCATTTTACAGATCAGGGACAGAGTGCCGCGGTCAGGGTTTTCGCTGAGCCATGCCTGAATTTGTTCCGATTTGATTCTTTGTGCCTGTTTTCGCAGTGTCAGATATCCTGCGGTCTGTTCTGTCAGGTATGTCCCCGGTCTGTGCTCTGCGTGATCAAGCTTTGCGACAAGCTGTTGAGCCGGCAAGCGCAGGTCAACGGTCAGGGCTATATTGCTGGTTTCATACCTATGCAGCAAATCCATCCTTTGGCTGGCTCCGTAATCACCTGAACATCGGAGAACCCGGCATTGGTGAAAAGCTCGCGATGCTCGTCGACACTCAGGAGTTTCAGGCCCGATAGCGGGAGGTATTTTTCGACGAGGGCTGCCGTCCTCGTCTGCGCTCCTCGATAGACTTCCGCGATAATGATGAGCCTGCCGCCGGGCTTGAGTACTCTGAAGACTTCGCGCATGTCCGCCGGCAGGTCGGGCCACCAGAAGTGGGTTTCCACTGCCGTGACGAGATCGAACATATTGGCGGAAAATGGCAGCTGCGAGACGGAGCCTTCGCGAATTTCTACGCGGCCCATTTTGATCCATTGCTGATTGGTTTTGCCGGCCACGGCGACGCTCGCGCGGGAAAAGTCAATGCCATAGACCTTTCCCTGCGTGGCCATGGCGGCCAGTTTGCTCACGGTTCGGCCTCCGCCACAGCCTGCATCGAGGATGGCGTCGTGCTGGCTGATGGAAATGTGCGACAAGCCCCAGTCGGTTACTTTGGAATGCCGCGCATTCATGTTCCACAAGGTGAATCGACCCAGCCATCCTGTGGGCTTTTGGCATTGATTGACCTTGATCGTTATAGTGGCCACGAATGCTCTCCTTGCTGGTGCAGATAGTTTATGCCAGTTGGGCCCTTTCGTCTGGAATCACTTGTATAATCCGCAGATGCGAGGAATACCCTGGAGCACGATTGCGTTCGGCTCGCTGTTGCTCATTCTGATTTCTTCCAAAGGAGGGCAGCAAGTGCCATCTCAGCAATCTGAAACGTCGAAGCCGCCAGTGAAGACGGAGCAGCGCGGACGCATCGTTGGAATTGGCGGTGTGTTCTTCAAGTCCGCCCATCGCGACCAGATGCGCGAATGGTATGCGAAGCATCTGGGACTTGCCGACAAAGGCTCAGGCGCGATGCTCCCGTGGCGCGAACACGGCGACCCGCAAAAGGAGCACGTTACCGTCTGGACGGTTTTCCCCGACTCCACGGACTATTTCGGCCCCAGCCACCCACAGTTCATGGTCAACTACATCGTGGACGATCTGGATGCTTTGCTCGACCGCTTACAACAAGAGGGAGTGAAGATCGATCCCAAACGAATGAATGAGCCCTATGGACGCTTTGCATGGATCTATGACCTGGATGGGAACAAGATCGAGCTCTGGCAGCCGGTTTCCGCCAAGCCGTAAATAGGGCTGAATTCCATTTTTAGGTTGCGTGGGTGCAAACTGGCACATAGTTGACACTTAACAGGCTCGGGGTTGAGGGTTGTGGCGGGTACCAGTCGCTCATTAAACCTTCTTCATCTTTTTGTGTCTCAAAGGATAGCGGCATAAAGTGTGAGCGCCAAAATGGCGTTGCCGCGAGACGTCTCTGTGTTAGCATCGGCAAACCCTGGACCCTGGAGTGACCTGAATGACGACGGAATTGCGTCCCATGAGCACCGGCGAGGTACTGGATCGGGCCTTTCATCTCTACAGAAGCTACTTTCCGTTATTCGCGGGCATGGGCGCAAGCTACGCGGCATGCGTGGTGATTGGTACTCTAATCGTTGTGTGGATACCATTGGGGCCGGTAATCGGTATTCTCGGTGTTTTGCTGCTCGCGGTGGTCGAATTGGTGTTCGTCCTGCTCGCCCTGATCGGTCTTGCGCTGGCAGGAGGCGCAACCATTTATGCAGTTTCGCAGATCTATTTGGGGCGTGAAGCTACGATTCGGGACTCTTACACGGCAGTCCGCCCGCTGATTTTTCGTTTGGCCCGAGTCCAGCTTTCTAAATGCTTTCGCTTTCTCGGTAGACTTATACGTGCGCAGTTCCTGTTCGGCATTGTGTTCGGTCCCCTTTATATAGGATTCAACGCGGAATCGAACAAAACGGCTTTGATCGTGCTTCAGATTTTGGCCCTTCCTGTTCTCGTCGCCAGCACAGTTTGGGAGGCGCGAACTGTTTGCGGATACGCCCTGGCGGTTCCGGCATGCCTGCTGGAAAGGCTGAGTGCTCCGGAAGCCCTGAAGCGGAGCCAGTCGCTCAGCAGCCAGTTTTTAGGGCGGATTTTTCTGGTCTTGCTTCTTACCGCGGCCATGGGCGCAGGCCTGTTGGCGCTGCTTCTTGCCATCACGTGGGGGAAGCTTTCGCCGACGCTTGGCGTTGTGTGGTCAACATCGTCGATTTTCGCGGCGCTTACCCTGACGTCCCCAATAGGGATGATTACGATTTCCCTGCTTTATTACGATCTTAGAGTGCGGAAAGAGGCATTTAACCTGCAGTTACTGATGGCGTCTATCGGTCAGCCATGGCAGGAACAGGTCGCGCCTGTTCCTGCCATTGGATAAAGGCCATTGCCCCTTTCAGCGTGTGGCCAAAATTCGTGTCTGGACGGGTGCCCGCAGATTTTCAAGTTCTTGATTGCTGCCACTGCCAAAACACTGGGTGCTGGTGCCCCGTTCTTCGCGGTGTTTGCGAAGGGCGGGATTCGATGATCTCGGCGATGGCCAGGGCTTGCTTACCCCTGGGGCAGGGTGGCCTGGTCTTCCAGCAGGACGGGGATACCGTCGCGGACGGGGTAGGTGCGCCGGCAGCCGGTGCACTGCAGCGACTTTTCGTCAGTGGCCAGGGTCAGCGGCTTGCGGCACTGAGGTACCGGGCAGACAATCATTTCCAGCAGTTGCCTGAGCATCATTCAGGAATTTTACAATGTTTTGCCGGGGCAGCGTCCATGCCCGTGAAGGAATTGTCCCATTCCACTCAAAGACTTATTCATGTTCATACAGGAATCTGGTCTTCTATTTTTTAGGCACCAGGCGAATTTCAAAAATCCGCGGCCAAAGTTTCCCCGTCACGAACAGGCGTTTACCTTCCGGATCATAGGCAATGCCATTCAGCACGGCATCGGGATCGTCGTGGCGAAATGGCGCTCCGAGAATGCCCGTAAGGTCTATCCAGCCGATTACCTCGCCGGTTTGCGGAGAGATACGGGCAATCCGGTCGGTATGCCACACATTGGCGAAGAGCTGGCCCTCCACAAATTCCAGTTCATTTAATTCCTTTACCGGGCGGTTCCCATCGTGAACATGCAGCCGGCGCTTTTCCTCCAGTGTGTTGCCATCCAGCACGCGTATGTCCGCGGAACCATCGCTCATGTAGACGCTGGTCCCGTCATTCGCCAGGCCCCATCCTTCGCCGGGATAGGTAAACTGCCGCAGCAGCCTGAAGTCGCTGGCGCTGTAGATAAAACCGGTCTCCGCCTTCCACGTCAGCTGCAGAATACGATCTTTCAGCACCGTAATTCCTTCGCCAAAATATTCCGGAGCCAGATTCACCTGCAGCAGCACGTCGCCTGTGGTCAGCCGGACCCTGCGCAGGGAAGAGCGGCCCTCAAGTCCTGTCCCCTCATAGAGAAATCCGTGATACCAGGCCAGGCCCTGGGTAAAAGCGTTCTGATCGTGGGGAAAACTCTGCACCACCTGATAAGTGAATTCATCGGGTACCCTGTTTTTGGGCCAGCCGGAAGCCGGTGTAAAACATGCCGGCAGCGCGCAAAAGAGCAGAAGAAGGGCCGCAAAGCGAAATCGTGGCATCGAGCGCATCGCCCGGTATTGTCACATATCCGTTGCCGGGCCAACAATTGCACCGCCAAATCACGCCACCCAATTTGCGTACCCCAAAATTACGCCCACACCAGGTAGCGAGAATGCCACTGCTTTCGCATTGCCAAAACTGCCGCCAGTCAATTTAAGATATGTGCGCATGGCTGCCACTGTTCTTGACGGCACTAAAATAGCGGCGCAAATTGTCTCCGAACTGGCGGGGCAGGTACGCGCCCTTACGGACGAGGGCCATCGTCCAGGACTGGCCGTGATTCTCGCCGGGCATAATCCGGCGTCGGAAGTTTACGTTCGCAACAAAGTCAAGGCCTGCGAGCGGCTGGGTATTCACAGCGAAACCATTACGCCGCCTGATTCCGTGACCACGGCGGAGTTGCTCGAGATCATCGAGCGCCTGAACGCCCGCAACGATATTGACGGTATCCTGGTGCAGCTTCCGCTTCCCGCCCAGGTGGATTCCAAAAAGGTGCTGCTGGCCGTTGCGCCGGAAAAAGATGTGGATGGCTTTCATCCAGTCAATGTCGGCAATCTCTCCACCCAGCGCCCCGGACTCGTGCCCTGCACACCCAGCGGTGTGATCGAGATTCTGCGCCGCAGCCATATACCCATCGAAGGGCGCAGCGCGGTGGTGGTGGGCCGCAGTGACATTGTGGGCAAACCCGTGGCCATGCTGCTGCTCAACCACAACGCCACGGTCACGGTATGCCATTCCAAAACCCGCAATCTGGCGGAGGTCTGCCGCCAGGGCGATATTTTGGTGGCGGCCATCGGGCGGCCCGGCTTTGTCACCAAAGATTTTGTGCGGCCTGGGGCTACGGTCATTGACGTCGGCATCAATCGGATTTCCGAGCCAAAAGAGTTTGAAAAGTTCTTTGCCGGTGACGCCGCCCGCGAAAAATCCTTTGCGGAGAAAGGCTCCACTCTGGTGGGAGAC